>Ga0209643_1000150_pt1 | contig 164946 bp, 173 predicted proteins | sample AutmiccBRH37_all_FD_187383 | JGI IMG/M metagenome (GOLD analysis project Ga0209643, IMG submission 187383) | Deep subsurface microbial communities from Mt. Terri, Switzerland - Autotrophic microbial communities BRH/37_all (SPAdes) (version 2) | ecosystem: Environmental > Aquatic > Deep...
TTGAAGGGGGAGGAGTAAGGTGGCGACGCATGCGCGAATGTTGTCAAGACGCGTCGTTCAGGCGACGCGTATCCGGACTTTCAGTCCGTCATTCAAACCCACCAGCTTTAGCTGGTGGTTGTTTAGTCAAATGAGCGTTCGTTAAATCGGGACAAATGGATAAGTTTGCACACATGCAGATCTTTGTCAGCATCGTCGAAGCCGGCAGCATCAGTGGCGCCGCCGAGCGGCTCGGCCTGCCCAAATCCGCTGTCAGCCGGCGCCTCGCCGAACTGGAAGCACGCTTGAGCGTGTCGCTGATCCAGCGCACCACGCGTAAGCAACACCTCACCGACAGCGGCCGCGCCTTTTACGAACGCAGCGTTGCCATCCTCGCCGATCTGGACGAGGCCGAATCAGCTGTCTCGCAAGCTCACGGCGCACTCAAGGGCGGACTCAAGGTCGCGCTGCCCTTGTCCTTTGGTTTGCTGCATCTGGCGCCACTGATCCAGGCATTCATGACCCAGCACCCCGACGTGCGCTTTGAACTCGATTTCAACGACCGCCAGATCGACCTGATTCAGGAAGGCTTCGACCTCGCCATCCGCATCGCCACGCTGGAATACTCCAGCCTGATCGCCCGCCGCCTCGCACCGATTCGGCATATTGTGTGCGCTAGCCCGGCTATCTGGCCAAGTTCGGCACCCCCCAAGAGGCATCTGATTTGACGCGCCATGTCTGTCTGGCCTACTGCAACGTGCGCGATCCGGACTTATGGACCTATCACGGCCCGGATGGTCAGCCGGGTAATGTGCGCGTTCCGGTGCGCCTCGCCTCCAGCAGCGGCGAATTCAACATTCGCGCCGCCATTGCGGACGAAGGCCTGGCTTTGATCCCATCGTTTTATTGCCACGAAGCCCTGCGCACAGGGCAGTTAGTCAAGGTGCTAACGGATCACACCTGGCCGGAACTCTCGGCCTACGCCGTCTATCCTCCCACCCGACATCTGTCGAGTCGGGTACGGGCGTTTATTGATTTTCTGGTAGAGCAGATGGCGGGGGAGCCGAGTTGGGATCGGGTGGTGCAATAAGGGTTGGATTTGAGTTTTTTGTCAGTTTGTAAATGTCTCAAACCGACACAGAACGGCCGGTCGGAAGCGCTGTCACCGATGACCACACCTCGGCCTTTACGGCCAGTCATGACCCACCACAACCGGACACTCATCAATGTCCGCTTACAAATATATCGAATTGGCACTTCCGACCCATAGTCGTCGGGCACACTCGGCACTGGTGTCCGTAAGCTTTTGAGCGTACGGCAGACCAAAGTGCGCAAGTTTATCTCCCAACAGCGCCGCAGCCTGGTGGTACGACACCGCCGATCAGCGGCTCAATCTCTCAGGGCTTCGCCAATCGCGCGTACGGTCATTTCATCCAGACCCACGAACTTCACCTGTCCCGGCTTGTGCAGATAGGGCACCGGGTGTTTGAGCCGTCTGACATTGGTCAGCGCCCATGCGTAGCGGTATTTCGCCACCTCTGGACTATCGAGCCGGGAGGGCTCGATTCGGTGTTTTGCTTCGTTCGCAATCATCTCCTCACGGGACAACGGCCCGATGGAGTCGACGATGTCCGCGACCCCATAAATCGCCTTCGAGCCCTTCTGAATCAGCGCAATTGCTTCGCGCTTGTGTATCGGGTCGCTGCGCATTTCCCAGGTTTTACGGCCGTTGAGAATTTTTTCCAGCGGCTCGGGGCGGATGATGAGACCGGAGGATATGTTCATAGCGGTTCCGTAATGGGTCGAAGGGAAATGACTTGCGGGCAGCCCATTCATACCAGGCACTCCGCGTCCAATGCATCGTCTCCCAAAGCCTCAAGCCGCGCGATCGAATCAAGCTGCGGTAACTGATCCTGGGCAATGGCTTGCAGTTCGCCCACCACCGTGACCATGCTTCCGGTGACCCGCTCGATCTGGGTCTGACGCTTGGCCCAGATTTTCTGCATCGCACGTTTCTCAGCCTCAAGGTCGCTGCGCATGGATTCGAATCCTTCCAGCATGGTGCGCACCTTTTGCGCAAACTGCCCGCTGGACAGGTAATTGTAGAGCTGCTCCATCTTCTCGTTGCGCCCCGTGTTGATCAGTTTGAGCCGCTGCGCCTCAAGCAGAATGACGCGCAGTGTCTCGGCTACCGGGCGCATGACCTGGGGTGACACGACCCAGACGTCGCCGATGCGGGTGAAGCTTTCCGCAACCCCCTTGGGCATGACCGTCGTCACCAGAACAGCGATATCGGCATTGGCGGCCAGTTGATCGTCCTTCAGTTTCTGCAACCATTTGTCCGACCAGTTCTCGGCACGCTTCGCCTCCCAGATAATCTTGCCGCAGGCCTGGCCCGTAGGCGTACGCACGGTCTGCACAATATCCGCGCCGCGCTGGCCCTTCTTCACCTCCTCAATCAGGTCATGGAAGAAGGCACTGCCAAGGATATGCTCCAGCTCCAGTTCCAGCACTTCGCCTTGCAACTGCTGAGAGCCCTGCTCCAGCTTGCGGCGCAAATCCTCATTGGCCTTCTGGGCGTCATCGATTTTCTTTCGGTATTCAGCCTCGATCAGCGAAAAGCGCTCGGCTTCCCGCTGACTGATCTGGGCTCCAAGGCGAATGCGTTCCTCGTCCAGCCGACGCTCCATTTCCACCTGTAAATTGGCCTGCTGTTCCTCCAGTTGCACCTTCTGTTTGCGCAAGGCCAGCTCCTGTTCACGAAACGCCTGGAGGCTTTTGTCCTTGTTCGCCAATTCCTCGGCCAGTGCCGCCTTCTCCTCGGCGAATTCCGTCTGGGCACGCGCCGTCGCGTCGGCTTTGGCTCGCGCAATCATGGCGCGGGCCTCCTGTTCGGCCTTGCGGGTTGCGGCCAGATCCTCCTGCAGCTTGTTCAACTGATCGCTGAACAGCTTGCTGGCCTTGCGCTCCGCCTCCAGCGCCAGCGCTGCTTCCATCTCTTTCTTCTGCGCCGCAAAGCTTTGCTCGAATTCGCTTTCGTAGCGCTCGATGGTCTGGCGGCTGATGCCCTGGTCGAGCGAAAACTGGTGGTTGCACTTGGTACAGACCACGGATTCACTGGCGGCGATGATAATTTTTCTGGTCATGCGTTCCCCTTCAGGTTGATGTGGATACACAGGCGATGCACCGCCGTTCTGCCAGAGCCTGCGGCAGCCAAGACGTTGCGGTGGAAGACGGTATTGTCATCCACCCACTGGCTCATGGAGTGAGCGACTAAATGGAATCTTCCGGGGGATACAGCGCGGCAGCGGCGCGCAGCCGGCTAGCGACTTCGCGCCTGAGTTCGACCGGCTCGATAACGCGCACTTCCGGGCCGTAGCGCAGAATCTCCAGGATCAGTTCGCGCGGATCGCTGTAGGGAACGGCGAGCAGATAGCCGCCGTCTTCGGTGGTTTCGGATGTCTGCTCGGGATGCCAGGTTTCCGCTTGAACCCAGGGCGCCTGCCTCGACGAGAACAACAGCTTGGCCCACTGGCGCGCCTTACCGGAATAGAGGCCGAAGTCACGGCCGATCAAATCCTCGATCTGATTTTTGGGGGCGGCTTTCGCCGCCTGCTGCAGCAGGGTCGCTGCCTCGATGGCATCGAGCGCGAACATCCTCAGGCCGTCGGCCTTGTGACACCAGGCCACCAGATACCAGTTTTCCTTGTAATGGGTGAGCAACTGGGGCGAGACCACACGCACCGACCGTTCGTTGCGGCTGCGGGTGAAATACAGAATTTGCAGACGCTGCTTCTTGACCGCGCCCCGGGCCACGGTCTCGAAATGGGGGCTGGCGCGGCGCTTGCTGGCGGAAGTCAGAATCCGCACATGGGCGCGGACCTCGTCAGGCGAGTCGTCTGCCGCGCTGAGCATCATGGTGATCCGGGTAATGAGCGGTTGCAGATGTTCCGTCAGCAGACCCGGTCCGATATGGCTGGCGAGTTCCTGAATCATCAACAACGCATAAATCTCCGATGCCGAAAACCAGGCGCGCGGCAGGCCGAGCTTGCCGCTGCTCCAGCCCTTGTCCTGCAACATATAGCCGCGCTCCGCACCATTCTCGCCGGGCATCCAGGCAATCGGCGCCTGCATCTGATCCCGCAGCACATCGATGTCGCGCTTGAAGGTCGAAAGCGAAATACCGAGTTCGTCCAGCAGCCTTTCCCGGGGGACCGGTAAATGGCTATTTTCGAGAATCGCGATGATGTCGCGCAGGCGGGTGGCTTGGCTCACGTCGTCTTTGGCACCGAATACTCGAATTGGGTCGCGCTCAAATCATCATCGTGCGGCTGCCAGTTCTCGATGCGGTATTCCTTTCCACCTGACGCAACCCATTCTCCGTTGTCCTCTGTCAACACAATGTTGCGAACAATGAATAGATCGGACCGCCAATCGGGATTGCGGGCGTCCTTAATCTCGTTGCGCGTCACGATCACTTTGTCGCCAAAGCCAGTTGTCCCCTTAACTTCCACGTGCACGAGCAAGTCGCCCCTTTGGCAATGAAGATCATAGGGCTTTCCCTTTTCATCGACGGAAAACTCTTCCTTATCGCGGAAAAACGCTATTGCTTTTGCAACGGCGTAATTCTCGACCACAGCGCGTTTCTTCGGATCGCCTTGGTAGGTCGCTACCTGCCCAGTTCGATCATCGCTCTGTACCTCTAGGGCCTTGCCATCGCTGGGTAATACGTCGGTTTCGGTCCTATTTGAAGACAAGAAGTCATCGCTTCTGGAATCTGAAACTTGTGTAGTTTCATCGCTGCCACTCTTGCCCCTCATTGAATCCGTCTCTGCTGACACCACTGATGAGAGTTTATGAAAGGCGTCCGCGAAGGAGGTGAGCGCAGCGATAGACGCAATCTTGACCGGTATACCGAAGTGGATTTCGTTGATGCCCTTATTCAGGCGTTTGGGGAACCGATACATGTTGCTCCCATGGTCAAATTCATTCCGGTTCACGTCTACTCCGCCGATAGCAGCAAATGAAGTTACTGGCTCGCCCGGATGGATCGCCAGGCGAATCTGACCAACCTTACTTTTTTCGGGACGAAAGTATATGTACTTCCCGTTCTTCTCAGAACGATATGCCACAGCTTTTTTCGTCGGCTCATCCGTTTTCTTGAACCCATTTTGTTCCATTGCACGCTCAACTTCTTTTGATAATTGATCAATAGACATGGTTTCACTCCCAAGTGTTGTAGAAAGAAGTTTGCGCGGAAGGCAAGAGATGTCATCCGGAACCACAACGGATGCGCGATAACCTCCAACCCGCTCTGCTATTCAACTGCCTCGCAGGATCTGTTCGACTGGGCTACGGCTTGACATATAAGATTGACCAGACCCATCTGGTCGACGGTGTTGCATAGCACTTCCGTCAACTTTGAATTGGCAATCAGCAGTGACAGACACCTTGCCCTCGATATCGCTACATTCATCCGATTTTTACTAAACAAGAAGTCCATGTTCCTCGGCAAATACTCCTGGCTCGAGGTCGCCATCGACACAATCACCACATCCGCCTCTTGCCCCTGGAACTTATCCACCGTGCCCACCCGCGCCCCTTGCGGCAAGCTGCGTTTCAGTAGATTGACCTGCATGTTGTAAGGCGCAACGATGAGGATATCGTCCAGCGTGATTGGCTTGGTTTCGCCGTCCTTGCTCCGGTAATGCTGCGTCAGCAGGTTGTCGACCAACTCCTTGACCACACCGGCTTCCTCTTCGCTGCGCTGCGAGCATCCGTCGTGCTCCACCGGTACGTAGCGAATCCCAGTCGGCTTCAAGGCCGGGTGGGCGTGGGCATCCAGCACCAGACACTGGCCGAACGTCGAAGGATCGGAATGGAGCCGGGAATCGTAGATCGCATCCGAGATAAACCGGCACACATCCCGGTGCATCCTGTAGGTCTTCTCCAGAAAGACACCCCGATCCGGCGCAATGGTTGCCTCGCCATCGAGCAGATAATCCAATGCAGATTCGCCGCTGCGACCCGGATGATCACCCTGGATCGGTTGGCCGAGTTGCATCTGGTCGCCGAGCAGGATCAGGTTCCTGGCGCACATGCCCATGGCAATCAGGTTGGCGAGCGAGACTTGTCCAGCTTCGTCGATGAACAGATAGTCGAAATCGCCGAGAAATTCTCGCTTGCACAACAGATAAACGGTTCCGGCTACCAGTTGCGGGCGGTTTTTGCTGATCACCCCGGCATCAGTTACGTTCGCGATGAAGTCGCTCTCGATCCCCTGCTCCGGCTTGGCGATTTTCTTCATGCCGTCGTAGCTGCAACCCGCGTCCTTCATCCGCTTGTCCACCGCCTCCAGCAGGTTGTTGATGGCTTTGTGGCTGTTGGACGAAACAGCCACGCGTTTGCCTGCCTGAAGCAGCGTGGCGATCAGGTGTGAGCCCGTGTAGGTCTTGCCGCTGCCCGGCGGTCCCTGGATGAACAGGTAGGAATCGTTCAGTTGCTCCGCTGCCTGGATGATCGGCGGCAACGCATCGTCCCCGGCGGGAATGATCGCATCGCCCGGGCGAATGCCGTCTATATCGGGAATGCGGCGCGAAAGGTAGTCCAGCAGCGATTTGTAATCGCTTTTTCCACCAACCACTGATTCGGCAAACACAAACAAGGCTCGACGAATCGAGGCGCTGTTGAATGGCGCACCCATTGAAATGGACAAGCTGGTCGGTACATCTGCTTCGCCTGTTGGGCTGAATTTGAGGTCGATTGTCTGTTCGTCCTCGTCGAGGGCCAGAATGGACACGCCCTTGAGCGTATCCAGGCGGTTGGCCTGGTCCCCAGCCTTGACCTTGAAATCCTGCTCGGGAAAGCGATACCGGACGCCATTTTCCTGCCAGGCCGCTCCGATTGCAGCCGGGCTGTGCAGTCCGGCAACCACTTCCGCATTGTCGAGCAGGTCATCCGGGTCGGCGCCCTGGCGGTCGAACAGCGCCCACCAGGCAGGCTTGTCCGCGCGCCGATGAAAGTCCAGGACTTGGTAGATCAGCTCGGCAAGTTCCGGGGCGAGCATGCGGTTTTCCGGATGTGTGACGAGCCGCCGGTAGAACTGCGCAAGCTTTTCCTCATGTTCAATGGTGTTGTCGGATTTCTCTCGAAGTGGTTTCTTGTCTTTGGCCGCCTCGGCCAGCGTCATCGAGAACCAGGGCAGTCCTGCCGGACGCAGGGTCAGAAGCCACTCGCGCAACTGCCAGGTCGAGCGGCAGTCGTCTTCGTTGTATTGGCGGATGGATTCGAGCAGCGCCGGGTCGCCCAGCTCGCGCCAGCGTTCATAGACGACGATGCTGTCGGTGGCCTTCTTGACATCCCCGGTTCGCTTTTCTGTGTAGAAGGATTCGACCGCTTTGATCGAGTAGCTGGGTTTGGATATCCGCAACCCCTCGCGCACAACCTTGTAAAGATCGACCAGCGTGTGTTCCCGCAGCAACTGGTCAAACTCGGATTCACGAACGCCATGGACGGACATAAGCCGTCTGAGAGCTTCCTTTTCGTAATGCGCATAGTGATAGATATGCATGCCGGGATAACGCACCCGCCGCTCGGCCACGAAGTCCATGAAGTCGATGAAGGCTTGGCGCTCTGCTTCGCGGCTGTGCGCCCAGAAGCACTTGAACTGCGCCTTGCCCTCGTCGAAATAATAGATGCCGAATAGGTATTCCAGGCCACCGACTTCCATCGGGTCGCCTTCCATGTCGAAGAACAGGTCGCCAGCATCCGGTTCTGGCAGACGGGCAAAGCCTCGGATTTCGTCCTCCACAACGGGCAGCACCACAGCGCGCTGCTGTCCGGTTTCGCGTTCTTCAACCTGCAGGGTGGCTTGCTCCCTGAGTTTGGAGAGCGTTGCGTCTGCCAGTTTAGGGATTGCCGTATCTGCGGCCAGGCTTGCCAGTTGGGCGACCTTCCGGATGCCGCCCGCTTCCAGACGCGAGATTTGCTGGCGGGTGATGTTCGCCACAGCAGAAAGATGATCGTCCGCTTCCCGCCTGGCCGCGCACCGCTCACGCCAGCTGCAGAGCGAACAGAAATCGCATGGCGCGGGGTAAGGGGCTTCCGCCTTGCCGTAGGCTTCCGTGAAGGCGAGCATTCTCCCCAGCAGGTGCCGGTAATAATGGAAATAGTCGGCAAGCCGAAAAGTCTCGCGCTTGCCGTTGCCTAGCTCCACATGAATGTGACGCGGAAGCTCACCAGTCAAGTCGCTCAACAGGTCCGAATAGAAACAGAGTTGAAGAATGAACTTGGCCTTGGACGTGCGGGCCAGCTTGGTATCGACCACCTCGTACTGGTGACGGCCATCCTTGTCGGCGTCCCCAACGCGTATCAGAAAATCGGCATGGCCAATGAGATTGCCGCGCGCCAGGGTTGCCTGGTAGATCACCTCGGCTCCCGTCGCAATAGCTGCCTGAGTATTTGCAACGCGTTCTTGCAAGCTGCCTTTGGTGCTTATGCTGACCACATTTGAATGACACCCTTCCAGCTTGGCCAGGAAAGCCTCTTCGTGCGCGTAGCCCAAGCCTTGAATCAGTTTGGCCTGATCGTCGCCCTCGGCCTTTTCCATTGGCGCATCGAGGTTCAGCCGATCCAGCCAGGTGAGATGCTCGCAATCAGCGAAATGGGTCAGGTCCGTGGCGGAATAGAAAATCTGATCGGCTATTTTTTGCATTGTTGTTATTTCTCCTTCTCATTGAGTCGCGGTGGCGACCGAGACGGGACGACAGAACGATAGCATCTTAGGTAGCCCATAGTGTGAGCTACTTCTCAGTTTATTTTTTGATGCGCAGGTTCCAATTACTCGTGGCCATTCAAGTAGCTCATTTGGTGGGCCACTACCGCAATTAGACTTCACGCCTCTGCCAATGGAATAGGGGTGTGAACGATGGAAAACTTGACCCGGCATGCCGTAACCCGGATGCAGCAACGCGGAATCAAGGCCGAGACGGTGGAGATTCTGCTTGTCTGTGGAGCGGAGAAGCACGACCACCGTGGCGCGACCATACGGTATTTCGACAAGCAATCTCGCCAGCGCCTACATGACCAGTTTGGGCCGGGACAGTTTAAGAGGATCGAGGGACAACTGGATGCCTATGCGGTGGTGGACGAGGAAGGACTGGTTCTGACAGTGGGCCACCGAACCAAACGTATCAACCGTCACTAAGGTAAATGAAGATATGGCAGTTCTGCTTGAAGGTGTGAGTCTGGTGTTTGAAAATGAAGTTCTGGAGAAGAGATATCCCGGTGGGCCTGCTGGGATTTCGGATAGCCTGGGATAATGGCTCGTATTGCTCCGACGGCACGGTATGCAGGATCGCCTATTTCGAAACGGATGACGCGATGTGTGCCGTAATGGCGATGCCGGACTATGGGCTAGGAGATATCAACCCGATTCGCGGTTGATGTCGCCGTGTTTCTGCATGGCGGGGCGCTATGGATGCCTTGTCTTTGGCTGGATACCCGCCAAGAGGCGGACAGCATGCGGTCATGCTGGCATAGCAGTGAAGCGGCGGGCAGGATTGCGGTGCCCAAGTACTTCCGCCAAGAGTCGAATTTGGCGCAGTATTGTCAGCTCGATGAAGTGGCGATCAGCGAGCGGCTGGGGCGGATCGGCAGGCACAAAGACTTGGGACCGTATCGCGCCCTCAATTCGAGTCTATCGACGCGACACAAAGCTAACCGCTGAACAACGCGTTCAGCCCCCCGTCATTGACATGAAACGCAGAATTTTGTGCGGCGATTCATTGAACTCATGGCGCTCGGGCTTGAGGTTGATGGCCTGGATAATGGCTGCTTCCAGTTCGGCGTCGCTGCAGCCGCCGCGCAGCATCGGGCGGAATTCGAACTTTTCATCCTGCCCCAGGCACATGTAGGCGGTGCCGTCGACGGCGATGCGGACGCGGTTGCAGGTTTCGCAAAAGTGCTGCGACACTGGGGTGATGAAGCCGACGTTGAAACGGCCGTCTTTCGAGCCGAGATAGCGCGCGGGACCGGCGCCGGGGAGGGTGGTTTCTATCAGGTTGAACTGGGTGCGCAGGCGTTCTTTGACTGGCTGCAAATCCATGTATTCGGCGTTGCGGCCGGTGTCGCCCATCGGCATGGCTTCGATCAGCCGCAACACAAAGCCGCGTTCCATGCAGAAAGCGACCATTTCGTCGATTTCGTCGTCGTTGGTGCCGGCGAGCGCGACCATGTTTAGCTTGATCGGCGCAAAGCCTACGTTCTGGGCCACGGTCAGGCCGTTCATTACCTTGGCCAGCACGTCGCGGCCATTGATCTTTTCCACTCGCGCCTGTTGCAGTGAATCGAGGCTGACGTTGAGCCGCGTGACGCCAGCATCCTTCAGCGCCTGCGCGTGCTTGTCGAGCTGGGTGGCGTTGGTCGACATCGATAAATCGTCGATGCCGGGGAGTGCGGCAATGCGCCGCGACAGACCGGCGATGTCCCGTCGCAGCAGCGGTTCGCCGCCGGTCATGCGGATGCGGCTGACGCCCAGCCGGCCAAAGGCGCCGATCAGGCGTTCGATTTCGTCAAAGGTGAGCCAGTGTTCGGGTTCTTCAAACCCCTTGAAGCCTTCGGGCATGCAGTAGCTGCAGCGCAGATCGCACCGGTCGGTGACCGACAGCCGCACATAGTCGATACGGCGACCAAACTGGTCAGTGAGAACGGTGGCGTCCATGATGTAGATATCTTGATCCGATTGGCAGAAGTGGTTATATATGGAAAAATATAACCTGTTTGGAACAGGCTGACAACGCAAGCATGAAAATATTCGGCATCGCAGGGTATAGCGGCAGCGGCAAGACCACGCTGATAGAGCGCGTGCTGCCGCAATTGGTGGCGCGCGGCCTCAATGTGGCGGTCATCAAGCATACCCACCACGATTTCGATATCGACCGCCCCGGCAAGGACAGCTGGCGCGCGCGCGAGGCCGGGGCCGCGGCGGTGCTGTTGTCGTCCGATCATCGCACGGCGCTGTTGACCGAACACCGCGATACGCCGCCGACGCTGGCCGATCTGCTGGCCACGCTGCCGCCGTGCGACCTGGTGCTGGTCGAAGGCTACAAGCGCGAGGCCATTCCCAAGCTCGAAGTGTATCGCGCCGAAACCGCCAAGCCCTGGCTGTTTTCCGACGATCCGCATATTCTGGCGGTAGCATCCGACGTTGCCGCGCCCAACGATTTTCCCCGCATCGATATTGATGCGATTCGACTCATCACCGACTTTATTGTGAACCATGCTCTCAGCCACCCAACTGCTTGAAAACCTGCTCGCCCGCGCACGCGGCGTCACCGAAACCGAAATCGTGGATATATCCGCTGCGTTCGGGCGCGTGCTCGCCGCGCCGCAAACCTCTGCGATCACCGTGCCGCCGCTCGACAACAGCGCGATGGACGGCTATGCCGTACGGTTGGCGGATGTAGCCAGGCGGGGCGTGATCTTGCCGGTGTCGCAGCGCATCCAGGCGGGCACCGTGGGGCAACCGCTGACAGCCGGCACGGCCGCACGCATTTTTACCGGCGCGCCGGTGCCATTGGGCGCGGATGCGGTGTTGATGCAGGAAGACTGCATCGCTGAAGGCGAAAATGTGGTCATCAACACCTTGCCGCGGCCGGGCGAGAACATTCGTCGTGCCGGGGAAGACATTGAAACCGGTGCGCAGATTCTCGCAGCAGGCACACGCTTTAACGCAGCGGAGATGGGGCTGGCCGCTTCGGTCGGCCTGGCCGAGGTGCCGGTATTCAAGCGGCTGAAAGTGGCGTGCTTTTTCACCGGCGACGAACTGGTGACCCCCGGCGCGCCGCTGGCACCCGGCCAGATATACAACTCCAATCGCTACACGCTCACCGGGCTGGTCAACGATCTGGGCTGCGAACTGATCGATCTCGGCATCGTGCCCGACACGCTGGAAGCCACCGAAGCGGCGCTCACCCGCGCCGCACGCGAGGCCGATGTCATCGTCACCAGCGGCGGCGTGTCGGTGGGCGAGGCGGACTACGTGAAGACGGCAGTCGAGAAACTTGGCCGGGTCGAGATGTGGAAAGTGGCGATGAAGCCCGGCAAGCCGGTGGTCTACGGACAGGTTGGCAACGCCGATTTCATCGGCCTGCCCGGTAACCCCGTATCGGCCTTCGTCACCTTTTGTTTGTTCGTGCGGCCATTTCTGCTCAAGCGCATGGGGGTGGCCGATGTGTTGTATCGCGCGTTTGCGGTACCGGCGGATTTTGCCTGGCCGAAGGCGGGCGCGCGCCGCGAGTTTTTACGTGCGCGCCTGCAACCCAACGGCAAGCTGGCGCTGTTCCCCAACCAGGGCTCGGGGGTGCTGACCTCGTGCGCGTGGGCCGACGGACTGGTCGATCTTGAAGTGGGCCAGACCGTGCAGCGGGGCGACGCGGTGCGCTTCATTCCGTTTTCGGAGCTGCTTAAATGATGCTGCGCGTGCTGTACTTCGCCCGCCTGCGCGAGCGCTTCGGGCTGGCCGAGGAAAACGTGGTTCTGGCCGGCGCCACCGCCGCCGATCTGATCGCGCAGTTGCAGGCGCGCGGCGGCGTGTGGGCGGAAGAACTGGCTGCGGGCCGGGCGTTTCGCGTGGCGGTCAATCAGGATATCGTCGCGCTCGATGCGGTTTTGCCGGAACACGCCGAAGTCGCGATTTTTCCGCCGGTGACCGGAGGCTGATCGCATGAAGATTCTTGTCCAGGCCGAGGCATTTGATCTGGGCGCCGAAGTGGATGCGATGCGCAACGGCCGTACCGACATCGGCGCCATCGCCAGCTTCGTTGGCCTCGCGCGCGACATGAACGAAGGCAGCGGCGTGCAGGCGATGACGCTGGAGCACTATCCCGGCATGACCGAGAAGGCGCTTGCCGGGTTGGTTGAAGACGCCAAAGTGCGCTGGACGCTGCTTGATGTGACAGTGATACACCGGGTCGGCCGCTTGCTGCCGGGCGATCCCATTGTGTTGGTGGCGGTGTCCAGCAGCCATCGCGGCGAAGCCTTCGCCGCCTGCGAGTTCATCATGGATGCGCTCAAAACCCGTGCGCCGTTCTGGAAAAAGGAAGAAACGCCGGAGGGTGAGCGCTGGGTGGATGCGCGTGTCAGCGACGACACGGCGGCTGCACGCTGGAGCACGTAATTCAGTAAGGTAAACCCCCGGCTATGCCGGGGGACTTGAAAAATTTGACTTATGCGGCGGTTGCAAACCTGGCGATGGCTGCTGTAACGCCCTCCCTTTCAAGGGGAGGGCTGGGGTGGGGATGGGGTCGGTGAATGTTTCCCGCGCTCGCCCCCTCCCTTTCAAGGGGAGGGTTGGGGTGGGGATGGGTTTTAGTGGCAGGGAACAAGCGCGAAGTACAACCCACCCCCCTCCCGACCTTCCCCCTGAAGGGGAAGGCGTAAAACCCAGCCGCCTTCAGGCGGCTCACGGTTTTATTGGCCCCTTTGAGGGGCTCGCCCAATAAGCCTCCGGCTTTGCCGGAGGTAATTTAACTCATCCGGTCATGACACGAATGCGTCATGAGGGGTGTCCTACTATCAGGGTTGCCCCGACTGGATGGAAGGAAGAACAGCATGCGTTCGCTTGTTTCAGGATTGACCCCCGAAGCGCTCCACAGGATGGATGCCTATTGGCGCGCGGCCAATTACCTGTCGGTGGGACAGATTTACCTGCTGGATAACCCGCTCCTCAAACAGCCGCTGGAACGGGCGCATATCAAACCCCGCCTGCTTGGCCACTGGGGTACCACGCCCGGTTTGAATTTCATCTATGCGCACATGAACCGGGTCATCAAGCAGCACGCGCTCAGCATGATTTATGTCGCGGGCCCGGGCCACGGCGGTCCGGCGCTGGTGGCGAACACCTATCTTGAAGGCACATATAGCGAGGTGTATCCAGACATTTCCCTGGATGAGGAGGGCATGCGGCGTCTGTTCCGGCAGTTTTCCTTCCCCGGCGGCATTCCCAGCCATGTCGCACCGGAAACGCCCGGCTCCATCCACGAAGGCGGCGAACTGGGGTATGCGCTGCTGCATGCCTATGGCGCGGTATTCGACAACCCCGACCTGATCGCGTGTTGCGTGGTGGGCGACGGCGAGGCGGAAACCGGCCCGCTCGCCACGTCATGGCATTCCAACAAGTTTCTGGACCCGCGTCGCGACGGGGCGGTGCTGCCGATCCTGCATCTGAATGGCTACAAGATCGCCAATCCGGCCGTGCTTGCGCGCATTCCCCGCGCCGAACTGGAAAGTCTGTTCGTGGGGTATGGCTATCGGCCCTACTTTGTGGAAGGCGATGAACCCGAAGCCATGCACCAGCTGATGGCTGCCACGGTCGATGCCGTGATCGCCGAAATACGCGACATCCAGCATCAGGCGCGAAACGGCAGCGAGTCCGGGCGTCCGCTCTGGCCGATGATCGTGTTGCGTTCGCCCAAGGGCTGGACCGGTCCGAAAGTGGTCGATGGCAAGCGAGCCGAAGGGTATTGGCGTTCGCACCAGGTGCCATTCGGCGAAATGGACAACCCGGAACACGTGCAGTTGCTGGAAAACTGGATGCGCAGCTACCGGCCTGAAGAATTGTTCGATGCCCATGGCAGGCTCAAACCGGAACTGGCCGATCTCGCGCCGCGCGGCGAGCGGCGCATGGGAGCGAACCTTCATGCCAACGGTGGCAAGCTATTGCGCGACCTGCGCCTGCCGGACTTCCGCGATTACAAGGTGGACGTGCCTGCACCTGGCGGCGTGATGGGAGAATCCACCCGGACGATGGGCATATTCCTGCGCGATGTGATGCAGGGCAACCTGGACAACTTCCGCGTTTTTGGTCCGGACGAGACCAGTTCCAATCGGCTCGGCGCGTTGTTCGAAGTCACCGACCGCACCTGGATGGCCGAGCGTTTCGACTACGACGACCATCTCGCGCCCGACGGCCGGGTGATGGAAATCCTCTCCGAGCACGCCTGTCAGGGTTGGCTCGAGGGCTATCTGCTGACCGGTCGCCATGGCCTGTTCTCCTGCTACGAGGCTTTCATCCACATCGTCGATTCGATGTTCAACCAGCATGCCAAGTGGCTCAAGGTGTGCGGCGAGATTCCCTGGCGGCGGCCCATCGCCTCGCTCAACATCCTGCTGACCTCGCATGTCTGGCGTCAGGATCACAACGGCTTCTCGCATCAGGATCCCGGCTTTATCGACCACGTGATGAACAAGAAGGCCGACATCATCCGCGTCTATCTACCGCCGGATGCCAACACCCTGCTGGTTGTCGCCGACCGGTGCCTGAAGAGCCGCGACCTGGTGAATGTCATCGTCGCGGGCAAACAGCCCCAGCAGCAATGGCTGGATATGGATGCCGCCATCAACCACGCCGGCGCCGGCATCGGCATGTGGGAGTGGGCTTGCAGCGATCAGGAGGGTGAACCGGACGTGGTGCTGGCGGCGGCAGGCGACGTGCCCACGCTGGAAATGCTGGCGGCGACCGACCTCCTGCGCCAGCTTGCGCCCGAGCTGAAAATCCGCTTCATCAATGTGGTCGACCTGATGACGCTGCAACCGCAGGAGGAGCACCCGCACGGCTTGTCCAGCAAGGAGTTCGACTCCCTGTTCACCATCGACAAGCCGATCATCTTTGCCTATCACGGCTATCCCTGGCTGATTCACCGCCTCACCTACCGCCGCACCAACCACGGCAACCTGCACGTGCGCGGCTACAAGGAAGAAGGCACCACCACCACGCCGTTCGACATGGTGGTACTCAATACGCTCGACCGTTTTCATCTGGTGATGGACGTGGCCAACCGGGTGCCGAAATTGCAGCCCCAGGCTGCGCATATCAAGCAGCGCATGCGCGACAAGCTCAACGCGCACACGCAATACATTCATCTGCATGGCGAAGACATGCCCGAGATACGCGACTGGGCATGGCCGCAGTGAATCGACGCGTCATCCTCGCCCTGAACAGTGGATCGTCGAGCCTCAAGGCCCGCCTGTTTCGTCCCTCCGGCACGTATCGCGATTGGCATTACGGGAAAATAGGTCAGGGAACCCTCGCTGACCACGCACAAGCATTTGACGCGCTGCTGAAGGACCTGGAGGGGGACGTGCCGGATGCGGTCGGCCACCGCTTTGTCCATGGCGGCGAGGTGGCCGACGCAGCCCGTGTTCTGGATGCGGCGGAAATCGAGCGGTTGCGCGGCTTGATCCCGTTGGCGCCGTTGCACCTGCCGGGCAATTTGCTCGGGGTGGAGCTATGTCGGGCGCGCTTCGATGTGCCGCAGATGGCCTGCTTCGATACCGCGTTCCATCACACCCTGCCGGAGCTGGCGCGCCGCTTGCCGATTCCGCAGACGCTGGGCATGCGCCGCACCGGTTTTCATGGTCTGAACTACGCCTATATCGCCTCCCGATTACCCACGTTGCTGGGTGAGATTGCGCACGGCCGCATCGTCGTGGCGCACCTGGGTTCCGGTGCCAGCCTGTGCCTGCTGGAGAACCTGTGCTCGATGGACACCAGCATGGGCTATACGCCGGCGGGCGGCATCCCCATGGGCACGCGCAGCGGCGACCTCGATCCGGGCGTCATGCTCGAACTGGCCAGGCGGCATGATCACGCGGCATTGAGCGAGCTTGTCTATCAGCAGATGGGACTGCTCGCGCTGTCCGACCAGGAGAGCAGCGATATGGCGGCGCTGCTGGCGAGTCCCAGCATGGGAGCCCGTTTTGCGGTGGACTATTTTTGTTGTCAGGTGCGTGCGGCCATGGGTGGATTTGCCGCCAAGGCAGGCGGCATCGACGCGCTGGTATTCAGCGGCGGTATCGGCGAACACGCGCCGCAGATCCGCGCCCGCATTTGTGAACCGCTGGGTTTTCTTGGTTTTGCGCTTGATGCCGAAGCCAACCAGGACAATCGGATCATGATCAACGCAGCCGGTTTCAAGCCCGTGCTGAGGATTGCTGCCAATGAGGAAGCGGTGATCTTTGATTTGGTTCAAGCCTTGCTGGACGACGCTGCATAACAGGGATCAAACAAGGATGCCCACGTCGGGCTTGTGTTGTCCCAGCCGGATGGACGTGACCTTAAGAAAGCGCTGAACAATTCCGTCATCGCGAGGAGCGAAGCGACGTGGCAATCCAGAGACCGTTGATTTCGCTGACATCCTGGATTGCTTCGCTTCGCTCGCAATGACGGGAATTGATTTATTCAGCGTTTTCTTAAATATTCTTGACATTGGTTCTAACACGAACTAAATTAGTTCGTGTTAGAACCAACTGGACATCCCGTGCCCTGTCAAGCTGAATTCCTTCCAACCGTACAAGCGCTGGTGCAGTGCTATCAGGCGTTTGAACGTTTTTCCGCCGCGCACATCCGCGAACTGGGGCTGACGCCGCCGCAGTTCGACGTCGTTGCCACCCTGGGCAACACATCCGGAATGACTGCCACCGAACTCGTTGAAAAAACCCTCATCACCAAGGGCACGCTGACCGGCGTGGTGGATCGGTTGGTCGATCGCGGCTGGGTGGAGCGCATCGCGCACGAAAGCGATGGCCGCTGCCAGATTGTCCGGCTGACGCAGGCGGGCGCGGCCTTGTTTGCCAGGGTGTTCCCGGCGCATCTGGCGCATCTGGCTGCATGCTTTGAAGGCGTGCCGGCTGCCGGGCACGTGCGTTGGCAAACGGCCTTGCGGACGCTGGAGCGGGCGTTCAGAAAGGCGGCGGCATGACCGCCGCGGTGCGTTATTCGACGCCGGCCATCGTGCTGCACTGGCTGGTGGCGCTGCTGATTTTCGTGGGGTTTCCGCTCGGCCTCTATATGGTCGACCTGCCGCTGTCGCCCGACAAGCTCAAGCTCTACAGCTATCACAAGTGGATCGGCGTCAGCGTTTTCCTGCTGGTGGCAATCCGCCTCGGCTGGCGGCTGACCCACACGCCGCCGCCGCTGCCGGGCGACATCACCGCGTGGCAGCGCCGCGCAAGCACGCTGGCGCACGGCCTCCTGTATGTACTGATGGTTGTGATTCCGCTGTCGGGGTGGCTGATGAGTTCGGCCAAGGGCTTTCAGACGGTGTGGTTCGGTGTGCTGCCGTTGCCCGATCTCATTGAAAAAAACCGCGAACTCGGCGATCTGCTGGCCGGGGTGCACCAGGCGCTGAACTTCACGTTGCTGGGTCTGGTCATCCTGCACGCGGGCGCGGCGCTCAAACACCATTTCATCGAACGCCAGTCTTTCCTGCAACGCATGGGTTGGCGCAGAAAGGAGCGCACATGAAACTCGCGACATTCACCCTGTTGGCCGTACTGGCCACGCCGCTGGCGCACGCGGTGGAATACACCACGGTGCTGCCGAAACAGAGCAGCATCCAGTTCGAATTCCGCCAGATGGGCGTGCCGGTAAAGGGCAGCTTCAAGCGCTTCGCAACCGGGATGCAGTTCGACCCGGCCAGACCCGAGGCGGCCCGCGCGCAGATCGAGATCGACCTCGCCAGCATCGACGCCGGTTCGCGCGAAGCCGACGACGAATCTGCCGGCAAGCTGTGGTTCAACCGCAGCGCGTATCCGAAAGCGAGCTTCGTTTCCAGCGAGGTGCGCGCGCTCGGCAACAACCGCTACGAGCTGCGCGGCACCCTCACGCTCAAGGGCAAGGCCCGCGAGATGACCGTGCCGGTGACCTATACGCCCGTAAAAAACACCGCCACCTTCGATGGGGCCTTCGTCCTCCGCCGCCTCGACTTCGGCATCGGCGAAGGCCTGTGGGCCGACGTCGCCACCGTCGCCAACGAAGTCCAGGTCCGATTCAGAATTGCTGCCACCGGCAAATAATCCGTTGTTCATCCACTTCAAGGAGATTTACATGAAACGTCTTGCCCTTTTCGCCGCACTTGCCGCTGCTTCCATCGCCGTCCACGCCGCGCCGGTCACCTACACCATCGACAACAACCACACCTATCCGCATTTCAGCTACAACCACCTGGGCTTCTCCAACCAGACCCACAAGTTCGACAAGACCAGCGGCACCGTGGTGCTCGACCGCGCTGCGAAGACCGGCTCGGTCGACGTGACGATCGACGCCACCTCGGTCAACACGGGTTATGCGCTGTTCAATGAACATATCCGGGCTGCCGATTACTTCGACACCGCCAATTACCCGACGATTGCCTTCACCTCCAGCAAGATGAAGTTCAAGGGCGACCAGCCGGCGAGCGTGACGGGTAATCTCACCATCAAGGGCGTGACCCGCCCTGTGACGCTGAAAATCACCCATTTCAAGTGCCAGCCGCATCCGATGCTCAAAGTGGACGCCTGTGGCGCCAACGCGACCACCCAGATCAAACGCTCCGAGTTCAACATGGGCAAGAGTGTGCCCTACGTCAGCGACGAGGTGACGCTGACGCTGGCGATCGAGGCGCTCAACAAACCGGCGCAATAAGCGGGGCAGGGCGGTCTCCGGTAAAATAGCGCTTTGCTGTCCGGAACGCCCCTGTGGAACCCCATCAACTCGAACTGCTCGCGCCCGCGCGCGACGCCGACATCGGTATCGAAGCCGTCAATCATGGTGCCGATGCGATCTATATCGGCGGGCCGTCGTTCGGCGCGCGCGCCTCGGCGTCCAACGACGTCGCCGACATCGCACGACTGGTCACCCACGCGCATCGCTACAACGCGCGCGTGTTCGTCACCCTTAACACCATCCTGCGCGACGACGAACTCGAACCGGCACGTCAGCAGGTGTGGCAGTTGTATGAAGCCGGCGTCGATGCGCTCATCATCCAGGACATGGGCCTGCTCGAACTGGACCTGCCGCCGATTCAACTGCATGCCAGCACCCAGACCGATATCCGCACCCCGGAAAAAGCCCGCTTCCTGCAGGACGTGGGGTTGTCGCAGATCGTGCTGGCGCGCGAGCTCGACCTCGGGCAGATTGCCGCCATTCGTGCTGCCACCGATTGCAACCTGGAGTTTTTCGTCCATGGCGCGCTGTGCGTCGCCTACAGCGGCCAGTGCTTTATCAGCCATGCCCACACCGGGCGCAGTGCCAACCGCGGCGATTGTTCGCAACCCTGCCGCTTGCCGTATCAGGTCAACGACATGGAAGGCCGCATCGTCGCGCACGATAAGCACGTTCTTTCGATGAAGGACAACAACCAGAGCGACAACCTCGAAGCATTGATTGACGCCGGTGTCACGAGCTTCAAGATCGAGGGCCGCTACAAGGACATGGGTTATGTGAAGAACATCACCGCCCATTACCGCACGCTGCTCGATGAAATCATCGAACGCCGCCCGCAATTCGCGCGCGCGTCCGCAGGCCGCACCACCTTTGCTTTCACGCCTGACCCCAATCAGAACTTCAACCGCGAATTCACCGATTATTTTGTCGGTGGCCGCCGTGACGACATCGGCGCGTTCGATACGCCGAAGAACCCTGGCCTGGCGCTGGGCTATGTCAGCAAGGTTGGCGATAAGTGGGTCGAGTTGCACACCGATACCCCCGACATTGTGCTGAACAACGGCGATGGCCTGTGTTACTACACGCTGCAAAAAGAGCTGGCGGGATTGGCCATCAACCGCGCCGAGAAAACGGGCGAGGGCGTCTGGCGCGTGTTCCCACGCGAACCGATCGCGAGCTTCAAGGACTTGCGCGCAGGAACCGCAGTGAACCGCAATCGCGACATGAACTGGGTGCGCATGCTGGACAAGCCATCGAGCGAACGCCGCATCGGGGTGTGGCTGCGGCTGGATGAAACCGCCGCAGGTTTTTCGCTGACACTGGCCGACGAGGACGGCCATTCCGTCACCGTGGCGGCTGACCACGCCAAGGAGCCGGCCAAGGACGCTGCCAAAGCTGAGTCCAGCCTGCGCGAACATCTCGGCAAACTGGGTACCACGCCGTTTGCCTCGATGGGCATCGCGCTGGAATGGACGCAGCCCTGGTTTGTGCCGGCATCCTTTATCAATGCCTTGCGGCGTGACGCCGTTATTGCACTGGAAACGGCACGCGTGGAGGGCTACAAGCGCCCGCTGCGTGCGCAGGCGATCAGTCCACCCGCGACCTATCCAGAGGACACGCTGAGCTATCTGGCCAATGTCTTCAACCACAAGGCGCGCGATTTTTACGCCAAACACGGCGTGCAGGTGATTGCGGCTGCGTATGAAAGCCACGAAGAGGCGGGCGAAGTCTCGCTGATGATCACCAAGCACTGCGTGCGCTATTCATTGAGCCTGTGCCCCAAGCAGGCCAAGGGCGTCACCGGGGTGCAGGGCACCGTGCGCGCCGAACCGCTGACATTGATCAACGGCAGCGAAAAACTCACGCTGCGCTTTGATTGCAAACCGTGCGAAATGCACGTGGTCGGTAAAATGAAACCGGCGGTGACGAAGGGCACGTCATTGCCGCTGACGTTTTATAAAACCCGGCCCTGACAGTGAGAGCCAGCCCGTTTGAACAGCTAGCGCCTTCGCTTGGTTTATAACGCTTCCTGCAGACTGAGGGCGTTTCCAAGTTTCGCCATAAACGCCGCATGTTGCGCTTCTGCATTTTGATAGGCGGTGATCAGTTGCTCGGCGTCTTTGGTCAAATAACTGCCGGAAGGGCCGCTCTCAACCAGGGGCGATTGCCACGCTGAATTCATCGCATCGACCGCATCCCATGCCGCTTTGTAGCTCATTTTCATGGTTTTGGCGGCTTTGGAGATGGAGCCGGTTTCCCGAATTCGCTGCAAGAGCTCGATGCGTCCGCGCCCCAGAAAATTTTTCCCATCCAGGGTGAGCCAGAAACGGCCATCGGCCTTGAGCCGTGCTGTGTGGAAGGGAGGCACCATGGGGCGAGTGTAGCAAACGACCATTGCCGCATGGCGGGAAAGGACCGAAAATATGACTTTGCAATCGAAGGAGCGTGCCATGAAATCTTTTCTGACCCTGTGCGCAATGCTCTGCCTGCCGTTTTCAGCGATGGCTGCAGATACATTCACAGTCAAGTTCAAAACGCAGGGGACATTCAAGGACGTACGGGATATGGTCGCCCTGGCGATTGAAGGCAAGGGACTGAAGATCACCCATAGCAATCACATCGCCGACATGCTGGAGCGTACCGGAAAGGATCTCGGCGCGACCCGGCAGGTTTATGAATTTGCCGAACAGATGGAGTTTTGCAGCGCCACGGTTTCCCGCGCGATGATGGAAGCCGATCCGCATGCCATTGTGCTATGCCCGTACAGTGTGTCGGTATACAAGATTCCCAACGACAAAAATATCTATGTTGCCTTCCGCAAGCCACCGGCATCGAAGAACCCTGCGCTCAAAAAAGCGCTGGCCGAGGTGGAAACCCTGCTGACCGAGATCGTCAAAGACGCGCTGTAAATACCCAGCGCCTGGGCTGTCGGCTAGAATGCGCGCATGCATCCCGCCGCAGCTCGTTTGTCATGACAGCTTTTCTCGCCATCGGCATGGGCGCCGCCATTGGCGCATGGCTGCGCTGGGGATTGGGGCTGTGGCTCAACCCCCTGTTTCCCGCGATGCCGCTCGGCACGCTGGCAGCCAACCTGGCAGGGGGGTATTTCATTGGCCTGGTTATCGCCTGGTTTTCCGAACATCCCGGCATGCCACCGGAAGCGCGCCTGTTTCTGATCACCGGCCTGCTCGGTGGCCTCACCACCTTCTCTACCTTTTCCGCGGAAGTCGTTACCGCGTTGATGCGCGGGCTCTGGGTGACTGGCGGTGCGATTGCGATCGCCCACATGACCGGGTCTCTGCTGGCTACCGGATTGGGGTTTTATTCGATGAGGCTTTTCAGATGAATGCGATATCCCTGCGGGTATTTGTGTCCGAGGCCAGCCGTCATCACGGTAAATTGACCTATGAATGGTTACTCGACGAGGCGCAGAAGCTTGACGTCAGCGGCGGCTCGGCGTTTCGTGCGCTGGCCGGATTTGGTCGTCATGGACGACACGACATTGGCTTCTTTGAGCTCGCAGGAGACCTGCCGGTGGTGGTGGAGTTTCTGATCGACGCGTCGGTGGCCGACCTCCTGTTGCAGATTATCTCGGATGCCGGATTGAAGCTTGTCTATGCCAAGCTGCCAGTCGATATCGGCGTGACAGCATAACTCTGACACCTTTACACACGCGGTTCGCGTCGCAATGATGCCCTATGGAGACTGAAATTTCTGGTTCGGAGCGTGTTCGCCTTGAGGAAGGCACTGCTGCAGGCTGGGGTAACGGGGTAACGTGCTCGATCAGCTGATTCTGTTTGTCGCGGCAGTTGCGGCGAATTTTTTTTCGGCCTTGTCAGGTGGCGGCGCAGGGCTGATTCAATTCCCGATGCTCATTTTTCTGGGCCTGCCATTTGGCATTGCGCTGGCCACTCATAAAGTGGCCAGCGTTGCGCTCGGCCTGGGCGCCACCTTGCGGCACATGAAGGAATCCCATCTCGAACGTCGATTTTCGCTGATTATTCTGGGTGCGGGCCTGCCCGGTGTGGTGCTTGGGGCGGTGACCATTTTGCAGATTCCCGAGCGTGCCGCCACGCTTGCACTGGGCTTTCTGACATTAAGCCTGGGTGTCTATTCCGTGTTCAGCCCAAGGCTCGGAATCGATCACGGGCCAAAAAACCAGCACGGCATAGCATTGCTCGTCGGCATGGTGGGATTATTTATCGTGGGTTTCCTCAATGGCTCGATTACCAGCGGCACCGGGCTTTTTCTGACGATCTGGCTAATCCGGTATTTTGGTCTGGATTACACGCGCGCAGTGGCCTACACGCTGATTTTGTGCGGTCTGGTTTGGAACGGCACCGGCGCGCTGGTGCTGGGGGTGCTCGGCACCGTGGCTTGGGGATGGATGCCGGCGTTGCTGGCGGGCGCCCTTATTGGCGGCTATCTGGGCAGTCATGTCGCCATCCGCAAAGGCAATGTGTGGATCAAGCGGGCATTCGAAAGCGTCACGATCCTGATCGGGCTGAAGCTGGTGATGAGCTAATCGGCGCCGGTATGGATTCGATTGCGGCCGCCGCGTTTGGCCTTGTAGAGCGCCTCATCGGCAGCCTTGATCAAGGTATCTCCCGTTGCCTGTAGCGGATAGGTGGCAATCCCGCCGCTGGCGGTAGACAGAAAATAGCTGTCGCGGAACGGATGGCGAATTTGTGCAAAATCCACACGGATGCGATCCATCAGCCGATAGGCTTGTTCGGCATCGGTGTGTGGCAACACGATAAGGAACTCCTCCCCACCGTAACGGCAGAGGATGTCCTGTTTGCGCAGACGCTGTTTAAGGAGCCAGGACAGACTGCGTATGACCTGATCGCCGACCGGGTGGCCATAATTGTCGTTGACCTGCTTGAAATGGTCGATGTCCATCATCACCACCGACAATACGCCGCCTTCGTGGGAGACGCTGGACAGCACCATGTCCAGCGTGTGCTTGCCGCTGGAATGATTGAGCAGTCCGGTCAGGCTGTCGTGATACATGGTGCGGCGCAGCGCCCGGTAGCGCTCGATCTTGCTCCTTACAATGGCATTGAGAAATACCGGATTGAAGGGTTTGGTGAGAAAGTGATCGCCGCCGAGCCGCATCGCATCGACCTGCAGCGCGACGTTGGTCTCGCCCGAGAGGTAGACGATGGGCGTGCTCAGGAATTCGTTGTGCTGCCGGATGATGCGCGACAATTCGACGCCGGTACAATTCGGCATATACATGTCCATCAGGATCAGATCGGGGTTGAATTGCCGCAGCGCGTTTAAGGCCTGACGCGGGTCGTTGACAATTTGCGACACGATCTGGTTTTCTTCGAGTGTCCGACGGATGACATGCCCCGCGGTTTTGGAATCCTCCACGATCAGCACGCGGTAGGCTTCCTGCTCGTGCCTGTCGCTGAGCTCCATGATGTGTTCAACGATGGTGTGCGTCGGCGTTCCCTCGAGCAGGCAGCTGTCACACCCGCCTCGCAAGGCCTGTTGCAGCTGCTCAAAATCCGAGAGCACCCCGAGGCAAATCAGCTGCCCCATGGAAAATCGCTGACGGAGCGATTGAATACGGTGTGTCCATTCGGCTTCGGGCAGGCTGCGCATGTCGAGCAGCAGCCGGGGCGCCACCGCGGTGCTGTCGGGCAGCGTTTGATCCCAGTGGACGAATTCCGCCGTCATGCCGAAATAACCGAGTTGCGCAAGCAGGCCTTTCCAGGCGCTCGGATCGTGACCGATCAGCCAGGTTTGTCCCATCTTGATGTCATGGGCGACAACATGCCGCGGGTCGGAACGGCGTGCGGCCAGGCCGGTAGCGGCGGTGGCATGGGTATCCGCCATGCGTCCCAGCGCGAGGATGCGTTCGCTGAGGTCAGCTTGTGCCTGACTGGGGAGGGGGTGCGCGACGTCTTTATTGAATAATGCCAGCGTCACCTGCTCCAGCTGATGGCTGGCGTGGTGTAACGCGGTGATGCCTTTGTCGATCAGGAACTCTGTGAAGCTGTTGATGGATACTGCCAGTTCGACAAAGCTCTCGAAGCTGGGCATCGTTTGATAGCGTTGCCACGTACTCGACAGGGCCTGGGTTTTCTGCAGGAGCTCTTCGGGGGAACAAAGCATAGTGGGGCTGATAACGTCTGGCGGGGTCCATTTGAGCTAGCCATTATCCCGCTTTATGGGTGGAAAGGGGAGAACGATTGAAGCGCCGCCACGCTTCATCGTCCGGGTCAGTTCACAGGCCGCCTTCCATTTCCAGCCGCAAATATTGGTTGTAGGCGTTGGCGCGGTTCGCTGCATCGAATGCGGGCATTTTTCGATATTTTCCCCAGTCGATGGCCTGATAGGCTTCTTCAAAGGGAATCAGATTGCGCGCCGACTTACCGAGTTCGGTGCGTAGAAACTGCAGGTAATCCCGGGTAAACACCAAATCTACCCGAGGCGTTCGCGTCAGGCCGCCATGGCCGGGAACCAGCACGCGCGGTTTCAGTTCGATCAATTTGTCGATTGCAGCGATCCAGGCGCGGCTATCGGCATCGCCGACAAAGGGGATCCGGCCGAGAAAAACCAGGTCGCCTGCATAGAGCACGCCATCTTCCCGCACCATCATCACCATGTCTTCCCTGGAGTGGGCCGGGCCCGCGTAGCGCAGGGCAAAGTGGACCCCTCCCATTTCAAAGTCAGTATCGCCTGGGAGGTAGCGGTCGGCTTCCAGCAACTGGGTCCGCTCGTCTACCCACGGGAAAAGCGCTTCCTGGCGTTGGGCAAAACGCTCGGCCGCATCCTTGCTGCGGGTGGTGCCTTCGCCGGCCTGATGGGCCCAGATTTCTGCGCCCAGTGCCTTGAATACCTGCAGCCCATAATAATGGTCGGCATGGTAATGACTGACGATGACGCGTTTGATCGGCTGGCGGGTAATCGTGCGGATCAGGGCAACCAGTTTTTTGGCCAGGGGCGGCGAGGCAAGGGCATCAAAAACGACCACGCCCTCGCGGGTGACGACAAAGCCCGCATTGGACATGAACCCCTGGTTCACGCTGGATGCAGGGCCGGACTGCCCCTGGACGAAGTAACTGTGGGCACCGACTTTTATGGCTTTCATCGGGATGGTCGCCTCGGCCATCGACGGCTGTGAGGCTGCCTGGGCTACAGGAAGCAGGGGCAGGAAGAACAGGGAAAACAGCAGGCGAACCATCATTGAACACTCCTGGCAAAGTAGCCTCATTATAAACACCCTGACTTGGCGGCTGGCTTCTCCCTGATCAATCTTCCCTGCACCGCCACGCCCGGTAGGGGATGGGGAGACCAATGACCGCCCTGCATTACGCACGTTCGGCCCGCCACGTGCGCGCCCGGGTCACGAATCTCGCCGTATGGGGTTAGGCCTGTGGTATCTTCAAATAGAAGGAATAGGGGGAAACCGGTGTTCAAGAAACAATGGCCGGCTTTTTTGCTGGCGTTCGTCCTGCCGCTTGTGGCGGTGTTCTGGTGGTGGGGAGGGTTCAGTTCGGTCGAGGTCACGGAAAAGCTGGCCGGGCCTTATCGCTATGCCTACATCGACTATCATGGCCCGATCAGCAATATGCGCAAATCACAGCGTGCGGCACTCGATAAATTCACTGCGTCGAAGGTCGAGGCCGGCGATACGATCGGCGTCATTCTCACCGATCCGCGCGCTGAAAATGGCAAGGTGCGCGCGCAACTGGGCTATACCTTGGCCGATAACGCGCCGATTCCGGACGGAATGAAAGAAGGCCGGATCGCCCGCCGTGCGGTCTACGCTGCGCAGGTGCATGCGGCCGTGCTGCTCGCGCCCTCCAAAGCCTATCAGGCATTGTCCGAATCGCTGGAACAGGACGGCCAGCAAATCACGATGCCGACTGTGGAACTGTATCGTCCCGCGGGTCAGGCGAACAGAATTGGTATCTTTACCCTGGAAATGGATCGCTGATGGTTTTTTTCTCCGTTCTCGCCGCTGTTGCCCTGGAACATTTGCGTCCGCAACGCCTGCCAATGCCGCACTATCAGTTCTACACCCGCTTCGTTTTATGGCTGAATCGCCGCCTGAACGGGGGCGCAGCCAGCCATGGTGCGATTGCCTGGACGCTGGCCGTGGTGCCGTTACTGCTCGTCGTAGGGCTGATTTTTCTTGTGCTCTATGGCGTCAATCCACTTCTGGGCTGGGTCTGGAATGTGGTGGTGCTGTATGCCACGATGGGCTTCAAGTATTTCAGCGATACAGCGGAACAGGTAGCGCGCCTGCTGCGCGCGGGCGACCTCGACGGCGCGCGCGCACGGCTGGTCGACTGGCGAGGGGGCGATGCCAGCCATTTCAGTGAGGATGATGTCATTCGCATCACCATCGAACAGACGATGGCATCAAGTCACCGGCAAATGTTCGGCGTGCTGTTCTGGTTTGTAGTACTGAGCCCCCTTGGGCCGGTTGGAGCCGTGCTGTTTCGTTGCGCGTCGATACTGGCGCGTCGCTGGATCGCGCCGCAGGGGCAATTCGGATTTTTCGCCGAGCGTGTGTTTGATCTCGTCAATTGGCTGCCCGCCCGACTGACGGCGTTGACCTATGCCATCGCAGGAAACTTTGAAGACGCCACGTTTTGCTGGCGTACCCAGGCTCCCGGTTGGCCGGAATCCGAGGAGGCCGTGGTACTTGCCGCCGGGGCCGGTGCGATGGGTTTGCGATTGGGGCAGGATGTGAATGTGGGGGGGCAAACCGTCTGGCGCCCGGAGCTCGGTACCGGTCAGACACCAGAAATCGACAGCATCAACAGTGCCGTCAGCATGATCTGGCGCGGATTGGCGATCTGGCTGGTGGCGGGGCTGCTGGTCGTCATCGCGGGCTGGGTCTCCTAGCGCCCATGCTTAATGCGCTGTGGATAGGCTTCATTCTGACAGCCTTTCTGATTGCGTGTTTCAAACTGGTTTTTCTCGGCGATGCAGCTATTTTTGCCGCGTTGGTCAAGGCGCTATTCGACAGCAGCAAAACCGCATTTGAAATCGCGCTCGGGCTCACCGGGGTGATGGCCCTGTGGTTGGGTGTCATGAAAATTGGCGAGCGCGCAGGCATGCTCGACCTCCTCACACGCGGGATAGCCCCGCTCTTCAGGCGCTTGTTTCCGGGCGTGCCGCCCAATCATCCTGCACTCGGCGCCATCACCATGAACATGGGTGCCAACATGTTGGGGCTGGATAACGCGGCCACGCCTTTAGGCATCAAGGCAATGCAGGAACTGCAAAAGCTCAACCCCACGCCCGAAACTGCGAGCGATGCCCAGATCCTGTTTCTGGTGATCAATACCGCATCGGTCACCTTGCTCCCCATCACCATCTTCACTTATCGCGCCCAGATGGGCGCCGCCGATCCCACCGATGTATTTGTGCCGCTTCTCATCACCACGTATATCGGCACCCTGGTAGGGCTGCTGGTCACCGGCCTCTATCAACGCCTGCATTTGTGGAATCGCGTCACCATGGCGTATCTGGGGGGCGCTACCGCGATCATCGGCGGCTTGGTGATGTATTTTGGCAGCCTGGACGCAGCTGAAATGACGCGCCAGTCTTCCATCCTCAGTAATGTCCTGTTATTCGGTATTGTTGCGCTGTTCCTGCTCATGGCGGTGCGACGGCGGGTCAATGCCTACGAAGCCTTTATTGAAGGCGCCAAGGAAGGCTTTCATACCGCCGTCACCATCATTCCCTACCTTGTCGCCATGCTGATGGCGATTGCGGTATTCCGTGCCAGTGGTGCTTTGGACCTGCTGATGGGTGGCTTGCGCAGTGCCGTATTGGCATCCGGATTCGATGCACGGTGGGTTGACGGGCTGCCCACTGCGCTGATGAAACCTTTTTCCGGCAGCGGTGCGCGTGCCATGATGATCGACACGATGCAGACCCAGGGCGCCGACTCCTTCGCCGGACGGCTGGCCTCCATCGTGCAGGGCAGCACCGAAACCACGTTTTATGTGCTGGCCGTATATTTTGGCGCGGTGGGAATCAAGCGGGTTCGGCATGCCGTGACGTGCGGTTTGATTGCCGATGTCGCCGGCATTATGGCGGCCATCGCCATGGCTTACCTTTTCTTCGGAGGTGCCGCATGAAAGGCTACGATACGCTGGCTGCCGTGGACATGGGGTCCAACTCCTTCCGGCTGGAAGTGGTCAGAGTGTCCGGCGATCAGCTTTATCCGCTGGATTCGCTCAAGGAAACCGTGCGCCTTGCCGGCGGACTCGATGACGAGGATAAGCTTGATGATGCCACCCAGGCAATTGCGCTGGCGTGCCTGCAGCGTTTTGGCGAGCGGTTGCGTGGTCTGGCGCCCGAAGCCGTGCGGTGCGTGGGCACCTCGGCGCTGCGGGTCGCCAAAAATGCCCCCGCGTTCATTCGTCAGGCTGAAATCGCCCTGGGCCACCCCATCGAAATCGTCGCTGGCCGCGAGGAAGCGCGGCTGATTTACCTCGGTGTGGCGCATTCGTTGCCCGCTTCCGATGATAAACGCCTGGTGGTGGATATCGGGGGCGGCTCGACCGAGCTCATTATCGGTCAAGGGCTTGCCCCCAGCGAAGGCGAAAGCCTGCATATGGGATGCGTGAATTTTTCCCAGCGCTTTTTTGCCAAGGGCGTGATCGACAAATTGGCGCTGAAAGCGGCCGAAGTCACTGCCCGCGCTGAAGTTGAGCGCGTCGCCAAAAAGTTTTCGAAGCAAAACTGGCAGCAGGCCATTGGTTCCAGCGGAACTGCACGTGCATTGCGTGAAATCCTGGAACAGAATGGATTGTCGAAAAGTGGAATTACGGCAGAGGGGCTGGAAAAGCTGCGCAGTCTGCTGATCAAGGCAGAACACAGCGATGCCCTCGAACTGACAGGTTTGCGTAACGATCGCCGGCCCGTGATCGCAGGCGGCTTTGCCATCATGGCAGGGCTGTTTGCCGAACTGGGCATCGAGCACATGGCGGTGGCGGAAACCGCCATGCGAGAAGGTATCCTTTACGACCTGCTGGGACGTTTTCACCAGCAGGACATGCGGGAAGTGACCGTGGACGAATTCATGCGCCGTTACCATATTGACACCGAACAGGCACGGCGCGTCAGCCGACTGGCGCTTACGCTGTGGACCTCCACCGGGATCGACAACGAATACGACGCGCGGTTTCTGGATTGGGCAGCAAGGCTGCATGAAATCGGGTTGTCCGTCTCGCATAGCGGGTACCAGCGCCACGCCGGTTATATTCTCGAGAACGCGGACATGCCGGGTTTTTCGCGTTCCGACCAGGCACGGCTGGCATTACTGACACGTGCGCAGCGTGGCGTGCTGCTAAAAGTACCGGAATTTTCTGCGGCGGGGGCGTCGTTGTCGGACCATGACCGACTGCTGGTTTGGTTGTTGCGTCAAGCCGTCATTCTTTGTCGTAGCCGCGCTGATCCGGACTTGTCGGCAATGAAAGTCGAAGTGACCGGCAAGCGAATACGCCTGATTCTCCCCGAAGGCTGGCTCGAAAACCGCCCGTTGACCCAACGCGCGCTGGAGGAAGAAGCCATTCACTGGCACGCCGTGGGAATCAGATACCTATTTGCCTGATCCGCTTCGAGAGCGCATGAATAATGGCTCGAGTGGTACGCCTACACAGCGCATGTTCGAGGGAGGGGCAGCAAATTTCCGGGGATTTGTACCGGGGCCTCCGGGCAGGGCCGCGACGGACGCCCGGAACGTGGCAACCCTCGGGTGCCTGGGATCCACCCTACCGAGATTCCGTTGACCGAGGCTGTCAGGCTTGTGTCAGCCCCCTCCTACAAAAAAATCATATCGCAAGTATGGACGGCACCGGGGTTTCCCACGTATGGTAGCGCTGTACGCTCGCGGGTCGTCTAGAACGGACTGATCGTGCATCAGGGTTAAACACCCATGATTAAATAAATTGATTAACTAGAAAGGGATGGAAATGAAACTGACTACTGGATTGCTTTTGGTGCCTGCGCTCGTCTTGGGCCTGTCGGCATGCGATGTGAAGAAAACCCAGGAAGGCGAGCTGCCGGATGTGGATGTCAATGTGGAAGGCGGCCAAGTACCCAAATATGATGTGGACGCTGGCGATGTGGATGTCAAGACGGAGACAAAAACCATCGAGGTTCCGACCCTTGAGTACGATTCCCCCGCTCAGGACCAGAAGGAAGACGGCACCAAGTAAAGCCTGTACGGGTTGGCGTCGAAGCCCGCTTCCCGCAAGCTGTATGCCCGGGCACTCGGGACAACATGAACTGTCCCTTTTTCCCCGGGCTGAAGAAAAAACGTCTGCTTCACCAGTGCCAGCGCCTGCATTGAAACCGCCTTCACTTCCGCGGCGAAAGCTGCCGCGCGCGCGGTTTCTTCATCGTGAAACAGCCGCAGTATTTCGTTGAAATCTCCCGCATAGACCGGCTCTGAAATATAGGCCAATCCCCCAGGCTTCAAGACCCGCCGGATTTCGGACAGGGCATCGTCCATGAATTGCGGCGGCACGTGATGCAGCGACCTGAACATCAGCACGATATCGAAACTCGCGTCCATTGCAGGGATATTTTCTGCGCCGCCATATTCGAATCGGATATTGTCGGGCGTATCCAATGCCTGATTTTTCGCAAGCTGAATCGAATCCACTTCCAGCGCAAGTACCGTCGCGGCCTTCTCGGCCACCAGGCGAGTTTGTCCGCCTTGCCGCAACCGAGCTCAAGCACGTGGGCACCTTGTAGGGTCAACAGCGATTCAATGATTTCCGACTCGTCTGCGACGCGGTGTGTCGCCGGGTCGGCAATCTGCATTTTCCCGGGATCATTATTGCTTGGGTTCATATTAAGATACGGATGAGTGGGAAGAGGGGTTCTCGATACAACCAATACATGGAGCGTGGCAATGAACAATAATCTGAACGACACTGGCAAGCTGGTCTTGCGCCTTGCCCTTGGCGTCCTGATCCTGCTTCACGGAATTGGCAAGCTGAATCATGGCATCGGTCCTATCCAGGGCATGGTGGCCGGCATGGACATGCCGGCTTTTCTTGCCTATGGCGTGTATGCAGGCGAAGTGCTGGGGCCGATTCTGCTCATCATCGGTTTTTACGCGCGCATCGGCGCAGCGCTGATTGCCGTCAACATGATTGTTGCCGTGCTGCTGGCCCATCGGGGCGACCTGATGAACCTGACTTCCAATGGCGGCTGGTCGCTCGAACTGCAGGGTCTATACCTGTTTACGGCGGTAGCGCTGTTGCTCATGGGACCGGGGCGGATCGGCGTCAATTCACGCTGATCGCAATAGCTTGGGTGGGGGACGATCGATCCCCAGCGGCAGGAGGTGGGGCTGGTGTCGCCCAGCTCCGGGACCCGGCCATGACAACATGGATAGCCCGCCTGTCCTGATTCTGTTCAGGGCGCACGCTTTTATAAGCCTATGTGAACCGCCCCGGGTTTCGTGGAGGCCATTTGGTTTAAGTGCAGGCCGTTAACTCGGCCTGTTCGGCGAGTTGCCGGTAGTAGTTTGCCTCAGCTTCGGCGGGCGGATATAGCCGATGGGTTCGAGCAGCCTGACGTGGTTGAACCACGCCACCCATTCCAGCGTCGCCAGCTCCACCGCCTCCCGCGTCTTCCACGGGCCGCGCCGGTGGATCAGTTCCGCCTTGTACAAGCCGTTGATTTTGCAGATCGGCTCGATCCCGTAGGTGTCGCGATGCCGGTCGATGAAATCGTTCAGGACTTGAGTCGGCGGTCGAGCTCCGCCTGGGCGAAAAACGCGCTCGCCAGCTTCAGGATCTCGTTGGTGCGGCGCAGTTCCTTGTTCTCGCGCTCCAGCTCTTTGACGCGTTGCGCCTCGGCCGGGGTTACACCGGGGCGCTGGCCAGTGTCGGGCTCATGCCGACGCACCCATGGGTGCAAGGTTGCGGCCGAGCAGCCAATTCACATGCTGAGCCGGTGAGAGGTTCACTGCTGCAATGCGGCAGCCCATCGCGCCAGCTTCGCTTCAAACGTCATGGCGGCATGGGCGGGGCTGGTGGAGGGGAGCGTTTCGTAGCGCAAGGCTCGGACATGGGCCGGTAAGCCGCGCAGCACGAGCCGCCGGTAGAGATCGGCAGCCTTGCTGCCATTGAAGCAGATCAGCCCGATTCCCGGGTGGGATTCGATAAACGATGCGAAGTCATTCGGCACCACGCTTGAATGCACAATCGCGGCATCGAGGCTTCCCGGCCGTTGCGCGGCAGCGCACACATCCCACAGCGCGATTCCGTTCAGTACAAGGCGCGGCACCCGTTCAGCATAGGGCAGCACCGGCTCAGCGCCAAAGAGGCGGCCCATGATTTTCCAGAATGCGTTTTGCGGGTGGGCGTAATACTGCTGCTGGCGGAGCGAAACCTGGCCGGGCAGGCTGCCGAGGATCAGAATTCGCGCGTGCGCGTCGGCAATGGGCGGAAAGCATATGTCATTCATGGACGGGTTCGCCCAATGGGGCTGTCTGCGTATAACCGCCTAAACATAAGGCGCGCCTGGGACTGGAAGTCCGTATTGTGCAGCTATTATTTAATAACCGCGAATTCTTGTGGCCCATGGCGACCGGGCCTGCGGCTTAGTCGAGAAGAAGGGTATGCATTACATTTATTTTCCGACGTCCGTTGCCCATCCGGCAGGAAAGTACTCAGCGGGGTCTGCGCTATCCTTTAACCAGCGCGTTTCCCGGCCTGCACAAACGCTGTCAGGCGCACCTCCACGTTGAGCGCCAGTGCTGACAACGCCGCAGCCTTCGCGCGGCCCTCGGCACTGGCGCGGTAAAGATGCGGCGTCATTGCCAGCAGGTCGGCAATATGCTCGGGATTGGTCAACTCAATCGAGAAGCGCACCGTTTCCGTGGGCAGGCGGCTAAAGCCTGGGGGCATTTGCAGGTCGGCCGGGCGCTCCGGTTTCAGGTTGGGGTAGATGATTTCCCGCAATTCGCGCAAGTGATCGGGCCCGGCATCCACCTGCCACAGCAGGCCGCCCGGCTTCAGCACCCGCGCAAACTCGGCATATACAGGGAAGCCGAACATGCACAGCACGCGATCCAGTGTGCCCGGCAGCACCGGCAGGTTGGCGTTGCTGCCCACCACCCAATTCACGCGCTTGTCCTGCTTCGCAGCCGCAAGCACAGCCCACTTGGAAATATCCAGCCCCAGCACCGCCAGGGTTTGCTGATCGCCCACCGCCGCTGCCAGCTGGCCCAGGTAATAGCCCTCGCCACACCCCGCATCGAGGCAGCTGATGGTTGCGTCAGCAGGCACATCGGCCAGCACGGCCCGGTTGACCGCAGCGGCAATCGGCTGGTAAAAGCCCGCCGCAAGAAAACGTCGCCGCGCCGCGATCATCTCTTTGCTGTCGCCGGGATCGCGCGAGCGTTTGTTTTGCACCGGCAACAGATGCGTATAGCCCTGGCTGGCGATGTCGAAACTGTGGCCGGACGCGCAACGCCAGGCGGCCCCGTCGCGCTGCAAGGGTGTGCCGTCAAGCGGGCAGGCCAGCGCCTGGAACGGGGTGATGCTCAACGGTTTCCGCTCCAGCCGCCTAAACCAGTCCTGCTACTCATAGCGCGACTTTCAGCTTGCGCCCGCCGGTAATGGAAAAGCCCTCGCGCTCATAAAAAGCCAGGGTTTTGTCAAACAGGGGAAGCGGCGGGGTGGTCACTTCAAGCCGCTTCCAGCCGCGCGATTGGCCAAAAATTTTCGCCTGGGCGACAAGGTCAAGCCCCACATGTCTGGAGCGGAATTCGGGCCGTACGTATAGCTCGGGTATGGTCCCAAAGGTGCCTTCTGCATACAAGGCATGGCTTTCAACCATCGCAATGAACCCAACCGCACCTTGATGCGCGTCGCGTGCAACAAATACAGAATACTTTTCCTGATTGATCAAGTCCTGGAGGCGGCCCGTTGTTTTCTCAAGGTCAAAATTGAATGTCTGAACACCCGTGGCGTCCATGATTTCGCGCAGCAACTCGCCCACCATGCAGGCGACATCCGGCGAATCCTGGGCGGTTGCCTTAACAATCGTGATGGTCGGCGTCATCGTCATTCGGGATCAGTGAGGTGGCAGAAATAACAGGTGTCGGGCTCAGAATGGGCGTTGCTGCGGTTGCCCGGCTTGCACGTTTACTTGTGGCTCAGATCGCGCATTTACGCCGGGGTTTGCAAAGCCGTCCACAATGCTTCCTCATCCACCGGGTAGGTAAACACGGCATAAACGGAAAACAGTTCCAGCAGTTTGCCGATATGCTCTTCTTCTCGGGGATGCAGAAACACAATCACCTTCGCCTGCGGCGCCATGTATTGCAACGTTCGTAGCGTGACATCGAGATTGGAAACGTTGGCACCGGCGTAGTTGTTGCCCCAGCCGTAAATGAATTCGCCCACAAAAAAGTCGGGCGGCTGCTTCTGCATCGCCCGGTGCAGATTGCGGGCCGAGTCGAAACGTTCCTCTTCAATATCCAGTGCCTGATACATGCTACTGAAATTGGGGTGGAAGGGGGATTCGATCAGGGAAAAAAGGGTCTTCATGGGGCTGCATTTTACAGAGGAGCAGGGTTTTTATTGCCCAGACAGCCTGGATTCAGGCGTGAGGAATGAGGAAAAGGCGTCCGACCCCATCTATTTCCGCATCAGCCAGCCGTTCAAACCCCCTTGTCGGAGTGGGCCTAGCCCGTCGCGCTTCCATTCGCTCAATCCAGCGGGCTTTTGAGTGAATGCCACTGGATCGGCGCAGGCTGCGTGTTTTCCACTACCTCGGCCTGCTTGCGTTTGGCGTATTCCTCCGCACGCTGCATGAATTTCTGAAGGTAGGCGTGGGCGACGTGGGTCTGTTCCTCCATCTCATCGGCGGACAGCGGCGCGTCGATCAACCGCACCTCGATACGCAGAACGGCAGGATATTTTTCGGTCAGTGCCTGCAGGATCGCGTCGAGCTTCTTGCCAGGCAGGCCGTAGCGCAGCTGCTTGGTCAGAAACAGCCGTAGAATTGCTCCGTCGCCCGGGTTCGCGCGGTTGTTGATCGCCGCAGCCTCTTTCTGCAGCCAGCCACGCAGCCGCAGTGGCGTGATCTCGACGCCGGGGTTCAAGATGGCGATGTGGATTTGTCCCGAAGCCATGCGGAACTCCTGTTATGCAAAAGCGGCATTGTGCAGAAGATTTGCGGGCAGCGCCAACCCGAGGAGGCAATGGTGTCCCCATTTGCGCGGATCAGTGGTAGGTTCAGAAAAAAGGCGAAAGCGATGTTTATTAACAGTATTCTTCAATACGGCATGAAACCGCGCTTCGTGGCGCTTTGGGCGCTTCTGTCAGCGCCAGTACAGCTGCTGGTTAAAATCAAATTACCCTCCTTAACAGCGTTCCTATGGGCTGCGACAGCCTTGAGCCGTTCGCGGCGTCACTGGCAACGGCGGGATGCCGTGATCGCCATCTCTTGGAAGGGGCCCCGGGCATGCAGCTGATCGGTCGTTACCAAAATGCCGGCTTCGAGTCTGTTGCTGATGGCGTCATGGACTTCTTTGCGCGGCGCCACGATCTGCAGCGGCCGGGCGTGGCCTTCGGTTCCGGCGGCAGTGACGCGGAACCTGCCAAGGTCTCGACGGACATCAGCCTCGTGGCGTTCAGCCGTTCAGATCCCGAGGCATTCGCACTTGCAGATGTGATCGTGCGGGGTGTCTCGGCAGGCCTGGAGCGCTACCTGCAGGAGCGACCGCTGTTCCGACAGGTCTGCCCGGACCAGGAGTTGTTTGAGATGCCGGTGTTTAACCTGCAGCGTTACGCGCCCGGCGAGGGCTTCCGGCAGTGGCACTGCGACTGGACGATTAGCGATGAAGCCACCGAGCCGGTGCACCGCGTGCTGGCCTGGATCCTCTACTGCAATTCTGTGGATGAGGCCGGCACCGAATTCCACTGGCAACAGCATCACGAAGTGGCGGAACGGGGCAAGCTGCTGATCTTTCCAGCCTCTCCCTCTCACATCCATCGTGGCCGGGTGAATAGCGCGCACAGCAAAACGATCGCCACTGGCTGGATCAATGCTGGGTCGCGTGAAGGTTTCTTAAGGCGTCTGGATCGCTCCTGAGGTTAAGCTGCCAGAAGCCCGGTTATGGTTGGCCACCGGAATCAAAATGATGAGCTTCGATTGAATTGCCAGCCTCAATGCGGGATAGGCTGCGCCACCAGCTTTACCCCCAGCGCAGCGCAAACCCGGCTGACGGTATCGAAGCGGGGTTGTGCATCGGCGCGCAAGGCTCGATACAGCGCTTCGCGGGTGAGGCCGGAAGCCTTGGCGATTTCCGTCATGCCGCGTGCGCGAGCAACATCGCCCAGCGCTGCGGCCAGCAGGGCAGGGTCGTTCTCTTCCAGCACGGCGGTCAGATAGGCGGCGACCGCCTGTTCGTCATCCAGGTATTCGGCGGCGTCAAATTCAGGCAGATCGGCGATCTTGGTTTTCTTGGTCATGTTCAGTCCTCCAGGGTTGCGGCCAGTTTGATGGCCTTGGCGATATCGGCAGATTGCGTGGATTTATCGCCGCCGCCCAGCATCACGATCAGGGTGGCGCCGCGCTGGATGTAATACATGCGCCAGCCCGGACCGAAGTGTTCACGCATCTCGAAGACGCCTTCGCCGACTGGACTCGCCCAGATTCCCCAGCGTGGCTTTGCGCAGTCGAGCGGCCAGTCGACCTCGTGTCTGGCCATCCTTGATACCGTCAAACCAGTTGGTGAATGTTTCGGTACGCTTGATCGTGTACATGGGACAACTGTAATCGTTCGATTACAGTTGTCAAGTATCAGATGCGCGACACCATTGAAAATTAAATGAAAGTTTATTGAACGAATGGCGTTAAGTTATCCATCTATGCGCATAAATATTCGCGTAAATAAAGGGGGTAGACCACAGTCTTCGCGGACGTACAGTGAAAACCGTGGTCTGTCCCCTTTGTCCGCGCTGTTTAGGCCACTTTTTTTCCGATAGTCGCGAGGATGAAGTCCTCCAACTTTTCTCTAAGTTCAGCCTCGTTTTCCCATACGATGTGATTGTATTGGCGTGTATCAAAATGCACATTTTTCAAATCATCATGGCGGACACACCAGATGACAGGTAACCCCAGGCCATATGCAAAACCCGCCTCATAATAGACGCCTGATTTTTGCTGTGTGACATCAGCGACAATGAACCTAGAGCTTCGTATTTCAGCAATGATTTTTGCATCAATTCGATCAAGATGAGGTGACGAGTCCACCCGATATGGCCGATAACCCGTCGCTGAGACGGCTGGTGCGATTGCATTCTCGTAAATTGACAGCAACGCTTTATCAAAAGACATGGCCACAAATACTTGAGTTTTTGTGGCCATGTCGGAATCGTCTCTTTCAAGATGTTCCCAACCTTTTGCAGTGATGACCACTGGATACAAAAGGTCAGAAAGGCTTCTATTACCTTCACCACTGATTTCGAGCAGCCCTCGCTCTATTAGTGACTTCACGTAGTAACGCAATTCGGTTTCATTTTGTGCCCACGCTAACGATGTCGCGTGTTCAGGAATGAGTACAACTTCTTTTCCGGGATAGTTTGTAAGCAATTCAACTGCTTTGAGCAACTTGTTCTGTTTTTCAAGCGGGCTGTAGTTCGGGAGAGTCGCGATGACTTCTTCAATGAAAGTGGAAGTCAGCATGGGTATTTCTATGCCTAATAAATTTCTTTCTCTCAACCAGCCCGAAAGTTGAGGCGATTCTTCTTTTCTCTTTGCATTTACCTCGGCAGTGCGAGAAATTGTGTAGCGCCCGCAGCGGGAGCAGTCGTAAGTTGTCTTGTCCCCATAATCGCGTTCCGCTACAACCATCTGGTTGTCTAGCTTACAAATAGGGCATTGTTTTAGCGCTTGGCTCATGTGCTCTCTGTGGCCTCGATGAAAGGGGCTAGGATCAACAAATTTATAAGGTCTAGGATTGCAGCATTCCAATGGGGGCGCAATAAAAAACGCGACTGAGGATTCCGTTTTGGATGCCTCAGTCGCGTTGACGGTTTGCTTTACAAGTCTGCGCTTAACCCGGCAGCATCGCCAGCAACCCATTCAACCGCCGCACAAAACTGGCCGGATCATCCAGCTGACCCCCCTCCGCCAGCAGCGCCTGCTCGAACAGCAGGTTGGCCCAGTCGGCGAAGCGGTCTTCGTCGGATTCGGTATCGAGGCGAGTAACCAGTGCGTGTGACGGGTTGATCTCCAGTGTTGGCTTCACGGAGGGCGCGGCCTGGCCGGCGGCCTTGAGCAGGCGTTCGAGGTTGGCGCTCATGTCGGCTTCGCCGGTGACCAGACAAGCAGGCGAGTCGGTGAGCCGGTGGGTGACGCGGACTGCCTTGACGCGCTCGCCGAGTGCGGTCTGGATGCGTTCGACCAGGGGCTTCATCGCATCTTCGGCTTCCTTCTGCGCGGTTTTCTCGGTTTCGTCTTCGAGTTCGCCGAGGTCCAGTCCACCCTTGGCGATGGATTTCATCGGCTTGCCGCCAAATTCGTTGAGGTTGCCGGTCAGCCATTCGTCGACGCGGTCGGACAGCAGCAGGACTTCGATACCTTTCTTGCGGAAGATTTCGAGGTGCGGGCTGTGCTGGGCTGCGGCAAAGCTGTCTGCGGTGATGTAGTAGATATCCTTCTGGCCTTCTTTCATGCGGCCGGCATAGTCCTTGAGCGACACGATCTGCGCGTCGGTGTCGGCGTGGGTGGAAGCAAAGCGCAGCAAGCCGGCGATGCGGTCCTTGTTGGCGAAGTCTTCGCCCGGGCCTTCTTTCAGCACCTTGCCGAATTCTTTCCAGAATTCGACGTATTTCTCGGGCTGGTTTTCGGCCAGGTCTTCCAGCAGGCCCAGCACCTTCTTCACCGAGCCGTTTTTGATGGCGTCGATGTCGCGGCTGGATTGCAGGATCTCGCGCGAGACGTTGAGCGGCAGGTCGGCCGAGTCGATCACCCCGCGCACGAAGCGCAGGTATTGCGGCATCAACTGTTCGGCGTCGTCCATGATGAAGACGCGGCGCACATAGAGCTTGATGCCGTGGCGGCTTTCGCGGTTATAGAGGTCGAACGGCGCGTGCGACGGCACGTAGAGCAGCGAGATGTATTCCTGCTTGCCTTCGACGCGGTTGTGCGACCAGGCCAGCGGCGGCTCATGGTCGTGGGCCACGTGCTTGTAGAACTCGTTGTATTCGTCTTCGGTGACGTCCTTTTTGGGGCGCGCCCACAGCGCCGAGGCGCGGTTGACGGTTTCGTCATCAAGGGTGGGCGTTTCCACGCCGTCCTTCCATTCGGTCTTCTTCATCACGATGGGCAGAGTGATGTGGTCGGAATAGGTGCGGATGATCGACTTGATCTTGTAGTCGGAGAGGAACTCGTCGGCGTCTTCGCGCAGATGCAGCACGATCTCGGTGCCGCGGCCGGGCTTGTCGACGGTTTCCAGCGTGTAGTCGCCGGCGCCCTCGGATTCCCAGCGCACGCCATGCTCGGGCGTGAGGCCGGCACGGCGGGTGGTGAGCGTCACGCGGTCGGCGACGATGAAGGCGGAATAAAAGCCGACGCCGAACTGGCCTATCAGCGCGGCGTCCTTCTTCTGGTCGCCGGACAGTTTGGAGAAGAATTCGCGGGTGCCGGACTTGGCGATGGTGCCGATGTGCTCGATGACTTCCTGCCGGTTCATGCCGATGCCGTTGTCGGTGATGGTCAGCGTACGGGCGTCGCGGTCGAACGCGATGCGGATTTTGAGCTCGCTGTCGTTTTCGAACAGCGCGGCGTCGGACAAGCCTTCGAAGCGCAGCTTGTCGGACGCGTCGGCGGCGTTGGAAATCAGTTCGCGCAGGAATATGTCCTTGTTGGAATACAAGGAATGGATCATCAGCTGCAGCAGCTGTTTGACTTCGGTCTGGAAGCCCAGGGTTTCTTTGGTGCTGGCGGTCATGCCTCTATCTCCCATAAAACAAACAATTACGACGTGCGAGAGATGGGGGCAGCTGCAGCTATTTCAAGTCATGGCAGGGAGCCTGTCCCTCCATCTTCCCCATGTTTTGCCAGAAAGGGGACCGATAGCCCGTTCAGGCCGGCACCGCCTCCGTTTTACGAGCGGCGCGAACAGGATGCAGGTGGCTGACAAACTGCTCGGTTGCGGCGCGCCAGGAGAATTTTTCTGCATGGGCGCGGGCGATGGCGCGATCGATATTGAGAGCGGCAAGGCAGGCGACGCGAAGATCGTCATGCATCACGCCCGCCGCCGAATCGCCCAGCACATCGATCGGGCCGGTGACCGGGTAGGCGGCAACGGGAAGGCCGCAGGCCATGGCTTCCAGCAATACCAAGCCAAAAGTATCGGTTTTGCTTGGGAAGACGAACACATCGGCAGCCGCATAGACTTCGGCCAACTCCGGCTGCTTCAATACACCCAGATAATTCGCGTCGGGATAGCGGACCCGCAGACCGGCCATCGCCGGGCCGTCGCCGACCACCCATTTGGAACCGGGCAAATCCAGTTTGAGAAACGCTTCGACGTTCTTCTCAACGGCAACACGGCCGACGTAGAGAAAAATCGGATGTTCGGTATTCAGGCGATGCGAGGTCTGCACCTTGAATACGTCGAGATCGACGCCGCGCGACCACAGCACGACATTGCGAAAACCGAAGGCCTCCAGGTCGGATTTGACCGCGGGCGTGGGGGCCATCACGGCGCGTGCCGGACCGTGGAACCAGCGCAAAAAGCGGTAAGTCCAAGCAAGCGGCATGCCGGTGCGGGCCTTGATGTACTCCGGAAAGCGGGTGTGATACGCCGTGGTGAAGGGCAGGCCGTTGCGGAGGGCGTAACGACGTGCGGCGAGGCCCAGCGGTCCCTCGGTGGCGATGTGCAACGCATGCGGCGCATAGTCCCGTATGCGTTGTTGCGCAGCGTTGCCCGCCAGCACCGAAAGCCGGATGTCGGGGTAAGTGGGGCAAGGCACGGTGCGGAATTCGACGGGCGAGAGAATATCCACCTCATGCCCCATGGCCTGCATTTCGCGGCGGGTGGTGGTGAGCGTGCGCACCACGCCGTTGACTTGCGGTGTCCAGGCATCGGTAACGATCATGACTTTCATGGCGTCTCCATCACAGGGGTCTTGCGGGGGGAAGGGGCTTCGTCGAGGCAATGCGGCCAGTGGATGATTTCGAGACTGCCGTCGGCGTTTTCGGCGAGCGCGGTCAGACTCTCAACCCAGTCGCCGTCGTTGCAATAGGTCAGCCCGTCGAGCGTGCGGATCTCAGCCTGGTGGATGTGGCCGCAGATGACGCCGTCGCAATTGCGGCGGCGGGCTTCGTCGGTCATCACTTTCTCGAATGCGGTAATGAAGCTGACTGCATTCTTGACCTTGTGCTTGATGTATTGCGACAGCGACCAGTAGGGGTACCCCATTCGGGCCCGCATGCGATTGAACCAGCGGTTCAGTGCAAGAATCAGGGTGTAGCCCGTGTCGCCCAGATAGGCCAGCCAGCGTGCGTGCTGCATCACGCCGTCAAACAGGTCGCCGTGGGTAACCAGAAAACGTCGGCCGTCGGCCGTGACATGGATGACTTCATCGGCGACTTCGATATCGCCGAACGCCAGTCCGATGAACTGCCGTGCCATCGAATCGTGGTTGCCGGGCACATAGATGACCCGCGTGCCCTTGCGCGCCTTGCGCAGGAGCTTTTGCACCACGTCATTATGCGACTGCGGCCAGTACCAGCCGCGTCGCAGCTGCCAGCCGTCAATGATGTCGCCCACCAGGAAGAGCGTGTCGGATTCGTTGTGTTTCAGGAAATCAAGCAGATAGCGGGCCTGGCAACCGGCGGTACCGAGATGGATGTCTGAAATCCACAATGTGCGGTAATGGCGGGGCGAGGGCGCGCCGTGGGGGGGTAAATCCGGCATTGCCGAAGTCGACTGGCTGTCGGCTCCCAGCGTGCTAGCTGTAGGCTGCCGGGTGTAGCCGTCACGGCGTGCGCGGAACATGAGAGTGACGCGATTCAACATGGCACTATCAAGCCACGCGGGCATGACACATGCATGGCATCGGGGTGAAGCTTTGTTGACAGGGCCTGCCGTGCCGGAGAAGGGAATGAAGCATTCGATTCCAGCTCACGGGCCTGCGCCGATGCGGAGTCGAAGAGGCTGTTTATGAACTGCCGATGCGCGCCCAATCAAAACGGGGACCGAAGTCCCCGTTACACGCACACTTGAGTGAAGCCGCGCAGACTCAGTTTTTAATCTGATTCAATTCCACGCGACGATTCTTGAAGCGTCCTTCTTCCGTTTCGTTATCGGCAATGGGCTGGGCTTCGCCGTAGCCTTTGGTGACCAGGCGTTCAGCAGCAATCCCTTTGCTGATCAGGTAGTTGCGCACCGAATTGGCACGACGCAGCGATAAACCCATGTTGTAGCGATCGCTACCAATGCTGTCGGTGTGCCCGGAGATTTCAACTTTCACGTCTCCCCATTCCTTAAGGTCAGCGGCATTCTGATCGATGATGTCGCGGTCTGCCTGGCGAAGCGTGGCCTTGTCGAAGTCGAAGTTCACGCCTTCCAGTACCAGCCTGCGCGGGATGTCGGCAGCTTCGGTCGCCGAGCCAGCAGCGTAGCCGCCGGCGGGCGGTGCGAGCGTCTCGGCAGGGGGTGTGGCTGCAACCGGCTCGGGACATCCATTGGGCGTTTTGGCATAGACGTCGGGGCAGGCATCGTCGCCGTCAACAATGCCGTCGCCGTCACGATCAAGCTCACAGCCGTCCGCATTCACCTTGCGTCCAGCGGGCGTGTCGGGACACTTGTCTTTATCGTCGGTTACGCCATCACCGTCGCTATCAGCGGGCGGCACAGGGCAGGGTGTATCCAGAAGCCCACGGCCGGGGCAGCCGATCGTTCTGAACAGTTCGTGGCCGATGGTGAATCCTGTGGGGCTTGCCGCATTGCGGGGATCGTAAAAACGGTCATCGGCAGCATGGGCGGAGATCGCACCGGCTGAAAGCAGGGCCGCGCCCAGGAGGTTCAATAGTAAAGGTGTGGTTCGCATGTTTAGCCTTCCGTCTATTTGTTGATTGATGTTTTCGAAAAATTCTTCGTGGTAAGAGATTTAAGTATGCGATCAGGGATGTGTCATCGGGTGATCCAGGATCAATTCCAGCACCGTATCGACTACAAACAGGATCCGCTGACTTATGTGTTTACTAAGCCTCAGCGAGGTGGAGCCAAGTTACAGGTCGGCACCGGCACGCCGTATAGGCGATTGTAGGTATCCCTTGTAGGACAAAGGCTATTCTTGAATAAATGGCAGAAAATACAATGCAGTAGCGGGGGGGCGGACAAGTACTCCATGAGGCCATTGCCCGGGTTGCGTTGTCTGGCATCGTCACCCGTCTGCACAAACCGCGGTGCCCTGGACTCTGCACAAGATCCTGCCCGGCAAGCGCCAAAACGCAGAATGGGGACCAAAGTCCCCATTTTGCGTTTTCTCCCGAGTGAGCAGATTAACGATGCTGAATCAGTTCGACGCGACGATTCTGGAAGCGCCCTTCATCCGTGTTGTTGTCGGCAATCGGCTGCGATTCGCCATAACCCTTGGCAGTCAGGCGGTCAGCGGAGATTCCCTTGCTGATCAGGTAGGTGCGTACCGCTGCGGCGCGGTGCTGGGACAAATGCATATTGTATTTGTCGCTGCCACGATTATCGGTATGACCGGCAATTTCCACGTCCACATCGCCCCAGGTTTTCAAATCCTCAGCATTTTTATCAATGATGGCGAGGTCTTCCTGGCGCAGGGTGGCCTTGTCATAATCGAAATTCACGCCTTCCAGAACCAGTTTCCTGACGGGCGTCGGGTCTGCGGCCGGTGCAGCTACGGGCGCTGCTTTGGGTGCGGCTTCGGCAGCAGCAGCAGGAAGCGGGCAGCCATCAGCAGTCTTGGCATAGACGTCCGGACAGGCATCATCTCCATCTACAATTCCGTCGCCATCGCGATCCAGTTCACAGCCGTCGGCATTGACCTTGCGGCCAGCCGGGGTGCCCGGGCACTTGTCTTTGCTGTCGATGACGCCGTCACCGTCGCTATCCGCAGGCTTGCCATCCTTGCACGGGGTGCCGGTCAGGTTCTGACCCGGGCAGCCAATGGTTTTGTTCAGCTCATAACCGATCGTTTTGCCGGTCGGGCTGGCGGCATTGGAGGGGTCGTAGAATTTGCCGTCGGCTGCGTGTGCGCTGATCGCACCTGCTGAAACCAGGGCTGCGGCCAGGATACGAAGGAACAAGGGGGAGATACGCATTGTGAGAGTCCTTTTAGTTATGAATTCAAGCAAGTCATGATGCCAGCAACTATTTCCGGCACGCATGGCCAAGAAAATTTAAGGCCGGGTTGATTTTGTGTGACGCACATGACGTCCGAACCCCACACAGTTAATACTGGATTAGACCAGATATTATGGGATTCACCCAACTTTATATTTTCATGGACCTTGGCGAAGACGCTTGCAGGAGGACCATGAAATCGTTATCGGAGGTGTGCCAGTGCATCGGTGGCCAGGGCCGGCACCCGCCGGCATCCAAGGGAAAGAAAGAAGGATTGCCCGGCAGAATCAGGATGGTTTGGTCAATAAACCCAACAACTCCGTCTGCGCGCTGTAGAGCTTTGCCCGACGTGTCTTGCGGCGGCGATAGCTGCCGTCTGACTGCATTTCCCAAGCTTGAACATTGTCGCGCAAATAAGGCTTCAGGCCTTCGGCAATCACGCGTTTTTTAAGCTTGGGACTCAGCACGGGAAACCCGGTTTCGATGCGGCGGAAGAAATTGCGGTCCATCCAGTCGGCACTCGACAAAAACACCTGCTCATCACCGTTATTGCGGAAATAGAAAATACGGGTGTGTTCCAGCAGCCGTCCGACCACGGAGCGCACCCGGATATTTTCCGACAGGCCGGCTATACCGGGGCGGAGGGCACATACGCCGCGAACGATCAGATCGATCTTGACGCCGGCTTGGGACGCGCCATAGAGGGCAGCGATCACCTGGGGTTCGAGCAGTGCATTCATCTTGGCGATGATCACCGCCCGTTTGCCGGCCGCGGCCAATTCGGCTTCATGTGTAATCGCAGCGATGACTTCGCTGTGCAGGGTAAACGGCGACTGCCACAGACGCTGGAGTTTGCCTGCTTTGCCAAGCCCCGTAATCTGGGTGAACAGACTGTTGACGTCTGCGGTGATGGCTTCATCGGTGGTCAGCAGGCCGAAGTCGGTATACATGCGCGCAGTGCGGGCATGGTAATTGCCGGTGCCCAGGTGGGCATAGCGACGCAGCACGCCGTCTTCACGGCGGATGACCAGCGCCAGCTTGGCGTGGGTCTTGTGGCCAACTACGCCATACACCACGTGCGCGCCGACTTCCTCCAGTTTTGCAGCCCAGTTGATGTTGGCTTCCTCGTCGAAACGTGCCAGCAGCTCGACCACCACGGTGACTTCCTTACCCGACTGTGCGGCGCGAATCAGCGCCATCATCAGTTTGGAATCGGTGCCGGTGCGGTAGACGGTCTGGCGCATGGCGAGCACATTGGGGTCGGCTGCGGCCTGCTCGATGAAATCAATCACCGGCTGAAAGGATTCGAACGGATGGTGCAGCAGGATGTCGTGCTTGCGGATATGCGCAAAGATGTCGTCCTGCTGGGCCAGCCGGGCGGGCAGGGCAGGAATAAAGGGGGGGAACTTCAATTCGGGGCGGTCGACCCAGTCGGGGATCTGCATCAGTCGAACCAGGTTAACCGGCCCGTGTTCCTGGTAAAGATCCTCCGGTTCCAGTTCAAACTGTGCCAGCAAAAAGCTGGCCATGGAGGGCGAGCAATTGTCGGCCACTTCAAGGCGCACGGCTGCCCCATAGTGCCGCTGCGGCAATTCGCCCTGCAGCACCTGGCGCAGGTTCTTGGTCTCTTCGTCATCGACAAACAGATCGGAATTGCGGGTGACGCGAAATTGATAGCAGCCTTCCACCGTCATCCCGGAAAAAAGCGCGTCAACGTGCGCATGCAGGATCGATGACAGGAATACAAACCCGTATTCGCATCCCGCGATGTCTTCCGGCATGCGTATGACCCGGGGCAGCGAGCGGGGTGCCTGCACCACAGCCGCGCCGGAATTGCGGCCGAAGGCGTCGCGTCCGGACAATTCCACTGCAAAGTTAAGGCTTTTGTTGAGCACGCGCGGGAAAGGGTGGGAGGGGTCGAGCCCGACCGGCGTCAGCACCGGCATCAATTCACGAAAAAAATAGTCCTGGATCCACGCGGCCTGGGTCGGATTCCAGTGGGTGCGGCGGAAGAAATGCACGCCGTGTTCTGCCAGGGCGGGAATGATTTCATCATTGAACAAGGCGTATTGCCGGGCAACCAGCGCATGTGCCATCTCGCTGACGGCACGATATTGCTGACGCGCTGTCATGCCGTCGACGGAGCGCTGCGTGGAGCGAGCCAGCATCTGTTCCTTCAGACCCGCGACCCGCACCTCGAAGAACTCATCCATATTGCTGGAAAATATGCAGAGGAACTTGAGTCGTTCCAGTAGCGGCGTATCGGGGTCGTAAGCTTGGGCCAGGACGCGATGCTGAAAGGCAAGAATGCCGAGTTCGCGGTTGATCAGGGTTTCAGGGTTGGGCAGGTTCATGATTGTGGGTCGGGTGTGAGCTTTCATGATAAGCGCCTGAAGGAATCCTGATATGACAGAAAAATGACTGCATCAGAATCAGACAGTACGATACCGCGTGCCCGAAATCGAGCCTGCTACGGATAGTACTGCTTATAGGACTGCGTCCATCGCCCCTCCATTCAATCCGCTATTCTCAATCTATTGCACCCGCCGGCCGAATCGGTGACCCTTGCCTGGACGTCCTCGCTGCGCAGCGGCCCGGGGAAAAGCCCACGCCGAGTCAGAACCGTGGCCGCGTCCACCCCTTGCGCTAAGGCCGGGGGTTCCATGATTGGAGTGGCGGGATCACAATAGCCGGGAGCCGGGTCCTCCGGGATTACAAACATGCACGAGGTGGCGTTGATTGTGAGCAAGCTACGTAATATTGCAATATGGAATTGATTTTGTGGCGCCATGCCGATGCCGAGGTGGCCTACCCGGATCTGGCGCGAGAACTCACGGACACGGGTCGCCAGCAGGCCGCCCGCGTGGCGGGCTGGCTTACTGCCCGGTTGCCGCCCGACGTCCGTATCGTGGTCAGTCCTGCGGTGCGGGCCATCCAGACGGCACAAGCGCTGGAGCGCGATTATGACGTACTGCCCGCGCTCGCGCCGGGGGCCAGCGATGACGCCATTTTGACGGTTGCGGGATGGCCGCATGCGGCCCGTCCGGTGATGGTGGTCGGCCATCAACCCACACTCGGCCAGGTGGCGATGCGCTTGCTGTCAGGACACGCCGGTGATCTGAGCATCAGGAAAGGGGGGGTGTGGTGGTTCCAGAGTCGGGAGCGGGAGAATGGGTCGCAGGTCGTATTACGCGCCGTGGCGGCGCCCGACTGGTTATAATCACAAGGTGACTATCCCGCCCCATTCCGTCGAGACAATCGGGCCGAATCCGGCCACCCAGCTGAGGTGCGTCTTGTGCCGGGTTGGTTGAGCAGTCTGCGTGACCTGATCGCAGAAGCGAGCCCGTGGCGCCGTTTCACGCTCGTCCTGCTGGTAGTGGTGCCGCTCGGCGCGCTGACCGCGGTTTACCTCCGGATCCCCCCGCCTGACTATCGCGTGCTGTATGCCCATCTGTCGGACCGTTCGAGCGGAGAAATCCTTATTGCACTCGATCAGCTGGATATTCCCTACCGTGTGTCGCCTGCCGAGGGCACCATTGAAGTCGCGGCCGATCAGTTGCATCGGGCCCGTTACCGTTTGGCGGCACGCGGCCTGCCCAAAACCGAGGATGAGCGGCAGGATGAGTCGGAGGGCGCCCCCCGGTTTGGCGCGTCGTCATTGCAGGAGCAACAGCGTTTCCAGCGCGCGCTGGAAATCGATCTCGCCCGATCGATTCAGAAACTGGAAACGGTCGAGATTGCCCGGGTGCATCTTGCTTTACCCAGGGTCTCGCCTTTTCTGCGCGATGCGCCCCCGGCCACCGCTGCTGTGCTGGTACGCTTGCGTCAGGACGCACGACTCACCGCGGACCAGGTGACAACCATTCAGACATTGGTAGCGGCCGGTGTTCCGCGCATGAAACGGTCCGATGTGGAGGTGCTCGACCCCAGCGGGGTGGTGCCGGGCAGTGCGGTACCCGAATTGGCGCAGTCGAGGCAACTGGCCATTGAGCAGGATCTGGCGCAAAGAGTCATGGCGGTCCTGACACCCTGGCTGGGCAAGGATCGGGTGAGCGTGCAAGTGACGGCCACGCTGGTCGACAGTGAGACCCGGGAGACGGTCGAACAGGTGCGCAATATGGGAAGCCTCGGACGAAGTCGTCCGATGGAAAAAACCGTCCGTGTCACACGCGTGCCGGAAGGCAGCATTGCGCGTCTTCAGGCCGTGGTGATCCTGGGATTCGATGCCAATGCCAACGAACGGTGGCGGGCGAGACAAATGGCGAGTCAGGCGCTCGGTTATCAGCCGGTGCGCGGGGATAGCGTCAGTGTCTATGCATTGCCCGCCGCGGCGCAGGCGATGTCTGCAAAGGCGGCGACCCCAGTGCCGCCGGCCGAGCAGCCTCCTTCCTTTTTGTCCCCCGCCGTGCCCCTGCAATCGATTCCTCACGTACGCCCGCAGAGTGCGCCGCCGTCCCGAGCTGGAGTTCGAAGCGAATATGAATATGGGTGGGCGGGACTGGCTGCGGGGATGGCGGCATTGGTGATGGTTGGCATCGCATGGCGTCGCAGGCATCGCACCGCCCCCCCCGAGCTGATCATGGATGACTTTGATGCCGAACTCGACATGACGCGCAGCCAGGTGATGACGGCGCCGCGCGTGGCGGCCGATGTCATCAAGTTATGGATGCGCGCATGAGCCAGGCGGGAATCGAAAAAGCGGCTGTCCTGCTGCTGGCGCTGGGCGAGGAGGCGACAGCTGCGGTGTTTCGTTATCTGAGCCCGCTTGAAATCAGTCGATTGGGCGGCGCGATGCGCGAGCTGGAGGTGGTGCCGCGCGAACGCGTACGGTCCATTTTGCGGGACTATGCTGCCGAATCCGCCGAGCAGACCGGGTTTGCCGCGGACACGGGCCGTTTCCTGGATGAGACGATCCGGCTTGCCTGGAGTCCGGAGCGTGCGCAAACCCTCTTGCTGCGGCTGGGGGTGCCAGGCACCCAGGCACTGGAAAAACTGTCTTGGCGTCCGCCCGCGGAAATTGCCGGGCTGCTGGAAGCCCAGCCACCGCAATTGATTGCGGTTATCTTGTCGCAATTGCCTCGCGACGTTGCGGCGGCGGTGCTTGATGTCCTGCCCGCTGTGACCCGCGCCGACACCTTGTTGAGTCTGGCGCAAAGCGATGCACCGAACCCCGACATGATGCGTGAACTGGACAGCTGGCTGATCAGCCTCGAACCGGAAGCCCGTTCGCAGGGCGAGGCTGCAGTGGTCAACTTGCTGGGGCAGATGAGCGAGGGCAGCGCGAGCGCAGCATTGAACCAGCTTGATCAGAATGATGCAGGCCTCGCGGCCCGTCTGCGCGTGCGCAACCTGAGTTTTGAAGACCTGGGCCGGTTGTCTGGGCCCGGTCGCAAAACTTTTTTGCGCAATATCGGCGCACGCGTCCTGCTGCATGCGCTGAAAGGCAGTGATGGCCGGGTGCTTGAGGCATTGTCTGAAGTAATGAGTCCGGTCGCCGCCCAACGCATGCGCGATGATCTGGACACCCTGGGCGCATTGCAGGTCACCGACATTGAGGCCGCACAGGACGAGGTCGGGGCTACGCTGCGGCGTCTGGCGGCCGAGGGGGCGATTCTGTTCCCTGAAGAGGAGGCAGCATGAGTACGCAAGACGACACCACCGCATTTGAACACTGGGAGGCGGCCGAGGTGGCTGCATCGACCGACGTGGCGCCGCCCGCCGGGGATAGTGAGGCTGAACTCTCCGGCTTGCGCGCGGCTGCCCGCAGCGAAGGCTATGCGGAAGGGCTGGCTGCGGGCAGGCTGGAAGGCGAGCAGGCCTGCAAACGCATGAAGCAACTGGCAGAAAGTTTTGCTGCGACGCTCGACAATCTGGATTTTCGTCTGGCCGACATGGTGCTCGAACTGGCGTTGGATGTGTCGCGTCAAGTGGTATCCGCGGAACTGACGGTGCATCCTGAACGCATTTTGGATGTGGTCAACATGGCTCTCAAGCAAATGGCCGAAACCAGCCGCGAAGCCCGTTTGCTCCTTAACCCGGAGGATGCGGTTCTGGTCCGCCCGCATCTCGACCAGGTGCTGGACAAAAACCGGCTACGCATTGTCGAGGATGTGCGGGTTGTGCGCGGCGGATGCCTGATTGAAACCGCACAGGGCGACCTGGATGCGACGCTGCCCGCCCGCTGGCGACAGGTGGTACAGGTACTGGGTTCCAACCAGAACTGGGTCGAATAATAGTGGATCGCATTGTGCGCCTGCGGGAATATCTTGCCGATTGCCGGCGGGCAGTGAGCTGGGCAACGCCGATTGCGAGCAGTGGACGGCTTACGCGGGTTTCCGGCCTGGTGATGGAGGCGGTCGGGTTGCGCTTGCCGGTGGGCAGCCAGTGCCATATCCAGGTCCCGGGCGGGCAAAGCATCGAAGCCGAGGTGGCCGGGTTTTCCGGCGACCGCCTGTTTATTATGCCGGCCACGGATATTTACGGTGTGATGCCGGGAGCCAGGGTCATTCCTGACAATCCGATGGCGGCACAGCCGCCCCGTCTCGGCATGCGGTATGTACCGCGGCGGCGTGCGCAGGATCGGGTGCGCCAGGTGCCCGTGGGCGAGCGGTTGCTGGGTCGGGTGCTGGATGGTGCCGGGCGGCCGCTCGATGGCATGGGTTCGCTGTCGCTGGAGCGGCGGGTCCCCTTGTACAGCCGGCCGATCAATCCGCTGGAACGCGCGCCCATCCGGCAGACGCTGGATGTGGGCGTACGCGCCATCAACGGGCTGCTGACCGTGGGCCGCGGCCAACGCTTGGGCCTGTTTGCCGGCAGCGGCGTGGGCAAGAGCGTGCTGCTCGGCATGATGGCCCGCTTTACCGAAGCCGATGTGGTGGTGGTGGGACTGATTGGCGAACGGGGCCGCGAGGTCAAGGAATTCATTGACTCCATACTCGGCGCCGAGGGCATGGCACGCGCTGTGGTAGTGGCCGCCCCCTCCGACCACCCGCCGCTGATGCGGCTGAATGGCGCGGCGTATGCGATGTCGATCGCCGAATATTTCCGCGATCAGGGCAAACATGTATTGCTTATCATGGACTCGCTCACGCGCTACGCGATGGCGCAGCGCGAGGTGGCGCTGGCGATCGGCGAGCCGCCCGCGACCAAGGGCTATCCCCCCTCGGTATTCGCCAAATTGCCGCAGTTGGCTGAGCGTGCAGGCAACGGCCGCGCGGGCAGCGGCTCGATCACCGCGTTTTTTACCGTACTGATGGAAGGGGATGACCAGCAGGACCCGATTGCCGATGCAGCCCGCGCAATCCTTGACGGCCACATTGTATTGAGTCGTGATCTGGCAGATGCGGGGCATTACCCGGCTATCGATATTGAAGCCTCGATCAGCCGGGTCCAGCCCGACTTGCTGAGCGAAGAGGCGCTGGACCGCACGCGTCGTTTCAAGTATCTCTATTCCCGTTATATGCGGGGCCGCGATCTGCTTGCCGTCGGCGCATACGTGCCCGGTGCGGACGTGGTGCTGGACGAAGGGGTGAAGCTGTATCCGAAAATGCAGGGGTATCTGATGCAGGGAATGCGTGAACGCGCAACGCTGGAGGCCGCAGACGCGGGACTGGATGAGGTGTTCGATTGAAAGCCTTTGCCCTTGCGCGCGTACTGCAGCTGGCCGAACGGCAGATCGAGATGCAGGCGCGTGCGGTCAAGTTCGCGCATGGCGTCTGGTTGCGCGCGCGCGGTCATCAGGTGCGCCTGATGACCGTGCGCGACGCCCATATAGCCCGGCTGGCGGTCGAATTGCGGGGTGGGGTGGCGGCGGATTCCTTGCGGGAAAAAAACCGTTTGCAGCTGGCGCAGGCAGCTGAGCGGCATGCTGCACGAGGGGAAATCGATAAGGCCTATCACGCGTGGCAGGCGCGACTTGCTGAATGGGGGGAGGCTGAAAAACGGGTGAAGGCGCTTCGTTTGCTGGAGCAGCGCCACTTGAATCACGCGGCCATGCAGAATAAACGCCTCGAACAGCGGCAGCATGATGAGTTGGTGGAGCTGATGCATGGCCGTGTGGCTGGAACGAGACAAGGCCGCTAATGCAGTTGCTTGAACTCACCCCCGATGAAACCACATTTCTGGCAGTGGGACCGGCCACACCCGACCCCGCGGGACAGCGGTTGACGCAACGGCTTGCGGCGGTTTTGACGGCGCGATTACGATTGCCTGTACAGGCCCAGGCGCAGCCGGTGAAGGATGGGATCGGCGCGCCGGGGACACCGGTCTGGCAGCCGGATGCTGCGCTGGCCAGTGTATGGCTGATTCGGCGGCTGGGTGGACGGCATATGCAGGGTGTCGCTTCGTTTGTGCCGCGCAGCCTGCTGCGGACGCTGGATGAAGTATTGGCGGAATGCTGGCTGGATACACGACTGCCTACCCCCGCCTCACCCGCGGCATTTTCATGGCAGCTGATGGCGGGCTGCACCCCGGCAAGTCTTGCTGTCAGTTTGCCGCATTCGCTAACCGAGATGACGCACTGGGCACGAGGAGTGATACGGCATGGTTAATATCAAGCCATCGAGACGGAACACGGGCCGATTGATCGCGCTCTTGGGTTTGCTGCTGATGTCGCCCGCGGTCCACGCGGCACCCGATACCGCCGCCAGCATGCTGACAGTCCTGATGAGCCTGGTTTTGATTCTGGGCGGATTTATAGCCATTGCGTGGTTCGCGCGCCGCTATTTTCCCGGCATGAGTTCGCAGGGCGCGCTCAAGGTCGTGGGCTCGACTGCCGTGGGTTCGCGCGAGCGCGTCGTCCTGGTCGAAGTGGAGGACACCTGGCTGCTGCTGGGCGTGGGCGGCGGCAATGTTCGCTTGCTGCATACCTTGCCCCGGCCCGCGGAGCCGCGGGCGTCTCAGTCCGGCCTGTATCAGGGCCCCCGTTCATGATCCGCCGTCTGGTGGGAACAGGGGTGCTGCTGCTGGCGACGGCATCGTGGGGTGCCGAAAGCAGTATTCCCCTGTTGAGCGTGACACCGGGCGCGGGCGGCCAGGTGATCGGCGTGCCCGGCACCAGTTTGCCCTGGTTGTTGCTGTTTCCGTTTTTGCCGGCCTTGCTGCTGGCGTTTACCGCGTTCACCCGGATTGCCGTTGTGTTGTTTCTGCTACGACAGGGTCTGGGCAGCCATACGGCGCCGCCGAATCTGGTACTGATGGGACTGGCGGTTCTGCTGACTGTTTTTGTCATGTCTCCCGCGCTCAAGATAATCAATACCGAGGCCTATCAACCTTATCTTGCCGGTGCGTTGACCTTCGATGCCGCTGCTGAAAGCGCCGCTGCACCGTTGAAAGCCTTCATGCTGCGGCAAACCCGGGCCGAAGACCTGAGTCTCTTTACCGAGGGTGATAAAACCATCGACCCCAGGCAGGCAGATAGCGTGCCCCTGGCTGCACTGGCGCCGGCATTTCTTACCAGCGAACTCAAAACCGCATTCCAGATCGGTTTTATGGTGATTCTGCCTTTTCTGGTGATTGATCTTGTCGTTACCGCGGTGCTGACGGCACTGGGCATGATCATGCTGCCACCGCAACTGGTGTCGCTACCGCTGAAGCTGCTGCTATTTGTGACAGTCGACGGCTGGCATCTTCTGGTTGGCTCGCTGATAGGCAGCTTCTGATGGAAGGCCTTGCTCGCGACACACTTTGGCTGGTGGTGATGCTTGCCGCGCCGGTGTTGCTGGCGGGACTGCTTACGGCCTTTGCCATCAGCCTGTTTCAGGCTGCGACACAAATCCTTGAACCGACGTTGTCCTTCGTTCCCAAGCTCATTGTGGTGCTGGTGGTGCTGGCGGTTCTTGGCAGTTGGATGGGCGGGCAGGTGGTGGAATTTGCGCGCATCTTGCTCACCGACTTTCCGGGTCTGCTCGAATAATGCCGCGCCGGGATTGCATGTCATGCCGCTGAGCGAAACGCATTTTGCGGCCTGGCTATTCGTTTTTGCCCGGCTTGCCGGATGGACGCTATTGGATCCGCTGGTCGGTCGTTTACCCGTCGTAATGCGGTTATTCATGGCTGCCGTTTTGGCCACGGTGCTGGTCCCCAGTGTGTCGATGGCAGCCATCGACCCGTTTTCCGTACAGGGGCTGCTGGCGTTGAGTCTGGAAATGGTTTGGGGGGCCGCCCTGGCGCTGTGCGTGTGGCTGGTGTTTGCAGCGGTGACAGCCACCTGGGTGTGGACCGGGCATACGGCGACGGGCGGATTGCTCACCCTGACCGCCGACCAGGCCGCATCGACCGACATGGCCTGGCGTGCGCTGGCAGAATGGCTGGCGGCGATGGCTTTTCTGGCGGCGAGTGGACATTTGCTGATTGTCGATGCCCTGCGCGACAGCTTTATTGCCATGCCGGTGGCAATCCTGCCTGCTGCCCATGACCTGCGTCAACTGGCCGAAGCCGGGAGCTGGCTGTTTGCCACCGGCATGCAGCTGGCTTTGCCCCTGCTCGCGCTGGTGCTGCTGCTACAGCTGGCAGTCGGTATTGTCGGGCGCACTACCCCCGGACTCGATATGTTCACAGTAGGGCTGGGGATAGGCACACTGGGCTTGATGGCCCTCTGGATATGGGCGGTGCCGCTGATTACAGCCGGTGTCGGCCAGGGTATGACGCAATTGTCGATCTGGCTGGGTCGGCTTGGAATGCGATAGCACGTACGCCAGATGATGATGGGTGGCGCCAGATAGATTAGAATGACCGGATTTATCGTTATATCAGCGTCGGCCTCGATGGGGGACGACTGAACAGGTGCGGCGGAAACCCCTATGTCAGAAATAGTTACAGTCAGCGGCAGCCTGGTCGCGATCGTCACCCCCATGTCGGCGGACGGTGCGCTCGATCGGGATGCGTTGCGACGTCTGGTCGATTGGCATATTGCAGAAGGAACCGACGGTATTGTGATTGTCGGCACCACCGGCGAGTCGCCTACCGTCACCTTTGACGAACATTGTGCATTGATCCGCGACACGGTCGAACAGGCAGCAGGAAGAGTGCCGGTGATTGCAGGCACGGGCGCCAACTCCACGGCCGAAGCCATCGAGCTTACCGAATGCGCCAAAGCTGCGGGCGCACAAGCCGGATTGTCCGTAGTGCCTTACTACAACAGGCCGACCCAGGAAGGTCTCTATCAGCATTACAGAAAAATCGCCGAAGCGGTTGACCTTCCCCTGATTCTGTATAACGTTCCGGGCCGAACAGTGGCCGATCTGTCCAATGACACCACCTTGCGGCTGGCCAGCGTGCCCGGGATTATTGGGGTGAAAGATGCGACCGGCAACATGGAGCGGGCAGGCGATCTGTTGCGCCGCGCGCCCCCGGATTTTGCGATTGTGAGCGGCGATGATGCCTCGGCAATGCCGTTCATGTTGCTGGGGGGGCATGGCGTGATTTCGGTCACAGCCAACGTCGCGCCGAAACTGATGAATGAAATGTGTGTTGCCGCGCGTGAAGGGAACCTGCAGCGTGCTCGTGACCTCAATAATGCGCTGTTGCCCTTGCACAGCAAACTGTTTGTGGAAGCCAATCCTATCCCGGTCAAATGGGCTTGTGTTGAGCTTGGCCTGATTCCGGCCGGCCTGCGTCTGCCATTGACCCCCTTGTCTGGCGCGCAGCACGACATCGTGCGCGATGCATTGCGTCATGCCGGTTTGCTCTAACGAAAATTTTAATCTGGTGCGGCGTGATGCTCACGCCGGTTTGGCTCAAGACGATCGATTTAGGATATTTTAGTTATGCGTTTATTGCCTCTGTTTTTGATGCTTTCCTTCACCGTCGCAGGTTGCGGCATCATTGAAACCAAAAAAATCGATTACAAATCGGCGGGCAAACTGCCGACACTGGAAGTGCCTCCCGACCTGACTGCACCCACGGGCGACAACCGTTACGCAATTCCCGATACCCAGGGTGGTGGCAGTGCAACCCTGTCAAGCTACAGCCAGGAGCGCAAGGCCACCCCAGCGGGTTCCACAACCCTCTTGCCGACACCGGAAAAAGCCCGCATCGAACGCGCAGGCAGCCAGCGCTGGCTGGTCATACAGGCGACGCCGCAGCAGGTGTGGCCAGTGATCAAGGATTTCTGGCAGGAAACGGGTTTCATCGTCAATATCGAGTCACCCGAGACCGGCGTGATCGAAACCGACTGGGCTGAAAATCGCGCCAGGATTCCGCAGGATCTGATCCGTCGTACCCTCGGCAAGCTGATTGATGGCGCCTATTCGACCTCGGAGCGCGATAAATTCCGCACCCGAATCGAAGCCGGCAGCGGGGGTACCGAGATATACCTGAGCCATCGCGGCATGATCGAAGTCTACGATTCCTCGAACAAGGACAGGACGGTATGGCAGCCGCGGCCTTCTGACCCCGAACTTGAAGCCGAGATGCTGCGTCGCCTGATGCTGCGCTTCGGGGTGGAGGAGGGGCGTGCCGAGACATTGCTGGCCAAGCAGCAGGTGCCGGAGCAAGCGCGCATTCTCACCGAGGCGGGCGCGCCGGTGCTGGAAATGGACGAGGGTTTTGACCGTGCATGGCGTCGGGTTGGCCTGGCGCTCGACCGTGTCGGCTTTGCGGTCGAGGATCGCGACCGCTCCAAAGGGGTGTACTACGTCCGTTATATCGATCCCGAGATCGACAATAACAGCAAGCGCGATGACGGTTTGTTTGCCAAATTCGCTTTCTGGCGCAGCAAGAAAGAACAGTCATCTCCCCAGTTGCAGATCGTGGTAGATGATGCAGGGGAAAAGAGCCGCGTCAGCGTGAAGGCGATAGAAGGCAAGATGGTTGATGCCAACACCCGCAACCGCATAGTCACCCTCCTGCATAAAGAATTGAAGTGATCCGGGCCGCTCACTGATGCGATTCGCCAGCCTGGGTAGCGGGAGTGAAGGCAACGGCCTGGTAGTCGAGGCGGGGACTACCCGGGTCCTGATGGACTGCGGCTTCGGTCTGGCCGACAGCGTTACCCGTTTGGCACGGCTGGGTTTGCAGGTTTCCGATCTCACCGGCATTGTGGTTACCCATGAGCACAGCGATCATATTGGTGGGGTAGGCCGGCTGGCGCGCAAGCACAAGCTGCCGGTCTGGCTTACGGCGGGTACGCTGGCAATGGCACAGGATCTGGGTGGGGTCGCTGTGGAAGTGATTGACAGCCATGCCGCGTTTTCAGTTGCAGGAATTGAAATTCAACCTTTTCCGGTACCGCACGATGCGCGTGAACCGGTGCAGTATGTGTTCGGAGACGGCCACCGGCGCCTGGGTGTGTTGACCGATACCGGCAGCAGCACACCCCATATCGAAGCCATGCTTGCAGGGATGGATGCGATGGTGCTGGAATGCAATCACGACGCAGGGATGCTGGAAAACGGGCCCTATCCGGCAGGTCTCAAGCGGCGCGTTGGCGGGCGATTTGGCCATCTGGAGAACGGTCAGGCCGCCGCCCTGCTGGCTAAAGTGATGCACAATAAGCTGCAGTGCGTGATGGCGGCCCATGTGTCACGCAAGAACAACACCGCGGTTCTGGCGCAGCGCGCGCTGGCGCAAGTGCTGAACTGCAACGAGGATGAAGTCCGTGTAGCCTGTCAGTCGACAGGATTTGATTGGATCAGGATTTAACCCAACCTGGATCATATTGCCCCAGGTTCATTGGATAACGTTTTGACAACTTTTGCTGAACTCGGGCTTGCGCCCGACATCCTGCGTGCCCTCGATGACATGGGCTACGCCACGCCGACGCCGATCCAGGAACAGGTGATCCCGCTGGCCCTGCAGGGCGGCGACATACTGGGTGCGGCCCAGACGGGGACCGGGAAGACGGCGGCCTTTGCGTTGCCGCTGATTCAGCGTCTGCTGCCGTTTGCCAACACGGGCACTTCACCTGCCAAACATCCGATTCGCGCATTGATCCTGACTCCCACGCGCGAACTTGCCATCCAGGTGGAAGAGAGTGTGAAGGCCTATACGAAGCATGTACCGCTGCGCTCGCTGGTGGTATTCGGCGGTATCAGCATTAATACGCAAATTCCCATTCTCAAGGCGGGTGTCGAGATTCTGGTGGCGACCCCCGGACGGCTGCTGGACCATGTGCAGAACAAGACGCTGATGCTCAATCAGGTCAATACCCTGGTGCTCGACGAGGCCGACCGCATGCTCGATATGGGGTTCATGCCGGACTTGAAACGCATCGTCGAACTGTTGCCGGTGCAACGTGTAAACATGATGTTCTCCGCCACATTTCCGGAAGAAATCCGCAAGCTGGCTGACAAGATACTCAACAATGCGACCTTTATCGAAGTCGCCCGGAACGAAACGGCAGTCACGGTTACCCAGGTCGTGCATCCGGTGCATCATGAACGCAAGCGCCAGTTACTGGTGCATCTTGTCAAAACGCGCGACCTTAGCCAGGTGCTGGTGTTCACCGGTACCAAGCTCGGCTGTAACCGGCTTGCCAACGAACTGAACAAACTCGGAATCCACGCCGACGCAATTCATGGCGACAAGAGCCAGCAGGAACGCATCAAGGCGCTCGATGCATTCAAGGCGGGGACCATGCGTGTGCTGGTTGCCACCGACGTGGCTGCACGCGGCATCGACATTGAAGCACTGCCTTTCGTGATCAACTATGACCTGCCGCACAACGCGGAAGACTATGTCCATCGTATTGGACGTACGGGTCGTGCCGGTGCGAAGGGCGAAGCGATTTCGCTGGTGAGCGAGTCCGAAACGCGCTACCTCAAGGATATCGAAAAGCTGCTCGACAGAAGCATCGAGGCGGTGATCATTCCTGGTTTTGAGCCAGGCGTCGCCGATGTCCCGGCCTTTGAGTCAAGTGCGCCCAGAGACGGGGTTCCGCCACGACGTCCTTCTCCCCAAAATGAGCGTCAGCCCGAACGCGCACCCGGGCCGCGCAGCCCGCGAGACAGGCCGGCCGCACAGCGGGATGCCTTGTTTGATGCACCTTATGTGCCTCGCGAACCTGCAGCGGTTGCGCCGACATCCGTTCCCGCCCGTCGTTCGCCGAAAAGACAGGTGGCGGCGCTGTTTCGCAGCCCGGTCAAATCCGATTCCAACGAACCGTGAGCTGGGAAATCGGCCTGCTTGCGGTGCTGGGTGCGCTGGCCTGGTATTGGTATGCCGGCATGCAGGTGAGGGAGCAGGCCGTTGCAGTGGGGCGACGCACCTGTAGCGACGCCGGATTGCAGTTGCTGGACGAGAGCGTGGCACTGAGTCGGACCCGATTCGCGCGCAACAGCAGCGGACAACTGGTATTTCAACGCGATTACCGTTTCGAGTTTTCTGATACCGGCAACAATCGGCTGCCCGGCCTGATCCGAATGCTGGGAGAACGGGTCGAATGGGTGAGCCTCGACGGGGAATGGCGTCCCGGCCATGTGGCCAGCGTCTCCCGGCGAATAGACTAGCGCGTGATCCGGAATCACGCTTAGCGCGGCATCAATCCGTATTCATTCCTGTTCGATTTCCAGTATGGCCAGGCTGATGTGCTTGCCAAGCGCATCATCGAAGCCGTTCCATTGCTTGAATGCGGCCAGGCTTTTCGCAACAGCCGGCTTCATTTCGTAATCGCTTTTGCCGGCGTTGTATTCCGTTCTCACCGTGTCCAGCAGAGTCTGGAAATAGTCGCGCTGCGTCCGCAGAATGACTGGCCCCCCCGTTTTTCCATGCCCCGGCACCACGACTTTGGGTTGCGCGGCGAGCGCCTGGCCAATCGCGCGGATATTCCCCTTGAAGGTGCCGTCATCGATACGACCAATTCGCCCGTTCAAGACATTGTCGCCGGTAAACAGCACTCCGTTATCGACTTCGATCATGATGTCGGTCTTGCTATGGGCATCGTTGGATGAGTGCACCTTGAAAGTACGGGTACCGAATTTTGAGGTCATGCCGTCGTGCGTGGCCACAGTGGGTACCACTGCATGGGTGCCCTCGGTATAGCCGCCGCTCATCTGGCTCATCAGGCTGACCCAGGTCTGGCCCTCGCCCGCATCCGCCCGCGCAATCATGTCGGGATGAGCGATCAGGGCGGCATTGGGCCATGCCTCGCGGATGGCCTGGTTTCCCAGCCAGTGATCACCATGAATGTGGGTGTTGTAGACCGCAGTGACTGGCAGCCCGGTCGTCTTCCTGATGGCATTGACCACCATGCGGCCCGCCTGGACGCTGGAGCCGGGGTCGATGACGACAACCTGGTCGCCTGCAATGATCCAGCCGGGGTTGTTCATGAATCCCTGATTCTGCACGGAAGGCTCACCCAGCGGGCCGATGATCACCCAGGTGTCGGTGGCGATCTTTTTTGCGGCATGCGGCTTGACCTCGACGTTCGGGCCGGCATGGGCGGTCAGCATAAAACAGGCGGTGATAAACAGGGCAGCGAGTCGCATGGGAATCTCCGGATAGGGCCGAGCGTTCAGGATATTCCATCCAGGCCGGCTTGGCGATGGTAAGAAATGCGTTACCACCATTTCTCGAAAATGATGCGGTTCATCGGCACGCCAAGATCATGAAGCAGCGTGCTCATGTCCTCAACCATGCCTTTGGGGCCGCACAGGTAATAGAGCGTGTCGTCGGGCACATCGAGCGCATGCAGTTTGACCGGGTCGATACGGCCGGTGAGGCCATGCCATTTTTCGTCAGCTTGGGTTACGGTGATGCTGAGATGCAGGTTCTGATGGGCATCCACGGCCGCATTGAGCTCGTCGTGAAACAGGATTTCCCTGCTGTCGGACACACTATAGACCAGATGCGCCTGGGTCGGCAGACCCGCATCCCGTACATGTCGAAATATGGACAGCAGGGGGGTTACCCCCACGCCCCCGCCGATCAGTACCACGTTATCGCTCATCTCGGGAAGATAGACAAAGGGGCCCTGGCCTTGTGTTATGCGCACGCTATCGCCTATGCGGGCTCGCTCATGCACCCACCGCGACAAGGGATGGCGTGCGCTGGCCTTGATCGCCAGTTCGATCATGCCCGCATGCATGGGTGACGTGGTGATCGAATACCCTGCAGTGTGGGCCACCCCGTCGATATCGACCCCCAGATCCACCCATTGACCTGGAAGAAACCGGAAGCGGGCATCGGGGATGGTCAGCTGCAATACACGGATACTGGGCGTGGCCGGGGTAATCGCAGCAATCTGCACATCAAAAATATGCAAAGCTCAATCCTGCTTTTTCTTGAAATTCAGCGATGTCGAATTGATGCAGAAACGCTGGCCGGTCGGGGCCGGGCCATCTGGAAACACATGGCCGAGATGCGAGCCGCAGCGGCGACATAAGGCTTCAACGCGTTCCATTCCGTGGCTGTGGTCATGCTTTTCAACTACTGCGTCGGGATTCAATGCCTGATAAAAGCTGGGCCAGCCGGTACCGGAATCAAACTTGGTATCGGAAGCGAACAGCGGTTCGCCGCAGGCCGCGCACCGGTATTCGCCCGGTTCGTGGTTGTCCCAGTATTCGCCGGTGAATGCCCGTTCGGTGCCATGCTCGCGCAGCACCCGGTACTGTTCAGGGCTTAATTCAGCGCGCCATTCGGCGTCGGTTTTGGTTTTGTCAAAACGCATGGCGGATCTCCTTTGAACTCCAGAGTGTACCCGCCCAAAGCACTACCGTGAAAGTCGGAGCGGCGGAAGCCGGATTCTGCCATGCCCATCGCCTCGCACCCGTCGTCCGAACGCTCAGGCCGGGTGATAAGGGGCTGTCCTACAGGCTAATCGGTGGAAACGGGCAGCCTTTCCAGTGGCGAGGAGACATTCTATAGAGACTTTGGCTCGCTGTGCCGAGCCGTTTTTACGCCTCATGCCACGAGAGACGAATCATGAAATTGTCCGTTCAATATCTTCAGCACTACACGCACATTGCGCGCTTGTTATGGAAATATGGCCGTTCCGACCTTGTGACTTCGATCGGGATGGACGACGCGATTGATGTCGAGACCCTGGCTGCCCAGCATCCTGGCGATGCATCTCCTGCGGAGCTTGCGGATGATCTGGAGGCAATGGGGCCGACCTACGTCAAGCTGGGCCAGGTATTGTCGAGTCGGCCCGATCTGTTGCCCGCCGCTTATATTGCGGCATTGTCGCGGCTGCATGATGGAGTCAAACCTTTCTCTTTCGCGGAAATTGAAGAAATCGTAACCGCCGAACTGGGCGTGCGGATGTCGAAGGCATTCTCCCATTTCGAACCCGAACCGATTGCTGCCGCGTCCCTCGGACAGGTGCATTCCGCCACATTGCGCGATGGCCGCAAGGTGGTGGTAAAGGTTCAACGCCCCGGTATCGACCGGCAGATCGCCGAGGATATGGAGGTGCTGGGCGAAATTGCCGAATGGCTGGATGCCCACACCGAGTTCGGCCGCCGCCATCGTTTGCAATCCATTGTCGAAGAATTTCGCCTGGTATTGAAACAGGAACTCAATTACGAACTGGAAGCAAATAATTTACGGACGATGGCGAAGAATCTTGCGGGATTCAAGCATATTTTTGTCCCGCAGCCCATTGCCAGTTATTCCTCGCGCCGGGTTTTGACCATGGACTATGTGGATGGGCGCAAACTCACCGCTCTGGGTCCGCTTACGGCACTCGAAATGCCGGGCGACGCCCTGGCGGAGTCGTTGTTTGGCGCCTATCTCAAACAAGTGCTGGTCGATGGGCTGTTTCACGCCGACCCGCATCCTGGCAACGTATTCCTGACGGCCGATCACCGGATTGCCCTGCTTGATTTCGGCATGGTGGGCACCACCACGCCGCAGATGCAGGAAAATCTGCTGAAAATCCTTATCGCCGTCAGTGAAGGAAAAAGCGAAGACGCGGCGACTGTACTGATTGGCATGAGCCAGGTAACCGAAGACTTCGACGAAGCAAGTCTGAAAAAGCGCATTGGCCAGTTGGTGATTGCACAGCATGACCATCCGCTCGGGGACATCAATGTGGGCAAGACGTTGCTGGATGTCAGTGAATCGGCTGCGCGCGACGGCCTGTATGTACCCAGTGAACTGACGCTGCTGGGCAAGACCCTGCTGCAACTGGATCAAATCGGAAAAATCCTCAATCCGCGTTTCGATCCCAATGCATCGATTCGTGCCAATGCTGCCGAAATACTCGCGCAGCGGATGCGCAAGCAATCCACCGAAGGAAGCCTGCTCAATTCGGTCCTCGAATTACGCGATTTCCTCTCCGGATTGCCGTTTCGGCTGAATCGGATCATGGATGCCGTTGTCGACTCCAAGCTTGAAGTCAAGGTCAAGGCGGTGGATGCGGGCCTGGTGATGGAGGGGCTGCAAAAAATCGCCAACCGCATCGCTGCGGGGGTGATCCTCGCCGCACTCATCATCGGCGCCTCATTGCTGATGCAGGTGCAAACGACATTCCAGCTGCTGGGCTACCCCGGGCTGGCGATACTCTGTTTTCTGGCAGCAACGGCGGGGGGAGCGTGGCTGGTGATCGGTATTTTCATCCAGGATCAGAAGGACAAGAAAAAGTCCGTACGCTTACGCGCCTGAGCCTGCTGCGAGATTACACATCTACTTCGGCTGGGGGTCCGCGTGGCGCGCCTGCCATTCACTGAACCGGATTCGAACGTCCGCCATTGACTGGGCTCCGTCAAGCAAGCGATGAATTGCCGACAGTCCGCACCGCGCATCGATCATGGTGTCCAGCATGTCCTCCAGTTCGGATTCATCGATATCGCACTGCGCATCCAGGGGTGAAGGGGGTTTCGTCATTGATCTTGGCTCCGGTTTCTGCATTTTGTATTTCTACCCCAGCTAGATTCATGCCAGGTTCGGCCATACTGTGCAGCATCCCTATCGGGGTGCGTTGAAGCGCAGGCATTAAATTTGTCGATCGCGCCGGATAACATGGTTGACAGCGTTATCGCAGCGGGTTTACTCTCCGTTCAGTTATTAGACTAAGTCTAAAAACAGGATTTCGCCGCTGCCCCGTCTGCTATAAATCATGAGCCAGGCTTGGGGCGGCGATGAAAACGCCGTGCTGGAAAGCCTATCTATTTAGTTAATCAAGGAGATCAGTTATGCAACTCAAGGGCTCAAAAACCGAAGACCATCTGAAGGCCGCGTTTGCTGGCGAATCACAGGCAAACCGCCGCTACCTTTATTTCGCAGCAAAGGCCGATGTGGAAGGCTACAATGACGTGGCTGCTGTGTTCCGCTCTACAGCCGAAGGTGAAACGGGCCACGCGCACGGCCACCTGGAGTACCTGGAAAAGTGCGGCGATCCGGCAACCGGCATGCCTTTCGGCCCGACTGCCGACAATCTGAAGACCGCAGTTGCTGGCGAAACCCACGAATACACCGACATGTACCCGGGCATGGCCAAGGATGCGCGCGGTGAAGGCTTCGACGAAATCGCCGACTGGTTCGAGACGCTGGCCAAGGCTGAGCGCTCCCACGCCAACAAGTTCCAGAAGACGCTGGACAGCCTCGACGCATAATTGCGCGCAGGTAAAAAGCGGGTCGGATTCGGCCCGCTTTTTTTGAATCTCGCTTTACATTTATACCAAGTCTAAATTGGAGTACGCATGAGTATAGGCGAAGGCAACCTTGAGGCCCCCACCCGTCACCCGCTTGACTGGAAAAACCCGGATTTTCACGATGAAGAGAAACTTCATCGTGAAATGGAGCGCGTGTTCGATGCCTGTCACGGCTGTCGCCGTTGCGTATCGTTATGTACTGCGTTTCCGACACTGTTCGATCTGGTGGATGAATCCTCGACGATGGAGGTGGATGGCGTAGCCAAGACCGATTACATGAAAGTGGTCGACGAATGTTATCTCTGCGATCTCTGCTACATGACCAAATGCCCGTATGTGCCGCCGCATCCGTGGAACATCGATTTTCCGCATGTGATGCTGCGTGCCAAGGCCGTTAAATTCAAGAAGGGCGGAACCACGTTTCGCGACAAGCTGCTGTCCTCGACCGATGCGATGGGCAAACTCGCATCGATTCCCGTGGTCGTCCAGGCAGTCAATGCCAGCTTGACAAGTAAGCCGATACGCAAGGTCCTCGATAGCGTGCTGCAAATTCACCAGGATAGGAATCTGCCTCATTACGACAGCGCCAAATTCCGCGCAACTGCCCGGCCCAACAACAATTTTGATGTCAAAGCCGGGCAGCGTACGCCGGGGAAAGTGGCAATCTATGCCACCTGTTACGTGAACTACAACGAGCCCGGCATCGGGCACGACCTGCTGAAGTTGCTGGCGCACAATGAAGTGCCTACGGTGCTGGTGGAAAAAGAAGCCTGCTGCGGCATGCCCAAGCTGGAACTGGGCGATCTTGAGGCGGTGGAAAAACTCAAGGCAGTAAACATTCCCTATCTGGCAAAACTGGCACGCGAAGGGTACGCGATCCTGACGGCGGTGCCTTCATGCACCTTGATGTACAAGCAGGAATTGCCGCTGATGTTTCCCGCTGATGAAGACGTACAGGCCGTGAAGGAGGCGATGTGGGACCCCTTCGAATATCTGATGGCGCGCAATGTCGATGGGCTGCTCAAGACCGATTTCACAGCGCCGCTGGGCAAAGTGGCCTATCACGTGCCGTGCCACCAGCGGGTCCAGAATATTGGCAACAAGACGCGCGATGCCCTGCAACTCGCTGGGGCTGCGGTCACGATGGTCGAACGCTGTTCGGGCCACGATGGCACCTGGGGTGTGAAAAGCGAATTTTTCGACAAGTCGATGAAGATCGGAAAACCGGTATTTCGCCAGATGGCCGAGCCGAAACCCGATTATGTCAGTTCCGATTGCGCGATAGCTGCGCGCCACATACTGCAGGGCATGGGCGAATCAACGGCGATAAAGCAGCATCCGATTACGCTGCTGCGCATTGCCTATGGCCTGGAATGAACCCCGTTTAGCAAGGAGAGAACTATGCCCCATATTACCCGTGACAGTCTGATGACCCTTGAGGCTTATGCCAAGGTGCGTACGACGGTGCGTGCTGAAATCATGGCGCACAAGAAAAATCGCATGGTCGAGCTGGGCGATCACGTCACGTTGATATTCGAAGACGAGAAAACCATGCGTTATCAGATCCAGGAAATGCTGCGTGCCGAACGGACGTTTGAGGATGCCGGGATTCAGGACGAACTCGACGCCTATAACCCCCTGGTGCCGGATGGCAGCAACTGGAAAGCGACGATGATGATTCAGTATTCCGATCCGGATGAACGCAAGGCTGCGCTGGAAAAACTCAAGGGCATCGAGGATCGGGTGTGGGCACAAGTGGATGATCAGCCGCGCGTCTATGCAGTGGCCGATGAGGATATGGAACGCTCGAACGCCGAGAAAACCTCGGCCGTCCATTTTCTGCGCTTTGAACTCGATGCGAATTCGAGGGCGGCGGCCAAGGCTGGCCGGCCGATCCGGATGGGGATCGATCTCGCTGCTTACACTGCGGAGTCCAACACGTTGCCGGACAATGCGCGCGCGGCGCTGGCGGCCGATCTGACCTAGACTGAATAGAGGGAACAGAATAAATGTACCCATTGACGAATCCGGGGAAATAAAAACAACCAGAAACACCCTGCCACGCTTGGAGGAAGTGGGTGATGCTTGATCAACTATTGGTTCATCAGGTGCGGCGGCGGCTCGAAACCGCGGGCCTGCCGCTTGTCGTTGAATTGTGGAATGGTCAGCAGGTGGGGAAGGATCCGCTTGCCGCTGTCCGGGTGCGGCTGCACCAGGCAACCGGGCTCAGAACCATGGCCGACCCGAGTCTGGGTGCTCTGGCACGCGCTTATGTTGAAGGCGAAATCGATCTCGAAGGCGATATTCGGGACATTCTGGCATTGGGGGACCAATGGTGCAATGCCGGCAATTGCAAACCGAGGACCCGCTCAGCGGCCTGGAAGTGGTGGCGGCATACGCGCAGCCAGGATCGAAAAAACATCCAGTATCACTATGACGTCTCCAACGATTTTTATGGCTTATGGCTGGATTCGCGACGGGTTTATTCGTGCGCGTATTTCAAGTCGCCGGAAATGTCACTGGCGACGGCGCAAAGCGCCAAACTTGACCACATATGCCGCAAGCTTGCACTCAAGCCCGGGGAGCAGTTTCTTGATATCGGATGTGGCTGGGGCGGGCTGATACTCCATGCGGCTGAATGCTATGGCGTCCATGCGACGGGAATCACCCTGTCCGATGACCAGCACGAGTATGTCCGCGAACAGATCGCGTTGCGCGGGCTGGGCGGCAGGGTCGAGGTAAGAACGATGGATTACCGTGATGTGCCTGCCCGGACCGGCTACGACAAGATTGCCAGCGTCGGCATGGTCGAGCACGTGGGACACGCGAATCTTGCCGCTTATTTTGACAAGATTTCAATGCTGCTCAAGCCGGGCGGGCTGATGCTCAATCACGGCATTACCACGGCAGAGCCGTCGGCCAGCGGGCTTGGCAGCGGGATTGCCGAATTCATCGACGACTATGTGTTTCCTGGTGGAGAACTTGTGCATGCCTCCGATATTCTGCGTGCAGCCGCCAACAGCGGCCTGGAATGCCTTGATGCCGAAAACCTGCGTCCTCACTACGGAAAAACCTTGTGGAATTGGGTTGCCAGCCTGGAAAGCCGGGCCGACGAAGCCCGCACGCTTATCGGTGAGAGGAAATACCGTATCTGGCGCATTTATATGGGCGGCTCGGCCTATGCATTTGAGCACGGCTGGATGGAATTGTGGCAAGTGCTGGCAGGCAAGCGTGTAGACGGCAGACAGCCGAATTATCCGTTTGTGCGGGATTTCATGTACCGGGAGGCCAGAATGGCGGCATGCGGGACAACCGCCGAATTTACTGCACGGGGCGATCCAATTTCTGATCCGCCAGGGAAACCGGGTCTTCCTTCGGTTCCAGATGGGTGGTGAGGTGCGCATAGGGAATGGCCTGGCGTATGTCGGCTTCGATGCGTTCAGACCAGTCATGGCCACGCTGGACAGTCCAGGCGCCCGGCACCAGCAGATGGAATGAAATGAAAGCGCGCGTTCCGGCCTGTCGCGTGCGCAGCGCATGGAACGCCAGCCCCTGTTCCCGGTAGCCGGACAGGATGTTTTCTATTGTTTGCAGTTCTTCATCTGAAATCGAGACATCCATCAGACCCCCGGCGGAGCGTTGCAGTAATTGCCAGCCGGTCCATACGATATTCAGGGCCACCAGCAGGGCGATCACCGGGTCCAGCCACAACCAGCCGGTGAGCCACACCAGCCCCACCCCCAGCATGACCCCGACCGAAGTCCAGACATCCGTCATCAGGTGGTGCGCGTCGGCCTCAAGCGTGATGGATTTATATTTTTTGCCCACATTCATGAGCGTGCGGGACGTGGCTAGGTTGATCACCGAGGCGACCAGGGAAATGAGCAGGCCGATTCCAACGGCCTCAAGCGGCTGCGGATTCAGAAATCGATCAATGGCGGCGTAAGCAATGCCGACCGCTGCGATCAAAATAAGCAATCCTTCGAAGGCGCTGGAAAAATATTCGGCTTTTCCATGACCGTGCGCGTGATTGTCGTCTTCCGGAAGGGCTGCCACGGTCAGCATGGCCAAGGCCATCATGGCACCTGCCAGATTGACAAACGATTCAAGCGCATCGGAGAGGAGACCGACAGAACCCGTTATCCACCAAGCCCAGCTCTTAAGCAGAATCGTAGCCAACGCGGCAGCGATGGAAAGCCAGGCGTAGCGTTTAAGTGAGGCGTGCACCATGTCGTATGTTCGGGTCCATCATTTGTGATGCGGTTGATAATTGCCGGATGTCCCAGGCAATCAGACAGATTTTATTACAGTGCTGCCTGTTGCAGCATCAAGCCCGTATTTTCGGGGGCAGGCAAGGGGCGAATGGCGTCGGTTTCGATCTTGTTGCAGACATACTGCCGCTGACGCCATAAAATACCCCTTATGAAAATGCTGCTAATCCTTCTTCTTTTCCTGCCTGTGGGCGTCCATGCTGAAACCGAATGGGGACAGTTCGAATTTGAGTTTGATCAGGACAAACCCTGGTCCGAGGTGGCAACCAAACTGCCAGCCTTTCCAGATAACGAAAACCTGATCCCGTTCAATGTATCTGCTGCAACGCGGAACCAGCATTTTATTGACGCGAATTCGGTCAGCGTGGGAACGGATGCGGTCATTCGCTACACCGTGGTGGTGGAAGCGGCGGGGGGGGCGAGAAATATTTCCTTCGAAGGCATGCGTTGCGCGTCGGGGGAACGACGGCTCTATGCCTACGGACATCCGGACGGAAGATGGTCCCGGGCACGCAACGCCGGGTGGGAAGGAATCAAGTTTCGTTCGTTGCTCTCCTACCGTAAAGCGCTCTACGAAGACTTCTTTTGCCGCGATGGGATCCGGGTCAAGGATGGCAATGAAGCGGTGAAAAACTTGCGGCGGGCAGCACGATGAGTGTTTCCGTCGTCAAGCACGCGCGCCGCATTGTGGTCAAGGTTGGTTCCAGTCTGGTGACCGCGGGCGGCCAAGGGCTGGATCACGCCGCGCTATCGCGATGGGCTGAGCAGATATCGGCCTTGAGCGAGCAGGGCAGGGAAGTGGTGCTGGTATCCAGTGGCGCCATCGCCGAAGGAATTTCGCGACTGGGCTGGAAGAAGCGTCCCAAGTCGGTCAGGAAATTGCAGGCGGCCGCAGCCGTAGGGCAAATGGGCATGGTGCAAGCCTACGAATCGATTTTTCGCGCCCATGGGCTGAACGCGGCGCAAGTACTTTTGACCCATGAAGACATGGTTGACCGGACCCGCTATCTGAATGCCCGTTCTTCGCTGCGCATTTTGCTGGAGCTTCGTGCCGTACCCATTATTAATGAAAACGACGCCATTGCCACGGATGAGATCCGGTTGGGCGATAACGATACCCTGGCGGCGCTCGTGACCAATCTGGTTGAAGCTCATTGTCTTGTTATCCTGACCGATCAGCCCGGACTGTATACCGGGGACCCGCGTAAGGACCCCGACGCAACATTGGTGATGAACGCCCACGCGGGCGACCCCGATCTGGAAAACATGGCAGGTGGGTCAGGCAGCAGCGTGGGCACGGGGGGTATGCTGACAAAAATCCTTGCAGCCAAGCGCGCCGCGCGCAGCGGTGCGCATACCGTGATTTGCAGCGGACGCGAGGACAATGTGCTGCTCAGGCTGGCGGAAGGCGAGGCCATCGGGACGCAACTGGTATCCCGTCAGGAAACCCTGGCTGCACGGCGTCAATGGCTGGCCGATCATCTGCAACTGCGCGGCGGTGTGGTCATCGATGATGGCGCTGTCAGGGCGTTGCAGGAAGAAGGCAAGAGCCTGCTGCCGGTCGGGGTGAAAGGCATCACGGGCGATTTTCTGCGGGGCGACGTGGTCGCGATCGTCGATAGCGAAGGCCAGGAAATTGCACGCGGCCTGACCAATTACAGTTCGAGCGAGGCGCGTCGCATCCTCGGCATACCCAGCAAGGCCATTGCAGCGGAATTGGGTTACATGGACGAGCCCGAATTGATCCACCGCGACAACCTCGTGATGCTGATGTGAACATCACGCTTGATTTGATGCGCCACGGCGAACCGGTGGGCGGACGCAAGTATCGCGGGCAAATCGACGATCCGCTGTCCGACAAGGGCTGGGCGCAAATGCACGCAGCCGTGGCGGATGCCAGGCCATGGACGCGAATTGTGTCTTCGCCGCTGAGGCGGTGTCGTGAATTTTCCGAAGTGCTCGCTATCCGCCATGACTTGCCCCTGTCGTTTGACGAAAGACTCAAGGAAGTGGGCTTTGGGGAATGGGAAGGCAAATCGGCGGCGGAGATTGAGCATCACGCGCCCGGGACGCTGGATCATTTCAAGCGCGACCCTGTCAATGCGCGCCCAGCCGGGGCCGAGCCGCTGGCTGATTTTTATGCGCGCGTCGCCGCCGGACTCGATGCGCTGCTGACGCACCCTGTCGAGGCGCATGTTTTGCTCATCGGACATGCGGGGGTTATCCGCATGGCATTTGCGTGGGCCCTGCGCATCCCGCTGGAACATGCCTATCGCGTTGAGGTGGCCACGGCCTCACTGACCCGTTTCCGTTTCGAGAACGGGCGTGCGAGCCTGGTTTTTCATGGCGGCAGCCTGGTGGGGCGGTGACGCTCCGTATCGCGGTCTGGCTATGCCTGCTGCTGGCCATGCCAGTGCAGGCTGCAGCGACGTGGGTGCTGGACGATGCCGGACACAGGCTCGAATTCAGCAGCCCCCCGCAGCGGATTATTTCGCTGACGCCCCATCTTACCGAACTGCTGTTTGCCGTGGGGGCGGGGCCGCAGGTGGTGGGAGTGGACAGTGCCAGCGATTTTCCGCTGGCCGCGCAGGCTTTGCCGCGCATAGGCGACTACAGCCGCGTCAACTTCGAACGCATTTTTGCACTGAAACCGGATTTGGTGGTTGTCTGGTTGGACGGCAATCGCGCAGCGGATATTCATGCCCTTGAAACGATGGGGCTGCCGATAGTACGCACCCAGGCGACCCGGTTAAACGATGTGGCACGTTTGCTGCGCTTGCTGGGTCGGATAAGCGGTCATGCAGTGACAGGCGATGCGGCGGCGCGACGCTACACTGCACAGCTGGCGCAGCTGCGTGCGCAGAAGCCCTCCGGGCCGCCATTGCCGGTGTTCTATCAAGTGTGGGACCGGCCACTTATCACCGTGGGCGGCCCTCATTGGATCAGCGAGGCACTGACCTTGTGCGGTGCGCGAAACGTGTTTGCCGATCTGGGCGGGCCATCTCCCGTGGTTTCGCGTGAAGCGGTATTGCGGCGCGCGCCGGCACTGATCATGGGAGGCAGTGATGCACCAGACATGCGCCGGCTCTGGGAGTCGTTTCCGCGTCTGCCTGCCGTAAAAAAACAGGCCTTTGTACAGGTAAATGCGGATCGGCTGCATCGCCCCTCGCCCAGACTGGTCGAAGGCGTGGCCGAGTTGTGTGAAGCGGTCCGGCCTTATGCGCGGTGACGAATATCGTTGTTCTTGCGGTTGGGGCAATCATCCTTGATGCAGTCGGCGTAGATTTGCAATGAATGGTCATGGATGGAAAAGCCGCGTTCCTTGGCAATGCGATGTTGCCGTTTCTCGATTTCACTGTCAAGGAATTCCTCGACTTTTCCGCATTGCAGGCAGACCAGGTGGTCGTGATGGTCGCCTTCGTTGAGTTCGAATACGGCTTTGTCGCTGTCGAAATGGTGGCGTATCAGCAGGCCCGCCTGTTCGAACTGCGTGAGCACACGATAGACCGTGGCAAGACCGATATCCAGGTCTTCATCCGACAACAAGCGGTACACTTCCTCGGCTGTCATGTGGCGTTTATCGCTCTGCTCGAACAGGTCGAGAATTTTCAGGCGGGGCAGCGTGGCTTTGAGACCAATGCTTTTGAGATCAGAAGGATTGCTCAATGGGGTCTCCAGATTGGGAACGCGAATACGTTATGATACGTTTTTTTCCAACCGCCCCAACCTTTCCGGTTACTCGGCTATGCGTCATTTCCTGATTTCTGCTCTGTTTTTAGGCCTGGTTTCCGGGTGTTCCAGTGTCAACCTGGGTCCGCATCGCATTGATGTTCAGCAAGGCAATGCGCTTGACCAGGAAAACGTGGCCCGCCTGAAACCCGGGCTCAGCCGCTCTCAAGTCCGCTTCCTTCTGGGCACGCCCCTGGTGGTGGATCCGTTTCATGCCGATCGCTGGGACTATGTGTACGTCAACTACAAGGCCGGGAAACTGGCCGAGCAAAAACGTATCACGCTGTTTTTTGAGGGTGAAACGCTGGCGCGCATCGAGGGGGACCTGCCGGCCGCCGGGACAGTTACGCCTTCGCCGCTCACGGCCACAACGGCCGAACCTCGGGTGGCAACTGAAGCAACCCTGGCGGTGGCGGAATCGAGGGCTTTGCCTGACTCGTCCGCACCCCAGGCAGCTCCGCTTCCTTCCCCTCCCTCATCGGCGCAACCGGCCGCGCTGGGTCTGCAAATGGATTCCGGTGGGGCCCAAACCAGGCCGGATGCCACGGCCTCTTTTTCGGAAAACGCCCCGGTTACGACAACCAGGGACGACAAGCCCGTGCTCGATGCCGTGCATGCATGGGCCAAAGCCTGGGCAGATCGGAATGAAGCGGCTTACCTTGCTTCCTACGATGCGAGCTTCGAGCCGCAAGGCGGAGTGAGCAGGGTTGACTGGGAAGCACGCCGCCACCCCATGTTCAGCGCGGGCAAACCTGTTGAGCTCAAAATTGACTCGCCGGTGGTTACGTATCTTCCGGACAGCACGGTCACGGTGACATTCACTCAATTTTATCGGTCCGACACCTACCGCGATGCGGTGGTCAAACAACTCCGCATGATCGAGCGCGAGGGGCGCTGGCTGATTGCCGAAGAGGAAGTGCTGTCGGTGTTGAAAGGCGACAAGCGATGACCATCCAGGTCGCGCTCGCGGGCGTATCCGGCCGCATGGGGCGTGCGCTCATCGAAGTCGTGGCGGCGGATGCCGGCAGCGTCCTGGGGGGGGCGATCGATCGCCCCGGCAGTCCGCTGGTGGGACAGGATGCGGGGGCGGCGTGGGGTTCGCCCAGTGGGGTCAGCGTGACGGACCAGCCATTGGATGCACTGGCGGGCATGAATGCATTGATTGATTTCACGCGCCCCGAGGCCACGCTGGGTTATCTTGAGGCGTGTGTGGCAACCGGTGTCCCGCTGGTTATTGGCACCACAGGGTTTAATGACGCAGAAAAAACGCGCATTGCCATGGCGTCGCAGCAGATTCCCATTGTTTTCGCGCCGAATATGAGCGTGGGCGTGAATCTGTTGTTGAAACTGGCCGAACTGGCTGCCCGGGTGCTGGAAGATGACTACGATATAGAGATTATTGAGGCCCATCACCGCCACAAGGTGGATGCCCCCTCGGGCACTGCGTTGGGATTGGGGCAGGCCGTTGCCCATGCGATTAACCGGGATCTGGCTCAGTGTGCTGTTTACGGGCGCGAGGGGGTGACGGGCGAGCGTGACCCAAAAACCATCGGATTTTCCACCATACGCGGCGGCGACATCGTGGGTGACCATACGCTCCTGTTTGCCGCCATGGGCGAACGGGTTGAGTTGACCCATAAAGCCAGCAGCCGGGCCACTTTTGCCCAGGGTGCCCTGCGTGCAGCCAAATGGCTGCAAGGCCGTCAGGCCGGGTTATATGACATGCGCGACGTGTTGAATCTGAAATAACTGCCTTGATCAAAACGATCGGGCGGCTTTGAATTGCTGAATGTTTGGAAACAGGAAATCACCATGAACCCCGTCAAGGTCTACAGTACCGGCACCTGCCCTATTTGCGTCAAAACCAAGGCATTTCTCGACAAGCGTGGCATCGCTTATGACGAAATCCGCATTGATCTCGACCCCGAGGCGATGAAGGAGTTTGCGACTGCAACCCACAATGCCCGCACCGTGCCACAGATCATGATTGACGGCGCTTGTATCGGAGGATTTACCGAGTTGACCGAGATCGATATGGACGGCGGACTGGACCGCCTGCACCCATAAAATGCGCCGAAACCCGCTGCGCAGGCATTGAAGCGGCGGGCTGTATCGACTACAATAGCGGCATTCAAGTTCAGGCGGGTTCGCGCAAGCGGCTCGCCTGAATTTTGTCACCTGCGTCACGCTTACTGTCTTGCGGAGTCCTTCTTGTCTCGTCCCCTGCCCGCCATCCTTGTTTTAGCTGACGGTTCGGTTTTTCGCGGCCTGTCCATCGGTGCCGAGGGCATCACAACCGGCGAAGTGGTATTCAATACCGCGCTGACCGGTTACCAGGAAATTCTGACAGATCCGTCGTATGCACGCCAGATTGTCACGCTCACCTGCCCGCATATCGGAAACACGGGCATCAATGCCGAAGACATCGAAGCCGAGCGCATTCATGCCGCCGGCCTGGTGGTGCGCGATGTGCCGCGTCTGCATTCCAACTTCCGGGCCGGGTCTTCGCTTGCCGACTACCTGAAAAGCCAGAATATTGTGGCAATTGCGGATATCGACACGCGTCGCCTGACCCGGGTTTTGCGGGAAAAGGGGGCGCAAAGCGGCTGCATCATGGCGGGCGAGCTGGATGAAGGCCGGGCGCTTGAGGCTGCGCGCGCCTTTCCAGGCTTGGCAGGAATGGATCTGGCCCGTGTGGTCAGCACGCCCACGGCCTACGAGTGGAGCGAAACCGAGTGGAAGCTCGGGCGTGGCTATGCCCGGTTGAACGAGCCGCGTTTTCATGTGGTGGCCTTCGACTACGGTGTCAAGCGCAACATCCTGCGCATGCTGGCCGAGCGTGGCTGCCGCCTGACTGTGTTGCCTGCCACGGCGACTGCGGCCGATGCGCTGGCACTGAAGCCGGATGGGATTTTTCTTTCAAACGGCCCCGGCGATCCGGAGCCCTGCGATTATGCAATCCGGGCGATTGCCGAGCTGGTGGCTGCAGGTGTGCCCACTTTTGGCATCTGTCTGGGGCATCAACTGCTTGCGCTGGCTTCGGGCGCAAAAACAACGAAGATGAAGTTTGGCCATCATGGCGCCAATCACCCGGTCAAGGAGCTCGATGGCGGGCGAGTGGCGATCACCAGCCAGAACCATGGTTTTGCGGTGGATGCGGCCAGTTTGCCCGATACGCTGCGCAGCACGCATGTTTCGCTGTTCGACGGCTCGCTACAGGGTATCGCGCGCACCGACGTCGCCGCATTCGGCTTTCAGGGCCACCCTGAAGCCAGCCCCGGCCCGCACGACGTGAGCTATTTGTTCGACCGATTTATCAGGCTGATGGCCGATCACGCCGGAGCACACTGATCATGCCCAAGCGCACAGACCTACACAGCATACTCATCATCGGCGCCGGCCCCATCGTCATCGGGCAGGCGTGCGAATTCGACTATTCCGGCGCCCAGGCGTGCAAGGCGTTGCGCGAGGAGGGCTACAGAGTCATCCTCGTCAACAGCAACCCGGCCACGATCATGACCGACCCGGACATGGCCGACGTCACCTATATCGAGCCGATCACCTGGCAGGTGGTCGAGAAGATCATCGAAAAAGAACGCCCCGACGCGCTACTGCCGACCATGGGCGGACAGACCGCGCTGAACTGCGCGCTCGACCTGGCCCGCCACGGCGTGCTGGAAAAGTATGGCGTCGAGATGGTTGGCGCCTCAAAGGAAGCCATCGACAAAGCGGAAGACCGTGAAAAATTCAAGGCTGCGATGACCAAGCTGGGGCTGGGCTCGGCGCGCTCGTCGATTGCCCATAGCCTGGAAGAGGCGTTGCAGGTGCAGGCCGCGCTGGGCTTTCCTTCGATAATCCGCCCCTCGTTCACCATGGGTGGCTCGGGCGGCGGTATTGCGTATAACCGCGATGAATTCGTCGCCATCTGCGAACGCGGTCTGGAAGCTTCGCCGACGAATGAACTGCTGATCGAGGAATCCCTGCTCGGCTGGAAAGAATATGAGATGGAAGTGGTGCGTGACCGCAAGGACAACTGCATCATCATCTGCTCGATCGAGAACTTCGATCCGATGGGCGTGCACACCGGCGATTCGATCACCGTGGCGCCGGCGCAGACGCTGACCGACAAGGAATACCAGATCATGCGCAACGCCAGCCTCGCGGTGCTGCGCGAGATCGGCGTCGACACGGGCGGCTCCAACGTGCAGTTCTCCATCAATCCGGATGACGGACGCATGGTGGTGATCGAAATGAATCCGCGGGTGTCGCGTTCTTCTGCGCTGGCGTCCAAGGCGACCGGTTTCCCCATTGCCAAGGTGGCGGCCAAGCTGGCGATCGGCTACACGCTGGACGAGTTGCAGAACGACATCACTGGCGGCGCGACCCCGGCCTCGTTCGAGCCGTCGATCGACTATGTGGTCACCAAGATCCCGCGTTTTGCGTTTGAAAAGTTTCCGCAGGCCGACGACCGCCTCACCACGCAGATGAAATCGGTGGGCGAAGTGATGGCCATCGGCCGCACCTTCCAGGAGTCGCTGCAAAAAGCCCTGCGCGGTCTGGAAGTCGGCGTCGACGGCTTTGACCCCAAGACGACTGACCGCGAAGAAATTGAAGCTGAGTTGATGTCGCCCGGCCCAGAGCGCATCTGGTATGTGGGCGATGCGTTCCGGGTAGGGATGAGTCTGGCCGAGATTCATGCGGTCTCAAAAATCGACCCCTGGTTTCTCGACCAGATTCAGATGTTGATCGAACTGGAAACCTCGCTTGCCGGCCGTTCGCTTGCCGGGATCGAACGCGACGAGCTGCGCCTGTTGAAGCGTGCCGGCTTTGCCGACCGCCGTCTGGCCAAGTTGCTCGATACCGACCAGCACGCAGTGCGCGCGCGCCGTCAGGAGCTGGACCTCCATCCCGTCTACAAGCGGGTGGATACCTGCGCGGCGGAGTTTGCCACGCAAACCGCCTACATGTACTCGACCTACGAGGAAGAGTGCGAGGCGCAGCCGACCGACGCCAGGAAAATCATGGTGCTGGGCGGCGGGCCGAACCGAATCGGGCAGGGCATCGAGTTTGACTACTGCTGCGTGCACGCCGCGCTGGCGTTGCGGGAAAACGGCTTCGAGACCATCATGGTCAACTGCAACCCGGAGACCGTGTCGACCGACTACGATACTTCCGACCGCCTGTACTTCGAGCCGTTGACGCTGGAAGACGTGCTGGAAATCGTCCGCATCGAAAAGCCTTTTGGGGTGATCGTGCAATACGGCGGCCAGACGCCATTGAAGCTGGCGCGCGATCTGGAAAAACACGGCGTGCCGATTATCGGCACCAGCCCCGACATGATCGACGCCGCCGAAGACCGCGAGCGCTTCCAGAAAATGCTGCATGAGCTGGGGTTGAAGCAGCCGCCGAATCGCACTGCGCGCGACCCCGAGAGCGCCATCCGCATGGCCGAGGAAATCGGTTATCCGCTGGTAGTGCGCCCCAGCTATGTACTGGGCGGGCGGGCCATGGAGATCGTGCGCGAAGAAGCGGACTTGCGTCGCTACATGACCGAAGCGGTGAAAGTGTCGAACGATTCGCCGGTGCTGCTCGACCGGTTTCTCAACGACGCAATTGAAGTGGATGTGGATGCGCTGTCCGACGGCGTGCAGGTGGTGATCGGCGGCATCATGCAGCACATCGAGCAGGCAGGCGTACATTCCGGCGATTCGGCGTGTTCGTTGCCACCGTATAGTTTGTCGAAGGAGGTGCTGGACGAAATGCGCCGCCAGACCGTGGCGATGGCGAAGGCGCTGAACGTGATTGGCCTGATGAACGTGCAGTTCGCGATTCAGGGCGATACGGTGTACGTGCTGGAAGTGAATCCGCGCGCGTCGCGGACCGTGCCTTATGTGTCCAAGGCGATTGGCGCGCCGCTGGCCAAGATTGCTGCGCGTGCCATGGCCGGTATTTCGCTCAAGTCGCAGGGCTTCGAGAAAGAAATCATTCCACCGTATTATTCGGTGAAGGAAGCGGTGTTTCCGTTCCGCAAGTTTCCGGGCGTCGACACCATACTTGGCCCCGAGATGAAGTCGACAGGCGAAGTCATGGGGGTGGGCAACAACTTCGGCGAGGCTTTCCTCAAATCGCAGCTGGCATCGAGTTCCGAGTTGCCCAAGCCGGGCGGGCGAGCCTTCGTCAGCGTACGTTCGAGCGACCGCGAGGCCGTGGTCGAAGTGGCGCAGGCATTGCGCGATCTGGGTTTCAATCTGGTCGCCACGCGCGGTACCGCGCAGGCGATTGCGGCGGCGGGCATCCCTGTGGCCGTGGTCAACAAGGTCAAGGAAGGCCGCCCGCATATCGTCGACATGATCAAGAACGGCGACATTGATTTCATCGTCAACGTGGTCGAAGACAAGAAGGCCGTGAAGGACTCCTACACGATACGCGCAGAAGCGCTGGCGCGCCGGGTGGTGTACTTTACGACGCTGGCCGGCGCGAAGGCTGCCTGCATGGGCATGCAGCATGGCCCCGAACTGGAAGTGTATTCCCTGCAAGCGCTGCATCAGCGTTTGCATTGATTTGATTAAGGCTGAGTTGTGAGCAAATATCCCCTTACCGTTGTAGGCGTCGACATGCTTCGCGCCGAGTTGCAGAACCTTAAAAGCGTTGAGCGTCCGGCTGTGATCCAGGCGATTGCCGAGGCGCGCGCGCAAGGCGACCTCTCAGAGAATGCCGAATACGATGCCGCCAAGGAAAAGCAGGGCTTTGTCGAGGGACGCATTGCCGACCTCGAAGGCAAGTTGTCGAATGCCCAGATCATCGACCCAACCACCTTGGATGCGGACGGCCGGATCGTTTTTGGCGCCACGGTCGAGTTGGAGGATGTGGAGTCAGGCGATACCGTCACCTATCAGATCGTGGGCGACGACGAAGCCAACATCAAACTGGGCAAGATTTCCGTCTCGTCGCCGATCGCGCGCGCCCTGATCGGCAAGTATGCCGGCGACAGCGTGGATGTCCAGGCGCCCGGCGGTGTCCGTCAGTACGAAGTGCTGGACGTGCTGTACAAATAATCATGCGCCGCTTCTGGGACGGTCTCGCCGGCGTGTCGCTGGTGTTATGGATCGGCGGCATGTGGGCGATTGGCTACATTGCCGCCCCCGTGTTGTTTACCAGCCTGGACGACAAGCAACTGGCCGGCATGCTTGCGGGAAAACTGTTTGCGGTCATCGCCTGGGTAGGGATCGCTACCGCCACGTACCTGCTGGTTTACCAACTTGCCCGCATGCGGGGGAGCGCGCTGAAAACAGGGTTCTTCTGGGCTGTTGCCCTCATGCTGGTGCTAACGCTGGCAGGCCACTTTGGCATTCAGCCCCTGCTGCAAGGGCTGAAAGCTCAGGCCATGCCCTTGGCGGTGATGCAAAGTGTGTTTGCTGATCGTTTTTCCCGCTGGCACGGTGTATCAAGTATTCTCTACCTGACCCAGAGCATGCTGGGGTTGCTGCTGATTTGGCGAGCGGGGCCGACCCGTTAACCCCTGCTGCGTCGCCCCCCGGGATTCAGGCAGGCAGGGCGATGACCGGCTTGTCGGCCGCACGATAAATCACCAACATTTTACCGATTTGCTGGACCGGACTGGCGCCCGTTGCTGCGCAGATTTCTGCCATCCAGGCGCGGCGGGTCTCGAGTTCGTTGCTTCCGGCTTTGATTTTGATCAGTTCGTGCGCATTGAGCGCAAGTTCGATTTCCTTCAATACGGCAGCACTGAGTCCCTGGTTTCCGATCATGATGACCGGTTGACGGGCATGCGCCAGGCTTTTGAGGTGTTGCCGCTGGGCGGACGAAAGTGATTTCATGCAGATTCCTTAAACTGAGGGCGGATTGTAGCCGATAGACATGGCGGAGAAGGCGAAACGAACCAAATCGGGCAGTGCCTGGATGCATGAGCACGTGACCGATCCTTATGTCAAAAAAGCGCAGCAGGACGGGTTTCGTTCGCGCGCTGCCTATAAATTGCTGGAAATTGACAAGCGGGATCACCTTTTTCGCCCCGGAATGACGGTGGTGGATCTGGGTGCCGCCCCCGGCAGCTGGTGCCAGCTGGCCGTGAAGATGATGAAACAACAGGGCCGAGTGCTTGCGATTGATCTGCTGCCGATGGCAGCACTGCCAGGCGTCGATAGCCTGGAAGGCGATTTTACTGAGCCGGCGGCGTTGGTATGGCTCGAAGAAAAGCTGAAATCAGGGCAGGTTGACCTTGTTTTAAGCGATATGGCACCCAATATCAGTGGCATCATGCTCAGGGATCAGGCTCGTCAATATGATCTGTGTGAGCTGGCGCTGGAATTTGCTGAAAATTGGTTGAAACCCGATGGCACTTTTCTCGTCAAAGTTTTTCAGGGTGTCGGGTTTGAAGACTTTCGCGCTCGCATGAGGCAGGCTTTCGAGCAGGTATTGATCCGCAAGCCCGATGCGTCGCGTGATCGCAGCAACGAAGTTTATTTGTTGGGGCGGCGCCCCGTTGGTAACACGGAGCGCATGCCGCAGCAGGGTCGTGACAACCCGCTTACATAGGGTTTAGAATGAGTCTAAATGTGCTGGATTCAGCACCAAGGAGCAAGTGTGAATAATTTGTCGAAGAACATCGCAATCTGGTTGATTATCGCCGTCGTCCTGATGACGGTGTTCAACCAGTTTGGCGCCCAGCGTGCCGCGCAGACGCAGGTGCCGTACTCGCAGTTCATCGAAGAGGTGCGTCAGCAGCAGATCACCAAGGTGGTGATCGAAGGCAATGTGCTGAAAGGTGAGCGCAGCGACGGCCAGCGGTTTACCAGTTATGCGCCGAGCGATCCCTGGATGGTGTCCGACCTGCTTAAAAATGGCGTGTCGGTGGAAGCCAAGCCAGAAGAACAGCCGTCTTTCCTGATGAGCCTGTTTATCTCGTGGTTCCCGATGCTGCTGCTGATTGGCGTGTGGATTTTCTTTATGCGCCAGATGCAGGGTGGCGGCAAAGGCGGGGCCTTTTCGTTTGGCAAAAGCAAGGCGCGTCTGCTCGACGAAAACACCAATCCCGTGACCTTCGCCGACGTGGCGGGCTGCGACGAGGCGAAGGAAGATGTCGTCGAAATGGTCGACTTCCTGAAAGACCCGTCCCGCTTCCAGAAGCTCGGCGGACGGATTCCGCGCGGCGTGTTGCTGGTGGGCCCACCCGGAACCGGCAAGACGTTGCTGGCGCGCTCGATTGCCGGCGAGGCCAAAGTACCGTTCTTCAGCATTTCGGGTTCTGACTTCGTCGAGATGTTCGTCGGTGTCGGCGCCGCGCGGGTACGCGACATGTTCGAGCAGGCCAAGAAAAGTTCGCCCTGCATCATCTTCATCGACGAAATTGACGCCGTCGGCCGCCAACGCGGTGCCGGCCTTGGCGGCGGTAATGACGAGCGCGAGCAGACGCTGAACCAGTTGCTCGTAGAAATGGACGGGTTTGAGGCGAATGCGGGCGTGATCGTGGTCGCTGCGACCAACCGCCCCGACGTGCTCGACCCCGCCCTGTTGCGCCCGGGCCGGTTTGACCGCCAGGTGGTGGTGGGCTTGCCTGATATACGTGGCCGTGAGCAAATTCTTCTGGTCCATATGCGCAAAGTCCCGGTTGCCCCCGATGTACGTGCCGATATTCTGGCGCGTGGCACGCCCGGCATGTCAGGGGCCGATCTGGCCAATCTGGTCAACGAAGCGGCATTATTTGCCGCACGCGGCGGTAAACGTCTGGTGGACATGGACGACTTCGAGCAGGCCAAGGACAAGATTTTCATGGGTGCGGAGCGCAAGTCCATGGTGATCACGCCCGAGGACAAGAAAAAAACGGCGTATCACGAGTCGGGCCATGCCGTGATTGGCATGACGCTGGAAGGGTGCGACACGGTCCATAAGGTCACGGTCATTCCACGTGGACGTGCGCTTGGCGTGACGATGTCCTTGCCGGAAGTCGACCGTTTCAGCCTCTACAAGGATCAGATGCTGCATCAGATCAGCATGCTGTTTGGCGGACGCGTTGCCGAAGAGATTTTTGTCGGCAGTATCTCGACCGGTGCCTCCAATGACTTTGAGCGGGCGACGAGCATTGCCCGCGACATGGTGACGCGCTATGGCATGTCGGATGCCCTGGGCCCCATGGTATACGGGGAAAATGAAGGTGAAGTATTCCTCGGCCGTTCGGTGACGACGCACAAGAACATGAGCGAGGCCACCATGCAGAAGGTTGATGCCGAGATCCGGCGCATCCTGGATGAGCAATATGCCGTGGCCAAGGCCATTCTCACTGAAAAGCGCGACATCGTTGAGGCGATGACGGCGGCCTTGCTGGAGTGGGAAACCATTGATGCCGGCCAGATTGCCGACCTTATGGCGAGACGGCCCCCCCAGCCGCCCAAGCCGGCTTCCGTACCGCCCCTGCCGCCGAGCAGCGGAGACAATCCGAGCGCGCCCGCGCCCACTGCGCAACCCGCGCAGGAAGTGTAAGGATCGGCATTACAATAGAGGGGCCCTTGGCCCCTCTATTTTTATGTCCGTTCTCCACGCAGGCTCGCACCGTCTTTCCCTGACCCGGCCCTTGATCATGGGCATCGTCAATGTCACCCCCGATTCATTTTCTGATGGCGGGCGGCTGACCACGACGGCGGCGGCCCTGACACATGCACTCACGCTACAGGAGGAAGGTGCCGCCATTCTCGATGTAGGGGGCGAATCCACCCGCCCCGGTGCAGTTGCCGTGACTGTGGACGAGGAGATCAGGCGGGTCGTGCCGGTAGTCAAAGCCCTGGTCAGTCGGGGGTGTGTCGTTTCGGTCGACACAAGACGGACTGAGGTGATGCGGGCTGCGCTGGACGTGGGGGCCGCCATGATCAATGACGTGATGGCGTTGCAATCGAAGGGGGCGCTGGACGTTGTGGCCGCCTCGGATGCCGCAGTATGTCTGATGCACATGCAGGGGGACCCGCAGAGCATGCAGCAGGCACCGCGATATGATGATGTCGTGTCTGAAGTAAAAGGGTTTCTGCAGTACAGGGTGCAAGCGTGCGTGAACGCAGGCATCGGGCATGAGCGCCTGGTGGTGGATCCGGGTTTTGGATTTGGCAAAACACTGGCGCACAATCTGGCTTTGCTCGATCGATTGGCCGAACTGATGATGGAAAAGGTGCCGCTTATGGCGGGTCTGTCGCGCAAGTCGATATTGGGCACCCTGACCGGGCGCGATGTCGATGCGCGCGAATATGCGGGGGTGGCGGCGCATCTGGCGGCCGTCGCACGGGGTGCGAAACTGGTTCGGGTACATAACGTGGCGGCGATGCAGGATGCGCTGTCCATTTGGAATGCAGTGGAGGAACAACACGATGGGACGTAAATATTTTGGCACCGACGGGGTGCGGGGCAGGGTGGGCGAAGCGCCCATTACGCCGGAGTTTGTCATGCATCTGGGCTATGCGGCGGGGCAGGTGTTGGTGGCGGATCGCGGCAGTCTGCCACCCAATCAGCACCCCACGGTGTTGATCGGCAAGGACACGCGTATTTCCGGCTATATGCTGGAAGCCGCAATGGAGGCCGGTTTCACGGCCGCGGGGGTGAATGTGCTGATGACAGGGCCGATGCCGACGCCCGCGGTGGCCTATCTGACGCGTGCCTTGCGCCTGCAGGCCGGGGTGGTGATTTCGGCTTCCCACAATCCCTTTGAAGACAATGGAATCAAGTTTTTTTCTTCGAGCGGACAAAAATTGCCGGACAGTGTGGAAGAGGCCATCGAAGCCCGCCTCGATCACCCCATCGTTACCGTGGAGGCCCGCCAATTGGGTCGCGCGCGCCGGATTGAAGATGCGGCAGCGCGTTATATTGAATTTTGCAAGAGCACCTTTCCCAATCATCTTGACCTGCGCGGGATGCGTATCGTCGTGGACTGCGCGCATGGGGCGACTTATCACGTTGCACCGCCGGTATTGCATGAACTGGGCGCGGAAGTCATTGCCGTGGGCAATGCGCCGAATGGCTTCAATATCAACGATCAATGCGGGGCAACGCATACAAAGACGCTTTCTGACGCCGTGCGCGAACATCGTGCCGACCTGGGGATTGCACTCGATGGCGATGGCGACAGGCTGATGATGGCCGATGCGCAAGGCCGTATCTATGACGGAGACGATCTGGTTTACGTGATTGCCCGCCATCGTATCCAGTCCGGCTACATGAAGGGTGGCGTAGTGGGTACGCTGATGACGAATCTCGGGACCGAGCATGCTCTTGGGCGTATCGATATCCCGTTCGAGCGTGCCAAAGTAGGGGACCGGTACGTCATGGAGCGCCTGCATCACAATGGGTGGTCGCTGGGGGGCGAGACGTCAGGGCATATTTTGTGCCTCGACAAGCATACAACCGGTGACGGTATTGTGTCGGCGCTACAGGTCCTCCGCGCGTTGCGTGAAACGGGGGAAACGCTCGATGCCTTTACTGCGGATCTGAAAACCTATCCTCAAGTCATGATCAATGTCCCGGTGACCAAGGGCTTCAGTCTGGATACGGCCCCCGCCGTCAGCGCTTCGGCTGCCGAGGCTGAACAGGCCCTCAATGGAACCGGACGGATCGTGCTGCGGGCCTCCGGTACGGAACCGCTGGTCCGGGTTATGGTGGAAGGCCAGGATGCCGCGCTGGTGCGTGAAACCGCAGAAAAAATCGCTGCAGTCGTCAGGACGGCCGCAGCAGCCGGTGATTTCCCGACCTGAAATATCACTGTAATATTCTCCCGGTAGTATCTCGATGTCGCCCCCTGTGGCAACGTCAACTACAACTGGAGATCAACTATATGCGTACATTCAATAAATTGGTTCAAATTTCTGCGACTACGGCCGCAGGCCTGGTTTTTTCGATGAGCACGCTGGCTGGCGATATCACGGGTGCCGGCGCGACCTTCCCTTATGCCGTCTATACCAAGTGGGCTGAGGCTTACCAGGCGGCGACCGGCAACAAGGTCAATTACCAGGGCATTGGCTCCTCGGGCGGCGTCAAGCAGATCAAGGCCAAAACCGTCGATTTCGGCGGAACCGATGCGCCGGTCAAGGAAGAAGACCTTGACGCCGCGGGCCTTGTCCAGGTGCCGACCGTGATGGGAGGTGTCACCATCGTTATCAACGTCCCGGGTATGGGATCCGGCAAGCTGAAACTGGACGGCAATACCGCCGCCGACATCTTCCGTGGTGCGATCACCAAGTGGAACGATCCTGCCATTGCCAGGTTGAACCCGGGCGTCAGCCTGCCGGATCTTGCCATTACCGTATCGCACCGCTCGGACGGTTCCGGCACGACCTATGCGTTCACCAATTATCTGGCCAAGCAGTCGCTGGCTTTCAAGCGTGACGTTGGTGCCGGCAACACGGTGAACTGGCCAGCCAATGCGGTGGGCGGCAAGGGCAATCCGGGTGTGGCTGCCAACGTGCAGAAGATCAAGGGCGCGATTGGTTATGTGGATATTGCCGATGCGACGATAAACAAGATGGATTTTGTTGCGCTGAAGAACCGTGCCGGCAACTATATCGTTCCGAATCAGGGGGCGGTGGCGGACGCAGCCGCGGGCGCCAACTTCAAGATCAAGGGCATGGCGCCCGATCTGCTGGACCAGGTACACAAGAACGCCTGGCCCATTACCACGGCTACCTATATGCTGGCATATGAAAAAGGCGCGAATGCGGCCAAGCAAAAAGACGTGGTCAATTTCTTCACGTGGTCGCTGAACAACGGCCAGAAAATGGCTGAAGAACTCGGCTTTGTTGCGCTACCGGCCAATGTTGTAAAAATGGTTGAGGCGGAAATGAAGAACATCAAATAAGGTAACAGAAGCCGGCCCACAGGGTCGGCTCGCTGGGGGCGACAACGCCTCCGGCGTGCTGTGAAAGCGGCTGCCTCGTTTGGCGGCTGTTTTCACAGATAAAAACCAAATCTATAGGCACACAATTTTGAGCGAGCCCAGCGTATCTGCCGGAATCGATCTGCATGCCCGGCAGGTCCGAAAATTCTGGCTGCAAGACAAGATTTTTCATCATGCTACCCAGATGTTCGCGTTTGTCGTCCTGGCGGCTCTGGTGGGCATCCTGGTGTCGCTCACCATCGAAGCCTGGCCCAGTCTCAAGGCTTTCGGCCCCTCTTTTCTCTGGACCAATATCTGGAGCGTGCCGGACGACGAGTTCGGCGCACTGGCCGCCATTTATGGCACCGTGGTGACTTCTGTGCTGGCACTGCTGATTGCAGTGCCGATCAGTTTCGGCATTGCACTGTTTTTGACTGAAACCTGCCCGGTGTGGCTGCGCCGCCCATTGGGCACCGCGATTGAATTGCTGGCAGGCATCCCCTCCATCGTGTACGGCATCTGGGGCCTGTTTGTGTTTGCGCCGCTGTTTGCCGAGTACATCCAGCCGCCCTTGCAGAATTTGCTGGGCGATGTGCCGGTCATTGGTGGCTGGTTTTCGGGGCCGCCGATCGGGGTGGGCATTCTCACTGCCAGCATCGTGCTGTCAATGATGGTTATTCCGTTTATTGCATCCGTCATGCGCGATGTATTCGAAACCGTGCCGGATGTGCTGAGGGAGTCGGCGTATGCCGTCGGCTGTACCACCTGGGAGGTGATGCGCAATATCGTGTTGCCTTATACGCGTGTGGGTGTCATTGGGGGCATCATGCTGGGTTTGGGGCGTGCGCTGGGCGAGACCATGGCCGTCACCTTCGTGATTGGCAATGCCAATCGCATCAACGGCAGCCTGTTCGCACCCGGCACCTCGATTGCCTCCACCCTGGCCAACGAATTCGGCGAAGCCGATCCCGGGCTGCACATCGCGTCCCTGTTTGAACTGGGCCTGGTACTGTTTATCATCACGTTTGTCGTGCTGGCGATTTCGCGCTGGCTCATCAGCCGCAGCATGGGTTCCGAAGGTTTGTAAGGCGATTCTATGACTTTGTATAACCGTCGAATCTGGCTTAATCGCATCGGCATCTCCCTGTCCATGCTTGCAATGAGCCTGGGGCTGATCGTACTGATGTGGATTTTGTGGACGCTGTTCTCCAAGGGCTTTGCCGCGTTGAGTCTGGACCTGTTTACCCAGGACACGCCGGCGCCCGGTTCCGAAGGTGGCGGCCTGCGCAATGCCATTGTCGGCAGCGGCCTGATCCTGTTTTTTTCGATGCTGATTTCAACGCCGATCGGCATTCTGGCTGGTATTTATCTGGCCGAGTATGGCCGCGTTTCGAAATTTGCATCCTTCACCCGTTTCATGACCGACATCATGCTGTCGGCGCCCTCCATCGTCATCGGCCTGTTCGTGTATGCGCTGTTTGTGGTGACCACGGGCGGATTCTCCGGTTGGGCAGGCTCGCTGGCGCTGGCGCTGATCGCCATTCCGGTGGTGGTGCGCACCACCGAAAACATGCTGAAGCTGGTGCCGACCAGCCTGCGCGAAGCGGCATTCGCGGTGGGCGCGCCGCGTTGGCAGGTGTCGCTCAAGGTGACGCTGCGCGCGGTCAAGTCGGGCGTGGTGACGGGGGTGCTGCTGGCGATGGCGCGCATCACCGGCGAAACCGCGCCGCTGCTGTTCACCGCACTGAACAACCAGTTCTTCAGCACCAATATGGCGGAACCGATGGGCAACCTGCCGGTGGTGATCTTCCAGTTTGCATTGAGCCCGTATGAGAACTGGGTCAACCTGGCTTGGGGCGGCGCGCTGTTGATTGCCTTGCTGGTGCTGGCGGTCAACATCGGTGTGCGCGTCGTTTTCCGCAACAAAGTCAAACATTAATTTCCCCGGAACTTCACCATGCCCGATCAAGCCATGCCAACCGGCGAAAATGCTGCCTTGCAGGTCCGCAATCTGGATTTCTTCTACGGCGATTTCAAAGGCCTCAACAACGTCAATCTGGACATCGCCCACAAAAAGGTGACGGCTTTCATCGGGCCGTCCGGCTGCGGTAAATCCACGCTGTTGCGCACTTTTAACCGCATGTATGACCTGTATCCCGGGCAGCGCGCCGAAGGCCAGATTCTGTTCCACGAAAAGAACCTGCTCGACAAAAGCCAGGACGTGAACCTGGTGCGCGCCAGGATCGGCATGGTGTTCCAGAAGCCGACGCCGTTTCCGATGACGATTTACGAGAACATTGCGTTCGGCGTGCGGCTGTACGAGCGCATGTCGAAAAGCGCGATGGACGACCGGGTCGAATGGGCGCTTAAAAAAGCCGCGCTGTGGGGCGAGGTCAAGGACAAGCTGCAACAGAACGGCCTGTCGCTTTCCGGTGGCCAGCAGCAACGCTTGTGCATAGCGCGCGCTGTGGCAGTCAAACCTGAAATCGTGTTGCTCGACGAACCTACCTCGGCGCTGGATCCCATTTCAACCGCCAAGATCGAAGAACTCATTAATGAGCTTAAAAGCGATTACACCATCGCCATCGTGACCCACAACATGCAGCAGGCCGCGCGGATATCCGACTTCACTGCGTTCATGTATCTGGGGGAGCTCATCGAGTTCAACGAAACCGGGACCATCTTCATGCGGCCCGGCAAAAAGCAGACGGAAGACTATATTACCGGCCGTTTCGGCTGATTGCCCCCGAGCGCAGCGCGCATGGCGGTTGACCGCCCGGCGCGTTGCGCTTACCATCGCGCACTTTTGTTCGGCAGACTCCCATGCGCAAAAAACTTGTAGCCGGTAACTGGAAAATGCACGGCAGCCTGGCCGAAAATGCCGCGTTGCTGTACGCACTCAAATCCGCCATGGCAGGAATTGACGCTGTGGTGTGCGTGCCATTTCCCTATCTGGCGCAAGCGCAGGCAGCGCTCACGGGATCCTCGATCGCCTGGGGCGCGCAAAATCTGTCGGAACACGCCAAAGGCGCATTTACCGGCGAAGTGTCTGCCGCCATGCTGCTCGATTTTGGCTGCACCTACGTCATTGTGGGTCACTCGGAGCGCCGCAGCCTGTATGGCGAGTCGGATGCCGTGGTGGCGAGTAAATATGTCGCAGCACAGGCTGCGGGCTTGACGCCTGTTCTATGTGTCGGCGAATCGCTGGAAGAACGTGAGTCGGGTGTAACTGAAGCCGTGGTGGCACGTCAACTTGATGCGGTTATCGAGGCTGCGGGCGTCGCTTCACTGGCGAAAGCCGTGGTTGCTTATGAGCCTGTATGGGCGATCGGCACCGGAAAAACCGCGTCGCCCGAACAGGCACAAGCCGTGCATGCCTTCATCCGCAGCAAAATCGCGGCACTGGATGCGTACATTGCGGATCAGCTGGTGATTCAATATGGGGGTAGCGTAAAAGCGGCGAATGCGTCAGAATTAATGGCTCAGCCGGATATCGATGGCGGCCTCATTGGCGGTGCGGCATTGATCGCGGAAGAGTTTGTGGCCATCTGCCAGGCAGCCGCCAGGTAAGAGTCAAACCGAGTACGAGTCAAAATTATGGAAACGCTGGTTTGGATAGTTCATATTGTTATTGCTGTTTCGCTGATTGCGCTGGTTCTGCTGCAACACGGAAAAGGGGCTGACATGGGCGCGGCCTTTGGCGGCGGGTCGGCGGGTAGCCTGTTTGGCTCCACCGGGTCTGCCAATTTCCTGAGCCGCAGCACAGCGATTCTGGCGACGCTGTTTTTTCTGACCAGCATGACCTTGGCCTATTTTGGTTTGCAGGAGCACAATTCGAAAAGCGTCCTCGATCGGACGGCGGTGCCTGTGACGACAACGCCACAGCCTGCCGGGTCGCAGCAGCAGATTCCCGGCCAGAATGCCGGATCCAAGGCAGGCGATATCCCGCAGTAAAAGCAATAAAAAGTAATACATGACGGGACGCGTGTCCTGTCATTCAAGTTGTTCAAACGCTTTGCCGACGTGGTGGAATTGGTAGACACGCTATCTTGAGGGGGTAGTGACTTAGGTTGTGCGAGTTCGAGTCTCGCCGTCGGCACCATCAAATTTCCTGATTCGTTCATTAGCATTAGCTATCAATAAGCTTATGATTCTCAAGGAAAAAATACGAAATTTCGGCTTGACAGGCAGTGTGCTGCGCTAATACACTCAGTCCATAATGACTCATCAGCCCCGCTTGGGGCTTGGACGGAGGAACCCTGTGCTGGATAACTACCTCCCAATTTTATTGTTCATACTGGTTGGACTGGCCTTCGGGATTGGCCCGATCATTGCGGGCAGTCTGTTGGCACCAAACCGGCCGGACAGCGAAAAGCTCTCGCCTTACGAATGCGGCTTTGAAGCCTTCGAAGACGCGCGCATGAAATTCGACGTGCGGTATTACCTTGTCGCCATTCTGTTCATCCTGTTTGACCTGGAGATTGCCTTTCTGTTTCCGTGGGCCATCGTGCTGGAAGAAATTGGGTTGCCCGGCTTTGTCGCCATGATGTTCTTTCTGGGAATTCTGGTCGTCGGCTTCATCTACGAGTGGATGAAGGGGGCGCTGGAATGGGAATAAATATTTTTGCGGGGGCCGGGCTGTGAGTATCGAAGGCGTCCTTGAGCAGGGTTTTATCACTACCAAAGCCGACCAACTCATCAACTACATGCGTACCGGGTCGATGTGGCCCATGACATTCGGGTTGGCTTGCTGTGCGGTTGAAATGATGCAGGCCGGCGCCTCGCGTTATGACCTGGACCGCTTCGGCATTGTGTTCCGCCCAAGTCCTCGGCAGTCGGACGTGATGATTGTGGCGGGCACCCTGTGCAATAAAATGGCACCCGCGTTGCGCAAGGTCTACGATCAGATGGCTGAGCCGCGCTGGGTGATTTCGATGGGGTCGTGTGCCAACGGCGGCGGCTATTATCATTATTCCTATTCGGTGGTGCGCGGTTGCGACCGTATCGTGCCGGTGGATATCTACGTTCCGGGCTGTCCGCCTACGGCAGAAGCCCTGCTGTTCGGCATCATCCAGTTGCAGAACAAGATCCGCCGTACCAACACCATTGCCCGTTGATTGCCGCCCATGACTGCAACCCGCGCGTCTCTTTCTGTTTGCTTGCAAAATGTGCTGGGCGATGCGCTCGTGCGCACTACCGAGCGCCTGGGTGAGTTAACCCTGGTCATCAAGCCGCAGGCCTATCTTTCAGCGATGACCGCGCTGCGCGATCATCCGGATTGCCGGTTTGAACAATTGATCGATTTGTGCGGCCTGGATTATTCCGCCTATGGAGATGGCGTGTGGGAAAGCGCGCGCTACGCCGTGGTGGTGCACCTGCTGTCGGTATCCAATAACCATCGCGTCCGGGTGCGGGTGTTTTGTACGGAGGACGATTTTCCGGTCGTTGCCTCGATGGTCGACATCTGGCCCGCGGCCAACTGGTATGAGCGTGAAGCATTCGATTTGTATGGGATCGTGTTTGAAGGCCACCCGGACCTGCGTCGCATCCTCACCGATTATGGTTTTATTGGCCATCCGTTCCGCAAGGATTTCCCGTTGTCGGGTACGGTGGAAATGCGTTACGACCCCACGCAGCAGCGCGTGATTTACCAACCGGTGTCGATTGAGCCGCGTGAAGTCGTGCCCCGCATCGTTCGCGACGAAAGCTACGGGGAAGGGCGCTGATGGCTGAAATCCGCAACTACACGATGAATTTCGGCCCGCAGCACCCCGCCGCACACGGTGTGCTGCGGTTGGTCCTTGAACTGGACGGCGAGGTCATACAGCGTGCCGACCCGCATATCGGCCTGCTGCACCGCGCGACAGAAAAACTGGCCGAACACAAGACCTATATCCAGTCGGTGCCCTACATGGATCGTCTCGATTATGTGTCGATGATGGTCAACGAGCACGCCTACGTGATGGCGATCGAAAAGCTGCTCGGGATCCAGGTGCCGGAGCGGGCGCAATACATCCGTGTCATGTTCGATGAGATCACCCGGGTCTTGAACCATCTGCTGTGGCTGGGCGCGCATGCGCTGGATGTGGGCGCGATGACGGTCTTTCTCTATGCGTTCCGTGAGCGCGAAGACTTGATGGATTGCTATGAAGCCGTCTCCGGCGCGCGTCTACACGCTGCCTATTACCGCCCCGGCGGCGTCTACCGCGATCTGCCCGCCACGATGCCGCAGTATGCCGCACAGCACACCCGCAGCGCGGCAACAATGAAATCGATGAATGCCAATCGCGAGGGCTCGCTGCTCGATTTCATCGATGATTTCACTCAACGTTTCCCAACATATGTGGATGAGTATGAAACCTTGCTGACCGATAACCGCATCTGGAAACAGCGCACGGTGGGCATTGGTGTGGTGTCGCCGGAACGCGCACTGGCGTTGGGCTTTACCGGGCCGATGTTGCGCGGTTCCGGGGTGGAATGGGACTTGCGCAAGAAGCAGCCGTATGAAGTCTATGAGCGGATGGATTTCGATATTCCGGTGGGTACCAATGGTGATTGCTATGACCGCTATCTGGTGCGCATCGAGGAGTTTCGCCAGTCGAATCGCATCATCAGACAATGTGTGGACTGGTTGCGCAAGAACCCCGGCCCTGTGATAGTCGAAAACCACAAGGTTGCGCCGCCCTCGCGGATCGATATGAAGCAGAACATGGAAGAATTGATTCATCACTTCAAGCTGTTTACCGAAGGCATGCATGTTCCGGTCGGCGAAGCCTATGCCGCGGTGGAGCATCCCAAGGGTGAATTTGGTATTTACCTGGTATCGGATGGCGCCAACAAGCCTTACCGGCTCAAGATCCGCGCACCGGGCTATCCGCATCTGGCTGCGCTCGACGAAATGTCGCGTGGCCACATGATTGCCGACGTCGTCGCCATCATCGGGACGCAGGATATTGTTTTCGGGGAGATTGATCGCTGATGGCCGATCCTGATCTGAACGCCCGCTTTCTGCTGAGTGCGGAATCCCTTGCACTGATCGATGTTGAAATTGCAAAATACCCCGCTGATCAAAAACAGTCGGCGGTCATGGGCGCGCTGCGCATTGCCCAGATCGAGCGTGGCTGGCTGGATTCAGCGGTCATCGAATTTATCGCCGACTATCTTGAGATGCCTGCGATAGCGGCTTATGAGGTTGCCACGTTTTACAACATGTACGATACGCGTCGTCCGGGACAACACAAAATCACGCTGTGTACCAATCTGCCGTGCCTGCTGATGGGGGCGGGCGAGCTGGCTGAACACCTGAAAGAAAAGCTCGGCATCGATTTTGGTGAAACGACCGAGGATGGACGGTTTACCCTGAAAGAGGGCGAATGCATGGGTGCCTGCGGCGATGCGCCGATGTGCCTGCATAACAATCATGCGATGCATACCCAGCTCACACCTGAAAAAATAGACGAACTCCTGGGTAAGCTGAAATGAGTTTGCGTACTTCCGATTCTCAGGTTTGCAGCTGGACGCAGGCACTCGACAATCCCGCATCGCTCGCAACTTATGTTGCCCATGGCGGCTATGAGGCCTTGCGCCGGATTGTCACCGAGCGAATGCCCGGTGATGCCATTATCGCCGAACTCAAGACCAGCGCCTTGCGCGGCCGCGGCGGCGCGGGCTTTCCCACCGGGCTCAAATGGAGCTTTATGCCGCGTGCCTTCCCGGGCGACAAGTACATCGTCTGTAATAGCGACGAAGGCGAGCCGGGAACGTTCAAGGACCGCGACATCCTGCGCTACAACCCGCACCAGCTGATCGAAGGGATGGCGATTGCAGGATATGTGCTGGGCGCGCGCGTGGGCTACAATTATATCCACGGGGAAATTTTCGATTGCTACACCATCTTCGAGCGCGCGCTGGAAGAAGCCCGCGACGCGGGATTCCTCGGCAACAATCTGTTCGATACCGATTTCTGTTTCCAGTTGCATGCGCATCTCGGCTACGGTGCCTATATTTGCGGGGAGGAAACCGCACTGCTTGAATCGCTGGAAGGAAAAAAAGGCCAGCCGCGGTTCAAGCCGCCCTTTCCCGCCAGTTTTGGCCTCTACGGCAAGCCGACCACCATCAACAATACCGAGACACTGGCGAGCGTGCCTTGGATCATGCAGCATGGCGGACAGGCCTTTCTTGAGCTTGGCAAACCCAATAACGGGGGCGCCAAACTGTTTTCGGTGTCGGGCCACGTTAACAAACCGGGTAACTATGAAGTGCCGCTTGGTACGCCGTTTTCCGAGTTGCTCGCAATGGCAGGCGGGATTCGTGACGGCCACCGCCTGAAAGCCGTCATTCCGGGCGGGTCTTCGTCGCCGGTTTTGCCCGGCGAGATCATCATGGACTGCACCATGGATTTCGATTCAATCGCCAAGGCGGGTTCCATGCTGGGATCGGGGGCGGTTATCGTGATGGATGAAAGCGTGTGCATGGTGCGTGCCCTGGAGCGCCTGTCCTATTTCTATTTTGAGGAATCGTGCGGTCAATGTACGCCATGTCGCGAAGGCACGGGCTGGATGTATCGGGTGATTCACCGCATCGAACATGGACTGGGCCGTCCCGAGGATATGGAGCTGCTCAATAGCGTGGCAGGCCGCATTGGCGGTCACACCATCTGCGCGCTCGGCGATGCGGCGGCGATGCCGGTGCAAAGCTTTCTCAAGCATTATGGTCATGAGTTCGCACATCACATCGAACACAAGCGCTGCATGGACGGAACAGGGCGCCGTATGAACGGGACAGGGCACTAGGCATGGCAACGCTCAATATCGAAATCGACGGACGCGCACTTCAGGTTGAAAGTGGCGATACCATCATGGATGCGGCGAATCAGGTCGGCATCACGATCCCGCATTTCTGTTATCACAAGAAACTCTCGATCGCCGCCAATTGCCGCATGTGTCTGGTCCAGGTCGAAAAGGCGCCCAAGCCGCTGCCGGCCTGTGCAACGCCGGTTACCGAGGGCATGAAGGTGTTCACCCGATCTGAATACGCGATCAGTGCGCAAAAAAGCGTGATGGAATTTTTGTTGATCAACCATCCGCTTGATTGCCCGATCTGCGATCAGGGGGGCGAATGCACGCTACAGGATCTGGCCGTAGGCTATGGCGGCTCGTCCTCGCGGTATCAGGAATTGAAACGCGTCGTGGTTGAGAAAAATCTCGGTCCGCTTATCGCCACCGACATGACGCGGTGCATACACTGTAGCCGTTGTGTGCGTTTTGGACAGGAAATTGCCGGCGTGATGGAACTCGGCATGGCCGGGCGGGGCGAGCACACTGAAGTGATGCCATTCCTGGAGGGCCAGGTGGCCTCCGAACTGTCGGGCAATGTCATCGACCTGTGTCCGGTGGGGGCGCTCACCAGCAAGCCATTCCGTTATACTGCCCGCCCCTGGGAACTGTCGCGGCGCCGCTCGATCAGTCCGCACGACAGCCTGGGCTCCAATCTCGAGGTTCATGTCAAGAATAACAAGGTCATGCGGGTCGTGCCGTATGAGAATGAAGACGTCAATGAATGCTGGCTGGCCGATCGTGACCGTTTCTCCTATGAAGGCCTCAATACGTCCGAGCGTTTGACCCAACCCATGATCAAGCAGGATGGGCAATGGGTCGAGGTGACCTGGCAGGCCGCACTCGAGCGTGTTGCAACCGGATTGAAAACGATGTCAGCTGACCAGATCGGCGCCTTGTCGACGCCTTATCGTCCGGCGGAAGAATTGTTTCTTCTGCAAAAACTCATGCGGGGCCTCGGTAGCGGCAACGTGGACCACCGTCTGCGCCAGTCCGATTTCTCACTGGACGAGAAAGCGCATGGCGGTTTCTGGCTGGGGATGCCGGTAACCTACATGTCGCGTCTCGATCGCATGCTGGTCGTGGGATCGAATCTGCGCAAGGACCATCCGCTGATGGCCCACCGTATTCGCGAATCGGTGCGCTGGTACGGGCAGCTCAATCTGATCAATGCCGCTGATGATGAATTCCTCGGCAAGGTCCACGCCAAGCGCATCGTGGCCCCTTCGCAACTCGCCACCACGCTGGCAGGAGTGTGTCGGGCCGTATCAGAGCTTAAGAATCTGCCGGTGCCGGATATGGCCGCGCATGGTGTTGTCGACGACACCGCGCGCCTGATGGCGGAAAGCCTGGCGAGTGGCGAGTCCCGTGCCGTATTCCTGGGCAACATGGCGCAACACCATCCCTCCTATTCGCAAATTCATGCTCTGGCGCAGGAAGTCGCGCGGTTGGTGGGCGCGAGTTTTGGTGTGCTTGGGGAAGCCGCCAACAGTGTAGGTGCCGTCGCAGTGGGTGCAATTCCCGGGCGCGGGCCCCTGGGTCAGCCTGCAATCAAAGGACTGAATGCCCAGCAGATGCTTGCGCATCCCTTGCGCGCCTATCTCATGCTGGGCGTGGAGGCTGAACTCGATACTCACGATCCTGTAAGCGCGCTTAACAGCATCAATGCCGCGGAATTCGTCGTGGTGATGTCGCCCTACAAGGGGAAGTCACTCGATTATGCCGATGTCCTGTTGCCGATTGCCCCCTGGACGGAAACTTCCGGCACGTTCGTGAATACCGAGGGCAGGGTGCAGAGCTTCAGTGCGGTCGTTAAGCCGCTCGCGGAAACACGACCCGCGTGGAAAGTCCTGCGCGTACTGGGCAATTTGCTTGGGCTGGCAGGTTTCGATCACAATGATTCGCAGGACGTTTTGCGCGATGCACTGGGCGACACGCCCAACGGCTCAGTCCAGGCTTTCCTCAACAATGAAATCAGTTCCGTGCGCGTGGTGCCGTCACAGGTGACGGATGCGCTGGAGCGGGTGGCCGAAGTGCCGATTTATCAAACCGATGCGGTGGTGCGCCGTTCACCTTCACTGCAAAGAACCCTCGATGCGGCGCTTCCGGTGGCTCGCATGCACAGTCGACTGATTGCGCGCCTGGGCTTGCAGGAAAATAGCCGCGTGTCGGTGCGTCAAACCGCTTCCGCGCTGACGCTGAAAGTGCAGCGCGATGACCTGCTGCCAGACAACTGCGTGCGCATTCCGAGCGGACATTCCCTCACTGCAAGTCTCGGCCCGATGTTCGGACCCATTACCGCGGAGGCAGTCTGATGGGTGCCGCTGGAATCGACTGGAGTGCCATCCAGACGATTGCCTGGACACTGCTCAAAATCATGGCCGTGGTCGTGCCCTTGATGTTGAGCGTGGCCTACCTGACATATTGGGAACGGAAAATAATTGGCTGGATGCAAGTGCGCATCGGGCCCAATCGGGTCGGTTATCTGGGCTTGCTGCAACCCATTGCCGACGGCCTGAAGCTGATGATGAAGGAAATCATCATTCCTTCCGGCGCCAACCGCAGCCTGTTCATCCTCGGTCCGATCCTCGCCATCGCCCCAGCCCTGGCAGCGTGGGCGGTCATTCCCTTCACCAGCACGCTGGTGCTTGCCAATATCGATGCCGGGTTGCTGTATGTAATGGCTGTCACCTCGATGGGCGTGTATGGCGTCATCATCGCGGGATGGGCATCCAATTCAAAATACGCTTTTCTCGGTGCCATGCGCTCGGCGGCCCAGATTGTCTCGTATGAAATTGCCATGGGCTTTGCGCTGGTCGGCGTGCTGATGGCATCGCAGTCGCTCAATCTGACCGATATCGTGCAAGGCCAGGCCGGTGGATTGCAACATTGGTATTTTCTGCCGCTGTTCCCCTTGTTCATTATTTACCTGATTGCGGGCGTGGCTGAAACCAATCGCGCGCCGTTTGACGTATCCGAAGGCGAATCTGAAATCGTTGCCGGTTTTCATGTGGAATATTCCGGTATGGCGTTTGCCGTATTTTTCCTTGCCGAATACGCCAACATGATCCTGATTGCCGCGCTCACCACGCTCATGTTCCTGGGGGGCTGGCTTTCACCGGTGGCCTTTCTGCCGGATGGCTTCATCTGGTGGGCGTTGAAAGTCATGTTCGTGCTGTTCCTGTTTCTGTGGTTTCGGGCGACATTCCCGCGCTACCGTTATGATCAGATCATGCGCCTTGGCTGGAAAGTCTTCATTCCCATCACCATCGTCTGGATCGTTGTGGTTGGCGGCATGATGCAGACCCCGTATGGTTACCTTTTCCATTGAGCACGCGATGATCCTGAAATCCGCAATTGACCGCTCGTCATGCTTCAAAGGCCATATGAGAATTGAGTTTTGTGCCTTCGATGCAGTGTGCCTTTCAGGCGCGTACGCTACGCACTCCCTGACACGTCCAGTCAAGTCAAGCGCCATGCTTTTTATTCGCAGGGGGCAGGCCGGATTCGTAAAGCCGCTGAAGCGGCAACGACTCCGCTCTCGCTCCTCCTTGCCGACCCCGGTAGGCAGCGTCATCGCTTCGCGCCAACCACTTGCCTGGACGCGCCCTTGAGCGCGTCCAACTACGGTTTCTAGGATGAAACGGATAACCCACTTTTTCGGCAGTCTGCTACTCATCGAACTCCTGCGCGGCATGATGCTCACGGGACGTCACCTGTTTGCGCGCAAGATCACGATTCAGTTCCCTGAAGAAAAGACGCCGCAATCGCCCCGTTTCCGCGGTCTTCACGCGTTACGTCGCTACCCTAATGGGGAGGAGCGGTGCATTGCCTGCAAGCTCTGCGAAGCGGTATGTCCTGCACTGGCGATCACGATCGAATCGGAAAAGCGCGATGACGGCACACGCCGTACCACGCGTTACGATATTGACCTGACCAAATGCATCTTCTGCGGATTTTGCGAGGAGTCCTGCCCGGTCGACTCCATCGTCGAAACCCGCATCCTCGAGTATCACGGTGAAAAGCGGGGCGACCTCTATTACACCAAGCCCATGCTGCTCGCCATTGGCGACAAATACGAAGACCAGATTGCGCAGGATCGCGCTGATGACGCGCAGTACCGTTAACGTCACCACTGATATAAAAACATGACTTATACGACCGCGATTTTCTATTTCTTCGCTGCCATCCTGGTGTTTGCCGGCCTCCGCGTGATCACGGCGCGCAACCCGGTGCATGCAGCCCTTTTCCTGGTGCTGGCCTTTTTCACGGCGGCCGGGCTCTGGATATTGCTGGAAGCCGAGTTTCTCGCCATCACCTTGGTGCTGGTCTATGTGGGCGCCGTCATGGTGCTGTTCCTGTTCGTCGTGATGATGCTGGACATCAATCTGGACAAGCTGCGGGAAGGGTTCTGGGATTATCTGCCGCTGGCCGGATTCGTGTCGGTGCTGTTGATGATCGAGATGGCGCTCATATTGGGCAGCCGTCATTTCGGACTGGCGGTGATGGGTACACCTGAGCCCCATGCAGCTGACTACAGCAATACCAAGGCGCTCGGACGCTTGCTGTATACCGACTATGTCTATGCATTTGAATTGGCCGCGGTCATCCTGCTGGTGGCGATCGTGGCAGCCATCGCCCTGACATTGCGCCGCCGCAAGGACAGCAAGTACATTGACCCGGCCGAGCAGGTCAAGGTCAAGCGCAACGATCGCCTGCGTATTGTAAAAATGCAGTCAGTCAGCAAACAATCTGAGCCGGAAGCAGGGGAGACGCGCGGATGATTTCCTTATCCCATTATCTTGTGCTGGGCGGAATTTTATTTGCCATCAGCGTGCTGGGTATATTTCTCAATCGCAAAAACGTGATTATTCTGCTGATGGCGATCGAACTCATGCTGCTGGCAGTGAACATGAACTTCATCGCCTTTTCGCATTATCTCGGCGATATCCACGGCCAGATTTTCGTCTTTTTCATCCTCACCGTAGCCGCTGCCGAGTCAGCCATTGGCCTGGCGATACTGGTGGTGCTGTTCCGCAATCTGCGCACGATCAACGTCGATGATCTTGATCATCTGAGAGGCTGATGCCGATGGACATGCAGACGCTTTTCCTGATTGTTCCGCTGGCTCCATTGATTGGCGCGCTCGCTGCAGGCCTGTTCGGCACATTCATTGGTCGCACGGGTACGCATGTCATCACCATTGCAGGGGTTCTGGTTTCGTTCATCGCCTCGGTGCTGGTGTTTCAGAATGTGCTGCAGGGATATACCTATAATGAGTCGGTTTATACCTGGATGGCGCTGGACGATCTGCGCTTCGAGATCGGATTCCTGATCGATTCGCTGACGACCATGATGATGCTGGTTGTCACTTTTGTTTCGTTGATGGTGCATATCTACACCATCGGCTATATGCGGGAAGATCCTGGGTACCAGCGATTTTTCAGTTATATCTCGCTGTTCACGTTTGCCATGCTGATGCTGGTGATGAGCAACAACTTCCTGCAGCTGTTCTTTGGCTGGGAAGCGGTGGGTCTGGTGTCCTATCTGTTGATCGGATTCTGGTATACCCGGGAAACGGCGATTTACGCCAACCTCAAGGCATTCCTCGTCAACCGTGTCGGCGACTTCGGTTTCATTCTGGGCATCGGTCTGGTACTCGCGCATTTTGGCTCGTTGGATTACGCGACGGTTTTCGCCAAGGCACCGCTGATGGCGCGCGAAACCATCACGCTCTGGCCGGATGCGCCGTGGATGCTGATGACGGTGATCGGCATTCTGTTATTCATTGGCGCGATGGGAAAGTCCGCGCAATTTCCGCTGCATGTCTGGTTGCCGGACTCCATGGAAGGCCCCACCCCGATTTCTGCGCTGATTCACGCCGCAACCATGGTGACTGCCGGTATTTTCATGGTGGCGCGCATGTCGCCGCTTTATGAATTATCCGATGTGGCGCTCAGCTTCATTATGGTGATTGGGGCAATCACTGCGTTATTCATGGGTTTCCTCGGCATCGTTCAAAATGACATCAAACGCGTGGTGGCCTATTCCACCCTGTCGCAGCTGGGTTACATGACGGTTGCTCTGGGTGCCTCGGCCTATTCCGTCGCGGTGTTCCACCTCATGACACACGCTTTCTTCAAGGCGCTGCTGTTTCTGGCTGCCGGCTCGGTCATCATCGCCATGCATCATAATCAGGACATCCGTTATATGGGCGGGCTGAAGAAATACATGCCGATCACCTGGATTACCTCGCTGATCGGCTCGCTGGCGCTGATCGGCACGCCCTTCATGTCGGGTTTCTATTCCAAGGAAAGCATCATTGAAGCGGTCAGGCTGTCGCATCTTCCGGTCGCCGAAATAGCCTACTGGGCAGTGCTGATCGGCGTCTTTGTCACGGCGTTTTATACCTTCCGCATGTATTTCCTGGTCTTCCATGGCAAGACGCGTTTTCGCAATACGCCCCATGCCGACCATGATGCGCACGGCCATCATGACGGCACGCCGCATGAGACGCCATGGGTGGTAACAGGCCCCTTGCTTGCCCTGGCCTTGCCCTCGCTCGCGATTGGCTACATGACCATCGAGCCGATGCTGTTTGGTGATTTTTTCGGTAACGCGATTTACGTCGCTGATCGCCATCCGGTGATGCACGAACTGAACCAGAACTTCCACGGCGCAGTCGCCATGGGGTTGCACGCAGTGATGACCCTGCCGTTCTGGCTGGCCGCCGCAGGCGTGGGCTTGTCGGCATTCTTCTACCTCAAGCGCCCGGACATTCCGGCTGCGATCCAAAAGCGCTTCAGTTTCATCCACCGTATGCTGGTCAACAAATACTGGTTTGACGAATTCTATAGTGCAGTTTTTGCCAAAGGCGCGCGTCTGCTGGGTGGAAGCCTGTGGCGGCGCGGCGACCAGACTGTCATCGATGGCGTGATCATCAATGGTTCGGTGCGCCTGATCGAACGCTTGTCCCGGCTGGTCCGTGCATTCCAGTCCGGCTACATCTACCACTATGCGTTTGCCATGCTGATCGGGGTGTTCGCCCTGGTCACCTGGTTCGCACGACTCAACTAAGCTACTTCCAACTAAAACAATGCCCATGTTCGGACAGTCGATTCTCTCTCTCGTCATCTGGATCCCTATTCTGGCCGGGGTGGCGGTGCTCGCCACAGGGTCCGATCGCAATGCGGCGCTCGCGCGCTGGATCGCGCTGGCCGGCGCATTGCTTGGCCTGATCGTGGCGTTCCCGCTGGTTACCGGCTTTGATACCACCACCTCAGCCATGCAGTTTGTGGAGAAGGCGTCGTGGATTCCGGCCTTCAACATCCATTACCATCTCGGCGTCGACGGCATCTCGATGCCGCTGATCCTGTTGAACAGCTTCATTACTGTGCTGGTGGTGATCGCCGGCTGGAAGGTGATTAAGGACAAGGTCGCGCAGTACATGGCGGCCTTCCTCATCATGTCCGGCCTCATCAACGGCGTGTTCGCGTCGCTCGATGGCATCCTGTTCTATGTCTTCTTTGAAGGCATGCTGATCCCGCTGTACCTGATCGTCGGCGTGTGGGGCGGTCCGAATCGCGTCTATGCCGCGTTCAAGTTCTTCCTCTACACCTTGCTCGGCTCGCTGTTGATGCTGGTGTCGATGCTCTATCTCTACTTCCAGTCGGGCGGCAGTTTCGACATCCAGACCTGGCATACCACCCCGCTCGGCATGACGGCGCAGACGCTGATGTTCTTCGCCTTCCTGCTGGCATTCGGGGTCAAGGTGCCGATGTGGCCGGTGCATACCTGGCTGCCCGACGCGCACGTCGAAGCGCCCACCGGCGGTTCGGTGGTGCTGGCGGCGATCACGCTGAAGGTCGGCGCCTATGGTTTCCTGCGCTTCATCCTGCCGATCCTGCCGGACGCCAGCCATGAGTTCGCCTGGTTCGTCATCATGCTGTCGCTGATCGCAGTGGCCTACATCGGCCTGGTCGCGCTGGTGCAGTCGGACATGAAAAAGCTCATCGCGTATTCGTCGATTGCGCACATGGGCTTCGTCACCCTCGGCTTCTTCATGTTCAACCCGCTCGGCGTCGAAGGCGGGCTGGTGCAGATGATTTCGCATGGCTTTGTATCAGCGGCGCTGTTCCTCTGCATCGGCGTCATGTACGACCGCCTGCATTCGCGCCAGATCAAGGACTACGGTGGCCTGGTCAACAAGATGCCGGTGTTCGCCGCCTTCTTCATGCTGTTCGCCATGGCCAATGCCGGCCTCCCCGCCACCAGTGGTTTCGTCGGCGAATTCATGGTCATCATGGCCGCGACCCAGGTCAATTTCTGGTTTGCCTTCGTCGCTGCCACCACGCTGATCTTCGGTGCCGCGTATACGCTGTGGATGTACAAACGCGTGGTGTTCGGCACGATTACCAACCCGAAGGTCGAGGAGATGACTGACGTCAACGCCCGCGAGATGCTGTTGCTTGGCGTGCTGGCCGTCTGTGTGCTGGCCATGGGCCTGTATCCCAGGCCGTTCACCGATGTGATGCACGTGTCCGTGGTCGACCTGTTGGCGCACGTCGCCCTGAGCAAATTACCGTGAGCGACCGTCCATGAGCGCTACTTCAATGCAACTCGCCCAATTCGTTCCCGCTTTGCCCGAGATTTTCGTGCTGGTCATGGTCTCGTTGATTCTGCTTATCGACGCGGCGGTTGATGACAGCAAACGCTACCTGGGCTATATGCTGTCGTTGCTGACACTGGCCGGTGCGGCATTCCTTACCGCGCGCGATTTGTCCAGCATGCCGGTGCTGACGCTCGGTGGCCTCTTTGTCGACGATCCGCTGTCGGACGTGCTGAAGCTGTTTCTGTATCTGAGCGTCGCGGTGGTGCTGGTCTATTCGCGCGGCTACCTGCGCGAGCGCGGGCTCTATAAAGGCGAATTCTTCGTGCTGGCGCTGTTTGCCTTGCTGGGCATGATGGTGATGGTATCGGCCAGCCATTTCCTTACGCTTTATCTCGGTCTCGAGCTGCTATCGCTGTCGTTGTATGCCATGGTCGCATTGCAGCGCGATTCCCGCATTGCGACCGAAGCCGCGATGAAATATTTCGTGCTGGGGGCCTTGGCCTCGGGCATGCTGCTTTATGGCATGTCGATGGTCTACGGCGTCACCGGTTCGCTGTCGCTGGGGGATATGGCCATCGCCTTGCAGGATGGCACCGATCTGCGTATTCCACTGATCTTCGGCATCGTGTTCATTGTTGCCGGCCTCGCATTCAAGCTGGGTGCCGTGCCGTTCCATATGTGGCTGCCTGATGTTTACCACGGTGCGCCCACCGCGATGACATTGTTCATCGGGAGCGCACCCAAGATCGCCGCCTTCGCTTTCACGGTCCGAATTCTCGGGCAGGGCCTCGAATCCCAGGTGGCAGAATGGCGCGACATGCTGGTGATTCTGGCGGTGCTATCGATGGCTGTCGGCAATATTGCGGCGATTGCGCAAACCAATCTGAAACGCATGTTTGCCTATTCAACCATTTCGCACATGGGGTTCATGCTGCTTGGCATCCTTGCCGGATCGCTAAACGGCTATGGCAGCGCGATGTTCTACGTACTGGTTTACGCGTTGATGAGCCTCGGCGGATTCGGCATGATCCTGCTGCTGTCGCGCGCGGGATTCGAGGCCGACAAACTGGATGATTTCAAAGGATTGAACCGTCGCAGCCCCTGGCTGGCGTTTTTGATGCTATTGCTGATGTTTTCGATGGCGGGCGTGCCGCCCACAGTTGGCTTCTACGCTAAACTTGCCGTGTTGCAATCGGTTGTCGAGATCGGTTACGTGTGGCTGGCCGTCGCCGCCGTGCTGCTTTCGCTGATCGGGGCCTTCTACTATTTGCGCATTGTTAAACTGATGTATTTTGATACGCCGCATGACACAGCGCCCATTACCAGCAGCCCCGACACCCGCATTATCATGTCGATCAACGGGCTGGGCATTCTAATGCTTGGCATTGCGCCGCAGCCCCTGATGGCGGTCTGCATGCATGCAATCAGCACCTCCTTCTGACCCGGCGTATTTAACACAGACCGGTTTGAACTCATTCTCCCTGGAGCCGGTTTGCTCCAGGCATTAATCGTCTTTCGGAATTACCGTGAATTTCTCCACTACACTGCTCCTGGTTTTAGCGTTCATCTTCGCCAATCTCCCCTTTCTCGTCGAGCGTATTTTGTTCGTTGCCAAACCCCGGGCTGGCAAGAAGAATATCGGCTGGAGACTGCTTGAGCTGACGCTGATGTATTTTGTGGTGGGCGGCATCGGAATGCTGCTGGAAAGCCAGTCAGGTGACATTCATGGCCAGAACTGGGAATTCTATGCGGTCAATGCCTCATTGTTTGTGGTTTTTGCATACCCCGGATTTGTGTATCGTTATCTCTGGCGCAGGCGCGGAGGTTGAGTGGACAGGATAATGGGGGGGAATCCAGCCATTATCCATGGCCGGGTTAGGCCCTGCGAAGCGTCACCGGCTTGATAGTCGGTTTGACTGAAGTTATAGTGGATCAAGGTCGCAGGTTTGGCCGTCTGTCACTATTGCGGATCCGATAAGGGGCACCCAGAATGGATTCGGGCGTGCCTTTGGAGAGCGGGGGTCGTGGCCGATGGTCACACCATTCCTGGCCCATCATGACAGCGCCATATAAATAACAGAGAGCATTCAAGTGGAAAGTCTCAAGACTGACCCCCGGCGGTCGCCAACTGAAATCTGCTGGGAAGAAATGGATGCGTATGATCATTCGGTGCAGATCTATGCTGACACCCAGTCTTTTCTCGATGCGCTCGAAGGATTTGCCAGCGGCGGGCTGCGCGCGGGTGAAAGCGTAATTATCGTTGCGACAGCAGCCCATCGGAAGGCACTCGAACGCATGCTGGACAGACGCGGACATGATCTCAATCAGGCGCGACTCGAAAATCGTTATCTGGCGGTTGACGCAGAAATGGCGCTCAGCGAATTCATGGTGGAGGACTGGCCTGACGAAACCAAATTCCGCCATCTTGTCACCGGCTTGCTCACGCGCGCGCGTGAAAATGGGCGACAGGCACGGGTCTTCGGCGAAATGGTTTCATTGTTATGGAGCCAGGGAAACCAGGCTGCAACGGTACACCTGGAGTCGCTGTGGAATACGTTTTGTGTGGAAGAAAGTTTTTATTTGCTATGTGCCTACCCTCGCAGCGGCTTTAGCAAGGAGTCACGGGAGTCACTCAGAACGATCTGCGCACACCACACCCGCGTGATTCCTGAGTAAGGCCCGCTGCCGTATTCTCGTCGCCGGCTTAAAGAGCCTGTCACGACACGCTACAGGTAACAGAAGAAGAAACGACCTGAATCGAACGCCACTGCCAGCCGCGCGCCGCGGTTGAGCGCATAGTCCCACGACCCTTTGGTGGCGCAGCCCACGTGGCATTCACTCACGCCTGCAGGCGATTCGAGATCGCGTTCGCGGTCGTACCAGCTTAACAACATGGTGTCGTCAGTCAATTGCTGCTGTGCGATGACGCTGGCCAGTTTCAATGCTGCATTGAAATCAAGTTCGAGCTCACTCGTGTCGAGGTGGAGGGTCTTCATGGCGATGAATTAGTCAGCGCTTTCAAAGCGTAGAGCATGTCGAGCGCAGCCTTTGGGGTGAGCGTGTCGGGATCGAGTTCGCGCAGTTGATCGAGCGCAGGATGCGGCGGCGGGACATCCTTGGGGATGTGGGCGACGAACAGGTCGCCTTGCGGGCCGGGGTGCAGTTGCGCATTCTCCAGTTCGCGCAGATGTCGACGCGCGGCGAGGATAACCGGGCTGGGCACGCCGGCCAGGCGTGCGACCTGGATCCCGTAGCTCTGCGAAGCCGGGCCTTCTTCCACTGCATGCAAAAACACCAGCTGGGCGCCGTGTTCCTTGGCGTCGAGATGGATGTTGGCGAGCTGTTTGTATTCGTTGGCGAGCTGGGTCAATTCGAAATAATGCGTGGCAAACAGGGTGAACGCGCGCGTCGCGCTGACCAGATGCCGTGCCACCGCCCAGGCCAGCGCGAGCCCGTCGAAGGTGGAGGTGCCGCGGCCGATTTCGTCGAGCAGCACCAGGCTGTGTGCGCTGGCGTTATGCAGGATGTGCGCGGTTTCGGTCATCTCGACCATGAAGGTCGAACGCCCGCCGGCCAGATCGTCGGATGCGCCGATGCGGGTAAAAATCTGGTCGATCTCGCCAATTTTTGCCGAGCGGGCAGGCACCCACAGTCCGCAGCACGCCAGCAGCGTGATCAGCGCAACCTGCCGCATGTAGGTTGATTTGCCGCCCATGTTGGGACCGGTAATCAGCAACATCTGGCGGCCGCGGTTGAGCGTGACGTCGTTGGCTATGAAATGCGCGACCTGCGCTTCGACCACTGGGTGACGGCCGCCGCGGATGACGATGCCGGGTTCGTCGCTGTAGTCGGCTGCATTGAGTTTGAGCGTGCGTGCACGTTCGGCCTGGCTCGCCAGCACGTCGGTCTCGGCCAGCGCGGCAGCCAGCGCCAGCAACGCCGGCACATGCGGCGTCAGCGTTTCCAGCAGGGCCTCGAACAGCGCTTTCTCGCGCGCCAGCGCGCGTTCCTGTGCCGACAGCGCCTTGTCTTCGAATGCTTTCAGCTCAGGCGTGATGTAGCGCTCGGCATTCTTCAGCGTCTGGCGGCGACGGTAATCGTCGGGAACGTTCTCCGATTGCGCGCGGCTGACTTCAATATAAAAACCGTGCACCTTGTTGTATTCGACCTTGAGCGTGCCGATGCCCGAGCGGGTGCGCTCGCGCGTTTCCAGTGCCAGCAGGAAGGCGCCGGCGTCGCGGGTCAACGCGCGCAGTTCGTCGAGATCGGCGTCATAGCCATCGGCAATCACGCCGCCTTCGCGCAGCACGCTGGCGGGCTCGGGCTGGATGGCACGGGCCAGCAGTTCATGCAGATCAGGGCGGGCGGCTAGGGATGCCCCCAGCGCTGACCAGCGGGCGTGATCATCAGGCAGCGCAGCGGCCAGCGCGGGCAATTGCGCCAGGGTATCGCGCAGGCCGGAGAGGTCGCGTGGACGCGCGCTCTTGAGTGCGATGCGTCCGCTGATGCGTTCCACGTCGGCGCAACGCTTGAGCAATTGGGCGAGGGCGCGCGTGGTATCAGGTGCCTCGGCCAACACGCCGATGGCGTCGCGTCGCTGGGTGAGCACCACGCGATCACGCAGCGGGTGGTGCAGCCAGTGGCGCAGCAGCCGCGTACCCATGCCAGTGGCGGTGGTATCGAGCACCGACAACAAGGTCGGTGCGGCTTCGCCACGCAGGGTTTCGGTGAGTTCCAGATTGCGCCGGGTGGCGGCATCGAGCTGCACGAAATCGCTGTCGTGCTCGGCAAAAATGGACTGGATATGTGGCAGCGCCGTGCGTTGCGTGGTCTGGATGTAGTCGAGCAGGGCGCCTGCGGCGGCAATGGCCTGGGGCAGGCCGGCTACGCCAAAACCTGACAAATCACGGCTGCCGAATTGCTGTGCCAGCCGGTTCTGCGCACCGTCTGCATCGAACTGCCAGGGTGCCAGCCGGCGAACCGCGCAGGCCACCCCCGCCAGCTTGAAGTCATCCGGCGCGAGAATTTCCGCCGGGCGCACACGTGCGAGTAATGCGGGCAGGGCCGCCGGTTCGACTTGGGCCACTTGAAAACGTCCGGCGGCCAGATTGAGCCAGGCGACGCCGATGGCTTCGGCACCTGGAGCAATCGCCAGAATCAGCGTGTCCTGCGTTTCGTCGAGCAGGCCCGAGTCGGTCAGTGTGCCTGGCGTGATGATGCGCATCACCTGCCGGTCAACCGGACCTTTGCTGGTGGCCGGATCGCCCACCTGTTCGGCGATGGCCACCGACTCGCCCAGCTTCAGCAGCCGCGCCAGATACTGTTCGGCGCTGTGATACGGCACGCCGGCCATCTTGATCGGTTCGCCAGCCGACGAACCGCGGGTGGTGAGCGTGATGTTGAGCAGCCGCGATGCCTTTTCGGCGTCGTCGAAGAACAGCTCGTAAAAGTCGCCCATGCGGTAGAACAGCAGCATGCCGGGATGCTGCGCCTTGATGCCCAGGTACTGCTGCATCATCGGGGTGTGAGTTGAGACTTCTTTTTTGTTCATTAAAATCAATTGGTTGAATTGTTTTATGGTTTTAATTGGGGAAAATTATGGGCAATTTGCACAAGTTTTTTCATGCCTGCCAGATCGCCCTGAGCCTGACCAGCAGCGCGTTATCCAAGAACTGGGGCAATCCGACAATCAGACTGATGTTGCTGTCGCACGCTGATGATAAACCTTCGCCGTGGTTGGTCGATGAAAGCCGGGATGTCGGCGCAACTGGTTGCTGATGCACTCATGATGGCGGTGTGGCGACGTGACAAACCGGGAGCGGTCATGCACCACTCGGATCAATGCAGTCTATACCAGTGAGCAGTTCCAGGCCTATTGGCTGAGCTGAGCTGAGCTGAGCTGACGTGCAGCATGGGTCGTGCGGGCAACGTGCGGGACATTTTGACGTAGTCGATAACACGGTTTTCGAGTGCATCCCCGACATGCTGATGCTTCGGGGGTAGGGAGGGGGAAGCTCGCCCGCCAATCGTGAATGTGCTCAATATTTAAGCAGTCGCCGCGTTCGACCACTCAATCCAGTCTGCCGTGCCTCAGAAATGACTCACATTACAGATTGGTGAAATATCCGGGGTAGATTCGCCGTGCGCTTCGGATTATTTACATTGAGCAGGTTCATCATCGATGAATTGATGAGTTGTTCAGCGTATCCTTGGAAACGATGTCGATGATTTCCATTCGGAACCACGCATCGCTATGCTCCGCTCTGCGCTGTCGATCGCCTGACCTAAATAACGGCATGGTATCGATTGCGCCAGGCAGCCTGGGTTTTCTGCGAATAGATATGCATCGTTCATTTCTGTGGGGGGATGTATGCATGAATATGTTGTCCTTGGCTTCGACGCCTTGCGCATTGCCTTGCCGCTGTCCGTCGTCGAACGCGTCGTTCGCGCCGTTTACGTCACCCCGCTGCCGGGCGCGCCGGCCATCGTGAGCGGGGTGGCGAACGTCCAGGGGCGCGTCGTTCCGGTGGTCGACCTGCGCAGGCGTTTTCGCCTGCCGCGGCGGGAGATGGCCCTGACCGACCGGCTCGTCATCGCGCATACGGCGCAGCGCGCAGTCGCGCTGGTGGCCGATTCGGTCAGCGGCGTGATTGAGCATGCCGGGCCGGATCGCGTCGATGCGGAAACCATTCTTCCCGGCCTCGACTATGTCGACGGCGTGGTCAAGCGCGACGACGGCCTGATTCTCATCCACGACCTGGAGCGCTTCCTGTCGCTGGACGAGGCGGAAGCGCTCGATCGGGCGATGGCGGCGGCCGAAGACCGGTAGATGCGGCCGACGCTTCCCGATTCCCTGCTTTCCACCCTGAGCGCGCTGCTGGCAGCCCGCATCGGCCTGCATTTCCCGAAGGAACGCTGGGGCGATCTCGAACGCGGCATCGCCGCCGCCGCAGCGGCCTTCGGCCTGCCGGATGCGGCGTCCTGCGCGCAGCGGCTTCTGTCCGCTCCGCTGACGCATAGCGAGATCGAAATCCTCGCCAGCCACCTGACCGTGGGGGAAACCTATTTCTTCCGCGAACCGCGCAGCCTCGATGCGTTCGAGCAGCACATCCTGCCGGCGCTGTTGCAGGCGCGCGCAAATGGCGCGCGGCGGCTGCGTATCTGGTGCGCCGGTTGCTGCACGGGCGAGGAAGCCTATTCGATTGCGATGCTGCTCGACCGGCTGATTCCGGAACACGAGGCATGGCATGTCACCCTGCTGGCCACCGACATCAACCCGGCATTTCTCAGGAAAGCGGCGGAAGGCGAGTACGGCGACTGGTCGTTTCGCGCCACCCCGGACTGGATCCGGGCACGCTATTTCAAGCGGAAGCGGGACGGACGCTACGTGCTGCATCCGCGCATCCGCAACAAGGTGACGTTTTCCTGCCTCAATCTCGCCGAGGATGTTTACCCCTCGCTTTCGAACAATACCAACGCGATGGACGTGATCTTCTGCCGCAACGTGCTGATGTACTTCACCGCGGAACGGGCCCGGGCGGTCGTCGAGCAGCTTTACCGTTCGCTGGTCGACGGCGGCTGGCTGATTGTGAGCCCCGCGGAAACGTCGAGCGTCCTGTTCTCGCGCTTCACGAGCGTCGCGTTCGCCGGCGCGATTCTCTACCGCAAGCCGGCCGATGCGGACGCGCTGCGCTTCGAGTGCCCGGTGCCGGCCCCGGCGGCGGAACCCTGGCGACCGCTGGCGCCGGCGTTGCAGGAAATCGCAGCCGCAGCCGCGCCTGCGAGCCTGCCAGTGGCGCCTCACGGCCCCGATACGCCGGCGCAGGCGGCGCGCGACTGCGCCAACCGGGGGCAACTCGACGAAGCGGCCGCGTGGTGCCGCGAGGCGATCGCGGCGGACAAGCTCAACCCCGCCGCTTATTACCTGCTCGCCACCGTGCAGCAGGAACAGGAGCAGAACGCCGCGGCCATGCAGTCGCTTCAGCGTGCGCTCTACCTCGATCCGGACTTCGTGCTCGCCCATTTTGCGCTCGCCAACCTGTGCCGGTCGCAAGGCCGGCAGCGCGAGGCACAGCGGCATTTCGACAATGCGCAGACCCTGCTGCGGACCCACCAGCAGGACGAAATCCTCCCCGAGTCGGAGGGCTTGACTGCCGGCCGGCTCGGCGAAATCATCGCGTCGATGCAGTCGAGCCTGCCGCGGGCCGCTGTCAGAACGTAAGGTGTGTTATACGATGGATAACCCTGATTTTTTCTCCGTGCCTCTGTGCCTCCGTGGTTCAAACAGGGTTTTCAGAATAGCAATCAGGGAGGCATGCGCATGAAAACCGGCGAGAAAGTGTCGACCGGCAAGCAGGGCACGCCGGTCGACTGGCACGCACTCAGGCAGCGCCTGGAGAAGGCGCGCGGCGCGATCGAGCATGCCTGGACGCCGTCTTCGGCGGAGACCCGGCGTGTGCTGATGGCGCGCGCGCAGGCGCTCGGGCGGGTGCCCGAAGCGGCGGAGAGCGCCGGCGAACACATCGACGTGGTGGCGTTCGTTCTGGCCCACGAACGCTACGCGGTCGAGACGCGTTATATCCGCGAGGTCGCGCCGCTGGAAAACCTGACACCGCTGCCATGCACCCCGGCCTTCGTGCTCGGCATCGTCAACCTGCGCGGCGAGATTCTCTCGGTCATCGACATCAAGAAATTCTTCGAGCTGCCGGAGCAGGGGCTGACCGACCTCAACAAGATCATCGTGCTGCAGTCCGGAGACATGCTGTTCGGCATCCTGGCCGATGCGATTGCCGGCGTGCGCCGCATTCCGGCGACCGCGATCCAGCCGTCCCTGCCCACGCTCACCGGCATCCGCGAGGCGTATCTGCTTGGCGTGACTCCCGAGCGCCTGGTGATCCTCGATGCGGAGAGGCTGTTGACGGATGAAAATATTGTTGTGCAGGAGCAGGTGTAGGTTGCAAGCTCCCTCCCCTTCAAGGGGAGGGCTGGGGCGGGGATGGGGTTGAGTATGCCGAAGGAACCCATCCCCATCCTGACCTTCCCCTTGAAGGGGAAGGAGCTATGGAGACTACGATTCAACAAAGGAGAGCACGGCATGAAATGGTTTCTCGACCTCACGACACGCGGCAAGCTGTTCGCCGGCTTCGGGCTGATGATCGTCTTTCTCGCGACCGTCATTGCGGCCGCCTACATGGGGATTGCCGCGATTCAGGCATCGCAGAAGCGGCTTTACCAGGAAGATTTCGCCAATGCCCTGGACCTGATGTCCCTGCGGTCCGAGCAGAACGGGGTGCGGGTCGCGCTGCTGAACATGATGATGCTGGCGCGGCAGGCCGATCGGGATAGATGGCACCAGGACATCAAGCAGCGCAGCCAACGGATTTCGGAAACCACACGGCGGCTGCTGGAACGCAACCGCAATGACATGCGATTATCAGGCCGGCTCGAAGAATTGGGGAGGGTCCACGCGGCATTTGTGGGGACACGGGACGGCCAGCTTGTCCCGCTGATCCTGGCGAACAGGACAGACGAAGCAAGGACATTGGCGGCCGGTATTCAGGAAGAACGCTACGGCAGGATGCGCGCCATCGCCCAAGAGTTGGGCGACGCAGCGGAGGAAAAGGCGCGCGCCGCAGTGGCGGAATCCGAACGGCGGACAGCGCAAACGGTGCGCCTGTTCGTCGCCATCGGCATCGCAGCGATGGCGCTCGGACTGGCGATGGTGCTGTTCCTCAACCGCATCATCGCCGTGCCGCTGCGCGCGATTGCGGACAGTGCCGGACGGGTCGCCGCGGGCGACCTCACCGCCGATATTCCCGCAGCCAATCGCAGGGATGAGGTCGGGCTGCTGGTGGAGGCCTTCCGCCGCATGCTCGAAAACCTGCGGCGGACAACGCAGGAAATCCACGAGAGCGTCAATGTGCTGTCTGCCTCGTCCAGCGAAATTCTCGCCACCACCACGCAGGTGGCCTCGGGTGCGGCCGAGACCGCGACGGCGGTAAGCGAGACCACGGCGACGGTGGAGGAAGTGAAGCAGACCGCGCAGCTTGCGAGCCAGAAGGCCAAATACGTATCCGACAGCGCGCAGAAAGCGTCCCAGGTATCGCAGCGCGGCAGCCAGTCGGTGGAGGAGGCGATTCAGGGGATGAACCGGATACAGGAGCAGATGGAGTCGATTGCCGAAAGCATCGTGCGTTTGAGCGAACAGAGCCAGGCCATCGGCGAAATCATCGCCACCGTCAACGACCTCGCCGAGCAGTCGAACCTGCTGTCGGTGAACGCCGCCATCGAGGCGGCCAAGGCCGGCGAACAGGGCAAGGGCTTCGCCGTCGTGGCGCACGAGGTGAAAAGCCTGGCCGAACAGTCCAGGCAGGCCACCGGCCAGGTGCGCACCCTCCTCGGCGACATCCAGAAAGCCACCAGCGCCGCGGTGCTCGCCACCGAGCAGGGCAACAAGGCAGTCGAGGCCGGCGTCCGGCAGACCGGCGAGACCGGCGAAGCGATCCGGCATCTGGCCGAGAGCATCAACGAAGCGGCGCAGGCCGCCACCCAGATTGCGGCGTCGAGCCAGCAGCAGATGGTGGGGATGGACCAGGTTGCGCTGGCGATGGAGAACATCAGGCAGGCCAGCATGCAGAACGTCGCCGGAACCCGGCAGGCGGAGACGGCGGCGCAGGGCCTGCATGAGCTGGGACAGAAACTGAAGCAGCTGGCGGCGCAGTACCAGGTGTGACGGCCACGCTCGATACCCGAATTCAGAAGGAGACCGGACCATGACTATCGGCAGGAAAATTATCGGCGGCTACGCCGTCGTGCTGGCGTTGCTGGCGATCGTGATATTCGTCGGCTTTTATACGCTCGACCGGGTACAGGCGTCCTACGACGGGTTCATCAACGTCGACGAGCAACTGGTCAAAGGCGCAGGCAGGCTGCGCTTCGAGCTGAGCGATCAGGTCGCCAACTATCGGGGCATTCTGCTTTATTCCGATTTGCGGAAAAATTACCTGGACGACCTGCAGGCCAACCGGCGCCGTTTCGGCGAGATCGTCGCCACCATGCGGCAGCTCACCCGCAGCGCCAAGGGGCGCGGCATGCTGGACGAGATCGTCGCCCTGCAGGCGAAGAACGAGCAGGCCCAGGATGAGATCATCGAACTGGAACGGCAAGGCAAGCGCGCGGAAGCGCTTGCGCAGGGAATCGAAAACGTTCGTCCGCTCAACGACGCCTTGCTCGACAAGGCGGAACGTTTCCGTGGCCGGGAACTGAAATTGATGGCGGAAAGCCGGGCCGAACTGGCGGCAACGGTCAGGCTTCTCACGCTGGTGATATGGGGCGCTTCGCTTTTTGCTCTCGTCTTCGGCCTGGCCATCGGCTTCTATCTCAGCCGCGCCATCACCCGGCAACTCCGCGAGAGCATCGCCCGGATAGCGTCCTCCTCCAGCGAGATTCTCGCCACCACCACGCAGGTGGCCGCCGGCGCGGCCGAGACCGCGACGGCGGTAAGCGAGACCACCGCCACGGTGGAAGAGGTGAAGCAGACTGCGCAGCTTGCGAGCCAGAAGGCGCGCTTTGTTTCCGACAGCGCGCAGAAAGCGTCCCAGGTATCGCAGCGCGGCAGCCAGTCGGTGGAGGAGGCGATTCAGGGGATGAACCGGATACAGGAGCAGATGGAATCGATTGCCGAAAGCATCGTGCGCTTGAGCGAACAGAGCCAGGCCATCGGCGAGATCATCGCCACCGTCAACGACCTCGCCGAGCAGTCGAACCTGCTGTCGGTGAACGCCGCCATCGAGGCGGCCAAGGCCGGCGAACAGGGCAAGGGCTTCGCCGTCGTGGCGCAGGAAGTCAAAAGCCTGGCCGAGCAGTCCAGGCAGGCCACCGGCCAGGTGCGGACCCTCCTCGGCGACATCCAGAAGGCGACCAGCGCCGCGGTGCTCGCCACCGAGCAGGGCAACAAGGCGGTCGAAGCCGGCGTCCGGCAGACCGGCGAGACCGGCGAAGCGATCCGGCATCTGGCCGAGAGCATCAACGAAGCGGCGCAGGCGGCCACCCAGATTGCGGCGTCGAGCCAGCAGCAGATGGTGGGGATGGATCAGGTTGCGCTGGCGATGGAGAACATCAAGCAGGCCAGCCTGCAGAACGTTTCCGGCACCAGGCAGGCAGAGGTGGCGGCGCAGGGCCTGCATGAACTGGGGCAGAAACTGGGCGACCTGATCGGGAACAAGGCGTCATGAGCATTGCAGCATCGCGACGCCACGTCATTTGCCTTGAGGGGTTGGACATTCTGTTAATCATGCATCCCCTCATTCCCCCATCCCCCTCCTAACCTCCCCCTTGAAGGGGGAGGAACCTTACTCCCTCCCCTTCAAGGGGTGGGGATGGGGTGGGTCGGTGAATGTTTCCCACGTTTGCCCCCTCCCCTTCAAGGGGAGGGTTGGGGTGGGGATGGGGTTTGTAGTGCAGACAGGATGGAGGTAAACAGTGGAAGGCCAGACAAATCATTTCGTGCTGAAAAACCGGCTGCAAAGAACTCTTCGCCGCAATATGACGGATGCCGAACAGGCGCTTTGGAAACGGCTGCGGGGATGTCAGGTTAAAGGCCGCAAATTCAGACGCCAGCATCCGTTCGGAGATTTCATTCTGGATTTTGTTTGTCCGGAAGTGAAGCTGGTTGTTGAGATCGATGGCGGGCAACATAACGGATCGGCGCAGGATCGGGTTCGGGACCGGATGTTGGAAAGCGCGGGTTTTCGAGTCATGCGGTTCTGGAACAATCAGGTTTTGAATGAGATTGAATCGGTTGTCGAAGCGATCTGGTTGGCACTGGAACCCCATCCCCACCCCAACCCTCCCCTTGAAGGGGAGGGGGCAAAACCAACGGCAGGCGGCCCGGCCCGCTGGACCCATCCCAACCTTTCCCCTGAAGGGGAAGGGACGATCGCCCCTCCCTTTCAAGGGGGAGGCTGGGAGGGGGATGGGTTGATTCACCTTCCCTTGAAGGGGAGGGGGCAAAACCAACAGCAGGCAGCCCGGCCTCCTGGACCCGCCCCAAGCCTTCCCTTGAAGGGGAGGGAGCAAGCGCGAGGCGCGCTTATCGACTCCATCCCTTCCCACTGCGAGGGGGAAGGGGCTAACCCATAAAAACATCATGGCCAACAAGAACGACGAGCTGCTGAAAAAACTTCTGCTCACCTTCCGGGTGGAGGCGGACGAACACCTCCAGGCGATGGCGTCGGGACTGCTTGCGCTGGAAAAAACGCCGCCGGGAGAAGGGCAGGCGGAAATCGTCGAGACGATATTCCGCGAGGCGCACAGCCTGAAGGGCGCCGCCCGGGCCGTGAACCTCATGGAAATCGAGTCGGTGTGCCAGTCGCTGGAAAGCGTGTTCGCCGCGCTGAAGGGCAAGCGGCTCGCCGTCTCGCCGCCGCTGCTCGATCTGCTGCAGCAGGCGGTAGACGCCCTCGGCGGGCTGCTTGCGCCGGGCGCCGGCCCGTCGCGGTCGCGCTCGCCGGCGGTCGCGGCGCTGATGCGACAGCTCGACGACGCAGCGACGGGAACCTCGCTCGCTTCCGAAATACCGCACGCGGCGGAGACGCCTGCCGCCGCCTTGCCCGATGCGCCGCCCATGGCCGCCGCGGTGTCCCCCCCATCCCCCGCCCCCGACCTGGCCGCCGATACGGTCAGAATCTCCACCGCGAAACTCGATGCGGTGATGCGCCAGGTCGAGGAACTGTTGTCGCCCCGCCTGGCGGCGGGCCAGCGCGCCCGCGAGCTGCGCGAGAGCGTCGCCGCGCTCGCCGCCTGGAAAAAGGAACGCGCGCGGATTCAGCCCGCATTGCGACTGGTCGAGCGCGCCTACGCACGCACCCTCAAGGACACGTGCAGCGCGCGGGAAAGGCAGGCGCTGCCCCGGCTGCTCGAATATCTGGATGCCGAGCAGCTCCAAATGAAAATGCTCGAGGACCGGCTGGCGCGGCTGGCACGCGCGGCCGAGCACGACCGGCGCATCCTGTCCGGCATGAGCGACGGCCTGCTGCACGACGTGAAGGAGATGCAGTTGCTGCCGTTCGCGTCGCTGCTCGACCGGTTCCCGCGCTTCGCCCGCGAACTGGCCCGCGGCCAGGGCAAGGAGGTGGAACTGGCGCTGCAGGGCGGCGAGATCGAAATCGACCGGCGCATCCTGGAGGCCATGAAGGATCCGCTCATCCACTTGCTGCGCAATGCGATCGATCATGGCATCGAGCCGCCGGCCGCGCGCGTGGACCAGCACAAACCGGCGCGCGGAACGATCACCCTGGCGATCTCGCAACAGGACGGCGGCAAGGTCGAGGTGCTGGTGGCCGACGACGGCGCCGGCATCGATGCATCCGGGGTGAAGGCGGCGGCCGGCAAGCTGGGCCTGGTTTCCGGCGAGGAGACGGAGCGGCTCGACGAGGCGGCGGCGCTGGCGCTCGCCTTCCAGTCCGGCGTGAGCACCAGCCCCCTCATCACGGACCTCTCCGGACGCGGGCTCGGCCTCGCCATCGTGCGGGAAAAGGTCGAACGGCTGGGCGGCAGCGTCGCGCTCGAATCGCAGCCCGGCGCCGGCACCGCTTTCCGCATCGTGCTGCCGCTGACGCTCGCCACCTTCCGCGGCATTTTGGTCCGCGCCGGCGAACAGCTTTGCGTCATTCCCGCGGCGCGCGTCGAACGGGTGACGCGGGTGGCTGGCCCGGACATTCAAACGGTGGAAAACCGCGAAACGATACCGCTCGACGGGCAGGCGGTTGCGCTGGTCTGGCTCGGCGACGTGCTGGAACTGCCGCGCAGGGAGCGCGCGGCGGAAACGGCGGGCGGCGTGCCCGCCATCGTGCTCGGTTCGGATCTCGGGCGCGTCGCGTTCCGGGTGGACGCCATCCTCGGCGAACAGGAAGTGCTGGTCAAAACCCTCGGTCCGCAACTCGCGCGCGTGCGCAACGTCGCCGGCGCGAGCGTGCTGGGGACGGGCCAGGTGGTGCCGGTGCTGAACGTGCCCGACCTCCTGAAGTCGGCGGTGAAGCAGGCAACGGCGCCGCGCGCGCCCATCGTAACCGGGAAACCCGGCGCGACCGAAAAGCACGCCATCCTGGTGGTGGAGGATTCGATCACCTCGCGTTCCCTGCTCAAGAACATCCTGGAATCGGCGGATTACGCCGTCGCCACCGCAGTGGACGGCATCGAAGGCTATACCGCGCTCAAGACCGGCAGCTTCGACCTGGTCGTCTCGGACGTGGAAATGCCGCGCATGGACGGTTTCGACCTCACCGCCCGGATACGCGCCGACAGGCAGCTGGCGGAACTGCCGGTGGTGCTGGTCACCGCGCTCGATTCGCGCGAGCACCGCGAGCGCGGCATCGACGTCGGCGCCAATGCCTACATCGTGAAAAGCAGCTTCGACCAGAGCAACCTGCTGGACGTGATCCGGAGGCTGTTATGAGGTTTCGATTGTCTGATTCCCGGATTTCCCTGCGCACCCGCTTCGCCCTGGGCCTGGGCGCCGTGCTGCTGCCATTCCTGGTCGCGGCGGCCGTGGGCCAGTTTTATCTGCCGGAGCGGCTGATTGAGCCGCTTGAGGACATCGTGCGTGAATTCACCGAAAAGCTGGAGCCCGTGACGCATCTGCAACAGGCGCTGCTCCAGGCCGCCATGCCGGTCAACGACTATCTGATCCACGGCGATCTGGATGAACGCCGGCAGTTCGCGGAACTGCGGCAACGGGTGGAGCGGGCTTTCGGGGAAGCCTCGCCCGAGCGCTTCACGCTGGCGGAGAATCGTGCGTTGATCGGGGTTGCGCGCGCGGAATGGGAACAGGCGCTGCTCCTGGGCGAGCAGCTGCTGCGCCTGCCCGATCCGGTGGGCAACGCGGTGGCGGCGCACGACATGGAACGCTTCGATGCGCATATCGATCGGGCCGTGTCCGCACTCGGCGAGGCGCACGTTTATTTCCACCGGGTGATCGAGCGGAATCGCGTGCAGGCCGGCGCCACCCACACCCGAGCCAAGTTGGCAGCCCTTGCTGTCTTGGGGCTGGCGTTCGGAATCTCCCTGTTCGTTAGCCTGATGCTGTCCAGGCCCGTGGTGACGGCGGTCGATGCGCTCGGCAAGGCGACTGCCCTGTTGGCGGGGGGCAACCTGTCAGCACGCGTGGTCGTGGACAGGAAGGACGAGTTCGGGCAGCTTGCCCTCGCTTTCAATTCCATGGCGGGAAAACTCGAAAAGAACGAGGCGGCGCTGCGAGCGCTCGCCACCCGCGATGGTCTCACCGGCCTCTACAACCACCGCACCTTCTACGCGCTGCTCGGGGACGAGCTTGCGCGCGCACAACGCTTCGAGCGGCCGCTCTCGCTGCTGCTGCTCGACATCGACCACTTCAAGCGCGTCAACGACACGCGCGGACACCTGGCGGGGGATGCCGCGCTCAGGGGGCTGGGCGAATTGCTGGGCCGCGAGGCGCGCGCCATCGACCGTGTCTGCCGCTACGGCGGCGAGGAGATCGTCCTCATCCTGCCGGAGACCGATCCCGACGCCGCCGTCCGTTTCGCCGAGCGCCTGCGCGCGGCGGTGGAGGCGCAGCCGTTCGATGCCAATTCGGAACCCATACGCATGACCGTCAGCATCGGGGTCGCGTCTTTTCCGGCGCACGCGGACGGCGCCGAGGCGCTGGTCGCGTCCGCCGACGCGGCGATGTACGCGGCCAAGCAGGGTGGCAGGAACCGGGTGGTCCGGTATGGCGCTCAACCGGCGAGCACGGGATGAGCATGGACGGAAAAATTGCGCGGATCGACGCGCCGGAGCAAGGCCATGAGGCAAAACCCATGATCAAGGTCCTGGTGGTGGAAGATTCGCCCACGGTGCGCGAGTTTCTCGTTCAAATCCTGAGCGCGGACCCCGGCATCCGGGTGGTCGGTACGGCGCACGACGGCGAGGAGGCGCTCGACGCCGTGCGCCGCTATGGGCCCGACGTGATCACGATGGACATCCACATGCCGAAAATGGACGGCCTGGAGGCCACGCGCCGGATCATGGAAACCGATCCGAGACCGATCGTCATCGTCAGCGTGAGCTGCGACCCGAGGGAGATGACGACGACGTTCGAAGCCATCGAGGCCGGCGCGCTGGCCGTGCTGCCGCGGCCGGCCGGCATCGGCCATGCGGCTCATGAGACCTCGGCGCGGGAACTGGTGCAGACGGTGAAGCTGATGTCGGAAGTCAGGGTGGTGCGGCGCTGGCCCCGCGCGCGGCGCGATGCGCCACTCCCGCGCCCGCAGCAAATGGTGCCGGCACACGCCCCGGCGAAGATGCGGATCGTCGCCATCGGCGCGTCGACCGGCGGCCCGCCCGCGCTCCATACCCTGCTCGCGGGATTGCCGAATACGTTTCCAGCGCCGATAGTGATCGTCCAGCATATGGCGACGGGCTTTATCCAGGGGTTCGTCGAGTGGCTGCGGCTATCGACGAGTCTGCCGGTTCACGTTGCCGTCCACGGCGAGCCCATTCTTCCCGGCCACGTCTACCTTGCGCCCGACGATTACCAGATGAAGCTGGAACGCAGCGGCAGGATCGCCCTGACCCGGGACGCGCCCGAAAACGGGCTGCGCCCGTCGGTGTCTCATCTTTTCCGTTCGATTGCCGATAACTACGGGGGCGACGCCGTCGCCGGCCTGCTCACCGGCATGGGACGCGACGGCGCCGAGGAACTGCGGTTGTTGAAGGAAAAGGGCGCCATCACTTTCGCCCAGGACAAGGAAAGCTCGGTCGTGCACGGCATGCCGGGTGCGGCGATCAGGCTCGATGCGGCGACGTTTGTGCTGCCCCCGGACAAGATTGCCGCAGTGCTGGTGAATCTGGCGAACAATGGTCACGCGCAATGGAGGCATTCATGAAGTCGGCCCAGAGTAAAAACGGTAGCGTTGAAATCCTCATTGCCGAGGACAGCCCGACCCAGGCCGAGCAGTTGCAAAATCTGCTTGAAGGACACGGCTACAAGGTGACGGCTGCCGCAAACGGCAGGCAGGCGCTCGAAGCGCTGCGGCGGCACAAGCCGTCGCTGGTCATCAGCGACATCGTGATGCCCGAGATGAATGGCTACGAGCTGTGCCAGGCGATCAAGGACGACGCGGCGCTGAAGGAGATTCCGGTCGTCCTGGTGACCACGCTGGCCGACGTGCTGGACATCATGAAGGGGCTGGAGTGCGGCGCCGACAACTTCATCCGCAAGCCGTACGAGGAGAAATACCTGCTCGCGCGCGTCGATTACCTGCTGATGAACCAGGAAATGCGCAAAAGCCAGAAGATGCAGATGGGGATGGAAATCCATCTCGGCGGGCAGAAACATTTCATCACCGCCGAGCGGCAGCAGATCGTGGACCTGCTGATTTCGGTCTACGACGAGGCGGTCCATCTCAACGAGGAACTCAAGGTGCGCCAGGCCGAACTGGCCGACTCGAACCGCGCGTTGAACGGCCTCTACCGCATCGCCGAGGGGCTGAATCATGCGGTGAGCGAGCGCGATGTCTGCGAAAAGGCGCTCGAACATGCGCTGGAACTGCCGGGCGTGCGCGCGGGCTGGATCTTCCTGCGGGAGGGCGAGACCGGCTTCCGGCTCGCCGCCGCGCGCAACCTGCCGCCGGCCTTGCGGGAGGCGGGCGCGATGGAGGGCCTGTGCGAATGCCGACGCCGCCTGCTCGCGGGCGAACTGGATCATGTCACCAACCTCGTGGAATGCGAGCGGCTCGGCAAGGCGAAGGGGGACACCCAGGGCCTGCGCCATCACGCCAGCGTGCCCTTGTGGAACGGCGACCAGATGCTGGGCGTCATGAACCTGGTCGGCGCGGACCAGGGCCTGTTCCGGGAAGACGAACTGGAAACGCTCTACAGCGTTGGCCACCAGGTGGGCATCGCGCTGGAGCGCGCGCGGCTGCACGAACATCTGGAGCAACTGGTGGCGGAGCGGACCGCGGCGCTCGCGGCCGAAGTGGAACAACGCAAGCGCATCCAGGAAGACCAGGCGCGGCTGGTCGCCATCATCGAGGAAACGCCCGACCTGATAGGCACATCGGCGCCGGACGGCCGCCTGCTCTATGTCAACAAGGCGGGGCGCAGACTGCTCGGGCGGAACGCGGACGAGGATCTATCCGGACTGCGTTTACAGAACTACTATCCGGAATGGGCGCTCAAGGTGATACTGGAGGACAGCATACCTCATGCGATCGGGCACGGGGCATGGAGCGGGGAAACGGCGCTCCTTGATCGCGCCGGCCGCGAAATCCCCGTGTTGCAGGTAATCATCGCGCACAAGAACGAACGCGGCGAGTTGCAGTACCTGTCCACCATCACGCGCGACATCACCGAGCGCAAGGCGGACGAGGCCAAGATCACGCGTCTCAACCGCATCTACAGCGTGCTCAGCGGCATTAACACGACCATCGTGCGCGTGCGCGAGCCCCAGGAACTCTTCGACGAGGCCTGCCGCATCGCGGTGGAACTCGGCAAGTTCATTTTCGCCTGGATCGGCACGCTCGACGCGGACACGCAGCGGGTCACGCCGGTCGCCCGGGCGGGCCATGACGATGGCTACCTGTTGTCGCAGATCAATTTGAGCGTTGCGGACGATGCGCCGGGAAATTGCCCGCTGACGGCCCGCGCCCTGGCCCGGAGGCAGCCGGTCGTCTGCAACGACATCGCCACCGATGAATCACTGCAAGCCTCGCGTGCCGACGCCTTGCAACGCGGCTATCGTTCCGCGGCGGTGTTTCCTCTGATAGTGGAAGAACGGCCGGTCGGCGTATTCGTGCTCTACGCGCCGGAGGCGGACGTGTTCGACGACGAGGAAATGCGGCTGCTGGTCGAGATGGCCGGCGATATTTCCTTCGCGCTGGACCATATCGAAAAAGAGACGCGCCTCGATTATCTGGCTTATTACGATGCCGTTACCGGCCTGCCGAACCGCACGCTGTTCCTGGATCGCGTCGACCAGAAAATCGGTGTCGCCCGTCGCGACGGCAAGGTGTTTTCCGTCATCATGCTCGACCTCAACCGCTTCAGCGGTATCAATGAAACCCTGGGCCGGCAGGCCGGCGACGATCTGTTGCGCCAGCTCGCGCAGCGGCTGCAGGGCATGCTCGGCGAAACGGATATCCTGGCCCATTTTACAGCCGACTACTTCGGTATCGCCACCCATTGCGAGAGCACCAGCGACAACCTCGTTCATCTCCTGAAACAGATATTGTCCGCGATCCAGGATCAGCCCTTCCTGGTCGGCGGGCAGGAACTGCGTATGTCGGCGAGGGCCGGGGTGGCATCTTATCCCGCCGACGGCCGGGACATCGAGACGCTGTTCCACAATGCCGAATCGGCGCTGAAAAACGCCAAGCTCTCCGGCGACAGGTATCTGTTCTACACCCCCGCGTTCAATGCGCTGGTCGCCGAGAAGCTGTCGCTCGAAAACAAGCTGCGCCGGGCGCTGGAGCAGGAGGAGTTGGTGCTGCATTACCAGCCCAAGGTCAATCTCGAGAGCGGGCAGATTTGCGGCCTGGAAGCGCTGATGCGCTGGAACGATCCCGAAAACGGTCTGGTTCCGCCGATAAAGTTCATTCCCTTGCTTGAAGAAACCGGGATGATTCTCGAGGCGGGTCGTTGGGCATTGGAGAAAGCGGTATCGGATACTCTGGCATGGCAGTCGAAAGGCCTGGTGGCTCCCCGGATTGCCGTCAATGTTTCCGCGATCCAGCTACAGCAGAAAGATTTCGTCGACATGGTGGCGCAGGTGGTAAGCGGCGCCAAAAGCGCGGCGGTGAAACTGGAGCTCGAGATTACCGAGAGCCTCATCATGCAGGACATCGAAGCCAACATCCTGAAGCTCCGGGCGATACGGGAGATGGGCGTCGAGGTCGCGATCGACGACTTCGGCACCGGCTACTCCTCGCTCAGCTATCTCGCCAAACTGCCTCTCAACGCCTTGAAGATCGACCGGGCGTTCATCGTCAACATGGCCAGCAACGCCGATGATCTGAATATCGTCGCCGCCATCATTTCCCTGGCGCATTCCCTGAATCTGCGGGTGATTGCAGAAGGCGTGGAAACCGAGGAACAGGCGAATCTGCTGCGGTTGCACAAATGCGACGAGATTCAGGGGTATTTGTTCAACCCGGCGGTTCCGGCGGAGCAAATCGAGCGCTTTCTGCGTGAGGGGAAATTGCTGAGCTGAATTCGCGTGCAGGCTGATGGCCTGCGCGCGGGCGCCTGCGAGCGGCGAGGAGATGCGCTTGTTTCCCAAATTCGGATTTCCTTGGTGCCGGCCCCGACAGCATCGAACGGTTTCCAGTCCGTCCGGGAATGCCAACAAGTCGTCGTAGGCGGAGACCCACCCAGCGAATCTCTTTTTCGTCACTCATCACCACCGCGATTTCCGACAGCGCGCCGAGTCAGTGCCCCAACACAATCGGCGCGTGGGCAGCGGCGGGGACCTTGGCAATGGACATGGACGGACTGGCGGGGTGTTTACACTTTCAGTTCGGGGGGCAGGTGCGGCGCGAGGACTTGCAGCATTTGTGCGAACACTCTGGGTGTGGCGGCGACGATGTTGCCGGATTCCAGAAAACCTTCATCGCCCATGAAGTTGCCGACCAGTGCGCCGGATTCCTGTGCGATCAGGCTGCCGGCAGCGAGGTCCCACGGCTTCAGGTGCATTTCCCAGAAGCCGTCGTAACGGCCGCAGGCCACATAGGCCAGATCAAGTGCGGCCGAGCCGGGGCGACGCAGGCCCGAGGTGGCGCGCATCATGTCGCGGAACATGTTGATGTAGGCTTCGGAGAAGCTGAAATCGGTGTAGGGGAAGCCGGTGCCGATCAGGCATTCGGCAAGCTTGCTGCGCTTGCTGGCACGAATACGGCGGTCGTTGAGCATGGCGCCGCGGCCGCGGCTGGCGGTGAAAAGTTCGTTGCGTGCCGGGTCGAATATCACGGCCTGGGTGATCTGGCCCTTTTGCTTGAGCGCGATGGAAACCGAATATTGCTGCAGGCCATGCAGGAAATTGGTGGTGCCGTCGAGCGGGTCGATGATCCATTGATAGTCTTCGTTGTTCTTGGCGTCGGTCTGCCCCGACTCCTCTGCTAAAATCCCGTGGTTCGGGTAGGCGTCGAGCAGGGTTTCGATGATGGCGCGCTCGGCCATCTGATCGACCTCGGTTACATAATCGCGATCCTGTTTGCTGCGTACGGTGAGCTGGTCGAGGTCGAGGGAGGCGCGATTGATGATCGCCCCGGCTTTGCGGGCGGCTTTCACCGCCGTATTGAGCATGGGATGCATGATGTCTGGCTTATGGATTCAAAGAACGAGCCCTTATTTTACTTGATGTATGACACCTTCAGACCCGAAATTTCTCGCCAATATACGTATCGTGCTGGCGCGCACCAGTCACCCCGGCAACATCGGCGCTGCGGCACGCGCGATGAAAACGATGGGGCTGTCCCAGTTGTATCTCGTCCAGCCGTATCTTTTTCCCAACAGCCAGGCCGATGCGATGGCAGCGGGTGCCGCCGATCTGCTGTCTACGGCCCATGTGTGCAGCACGCTCGACGAAGCGCTTGCCGGTACGACGCTGGCGCTTGGCGTTTCAGCGCGCCGCCGCGATATCATGGCCGAAGTGCTGACGCCGCCTGAAGCTGCGACCCGTTTGCTGTCCGATGCACAGGCGTCGCCGGTGGCCCTGGTGTTTGGTCATGAGGCCAGCGGCCTGTCCAACGAGGAATTGAGCCTGTGCCAGGGCCTGGTGACCATTGCTGCCAACCCTGAATACAGTTCGCTGAATCTGGCGGCAGCCGTTCAGGTTTTGAGCTACGAAATTCGCCAGACATGGCTGGCACACCCTTCCTGGCCCCGGCCTGAGGTCGAGGCTGCCACGCTGGAAGACGTCGAGCGGTTTTACGGTCATCTCGAGACCGCGCTCACCGAACTGGAGTTTCTCAACCAGGGCTCCCCGGGAAAGCTGATGCTCAAGCTGCGATGGCTGTTTGCCCGCACCCGGTTGGCGCAGGAAGAAGTGAATATCCTGCGTGGCATTCTGACTGCCGCGCAGTCAGCCAAGCGACGTTCGCAGCCTCGGCGGAACCCCGATGCAGAATAGTTGACTAAAATACTCGGAAATAGCATCCTCAGGCGCATGAACCTGCTCAACCAACTCAAGGAAGATATTGCGGTCGTTTTCGACCGCGATCCGGCAGCGCGCTCGACGTTTGAAGTCATCACGACCTACCCCGGTTTTCACGCCATCGTCATCCACCGCCTGACCAACAAGCTGTGGCGCATGGAATTGAAATGGCTGGCCCGCTTTGTCTCGCATGTTGGCCGCTGGCTGACCGGTATCGAAATTCATCCAGGCGCAACCCTGGGTCGTCGCGTATTCATTGATCATGGTATGGGGGTAGTCATAGGGGAGACGGCCGATATTGGCGATGACTGCACGCTCTATCATGGTGTCACCCTTGGCGGCACCTCGTGGAACAAAGGCAAGCGGCATCCCACCCTGATGCGCGGCGTGGTGGTGGGGGCGGGCGCCAAAATCCTCGGCCCGATCACGATTGGCGCCAATGCCCGCGTCGGCTCCAACGCCGTGGTGGTGAAAGACGTGCCGGCTGACGCCACCGCGGTGGGGATCCCGGCCCGAATTCTGGATAGCAACGCGGAAAAGCAGCGCAACCGTCAGGCGGAAAAGCTCGGGTTTTCCGCGTACGCCATTTCGGCCGACATGAACGATCCCGTCGTCAAGGCAATCCATGGTCTGGTGGATCATTCTGCGCATATCGATCACCGTCTGGAGCTGATTCTCGCGCAGCTGGAGAAACTCGGTGTGGAAATGCCCCCGGGTCAGGATAAACCCGATGACTTCGACCCGAACTATTTGAACAAAATAGTTGACTAAATTGCTAGGTTAAGCAATAGTTGACCAAATTGCTCGGGAATTTTACCGTTCGGGCGAACTACAGGAGAAGTCTCATGAGGTTGACTACCAAAGGGCGTTTCGCAGTCACTGCCATGCTGGATCTGGCCTTGCGCGGCGGCAAGCATCCGGTCACGCTCGCAGGCATCAGTGAGCGCCAGGATATCTCGCTGTCGTATCTGGAACAACTTTTCAGCCGCCTGCGCCGCCATGAGCTGGTCGAGAGCGTACGGGGGCCGGGCGGCGGTTATTATCTGGCCCGTTCGCTGGCCGAACTCAGCGTGGCCGACATCATCCGTGCAGTGGATGAACCGATTGACGCTACCCAGTGCGGCGGCAAGGAAAATTGCCACGACGAGCACCGTTGTCTGACCCATGACTTGTGGATGGGCCTGAACAACCATATATACGATTATCTGGAAAGCGTAACGCTGGCGTCGCTGGTGGCCAAGCAGGACGAATGCCGGGACAAGGTGCTGCAGGACCGCCGTGCATCAAAAATGACGCTTGCTGCTTGACGCTATTACTTTAGGGCAAAAAGATGAAGACACTGTATTTCGATTACTCCGCGACTACCCCGGTTGACCCGCGTGTGGCCGAGAAAATGATTCCGTTTCTGTATGAGAATTTTGGCAATCCGGCGTCGCGCTCGCATCCGTTTGGCTGGACCGCAGACAAGGCCGTGGAGGAAGCACGGGGGCAGGTTGCCACCCTGGTGGGCGCCGATGCCAAGGAGATCGTGTTCACCTCGGGCGCAACCGAATCGAATAACCTCGCAATCAAGGGCGCTGGCCATTTCTATTCGGGCACCAAAGGCAAGCACATCATTACCGTACGCACCGAACACAAGGCCGTGCTCGATACCGTGCGCGAAATGGAGCGCCAGGGGTTTGAAGCCACGTATCTTGATGTCAAGGAAAACGGCCTGCTTGATCTGGACGCGTTGCGCGCGGCGATTCGTCCCGACACCGTGCTGGTCTCGGTGATGGCGGTTAACAATGAGATCGGCGTCATTCAGGATATCGAAGCCATCGGCAAAATTTGCCGTGAAAAAGGCGTGGTTTTCCACGTCGATGCAGCGCAGGCCACCGGCAAGATGCCTATCGATCTCAAGAACCTGCCAGTCGACCTGATGTCGTTCTCGGCCCATAAGACCTATGGTCCCAAGGGGATCGGCGCCCTTTATGTGCGTCGCAAGCCGCGCGTCCGCCTGGAAGCACAGATGCATGGAGGCGGCCATGAGCGTGGTATGCGTTCCGGTACCTTGGCACCGCACCAGATTGTGGGGATGGGTGAAGCCTTCCGCATCGCCCGTGAAGAAATGGCGACCGAGAATGAGCGCATCCGGATGCTCCGCGACCGCCTCTATAACGGTCTCAAGGACATCGAGGAGGTGCACCTGAACGGAGATATGGAACAACGCGTTCCGCACAACCTCAATGTCAGCTTCAACTTCGTCGAAGGCGAGTCGCTGATCATGGCGATCAAGGATCTGGCGGTGTCATCGGGTTCGGCCTGCACCTCGGCCAGCCTGGAGCCCTCCTACGTGCTACGTGCACTGGGCCGTAGTGACGAGCTTGCGCACAGCTCGATCCGGTTCTCGATCGGCCGGTTTACGACCGAGGAAGAAATCGATTACGCAATCAAGCTTTTGCACGAAAAGATAGGCAAATTGCGCGAACTGTCCCCGTTGTGGGAAATGTTCAAGGATGGCATCGATCTGAACACCGTGCAGTGGGCTGCACATTAATCTGAAGTTAAGGAGAACAATCATGGCATACAGCGATAAAGTACTCGACCACTATGAAAACCCCCGCAATGTGGGTTCGTTCACCAAGGATGATGATGGCGTGGGCACCGGCATGGTGGGCGCACCGGCCTGCGGCGATGTGATGAAGCTGCAGATCAAGGTGGGCGCAGATGGCCTCATTGAAGATGCCAAGTTCAAAACCTACGGTTGCGGCTCGGCCATTGCATCGTCCTCGCTGGTGACGGAATGGGTCAAGGGCAAGACACTGGATCAGGCGATGGAAATCAAGAATACGGCAATCGCTGAAGAGCTGGCATTGCCGCCCGTCAAAATCCACTGCTCGATTCTGGCCGAAGACGCCATCAAGGCTGCGGTCAGCGATTACAAGCAGAAAAAAGGTCTGGAGTAAGCCATGGCTGTCACCCTCTCCGAACGCGCAGCGCAACATGTCACCACCTACCTCGCCAAGCGCGGCAGTGGCGTGGGCATTCGTCTCGGCGTGCGTACCACCGGCTGTTCCGGCATGGCTTACAAGCTGGAATTTGCCGATGCCGTCCCCGAAGGCGATGAGGTATTCAACAGCCACGGCGTGGCGGTGTTTGTTGACCCGAAAAGCCTCACCTACATCGACGGCACCGAGCTGGACTACGCTCGCGAAGGGCTTAACGAAGGCTTCAAATTCAACAACCCCAACGTCAAGAACGAGTGCGGTTGCGGCGAGTCGTTCAACGTCTGATTGCAGTCGCCACGATTAGGGGGCAGGCACTATCTGCCCCGCTTTTTTTATCTTGCGAAGCGCAGTGCCGCTGGCTGCCTTCTGAGCCCTGATCATGGATTTCAGTCAAACCCATTTCGAGTTATTCAGTCTGCCGCAATCGTATGCTCTGGACCGGGACAAGCTCGACTCGGCGTACCGCGATCTGCAGCATACAGTGCATCCAGACCGCTTTGCGGCCAAGACGGAGTCAGAGCAGCGCGTTGCCATGCAATGGGCAACCCAAGCCAACGAGGCCTATCAGACGCTTAAACATCCGGTCAATCGCGGGGTCTATCTGCTGCGCTTGAACGGGATCGACGCACTCGATGCCACCAACACAAAAATGGCGCCGGCTTTTCTGATGCAGCAGATCGAATGGCGTGAGGCCATCGAGGAAGCGCGTGCCATTAAAAGCGTGACGGCGCTTGATACGCTCCTTGACGACTTGCGCATCGCGCATCGCGGCATCGAAGCCCGACTCGCCGAACTGATCGACACGGCCCGCGATTTTGCGGCGGCCTCCGAGACCGTACGCCAGCTGCGATTCATGGACAAACTCATCGCTGAAGTCGGCGACGTCTACGAAGAACTGGAGAACTAGAGCATGGCCCTACTGCAAATCGCCGAACCCGGCATGTCGACAGCGCCGCACCAGCATCGTCTGGCGGTGGGCATTGATCTGGGCACAACCAATTCGCTGGTGGCCACCGTGCGTTCAGGCATTGCTGTCGTGCTGGATGATGAAGCGGGGCGCTCACTGCTGCCTTCGGTCGTGCGTTACCAGGCGGCTTGCGACGTTGAGGTGGGTTACGCGGCCCAGGCCGCACAGAATGCGGATCCCCACAATACCATCGTGTCGGTCAAGCGCTTTATGGGACGCGGGTTGGCTGACATTGACGACAGTGCCAGCCTGCCGTATCGGTTTGTCGATGCGCCCGGGATGGTGCAGCTGAAAACGGCAGCCGGGGTAAAAAGTCCGGTTGAGATTTCTGCCGAGATTCTCAAGGTGCTGCGCCAGCGCGCCGAAGCTGCCTTGGGAGGCGAGCTCGTGGGTGCGGTGATTACCGTGCCCGCCTATTTCGACGATGCGCAGCGTCAGGCAACCAAGGACGCAGCCCAACTGGCCGGCCTCAATGTGCTGCGACTGCTCAACGAGCCGACTGCGGCAGCCATTGCCTACGGCCTCGATAATGCATCCGAAGGCGTGTATGCCGTCTATGACCTGGGAGGCGGCACGTTCGATATTTCGGTCCTGAAACTCTCCAAAGGCGTGTTCGAGGTGCTGGCCACCAACGGTGACTCGGCGCTCGGCGGCGATGATTTCGATCAGCGTATTTTCTGCTGGATGATCGAGCAGGGTCGTTTTGCGCCACTGTCGGCATGCGATACCCGGCTGCTGCTGACCAAGGCGCGGGATGCCAAGGAGGCGCTGACCGAGCACATGGATGTGCGCGTCACCGCTGTGCTGTCGACGGGCGAAATGATGGATGCCACGCTGACCCAGACCGCATTCAATGCCCTGACTACGGCGCTGGTCAACAAAACCCTGGCACCGACACGCAAGGCGTTGCGCGATGCGGGCTTGAGTGTCGATGACATCAAGGGCGTGGTGATGGTGGGCGGCTCGACGCGGATGCCGAGCGTGCGCCATGCCGTCGCCGGATTTTTCAAACAGACGCCGCTGACCAATCTGAATCCGGACAAGGTCGTGGCGATTGGCGCGGCGACCCAGGCTGATGTATTGGCAGGCAACCGGGCCGGCGACGACTGGTTGCTGCTGGATGTGATCCCGCTGTCGCTGGGGCTGGAAACGATGGGCGGCTTGACTGAAAAGGTCATCCCGCGCAACACCACCATCCCGACCGCGCGCGCGCAGGAATTCACCACCTTCAAGGACGGCCAGACCGCCATGAGCGTGCATGTGCTGCAAGGCGAGCGTGAACTCGCATCGGACTGCCGCTCGCTCGCCAAATTCGAACTGCGCGGCATCCCGCCCATGGTCGCCGGCGCAGCGCGCATTCGCGTCACTTTTCAGGTTGATGCTGACGGCTTGCTGTCCGTGGCAGCGCGCGAGCTCAGTTCGGGCGTTGAGGCCAGCGTGCAGGTCAAGCCTTCATATGGTCTGGGCGACGAGGAAATCACGCGCATGCTGAAGGATGCCTTCGCCCATGCCAAGGATGATATGTACGCGCGCGCATTGAATGAACAGGTCGTGGATGCGCAGGGCCTGATTGCGGCGACCCGCGGCGCAATGGACGCAGACGGCGCATTGCTGGATGAGACTGAGGCTGCCGCGATTCAGTCCAGCATCGAGGCACTGGAAGCCTTGTTGGCGGGCACGGACCATCAAGCCATCAAGCGTGGTATCGAAGCCTTGAATGCAGCCAGCACTGAATTTGCCCAGCGCCGCATGGACCAGAATGTACGGCGCGCGATGGCCGGGCAGACACTGGAAACCTTCGGTTGAGCGCCCTCATGCTGAATACGGAATTTATCGAATCCCTGCGGATGCGGCTCGAAGCCCACCCGATCTACGCTGCCGTCAGCACCCTCGACGACCTGCGCGTTTTCATGCAGCACCATGTGTATTCAGTGTGGGATTTCATGTCGCTGATCAAATACCTGCAACACGAAATCGCGCCTGCGCGCTGGCCGTGGACACCGGGCGGCGATGCATCGATCCAGCGCTTCATCAACGAACTGGTGCTGGAAGAGGAGACCGACATTGCCTTGCCGGGCCGTGAAGGCCACACCAGCCATTTCCTGCTTTATCTTGAGGCCATGCGCGAGATTGGTGCCGATGCGGATGCGCCGGCAGCATTTGTGCGTGACGTGGCAGGGCAGGGGATCGAGCCGGCATTGGATTCAGGCCGGATACCCGTACCGTCGGCCGCCTTTACCCGCACCACCTTTGATTTCCTGGCAAGCGGCAAGCCGCATACCGTTGCCGCAGCCCTCGCCCTGGGACGCGAACATGTGATTCCATCGATGTTCCGGGCTTTCCTGTCGCGGATGACGGTCACTGAGACCGAGGCACCAAGTTTTCATTATTATCTCAATCGCCATATCCATCTGGACGAGGATTTTCATGCCCCGTTGTCGCTTCGTTTGCTCGCCTCCTTGTGCGGTGCCGATGCCTTGAAGTGGCGCGAGGCCGAAGCGGCCGCTGAAACGGCGATTGATGCACGATACCAGTTCTGGGACCGCGTGCTTGCCGCGTTGCCCAGCCAACAATCCCAAGCAGCCTGACGAGCCTTAATTTCCTATGCCTCAACTTATCGTATTGCCCCATGTTGAATTGTGCCCCGAAGGCACGGTGATCGAAGCCAATACCGGCGACACCATTTGCGACACCTTGCTCGCCAACGGCGTCGAAATTGAGCACGCGTGCGAAAAATCGTGTGCCTGCACCACCTGCCACGTCGTGGTCCGCGAAGGTTTCAACACCCTCGCAGAATCCACCGAAGAAGAAGACGACCTGCTCGACAAGGCGTGGGGCCTCGAGCCACAATCGCGCCTGTCATGCCAGGCGCGCGTCGCCGATACCGACCTGGTGATCGAAATTCCAAAATACACCATCAACATGGTCAGTGAAGGGCATTAACATGAAGTGGACAGACACCCTCGATATTGCAATCGAACTCGTCGAAGCGCACCCCGAAATCGATCCGCGCACCATTCGTTTCACTGACCTCCACCGTTGGGTCACCGAACTGCCCGAGTTTGACGATGTGCCCGAGCATTCCGGAGAAAAAATTCTCGAAGCCATCCAGATGGCGTGGATCGACGAAATGAGTTGAGCGGGTCACAGCCTGCACTGGCGGAAAACTGCACGCCATCCAATCCCCTCCGGGTATCCCCGGCGAAGTGATACGGCATGGGATATACCCGTTTGAAACGCTTCATGACGTCCTGCCATGAGTCGGCATCCATCCAGGCGGGGCGGGCGGACACAAGGCTCCGGGCAGCGCAGAAACCCCCGCCCCGCTTCGTGCTAGACTGCCCCAAAACTTGAGGCGCGCAATGGCCGACGAGACCGATCTTTCCCGTACCGAACCCGCGAGCGCGCAAAGGCTGCAAGCGGCACGGCGCGCAGGCGACGTGCCGCGCTCTGCTGAAATGACTGCGTGGCTGGTCTTGCTCACCGCCTTGGGCGTACTGGGCTGGTCGGCCCCCGACCTGACACAGGCCTTGCAGTCGCTGGCCGCGTCGGCATTGAGGCATGCGGCGCAGCCTTCGTCTCCTGTTTTCATTGAATCAGTCCGGGCCGCGTTGTGGGCGGTATTGCCTGTGCTGGCAGCCATCTTCATCGCGATGCTGGTCGCGCCGCTTCTCCTCTCCGGTTGGGTGTTTGCACCCCATGCCACGCAAGCTGACTTTTCTCGCGCAAACCCTTTCAAATCGGTTGGCCGGCTGTTTGCCGCCGATTTCTGGTTCGACGGCGGGCTGGCGCTCGTAAAGCTGGCACTCGCCGGCATCGCTGTGGCTTGGGTGCTGATCGGCAGCTGGCCGGGGCTGGACACTCTGGCGGCCAGCGGGGTCAGCATTGCGCTGCCCGAATTGACGAGATGGGTCGGCAACGGTCTCGTCGCCCTCGCTGCTGCGCTGGCGGTGACCGCGGCGCTGGATGCGGGATGGCGCTGGTGGCGTTATCTGCGGCGCCACGCCATGACCTGGCAGGCGGTGCTGGCGGAGGCGCGCGAAGCCGAAGGCAGCCCGGAAATGCGGGCGCAAATGCAGGGCCGGCAGCAACAGATGGGCCGGCATATCGATGAGGTCATCGGGTGAGTGCGCAGGGGGTCATGGTGGGCGGCATGTCGGTGAACCGACTCGCGGTGCCGTTGCTGGTATTGCTGATACTGGCGATGATGGTGTTGCCTTTGCCCACCTTCATGCTGGATGTGCTGTTCACGCTCAACATCGCGCTGGCGATGATCGTGATGCTGGTGAGTCTCAATGCCCGCCGCCCGCTGGATTTTTCGGTGTTCCCCACGGTGCTGTTGCTGACGACATTACTGCGATTGTCCCTCAACGTGGCCTCCACCCGCATCATCCTGATGCAGGGCCATACCGGTCCGGATGCCGCCGGGCAGGTGATCGAATCCTTTGGCAATTTTCTGGTGGGCGGGAACTATACCGTGGGCCTGGTGGTGTTTTTGATCCTGGTCATCATCAACTTTGTGGTGATCACCAAAGGGGCGGGCCGGATCGCCGAAGTGGCGGCGCGCTTTACCCTCGACTCGATGCCGGGAAAACAGCTGGCAGTGGATGCCGATCTCAATGCCGGTTTCATCAATGAAACCGAAGCGCGCACGCGTCGCGGCGAGATCGGCCGCGAAGCGGATTTTTACGGGGCCATGGATGGCGCTTCCAAATTCGTGCGCGGCGATGCCATTGCCGGCATCATTATCTTGCTGGTCAATCTCATCGGCGGCATTCTCGTTGGCTTGTTCCAGCACAATCTTGGGGTGGGCGAAGCCCTCGGCCGCTATGCCTTGTTGACGGTGGGCGACGGACTGGTTACCCAGATACCCGCGTTGATCATTTCGACCGCAGCGGGAATCGTGGTGAGCCGGGCTTCAAGCGAACAGGATTTGTCGCACGAATTTTCCACCCAGATATTTAGCCGTCCGCAGACCCTGTTTGTGGCGGCCGCGGTGCTGGGCGCGCTGGGCGTGATTCCAGGGACGCCCCATCTGGCCTTTTTGACGATTGCAGCCATGCTGGGTGCAATCGGATTCTGGTTGTCGCGCCGCCAGCGCGCCGCAATCGACCGCGAGCCGCTTGACATTGTCGATGATACCCCCGCTCCCGTGGATGTGACTTGGGATGATATTCCGCCCGTGGATGTATTGGCGCTTGAAGTGGGCTACCGGCTGATTCCTCTGGTCGATCGTAATCAGGGCGGCGGCGCACTCACCAAAATCACCGAGGCGCGCCGGAATTTCGCAACCGACATGGGGGTGGTGGTGCCGTTGATCCGGGTGCGCGATAACCTCGAACTCAAGCCCAATACCTATCGCATTACCCTCAAGGGCGTCGAAGTGGCGCAGGGCGAACTGCTCAGCGGTCATGTGTTGGCCGTCAATATGGGCGATGTGCTGGGCCGGCTGGATGGGGTGCAGGGCAGGGAGCCGCTGACGGGGATGAATGGGGTCTGGATCGAGGAGGGACGCGAAGATGAGGCTGAGTTGCGTGGTTTTGTGGTACTGACGGTGCCTGAACTTATTGCGCGGCAGGTTGAGGCGGTCTTCCGCCAGCACGCGGCTGAACTGCTGGGGCGGACCGAAGTGCAGTCGTTGCTTGACGCGCTGGCGCGCAATCACCCCGGCCTGCTCGAGGATGTGACGCCGCGACATCTTCCGCTCACCACGGTGCAAGCGGTGCTGCAACACCTGATCGCGGAAAACGTCTCGATTCGCGATAGTCGCACCCTGTTTGAAACGCTGGCCGCCCGCGCGCCCAAAAATCAGGTTGTCGATGATCTGGTCGAATCGGTGCGTGCGGCGTTGGGACGTAACATCGTCGACCGCCTGTTTGAGGGCAGCAGTCTGCTCCATGTCATTGGCTTGTCTGCAATTGCCGAAACCCGTCTGCTGAATGAAATGGGCGACGAAGGCGAAGCGCTGCTGGCTCCCGACACGCTCGACGCGTTGAATGAGGCGGCGGAGCGGGCCCTGGCAGAACAGGAACGCGAAGGCTATCCTGCGGTGTTGCTGACTTCGCCCGGCCTGCGCGCCGTATTGTCCCGCTTGCTCAGGCGCAACCTGCCGCGGCTGGCGGTCATTGCCTATGCCGAGGTACCGGCCGATAAAGTCGTACAGGTGAGTACCGAACTGATGCTGGAGGAAAGCGTATGAGCGTGCGGCTATTCGTGGCGGCCAATGCGCGCGAAGGCTTGGCGCGCGTACGCCATGAACTGGGAGAGGACGCTGTCGTGTTGTCCACGCGCCCCCATCCCCAGGGGGTGGAATTACTGGCCAGCCGGTACGGCGAGCTGAGCGGGACAGCACCGGGCGACGTGGCCGATACCGCAACAAGCTCGCGCATCCTGTCCGAACTGGGGCGGCTCCGCGGCATGCTGCAGAATCAGTTGGCGGGTTTTGCCTGGGGAGCTGCCAGACGACGCGATCCCGCGCGGGTGGCGATGATGCAAACCTTGTTTGCAGCCGGATTTGGCAGTTCTCTGGCGCGTACGCTGGCTGCGCGATTGCCGCGCGGACTGACAACCGATGCCGGCCAACGCTGGTTGCGGCAGGTGTTGATCCAGAATGTGCCGGTGCAGCCGCGGGCCGCTGATTTGCTGTCCCAAGGCGGACGCTATGCGCTGGTGGGTTCTACCGGATCGGGCAAGACCACCACGCTGGCGAAACTGGCGACCCGCGGCGTCGATGCGCACGGCGCCGACCAGGTCGCCCTGGTGTCGGCGGATGCATACCGCATTGGGGCTGCAGCGCAGTTGAGCGTGTATGCCGATTTGCTGGGTGTCTCGCTGCATGTTGCCGATGACCTGAAAAAACTGGCGATGCTGTTGCCGCAGCTTGCTGAAAAAAAACTTGTCCTGATCGATACCGCAGGGTTTGCCCCCTCCGATCCTCGCACGCGGGAGGGCCAGGCACTCGATGCGCTGGGTGTACGGCGTATTGCGGTACTTGCGGCCAATCAGCAAGGCGCGGCCCTGGAACAGGCGATGACGCGATTTGGCCAGGGTGCCGCAGCCTGCATCCTGACCAAGCTCGACGAAGCGCCCCTGCTCGGCGCGGCGCTCGACAGCCTGATCCGGCATCGTTTGCCGCTTGCCTATCTCAGTGGTGGGCAGCGCGTACCGGAAGACATTCACGCCCCCAACCCGGCCTATCTCATTGACCGTGCACTCAAAGGGGCCCGGCTTGCCTCTCCCTATGCGCTGGATGCCGAAGACTGGCCACTGTTCGCCGGAGTTGAAGCCGAACGTGAGGAAGGTGTGTCCCGCAGAGGAATACATGGCCGCTGACCAGGCCGCCGGGTTACGTCGACGTCATGCCCGGCAATCGGCGCATCATATCCACTGTTTTTTTAATGCAGCAGTCTCCAGTACCCTGTTGATGCAGGCGCTGCATCAACAGGGGCAAACCGTCCTGCTGGTCGATATGCACGGGCGACTGTTTGCAGATCAGCCTGCGCGCAGCCTGTTCGACTGGAAACAGCAACTTGCGCGCGGACAGTTGCATACCTGGCCTCAACCCGGCGGTTATGGGTGGTATGCGCCCGGTATTCGGCTGGACACCCCCCATTTTCAAACGGCCTTGCGACATTATGATTGCGTGCTATTTGATGCGGGACCGATCGGCAACGACATCGCGCTGACTCCAGGCGCGTTGAATACACTGGTGATTGAAATCGAGGCATCGACCGATTCGATGATGCGCGCCTACCGCCTGCTCAAAACCCTGTCTCACGCAGGCAACAGCCCAAAAATCGGGTTGGCAGGGGACGCGATGGCATGTGCTCACGTACTGGCCGCATGCTGCCACTTTCTTGGGCAGTATTTTGCGCGGGATATTTACAATGCCGCACGCAAAGATGACGCACTTGCTGCGCTTGCCGGTAGAATGACGAATGAGGAGACGCATCGAATGACGCGTTGCAAATAAGGGAATAACCCGAACCATGGCAGGCAAACACACGTCGCTGGACGATCAGGTCAATAAATATGCGCCGCTGGTCAAGCGCATTGCATATCACATGATGGCGCGCCTTCCCGCTAGCGTGGAAGTCGACGATCTCATTCAGGTTGGATTAATCGGCTTGATGGATGCGGTGTCGCGTTTCGACGGCACCCAGGGTGCCCAATTCGAATCCTATGCCACCCAGCGGGTCCGCGGCGCGATGCTCGACGAACTGCGCGAGGCCGACTGGCTGCCGCGTCATGTGAGGCAGAAGTCGCGCCAGATCGAAGCTGCGATTCACCGCCTGGAACAACGCAACGGCAAGTCACCGACCGACCAGGAGATCTCTGCCGAAATGGGGCTTGCCATTCAGCAGTACCAGACGATGCTGGGCGATGTGAAATGTTCCCAGTTACTGTACTACGAAGATTTTTCCGACGAGGACAGTGCCAGCTTTCTGGAGCGTTATTTGGTGGATGGCAGCGATGATCCGCTTGCCGTACTGGAGGACGAGGGCTTTCGCGACAGTCTGGTTGCGGCGATTCATCATCTGCCGGAACGCGAGCGCAGCATGATGGGCATGTATTACCAGCAGGACATGAACCTGAAGGAAATCGGCGTGGTGCTGGGCGTGTCAGAATCGCGTGTATGCCAGCTGCATTCGCAGGCGGTCGCCCGGCTGCGTGCCCAGCTCAAAATCTGGAAAGACTGATTCAGATTCGGCCCTGTCGGACCGGGGCAGGGCACGTCGTCGATAAATCCGCGATAATGGGGCTTGTTTATCCCACCTGCACCTGTCGTTATGAGCCAAGCCGATCTCAAGAAAAAAGCCCTCGATTACCACCGCCTGCCCAAGCCGGGCAAGCTCTCCGTTGAGTCGTCCAAGCCCTGTTCCACGCAGGCCGATCTATCGCTGGCCTATACGCCCGGCGTGGCACAGCCGGTGCTGGAAATTGCCAAAAACCCCAGGAAAGCCTATGACTACACCAACAAGGGCAACCTGGTTGCGGTGATTACCGACGGCACCGCGATCCTGGGCCTCGGCAACCGCGGCCCGCTCGCCGCCAAGCCGGTGATGGAAGGCAAGGCCGTTCTGTTCAAGCAGTTTGCCGGTATCGACGTGTTCGACATTGAGGTCTCGGCCAAAACGCCGCAGGAATTCATCAAGGTGGTCGAGGCCATCGCTCCCACGTTTGGCGGCATCAACCTGGAAGATATTGCCGCGCCGCACTGCTTTGAGATCGAAGCGGCGCTGCGCAAAAGTCTCGACATCCCGGTCTTCCACGACGACCAGCACGGCACCGCCGTCATCATTTGCGCCGGGCTGCTCAATGCCTTGCATGTGCAGGGCAAGACATTGGAAGCGGCAAATATTGTCTGTCTGGGCGCGGGCGCTGCCGGCATTGCCTCGATGAATCTGCTGGTCGCGATGGGCGCGAAAAAGCGCAACATTCTTTTTGTGGATTCCAAGGGCGTGGTCCACAAGGAGCGCACCGACCTCAACAGTTTCAAGAAAGCCTTTGCGCGCAAAACCAGACTGCGCACGCTGGCCGATGCGATGAATGGCGCAGATGTGTTTGTGGGGGTGTCGGGCGCCAATCTGGTAAGCCAGGCGATGGTGAAAAGCATGGCCGACAAGCCGGTGGTGTTTGCGCTGGCCAATCCCAACCCGGAAATCCTGCCGGAAAAAGCCCGTGCTGCGCGCAGCGATCTCATCATGGCGACCGGGCGTTCGGACTACCCCAATCAGGTCAATAACGTATTGGGTTTTCCCTTCATTTTCCGCGGTGCACTCGACGCCCGCGCCAGGGAAATCACCCAGGACATGCTGATCGCCGCAGTAATCGCGCTGGCTGAACTGGCCCGCGAGCGGGTGCCGGCATCGGTCCTCAAGGCGTACAACTTGAAGAAACTCATGTTCGGCCCGGACTATATCCTGCCCAAGCCCTTCGATCCGCGTTTGCTTGAGCGGGTGCCGCCGGCGGTGGCAAAGGCGGCCAAGCGAACGCAGGCACCCTCCAGGCGCCGTTGATATTCACACTGGATACTTGACCTGGCTTTGAAACCGCACGCGCGCCCCGTTTACCTCAATGTGTTCCGCATTCACTTGCCGCTTGCGGGCTGGGTGTCGATTCTGCATCGGCTGTCGGGCGTCGTGTTGTTTCTGGCTTTTCCGCTTGGGGTGTGGGTGTTGTCGGTCTCGCTGGCGGGCGAGCCGGGGTTTCAGCGTACCGCTGAATGGGTGACGCACCCTGTGATCCGACTGTTGCTGTTGTTACTGATCTGGGCCTTTACGCATCATCTGCTGGCCGGGTTGCGGCACCTGGCGCTGGATGTGCACTGGGGTGTGGCGCGTAACGCCGCGCGGCTCAGCAGCTGGGCAGTCATGGCTGCAACGGGGCTGCTTACGCTGTTCGTCGCCTGGAGACTGTTCGCATGAAATCGGCTACAGGTTCGCATACCGGTACCGGCATTTGGCTGATGCAGCGCGCCACGGCATTGTTGCTGGCGCTGGCCTTGCCGGTGTTGCTGGTCTATTTTTTGACGGCTTTGCCGCTCGATTTTGCCGGCTGGCAGGGGCTGCTGGCCCCGTTGTGGACTCGCGTGTTGCTGTTGCTGACGGGGGTCGCATTGGCTCTGCATGCCTGGGCGGGGATGCGCGATATTTTCATGGACTACGTTCATCCTGTCGGGGTGCGACTGGCATTGATGCTGACCATCGTCGTCGTGCTGGCAGGCAGCGTGGTGTGGCTGGCAGCGATATTGTTTGGCGCAAACACAGGGAGCGGGACATGAATACGCGCCGATTCGACGCACTCATCATTGGCGGCGGGGGCGCGGGGCTACGCGCGGCGCTGCAACTGGCGCGCTCGGATTTCACCGTTGCAGTGGTGTCCAAGGTGTTTCCGACGCGTTCGCATACGGTGTCGGCACAGGGCGGCATCACCGCCGCGCTCGCCAACGTCGACGACGACCGCTGGGAATGGCACATGTACGACACGGTCAAGGGCGGCGATTGGCTGGGCGACCAGGACGCGATCGAGTTCATGTGCCGCGAAGCCGCGCACGCCGTGTACGAGCTCGAACACATGGGCCTGCCTTTTTCACGGCTTGAAAACGGCAAGATTTATCAGCGCCCGTTCGGTGGCCAGTCGAAAAATTTCGGCGGCGCGCAGGCCACGCGCACCTGCGCAGCGGCCGACCGCACCGGCCACGCGCTGCTGCATACGCTGTACCAGCAGAACATCAAGCACCAGACCCGGTTTTTCGACGAATACTTTGCGCTTGACCTGCTGCGCGATACCGACGGTTATTGCCTCGGCGTCACAGCCATGAGCATCGAAACCGGCGAACCGCTGCTGATCGAGGCACGCACCACCTTGCTTGCCACCGGCGGCGCCGGGCGGGTGTTCTGGAATAGCAGCAACGCCATGATCAACACCGGCGACGGGCTCGGTATGGTGTTGCGCGCGGGGCTGCCGCTGCAGGACATGGAGTTCTGGCAGTTCCATCCCACCGGCATCGCCGGCGTCGGCTGCCTGATTACCGAAGGCGTGCGCGGCGAGGGCGGTTATTTATTGAACAAAAACGGTGAGCGTTTCATGGAGCGCTATGCGCCACACGCGAAAGACCTCGCCGGCCGCGACGTGGTGGCGCGCGCCATTGCCATCGAAATCGCCGAAGGTCGCGGCTGCGGGCCGCGGGGCGATTATGTCGACGTGAAACTTGATCACCTGGGCGAAGCCTTCATTGCCGAAAAACTCCCCGGCATACGCGACCTGTCGATCCGCTTTGCGGGGGTCGACCCCGCCCGGGCGCCGATACCCGTGGCGCCCACTGCGCACTACATGATGGGCGGCATTCCCACCAACCTGCATGGCCAGGTTGTCGCCCCGGCCCGGTTCGGTCCCGAGGAGCCGGTTCCGGGTTTGTACGCCGTGGGCGAATGCGCCTGCGTCTCGGTGCACGGCGCCAATCGGCTTGGCGGCAACTCGCTGCTGGACCTGCTGGTGTTTGGCCACGCTGCAGGCAAGCACATGCAGGAATATTTGCGCGACAATCCTTATTCCCGTCCCTTGCCCGACAAGGCCGCTGCGCCCAGTCTGGCGCGTTTGCAGCGATGGGAGCAACCCGGCACCGAACGCGTGGCCGCGATCAGCGACGATCTGCGACGCATGATGCAAAAGCATGCCGGCGTGTTCCGCACCGATGCCGTATTACGCGAAGGCTTGGCTAAACTGGACGAACAGGAAGCGCGTTTGGCCCAGGCAGGGCTGCAGGACACGAGCCGCGTATTCAACACCGCCCGCATCGAGGCGCTGGAACTGGAAAACCTGATGGGCGTGGCACGTGCAACGCTGGTATCGGCGCTCAATCGCACCGAGAGCCGCGGCGCGCATACGCGGGAGGACTTTCCCGCGCGGGACGATGAACGCTGGCTGAAGCACACGTTGTATTCGCGGGCGGGGGATCAGGTGGATACCAAACCGGTTCGATTGAAACCATTGACGGTGGAGTCGATCCGGCCGAAGGCGCGGGTGTATTGATGGGATGCCGTCATTGCGAGGCGAAGCCGAAGCAATCCAGAGTGCATGCGGATGAATTCGCCTAAACAGCCAGCGGTTTACATCCTCGCCAGCAAGCGAAATGGCACGCTTTATACCGGCGTGACATCGGATATGGTGAAACGGGTGTGGCAACACAGAAATGATTTGGCTGACGGATTCACGCAGAAATATTCGGTGCACAGTTTGGTCTACTACGAACTCGCTGATGAAATGCTTGCGGCCATTGCGCGTGAAAAGCAGATCAAGGGCGGTTCCCGGGCCAAAAAACTCGCTTTGATCGAATCGATGAATCCCGGCTGGCGCGATTTATATGACGACATATTGGGTTAGGGAGATGCTGATTAATTCAAAAACCGTCATTGCGAACGAAGCGAAGCAATCAAGAATGTCAGCCAAATCAACGACCTCTGGATCGCCGCGTCACTTCGTTCCTCGCGATGACGGAATTAATCAGCGCCTCATTAGGGAAACACTGAATAATGCGTTATTCGTCATTGTGAGCGTTTTTGCCTTTAGCCGCGAGGCCGAAGGCCGTGGCGAGAAGCAATCCAGAACGCTTGCAGAATCAGCGGGCGATGGATCACCACGGCCCTTTGGCGCACGTTGTTCTGGATTGCTTCGGCTGCGCCTCGCAATGACGAAGGAGAGGCCCATATGAAATTCCGCCTCTACCGCTACCATTCAGAATCCGGCGAAAAGCCTTTCATGCAGGATGTCGAACTCGACATCGAGCCGCAGGGAAACATGCTGCTCGACGCCTTGCTGGCGATCAAGGCGCAGGACGAAACGCTGTCGCTGCGGCGTTCCTGCCGCGAAGGCGTGTGCGGATCGGACGCGGTGAACGTGAACGGCAAGAATCGCCTGGCCTGCATCACGCCCCTGTCCGAGCTGAAACAGCCGATCGAAGTGCGGCCGCTGCCGGGCTTGCCGGTGATCCGCGACCTGATCGTGGACATGGAGCCTTTTATCAAGCAATACCGTTCGATCAAGCCTTATCTGATCAACGACGAACCGGAGCCCGAAGTCGAGCGTCTGCAAAGCCCGGAAGATCGGGCGCTGCTGGATGGCGCGTATGAGTGCATTCTGTGTGCCTGCTGCACTACCTCGTGCCCGTCATTCTGGTGGAATCCCGACAAGTTCGTGGGGCCGGCAGGCTTGTTGCAGGCGTACCGTTTCATCGCCGACAGTCGCGACGAGGCGCTGGGCGAGCGGCTCGACAATCTGGAAGATCCATACCGGCTGTATCGCTGCCACGGCATCATGAATTGCGTCGATGCCTGTCCCAAGGGGCTGAACCCGACCGAGGCGATCGGGCGCATCAAATCCTTGCTGGTGAAGCGGCGTGTCTGACCTGGTGGGCTGGCGTTGCCGTCGCGGTTTGCTCGAACTGGATCTGTGGCTGGGTGGATTTTGGTACGCGCACCGCGCTACACTTGCCACTGATGAGGTCACTGCGCTGGAAGGCCTGCTGCTGCTGTCGGACATGGAAATCATGGATCGCCTGCAAGGCAGGTTGCCCGTTGAGGAACGCAACCTGGGCGCCCTGATAGAACGGCTTCAACAATTTCGAACAGCATCACTCTTGGAAGCACAATGAAAAAATCCGTCACCCTTACTTTCAGCGACGGCAGCCCTTCGATCGAGTTACCGGTCGAGCAGGGCACGTATGGCAAGCCGGTCATTGACATCGGTACACTCGGTTCGCATGGTTATTTCACTCATGACCCGGGTTTCACCGCAACATCAAGCTGCACCTCTGCCATTACCTCTATCGATGGCGATGAGGGGCTGCTGTATTACCGCGGCTACCCGATCGAGCAGCTGGCTTATCAGTCGGACTATATGGAAGTCTGTTATCTGCTGATGCACGGTGAATTACCCACGGCCGAACAGAAAACGACATACGAACAATCGATTCGCCATCACAGCCTGTTACACGACCAAATGGAAAACGTGTTCCGGGGATTTCGGCGCAGCGCACACCCGATGGCGGTCATGATCGGCGTGACGGGTGCGATGTCGGCGTTTTATCACGAAGGCACCGATCTGTTCGACCCGAAGCACCGCGAGACCGTGGCCCACAGGCTGATTGCCAAAGTGCCCACCGTGGCCAGCTGGGCCTACAAGTTCAACGAAGGCCAGCCTTTTGTTTATCCGCAGAACCGGCTTAGCTATGCCGAGAACCTGCTGTACATGATGTTTTCGACACCGTGCGAAGAATACGAACCGAATCCTGTACTGTCCCGGGCGCTTGACCGGATATTCATCCTGCATGCCGATCACGAGCAGAATGCCTCCACCTCAACCGTACGGCTGGCGGGTTCCAGTGGTGCCAACCCCTATGCTTGCGTGGCGGCGGGGATGGCTTCATTGTGGGGGCCGCTGCACGGTGGGGCCAACGAAGCGGTGCTGAAAATGCTGGATGAAATGGGCGATGTCTCGCGCATTCCCGACTACATCAACCGTGCCAAGGACAAAACCGACGGCTTCCGGCTGATGGGGTTTGGCCATCGCGTCTACAAGAACATGGATCCGCGTGCGCGCATTATTCGCGAAACCTGCTACGAGGTACTCGACGAACTGGATTTGCGTGACGATCCGCAGTTCAAGATGGCGATGGAACTCGAGCGCATTGCGCTGGAGGATGACTACTTCATTTCCCGCAAGCTGTATCCCAACGTCGATTTTTATTCCGGCATCATTTTTCGCGCCATGGGCATTCCGCCGAGCATGTTCACCGTAATGTTTGCCATGGCCCGCACGTCGGGCTGGGTCGCGCAGTGGAACGAAATGCTGTCTGATCCGGCTCATAAAATCGGGCGCCCACGCCAGCTCTATACCGGCAAAGCGCGGCGCGAATTCGTGACGATGGATCAGCGTGGCGCATGAGCACGTAAACTCAAACTGGAATCTTGTTCATGAGCGCACCTGACTGGCACTTGAGCTCGCCCCTGTATGCAGGCAATGCAGCATATCTGGCGCAGTTCGGTGATGATGCGCTCGCGCCGTGGCTGACGCAGCCATTGCCCGGCGCGGCATCGGGCTCAGAGCTCGCACAGGTTGCCGTATTGCGTCTGATCAACGCCTACCGATACATGGGCGCCGGACAGGCCGATCTGGACCCGCTGCGCCGCTTTGAGTCGCCGCCTATCCCTGAACTCGACCCGGCGCACTACGGGCTGACTGAATCGGATTTATCTCGCGAATTTGAAACCGGTTCCTTGTTCGGTGTGGCACGTGCCACCCTGTCCGATATTCTGCAACGTCTGAAAAGCGCCTATTGCGGCCATGTCGGCGCGGAGTTCATGCACATCACCGATGTGGCCCGTAAACGCTGGCTGCAGGAACGCATTGAAAGCGCGCCCGGACGTTTTGGCGTCACGGATTCGCTAAGGAAACAGCTGCTCAAGCGCTTGACCGATGCCGAGACACTGGAAAAATTCCTGCACACGCGCCACGTCGGTCAAAAACGCTTTTCGCTTGAAGGCGCCGAGAGCCTGATCCCGCTGCTGGATCAGGTGATTGAGCGCTGCGCGCGCCATGGTGCCAAGGAAATCGTGATGGGCATGGCCCATCGCGGCCGCATCAATGTGCTGGCCAACATCATGGGCCGCTCACTGGAAAGTTTGTACGAAGAGCCACGCTACGATAGTTCAAACCAGGCTGATCCCGGTTCGCCGCTGTCAGGTGACGTCAAATACCACCAGGGGTTTTCCACCGACATCGCAACCGCGTATGGCCCGATTCATCTGGCGCTGGCATTCAATCCCTCCCATCTCGAAATCGTGCATCCGGTGGTGCGCGGCTCGGTGCGCGCGCGCCAGGACCGGCGCGGCGACGTGCTCGGCTACGAAGTGGTGCCGGTGATTCTGCATGGCGATGCTGCGCTGTCAGGGCAGGGTGTGGTGATGGAAAGCCTCAACATGTCGCAGACGCGCGGCTTTCGTAACGGCGGCGCGATTCATATCGTCATTAACAACCAGATCGGGTTCACCACCTCCGACCCGCGCGATGTGCGTTCGACCCTGTATTGCACGGACGTGGCAAAAATGGTCGAAGCGCCGGTGCTCCATGTGAACGGAGATGATCCCGAAGCGGTTGCTTTCGCGGTCCAGACTGCGGTTGATTTCCGTTATACGTTCCATCGCAACTGCTTTATCGATCTCGTGTGCTATCGACGGCACGGGCACAACGAGCAGGATGAACCGCTCGCCACCCAACCCATGATGTACCGACGCATTCAGGCGCACCCCAGCACGCGCGTGCTGTATGCGCAACGTCTGGTGGATGGGGGCGTGCTGACGCAGGACCAGACCGATGACATGGTCGATCTGTGCCGTGAAAAGCTCGAACATGGCGAACTGCTGAGTTCGCCCGCGCTGTCCGATTTCAAACAGGTGTTCGGCACTCACTGGGGTGAGTTCAAGCACAACCACGTTGACCGCGAAGTGGTGACGGCGGTCCCGGCCCAGCGGCTTGATTATCTGGGCGAGCGCATCACCACGTTGCACCATGACATTGAACTGCATGCGCGAGTGCAAAAAATTCTCGACGATCGCCGGAAGATGCGTGCCGGTGAACTGGCCGTGGATTGGGGTTATGCCGAGCATCTGGCTTATGCCAGCCTGCTCGACACGGGCACCCATGTGCGCTTGTCCGGGCAGGATTCGGCACGGGGCACCTTTTTTCACCGTCATGCGGTGTGGCACGACCAGAAGCGTGAACGCCGACAAAGCGGTGTCTACATTCCGCTGGAGCACATCCATGACCGCCAGGGCGGTTTTACCATTATCGATTCGCTGCTGTCGGAAGAAGCCGTGCTGGCTTTTGAATACGGCTATGCCACCGCCGATCCCGAAACGCTGGTGGTATGGGAGGCGCAGTTCGGCGACTTTGTCAACGGCGCCCAGGTCGTGATCGACCAGTTCATCACCAGTGGCGAAGCCAAATGGGGCCGGATGTGCGGTCTGACGTTGTTGTTGCCGCACGCACTCGAAGGGCAGGGGCCGGAGCATTCTTCTGCCCGCCTCGAACGGTTTCTGCAGTTGTGCGCCCAGGACAACATCCAGGTCTGCGTGCCGACCCTGCCATCGCAGCTATTCCATTTGTTGCGGCGACAGATTGTGCGCCCGGTCAGAAAACCCCTGGTGATCATGAGTCCCAAGAGCCTGTTACGCCATCCCGCCTCCACTTCATCGCTGGATGATCTTGCTGGCGGCGCATTCATGCCGGTCATTGACGATGCGCGCCAGCCGCGTCAGGCCCGGCGTGTTGTGGCATGCAGCGGGCGAGTGTGGTTCGATCTCGAGGCGCAACGCGAGTCACGGGGGCTGGATGACGTGGCCATTATCCGGATAGAGCAGCTCTACCCATTTCCCGAGCTGGCGTTCCGCTCCGTGCTCGATGCCTATCCGCAGGCCACAAGGTTTGTCTGGGCGCAGGATGAACCGATGAATCAGGGTGCCTGGTTCCAGACCCTGCATCATCTCAATCATTGCGTGCCGGATGGACGCCGTTTTCACTATGCGGGCCGGCCCGCGGCCGCTGCGCCAGCATCGGGCTATCTCTCGCGCCACCGGGCCGAACTTGAGGCCCTGTTGACCGATGCCCTGGAGACGCCGTATGAAAATTGAAGTGCATGTGCCAACCCTGTCAGATTCGGTTGCCAGCGGAACCCTCCTGCCCTGGCGCAAACAGGTAGGCGAGCCGGTCGCACGTGACGAAACGCTGGTTGACCTCGAAACCGACAAGGTCATCCTGGAAATTCCGTCGCCAGTCTCAGGCACGCTGGTTGCGCTGCTTCAGGCTGAAGGGGCGGTGGTGAAGGCCGGCGAAGTGGTCGCCATTATTGAAACCGGTATCGAGGGCACGCCCGCGATAGCCAAACCCGGATCCCGCGGGCAGTCGGGGCCCGCGGAACCAGGCAGGAGAGAAGAAAGGGACCGCCCAGCCGCCACCCCCAAAGCCATGCCTGCAGCCTCGCCTGCCCAGCCCCATGCGCCGTTACCGCGGGCCTCGTCAAACCTGGAAACCGCAACGGTCCTGCGCCGGGAACCCATGTCGCGTTTGCGCAGCCGCGTGGCCGAGCGCCTGGTCGCCGCCCAGCATACGGCGGCCATGCTCACCACCTTCAACGAGGTGAACATGGCCGCGGTCAACGACTTGCGCCAGCGGTTCAAGGCCGAGTTCGAGGTCAAACATGGCGTCAAGCTGGGCTACATGTCTTTTTTCGTGCGGGCCGTATGTGAGGCGCTGGCACAGTTTCCGATTGTCAATGCCTTCATTGACGGCGCAGATATTGTCTGGCCTGACGATGTTGATATCGGCATTGCCATCTCCAGTCCGCGCGGTCTGGTGGTGCCGATCCTGCGTCGCGCGCAACAGCTGTCGTCTGCCGATATCGAGGCAGGCATCGCCGATTTTGGGCGCCGGGCCCGGGATGCCAGGCTCACGCTGGACGACCTCTCGGGCGGCACCTTCTCGATCACCAACGGCGGTGTGTTTGGTTCGCTCCTGTCCACGCCCATCCTGAATCCGCCACAGTCGGCCATCCTCGGCATGCACACCCTCCAGGATCGCCCCATCGCCGAGAATGGACAGGTGGTCATCCGGCCGATGATGTATGTGGCCCTGACCTACGATCACCGGCTGATCGATGGGCGCGATGCCGTGCAGTTTCTGGTCGCAGTCAAGGCGGCGCTGGAAGCACCGGATACGTTGCTGACACCGCCTGACACACAGTTTGAAACCGAGTGAAAATGGCCACTAACCCAGGCGCCCCGCACTATTCCCTGTCTGCCGAGAATCTGGTTGAAGTGCGCAACCTGCACTTCGGCTTTGAAAACAAGCCCGTCCTCAAAGGGATCAATCTCGATATTCCGCGGGGCAAGGTGATTGCCATCCTGGGTGTCAGCGGATGCGGAAAAACCACGTTGTTGCGGCATGTGGGCGGGCAGCTGAGGCCTGCGCAGGGAAGGGTGACATTTTGCGGAAAGGTGATACAGGAGCTGGACAATAACGGTTTGTATGCGATTCGGCGCAAGATGGGCATGATGTTTCAGGTCAGCGGCCTGTTCAGCGATCTGTCGGTGTTTGACAACATCGCCTATCCGATGCGCGAACATACCGATTTACCGGAAGCGCTCATTCACGACCTGGTGTTGATGAAACTCCACGCCGTAGGCCTGCGTGGCGCCCATGCGCTGCGTACCAGCGAGCTGTCCGGCGGCATGCAACGCCGTGTGGCGCTTGCCCGGGCGATCGCGCTGGATCCCATGCTGATGATGTATGACGAGCCCTTTGCCGGCCTCGACCCCATTTCGCTGACCACCGTTGCCAGCCTGATCCGTCGTCTTAACGATGCGCTCGGGCTCACCTCGGTTGTCGTCACCTATGACGTATCCGAGTCGCTTAAAGTCGCGGATTACATCTATTTCATTCATGACGGTGTGGTGGTGGCCGAAGGCGAGGCCCTAGGTCTGGCGGATTCCGCCGATCCGTTCATTCGGCAATTTGTCCATGCCATGCCCGATGGCCCGGTGGCATTTCAGTATCCAGGCCTGCCCATCGCGCAAGAACTGGAACTCTAACCGCTGCTTTATCGCGCTCAATCGTCCCTTGCCCGACTTTAAGCGCTGGCCACGGCTCAGACAAGCCAGGAGTAGCCGATATTTACTTTACCGAACCCTGTGAAGTGAAAACCCGGTAACCCCGACTGTTTCTATCGCACCGAAGGCGCACGCGTGAGGTTTGGCGCGTCCCCTGCATCTGCAGAAAAAGGACGAGGCCGCAGAAACGGAATTGCGCGACGTGTTGGAGAAGTCACCGGAAATGGTCGCCGCCTATGATTCCATTTCCCGATAGAGACGCCATTAATTTTGCACCTTCCCCTTCAAGGGGAAGGCTGGGATGGGGATGGGGCGGTATGCTGCCACACGGCTTTACCCCCATCCCCACCCTAACCCATCCCATCATTGAAGAGGAGGGAATTGTGGTCGTTTCTAATGCCAAATGGAATGACCTGTTGAGGCGGCCGGGCGGACGGAAGCCGGCACGGGGGTGTTGGCCTCGGCCACGTCAGGGGTACGCAAACTCAACAACGAAGGGGTGGTGCTGGCGCAGCGCGGCGATTTCAAGACGGCCATCGAGAAACTGGCCATCGCCTGCAACGAGGCACCATTCAATCCGCGGATCATGATGAACGCGGCCTGGGTGATTCTTAAATACATTGATCAGGCCGGAATGGACGATACCCTGATTGCAACCGCGCGCAGTCATCTTGCCGCAGCCGGGCGGCAGGCCATGCGCGGATTTCAGGCTTGCGACTGCAACTCAAGGATGTCGAAACCCGCTACGGCGTACAACGCACCTACCCGCAATGAAATTCGACAGTACCAACTTCTACGCGGCACTGACTCATGAGTTGAAAAACAGCCTGGGTTTGCTGTCGATGACGATCGACAGCATCCCCCTGCGGGCGACGCCGCAGGGGGATGACGCAGTCGATTCATCCCGGCTGTTGTGCCAGGCAGTGGTCGACAGGCTGCAGCAGGCTGCTTCTGGTAACAAGGCAGCGAATCAGCCGATCTGTCCAAGAATCGATGCCTATTCACCCTACGATCTGCCGTGTCATGCATCTGGAACCGGATTGGGGCTGCAGTTTTCCAGGCTGATTGCGCAAAGCCATGACAATAACAATCGCACCGGCGAACGGCGAACTTTGGTTGCCCAATGACCAGGGCACGGTGTTTTGCCTGCTGTTGCCCTGAGCCGCGTGTTTGCAAAGCAACGTCCTGAGTCACTTCACCAAAGGGCCGGCAGGGAGCAGGCCCGAATGCCGGGATAGGACGGAAACACTGGAGCGTCCATGTCTTGCCGTTTGGGGTGAGTGCCCCGCTACGCCGGGGCAGATAAACCCGTGCATCCACGGCTAGTCCGGAAGCAGGCTCACGGTTGATTCGGCGGTCGCTTTATCGATATCGAGTTGAATGACGCAATATTCGTTCTGCTCGTCGATAGGCGAAGGGTCGTCCGCACAATTGCAGCCGGCAATCACACCCGTATAAAAAACCCCCAGCTTGACGCTGATTCGAGCGGCTTCCTCGGCCACGCAGAGTACCATCGCTTGGATGGGCCGGTCCGTGGCATGGCTGCTCACCGTCAAACCCTGCTGCAACGGCAACTCATGTCCATTCAGCTGCTCAAATTCCTGTTTGAGCACAGCCTTGAAATCAGGCGTGCCCCAGGCATTCAATGATTTTTTCAGTCGCATCGTGCTTGCGGTAGACGATTAGAGGATCAGGTCGCGGCGACTATAGCCGAAAAGCATCAGAATGATCAGCGTGACCAGCCAGCCTAAACTGTAACGATGGGGCCGAGCAGGGGCGCAATCACCATGGCGCCAATTACCACAGCGACGTTGTCTTCGATCAGTCCGATCGCAGCCACTACGGTCGAGAGAAACAGGCGCATGGTCTGCATGCCGTTATCGCCGACCACGCCGACGCGGAAATCGGCAACCGCATTGTTTTCTGGAATGGCCGAAACCGTATCCGCACTGCCGGCGTCTGCGACGACCTCAACATACTTCATGTTCGACTTCTTTCCGGGTAAGCCTCTGTTTCAAGGCGGGGGCACAGGAGGGTATGCCGGTGCCAGATTCACTGCTGCCAAAGTGAATGCCATTGCGCCAAGTTTCATCGGGGTCTCCTGGTTTCGGGCAGTGAAAACGGGTGAGGCCTATAACAAGCAAGGTGCGCAAGACGCAGCGGCTTTACCCCAGCAAGGCAACCGCCAGGCCGGCCAGCGCTGCAATCAGCGCCGCCCCGGTCAGCCAGCGCGTCCTGATCCGATGGGTTTCAATGCGTTGGATCAGTTCGGCATTCTGACTGGCAAGCGCGGTAATCAACTCGGATGATTTGAGCATCTGGGCATGCAGGTCGGTCACTGCAGTCTCCAGGGCTGTGACCTGGTTTTCGAGTGCCGCGATCGCAGGCGATGCCGACGCATGCGTCGAAACCGGCTGCACCGCAGGGGGTTCAGGGAAGGGGGGCTTTTTCGATACGGCCTTCCACAATTGTTTCGCGCCATCCACAACCAGCGGTGCGGTGCTGATGACCCCCGTCCAGGGCACGCCTTTCAATAATGCAATCCATCCCAGTGCCATGAGTTTCTTTCCTTTGCTATTGCGTGGCGCATTGCCTGTTGATGCGATGGGGAGCGTATGCACGACTCGCCGCTATCACGCTCGTTGCGTAGTCAAATTCCTACAAAAAGTCGAACCCTGCCGCTAGATAAATCAGTTTAAACTGGGTTGGGTTTTACGCTAGAGAACCTGGCGTTCCACAAGGGCCACTCCGGTCCGTCAGGCCGCGCCATTATGCAAGGCTTGCATTTTTCTGCAGGTCCCGATGATCATGCCGTCAGAATGAGGCAACGGAATTGCAGGCACCGCTGGCATTTGCGTGTTACGCCGGATTACGCGACCACGCAAGACTGGCACATCACAGCATGGGTGCAATGTGCCATACGACACTCACCGCAGTCCATACGACTTTATCCTTTCCAGGCAAGGAGTCTCATCCGCATGAATGAAAACGCATTTACGCACTTTGCACAAGGCCACACCACATTATCTGATCCGCATGCGGCTGGCCAGGCTCTTGGCAAAATGGTTAAAGACACCTTGGGTGACCTGTCGCCGGATGTGGCGATTGTGTTTGCCTCCTCGGTCTATGTGTATGAGGCGTTGTTGCAAGCGATTGCCGACGCATGCAATCCGGGGATTCTGGTGGGATGCTCGTCCGCAGGGGAGTTTTCCGGACGGGTGTCGGGCACCCAGTCCGCTTCAATTCTGGCGATTCGTTCCAATACGATGCATTTCAAGGCGCTGATCGGTCATGGCTTGAGCGAAAATCCAGAAAAAGCTGCGCAGGCCTGCGTCGCCGGACTCGTCGGGATGCAAAAAGTCGAGTATCCCTACCGGACCGCGCTGGTGCTTACCGATGCGCTGGCAGGCTATGTCGATGAATTGATCAACCATATCAATATTGAAAGCGGGGGCTCGTACCAGCTATTCGGGGGTGGGGCGGGGGACGATGCGAATTTCAATCAGACCCATGTTTTTTACGGCACCAAGGCGCTGCACGATTCGGTCGTCATGCTGGAAATTCTTTCCCATAAGCCGATCGGGATCGGTGCGGCCCATGGCTGGGTGCCGAAAGGACAACGCTTCCGGGTCACACATTCAGAACGAAACCGGGTGTTCAGCCTGAACGCGTTGCCGCTGGATGAAGTCTTTGCCGAATACGCAAGCGTCAGCGGGCAAAAATTTGAAGCGGACAATCCCATGCCGTTTTTCCTTAATAACGTCATCGGGATTCAGGAAAATGATGGCTATAAACTGCGCGTGCCGTTGAACCTGCATGATGATGGATCGGTGTCATTCGCCGCGGATATCCCCGAGGGCGCAATCGTAAGCGTAATGTCTGCGAGCATGGGGTCTACCTGCGATGCGGCCAGCATCGCCGCCCAGGCGGCCAAGAGTGCGCTGGGCGATGCACGTATCGCGTGCTCGCTGGTTTTTGACTGCGCCGCCACGCGTTTGCGTTTAGGCCAGGAGTTTGACGACGAATTAAGCGCAGTCGAAGCGACACTGGGATCGCAGAACTACGTCGGGTGCAACACCTATGGGCAAATAGTGCGCGTGCATGGACAGTTCAGCGGGTTTCACAACTGCACCGCCGTGGTATGCACGTTTCCGGAATAGATTTTGTCTACTGAGCCCCTCATAACGCGTATTGCTGAATTGTGCGACCCCGCGCAGCGTGAGGGCGCGCTCCAGCGACTGACACACCATCTGGGGGTGTCCCGGATAAGACTTTTCGGAAAAGACAGCGTAATCGGGTGCTTCCTGCCTGCGCTGGGACTGCCACAGATCATGCGCCAGGGCCTGCCGTGGATTGCGCTCGTCGAAGCCTGTGCTGCGCAGCCCGAACGCACCCACACTGCAACAATCGGCGATGAGTCAATCCAGGCGATCGCAGACCCGGACGGGCACTGCGTACTTGCGATGACAGGCGCGTTGCCCGCAGAGGAGATTGCCCGGATTGCCCCGTTATTGGGGCCGCTTGGATTGAAATTGATTGATGAGCGGCGAATGCAGAGCCTGGAAAGCGAACTCCGGTCGGCCAACCAACTCGCGCTCCGTGCCGACGCGCTGAATAAAACACTCGACGTCAACCGTCGCCATTTGCTGGAAGCCTATCAGCGGGCGGAAACAGAGCTTTATCAGCGCCGTCTCGCAGAAAGCCACCTGGTTTCAGCGATGGAAGTCAGCCAGACCATCATGCACTATTCGCTGGATGTGATCGGTTTGTTTGATGGTGAGGGTCGGATCAAGGAAATCAGCCAGTCTGTCAGCAACATCTGGGGATACGCGTCGGAAGAAGTGGTTGGGCATAGGATTTTCGACTATCTCCTCCCTGAAGACATGCAAATCACCCTGGAGGCCATGAAAGAAATCCGGGGCACTGCCTCCCTGACCAATTTCGAGAACCGCTATCTGCGCAAGGATGGTGCGGTGGTCTATATGCTGTGGAATGCGACCGGATTCGGCGACCAGGGACAGTTCATGGCGATCGGACGTGATATCACCGCGATCAAGCAAACGTCCATGCGGCTGGAAGAAAGTGAGCAACGCTTTCGCTCGCTGTTTGAACATCATAGCGATGCGATTTTCGCACGCGACCTGAATGGCCGATTCATCGAAAGCAATCATTCGCTCCTGCGATTGACGCAATATTCGCCGGAAGAACTCAAGCAGTTGAATAATCATCCGCTGGTGATTCCACAGGAGCAGGAGCGCAACGCCAGCTACTTTGGCCACGCGTTGAACGGCATCCCGCAGACTTTTCGTTCCGCATTGGAACGCAAGGATGGCAGCGTCATTGAAGTCGATATCGCCTACGTCCCCACGGTGGTCAAGCAAAGCGTCGTAGGGGTCTATGGCATTATTCGCGACATTACCGCGGCCGCGAACTATGAGCGGCACATCGCCTATCTGGCGACCCATGACGAACTGACCGGCTTGCCCAACCGCACCTTTCTGGCTGACCGATTACGTCGCGTCATCGAGCAAAGCGATGCACCGCCCTTCGGAATTCTGTTCATGGATCTGAACCGCTTCAAAATGGTCAATGACAGCCTCGGACACGATAAAGGCGATCTCCTGCTGCAAATGACGGCAGAGCGTCTGCGCCATACCGTGCGTGAAGGCGATACCGTCGTGCGGCTGGGCGGAGATGAATTTGTCGTGGTCCTGGAAAATATCGAATCCACGGACAGCATGGCTAAAGTGGCCGAAAGCCTGTTGCAGGCGGTAGCCCAGCCATTCCAGCTGGGGGGACATGAACTCACCATTTCGACCAGTATCGGTGGCAGCCTGTACCCTAAAGACGGGACGGATGCCGCCACCTTGCTCAAGCATGCCGATCTGGCGATGTATCACGCCAAGAGATTGCGTCCGGGCAGTTTCCGGTTTTTCGACCCGGCAATGAACATTCAGGTTCTGGAGCAGCTACTAACCGAATCCGGACTCAAACGCGCTCTGGATCGGAATGAGCTTGTGCTTTATTACCAGCCGCGGATCGATGTTTCAAGCGGCACCATTCTCGGTGTAGAAGCGCTGGTGCGATGGCTTCACCCGGAGCGGGGCTTGATCGTCCCGGAAGATTTCATTCCAATGGCCGAAGAACTCGGCATCATTGGCGTCGTGGGTGAATGGGTGCTTAATACTGCGTGCCGCCAAAACCAGGCCTGGCAGGACGCCGGTTTGATACCGGTAAAAATGTCGGTCAACATTTCAGCGTTTCAAATCAGCGAGTCGGGATTTGCCGACATCCTGCAGCGTGGACTGGAAAGCGCCGGTCTGAATTCGCGCTGGCTGGAATTGGAAATCACTGAAACGAGTCTGATGAAAAACCTCGACGCTTCGCTCGTTAATCTTCAGAAGGCAAAAAAAATCGGGGTTTCCATTTCAATTGACGATTTTGGCACGGGTTACTCTTCTTTGGCCTATCTGAAAAAACTGCCCATCGATACGCTCAAGATCGACAAGTCTTTTATTCAGGATTTGGTCGAAGATTCAGATGATGCCACCATCGTTTCCGCGACCATTGCCCTCGCACACAACATGGGGCTGCAGGTTGTGGCAGAAGGGGTCACGACCCTCGCCCAGATGGAATTTCTTCTCGAACGGAGTTGCCATGCCATGCAGGGCTATCTGTTCAGCCGTCCCGTCTCCGCCGAGGAATTCACCCGCGAACTGAAAAAAAATGGGGGCCGGGTGACGGTCAACCGCGTTGGCGCTGCGGCATAGTGAGCCGCTCAGGCCATTTCGCGCCAAATTAACCAGCGTCAGGCTGACCCGGTTTTAACCGAATCAAAATCTGTTCCGCTGCAAACCCGATTACATCGCCCGAAATAATCTGTTTTCGCTTTTGCGTCTCCACATGGCCGTTGACGTGGACCTGGCCGCCGGCGATAGCCGCCTTCGCTTCGCCGCCACTGGCAACCAGGCCTTCGAATTTCAGAATTTTATAAAGCTCGACCGGCTCTCGGCTGATTTCAACTTCTCTCATTGTGCGTGGCTCATGTTCGTGATGTGGGTAGCGTACAGCCTATAGCGGAAGCCTGTCTGGAAATATGCCGGGCACTGCGCTGCTGTCGCTGGGAAGAAGACCATGCACCCAGGCTGCACTGTGGTCTACCGGTATTCGGGATTCGGGTGGTCGAATCGCTCGCCTGCATCCCACGCTTCAGGCTGGTTTCCGTGGGTGGGGAAGCAGCCGGCATCCTTGAGCAGGCGTGCCATATGCAGCAGATTCCAGGTCATGAAAGTGGTGTTCTTCTGAGTGAACGCATTGGCAAACCCCGCATGCGTGCCATCCTCTTGTGCATCCCCATAACTCGGCCCTGGCCCTGCCTCGCCGATCCAGCCAGCATCCGCACCCGGCGGGATCGTATAACCAATGTGTTGCAAGGCATAGAGCACACTCATCGCCACATGTTTCACCCCGTCCTCGTTACCCGTGACGATGCAACCGCCCACCTTGCCGTAATACACATACTGGCCTTGGTCATTGAGGTCGGCGGATTGGGCATACAGGCGCTCGATGACGCTGCTGCATACCGATGAGCGTTCCCCCAGCCAGATCGGCGAGCCTATGACGAGAATGTCGGCCGCCTTCACCCGTGCGTAAAGCGCAGGCCAGTCGTCCCGTTCAAACCCGTGCTCGGTCATGTCGGCCTGCACCCCCGGGGCCAGCTCAAGGTCCACAGCGCGGACCATTTCCACGGCCACGCCCTGTGCTTCCATGATCCCTTGCGCTACCTTCATCAGGGTTTCGGTGTGGGATAACCTGGGCGATGGCGTAAGCGAGGTATTGATAAAAATGGCATGCAGGTCGTCATAATTGACGGGATGCGATGAAGGATTGCTCATGCGGCCTCCGGGTGAGATCATGCGCTGGGCGATTCAGCCGAGTGGTCCTGCGCTTCCATAAATGCCCGGCGAAACCGCATGGGGTCTGAGATACCGGGGATAGGCGCCTGCGGGTTGCCGGCCCCCGAGATAACCAGCGTCCCGAAGTCGAACACGCGCCCCAGCACCCCCTGATTGACCTGAATACTTTCTATCTTGGTGATATTGAGTTCGACCGTTTGCCGACTGACGAAACCGAATTTGGCAATGACCCGCTTGCTGGTAATTGCAAGCTCGGTCGTCTTGTAACGAATATAGGCCACCAGCCAGAAAACGAGGCCCAGCCCCAGAGCCGGAATGAATAACAGGCCGAGCGCCAGCAAAGGCGCCTGCGACCACATGCTGATATGGCCAGTGTAGATTATTTTTTCGTTCTGGATCAATGCGCCTTCAATGTAACTTGCCATAGGGAGCCTCCCAAAAATTGCCGATGTGGAGGGCAGGGCGATGTGCCTGCCCCGGGGGTTTGCTGCTAGCAGGTCAACCTGGGCAGCCGCTTGGGCGGCATGCCGTCCATGTGACTGCACGCCTCGGCGAAACCACCGCAAGACAACCTTCTGGCAAGTATAGCGAGGCAATCGCAAATCCAGGTTCAATCACCCAGCGATAAAACACGGGGCGGTTCACTGCCCACATCCGGCTTAAGAGCAATGGCCGTGGCAAAAACCTTCCTGGTGTTGCGAGGCGCGCCGAACTCCTGAATCTCATAGCTCAAGATCTGCCAGCCATGGAAGAGCTCACGCAGCTCGTCCGGACGAAACAGACAGTGCCCCTCCGGGGAGAACATGTCCATGTACGTCGTCCCCCCGACAAGGACATTGAATATGGCTACTCCGCCTGGACGCACGTGCGTCTGCAACGCGCGTAGCTGATGAAGCGCGGTCGGGCAATCGAAGAACATCAGCAGCCCGATGCACACGACGGCGTCGTAGTCGCTGGCAATCGAGAAGTTGCTCAAGTCTGCCGTGTCAGCACTAACAGGAAGTGAGTCACGCAGCGCCACAACTTTGATGTGCTCGACCGCTGATTGACTGGCGTCCAAAGCGGTGACACGACACCCACGCCGGGCTGCCTCTATCGCGAGGTTTCCGAGGCCACAACCAAAGTCCAAGACGTCACCGGCAAGGTACGGCAAAGCTTCCAGTTCGAACGGATTGAGCGCGTAGTCATCAGCGGCAACCTGCCGCTGAAACTGCTGATCGAAGAACTGGACGCTGCCGATGGTGTTCATCGCGATGGAGTGTAGCGAACAGCCATTCCCAGACACCTAACGAATGAAAGGGACTTCCCCGTCCCGTGGCTGCGGCGAAGTTGCCGCATTCGGCATCGAAAGTGCCATGATGGAATTTCTGGATTTCATCAACACCTCAGGAGGGGAAAGTCATGAGCATTATCGTCATTGGAATTGATCTGGCCAAGTCCGTCTTTGCGGTTCATGGCGTGAACGAAGCCGGCAGGGCCGAACTGGTCAAACCCAAGGTAAGCCGCGACAGCTGCTGCCGCTGATCGCCCAGCTCCCGCCGTGCCTGATCGGCATGGAAGCCTGCTCCGGCGCCCACCACTGGGCCCGACTGTTCCGCCAGCACGGCCACAGCGTCAAACTGATCGCCCCCAAGTTCGTCACCCCGTACCATGAAGTGAAGCCCCCCGGCTGTTCGGGCGTCCCGCTTTAGCGGTTTGTTGGGTGACTATTTGATTTCAACTTACTGAATGATGCCTTCTAATAGCAGCAAGAATAAAGCCTATTCCAGCCACGAACAACGCCAAATTAGATGGCTCGGGGACAGCGATGACAGCATATTCCACACTTGCTAGGTTTTTGAGTGTGAGTGGACCCACTCCGTCGAAATAAATCGAGGTACTGTACTCGGGCAGCATATTCGGCGGATTCTTTAGGGCAGTTTGCAAATCAACCGATATAGGTGTTACGTCATTAGATAAACGACTGTAATTCGGGTTGGTCGCAATTTCGTTGCCATTAAAATATATGATTGTTTGTGCCGGTTGATCATTATTCGTGAGGATAACTTTTCCATTCCAACCAAACCCAATGCGCGCTAGACCTGGAATTGTATAAATCTGAACATCTGAAGATGTGGCTGAACCAAATCCATTAATACTCCAAATGGCCGTAGCACTGTTGTTAAAAAAACGGGAACCTGCGCCTGTATGCGCTGAGGAAACGTTCTTTGTATCTGCAAATATTGAAATTTGAAATGGGGTATCGACAAGTGTTTGGCTAAAAAACAATGAGTTAAAATCACCGGTTAGTTCGCCGGTGAATCGATACTCGACAGGAATGGCATGCGCGGAGACGGAAACCAAAGCTGTGAGCCAAAGCAGGCAAGTACGAAGAGTGAGCATGAGGCCCCCTAATTGAATGTATGCGTATAGTCGCAAACCAATGTTTAACCTATGTGATGAAGGCGCCCAACGTCGGTAGCGGGTCGGCTGGAGCGCAGGGTTGGGCCGAGTCAATTTAAGCCTTAGCACACTTCTTGACGGTATCCCAGGTACGAGTGGTCACGTTGTTGCCGAAAGTCTTCTCGATCAGCGTCATGAATACGGGGCCACGCGGGTTCGGGACGTAGGCGGTGAATATCTCGCGGTCATTTATGGCGAGAATGCGCGCGCCATCGACCTCGATTGGGAGTGTGAGCTTCTCTGTGTGACGCTCACGCAGAAAAGTAACGACTCGCTTTGCATTCGCTGGCAAACGGAAGGCGGCGTAGGGGTCAACCTCGAGCAGCTCACGCAGAACATTTGCCGGACGCACGATCGTATAGAACGTGCGGCCAAGTTGTTTGGTCATCGTGGCTTCGGCTTTGCGTACTAGCACGGCTTCCGACGTGGTACGCGCGTCGAACGCGACGTTGCCGCTCGATAGCACAGTCTTGATATCGGTGAAGCCAGCCATTTCGAAGCAGCTCTTCAGCTCGGCCATCTTTGCATTCATCGGGCTTACGCCACGAAGGAACGCTACATAACGAGGCATAGTCTCTCCTTGGCTTGAGCGGCCCAACGTTTGAATTCACCGGCGGTGCGCGGCTTCATCGCGCAGCGTCCGGTGGAATGATGGGTTGGGCGTCGTTGAAACACCAGTGCCAAGGCTCGTATTGGTAACCGCTGGGATTGCCAATGGGATAAGAGAGATAGTAGCCAAAATCGGCAGCATGCGCACGAAGCCAAGCAAATGCGGGGGTTTGTTCGAACTCTACTTCTAGCGTGCGGCTACCGGGAGTTGATAGATCAATGGCGCGCCCGGTATGGTGCTCGCTGAACCCAGGCGGAGCGCACACGGTCAGTATGTCTTCGATAGGCGCGCCGGCCTCAAGCTTTCGGCGAACAATCTCCATTTGGCGATCGATGCTGCGGAAGGCCGAGACAATGAACAGGGAAACACTATCGCTGAAGGCTGCGGCCTTGAGATTGCGCCAAGCGCTCGCAGCGGCGGGAACCAGCAAGTGATCCTTGCCGTCGGCCCCTACTTCAGCAACTTCAAGGCAGGGCGCTTCCTCGCACTCGCACAAGCCGCGAGCCGCCAAGAACTGACAAGAAATACCCAGCTCGGAATTAAGCGAAACAAGGCGAGGATTCATCACGGTCAAGACGCCCAACGTTCAAGGTAACCGGCGCTGCGCGGCTTCATCGCGTAGCGTCCGTGTTGACCGCCGGGTTAGAGGGCGGCCATGCGGCACAGCGTTCGACCAACTTTTGTATTTCTTCCTCACTCATACCAATGGACTTGCCGAGATACCATGCAACCATCATGTATCGCTCTCTATGTGCCTGTTCCCAAATTTTGTAATCTTTCTCCCAAACCTGAGATTCAATTAGTCGATTCAGCGTCTTAAGAAACGAAGGTACATCAGCGCCACTATAGTAATTCAGCTGTTTTTTCTTACTGAGCGTCTTCAGATTGCTCATCGCTGTGCCGGTGTTGCGATAGCACAGTGAACCGCCCCGGGTTTCGTGGAGGCCATTTGGTTTAAGTGCAGGCCGTTAACTCGGCCTGTTTGGCGAGTAGCCGGTAGTAGTTTGCCTCAGCTTCGGCGGGCGGGATATAGCCGATGGGTTCGA
>Ga0209643_1000153_pt1 | contig 164173 bp, 130 predicted proteins | sample AutmiccBRH37_all_FD_187383 | JGI IMG/M metagenome (GOLD analysis project Ga0209643, IMG submission 187383) | Deep subsurface microbial communities from Mt. Terri, Switzerland - Autotrophic microbial communities BRH/37_all (SPAdes) (version 2) | ecosystem: Environmental > Aquatic > Deep...
ATACGGAATCGCTGAGACGGCGGAGGACGTGCTCTGGCCAGGAAGGCGGCGCGCAGCGATGCGGTGTCATCGGAAGCGCCGTCTGACGCCGCCAGAGCGCGTCATCCGCCGCCTGCGGTCGGTTGTCCGGGCTTCCGGCGTCGTCGAGGCCGCTCGCCGATGCCCCCGCATCGCCGTCACGTCCTCTCCTATCCGGAAACCCGGACAACCGATCTCAGCCGCTTCCGTATCAAGATGATAGGCTCTAGGCGTTGCGTTCCGCCAATTGCCGGGCCAGGGCGCAAAACTCTTCCACTGACAAGTCTTCCGCCCGGGCTTCGGGATTGATCCCCACCAGCGTCGGGTCGAGCCCCAGGCCTTTCAGGCTGGAACGCAGCATCTTGCGGCGCTGGCCGAAGGCCGCCTGGGTCACCTGTTCCAAATCCGTCATGACCGCCGGCGCCAGGGGCTCCGCGCGCGGAATCACTTCGACCACGGTCGAGGCGACCTTGGGCGGCGGCGTGAAGGCTTCCTTGGACACGTTGAACAGCGGGCGTACCCGGGCCCGCCACTGGGTGACGACCGACAGCCGCCCGTAGGCCTTACTGCCGGGTGCTGCGGTCAGGCGGTCGGCGACCTCTTTCTGGAACATCAGGACCATGCGGCTGTACTGGCCGGCCTGGCGCAGCCATTGCAGCAGCAGGACGGTGGAGATGTTGTAGGGCAGGTTGGCGACGATGGCGCGCGGGGCGGGAGTGAGGGCGGCCAGGTCTGTTTCCAAAGCATCAGCCTCAAGAATGTGCAGGCGGCCTGGATAGGCGTCCTGCAGCATCGTGAGCGCCTCGACGCAGCGGCGGTCCTTCTCGACCGCCCAGACGGCGTCGGCGTCGCTTGCCAGCAGGGCCCGGGTCAGGCCGCCGGGTCCCGGGCCGATCTCGATCACGTTGACGCCGTCGAGCGGGGCCGCCGCGCGGGCGATGCGCCCGGTCAGGTTGCCGTCCAACAGGAAATGCTGGCCCAGGGACTTGCGCGCGCCTAAGCCAAAATCGCGGATGACGTCGCGCAGCGGCGGCAGGTTCGGTGGCGCGTTCGGCGGGGTGCCCATGGCGGGGTCAGCCGCCCCGCGCCCGGTTGGTGGCGATCAGGCGCGCCATCACCATGGCTGCGACCAGGCTTTGTTCGCTGGCTTGGCCCGTGCCCGCGATATCCAGCGCCGTGCCGTGGTCGGGTGAGGTGCGCACGATGGGCAGGCCCAGGGTCACATTGACGCCGCCGTCGAAATCCAGGGCCTTGACCGGGATCAGCGCCTGATCGTGATACATGCAAATGGCGGCGTCATAGCGCTGCCGCGCGCGCGGGCTGAACAGGGTGTCCGGCGGGGCCGGGCCGGTTGCGTCGATGCCCTCGGCGCGAAGCAATGCCACGGCCGGGGCCACGATGTCACGATCCTCGGTGCCGAGCGCGCCGTCCTCGCCGCCGTGGGGGTTCAGGCCGGCGACCGCCAATCGTGGGTTGTCGATGCCGAAATCGCGTTTGAGCGCGGCCGCCGTGATGCGGCCCTTGGCGACGATGGCCTGGGTGGTGAGGCCCGCGACCGCGTCGCGCAGGCTGATGTGAACGGTCACCGGCACTGCACGTAGCGCGTCGCAGGCAAGCATCATCACCGGCTCTTCGCCGCCGCAAAGTTCGGCGATATACTCCGTATGTCCCGGATGCTTGAAACCGGCGGCGTAGAGCACGGATTTCTGGATCGGATTGGTGACAAGGCCCGCGGTGGCACCGTCGAGCGACAGATGCACGGCGCGCTCGATGGCGTGAACCACGGCGCTGGCATTCGCAGGATCCGGCGTGCCGGGGATGACGGGGGCCGGCAGGCGTTCCGCCAGGACGGGCAGGGCGCGGTCGAACAGGGCGGCGGCCTCGGCCGGGTCGGAGATTTTCTCAACCGGGGTGTCGATTCCCAGATGGCTTGCGAGGGCCCGCAGGCGGTCCGGGTCGTCGATCGTGAAAAACGGCCCGGTGCGGCCGCGCGCCGATGCCCAGGCGCGCAGGGTCAGTTCCCCGCCGACCCCGGCGGGCTCGCCCATGGTCAGGGCAAGCGGACGAGGGGCGGTCGCCGCGGTCGTGGCCACGTCTATCGCCGTTCGATGAAGGCGTTTCGCCGAAGGTCGCGCAGGAACTGCCGCGCGGCCAGATCCAGGCGGTCGTTGACCAGGCGGTTGCGTACCTGGGCCCGCAGTTGTGCCTGGGCGTTTTCCGAGATGCGCTCGCACACCATGAACAGCATGAACGCACCCGGAACCTTGATGACTTCGCTGGGCTTACCGTCTGGCAGGTCCTTGATGGCGTCCCGTACCAGGGGCGACAACTGGCTGGTGCGGAGACGCAGGGTATCCGAGGTCAGCCCACCGGCCACTGTCTTGGGTATCGCGGCCATGGTGGCGCAATTGTCGGCGCGAAGGCGCAGGCGCTTGGCAAGGTCGCGCTTTCCCTCCAGCTCGCTGGCCGGGCCGGAGTCCGAGACCGGGATCATCAACTGTTGCAGCACGATGTTGGGATCGACAGTGGGGCCGGCGGCGCCCTGGGACACGCGTTGATCCCGCAGCCAATAGATTACCCAACCGGCGGCGGTGCGGATGGGCGGGGAAAAGTCCCCGGTCTTAACGGAGGAAAGGGCGCGCGAGACTTCCGGCGCCAGCGAATTCAGGGAGACCCAGCCCAGGTCGCCGCCGACGGCGGCGGTCGGGCTTTGTGAAAAGGTCGTGGCCATTGCCTGGAACGGTGTGCCGCCCTTCATTTCGCCCAGAATTCTCTCGGCGACGGCCCGCACCTCTTCATTCTTGGGCTGCTCATCCACGGGTAGGAAGATTTCCGACAACAAGGCCACGGGCTTCCCTTTTTCGGCTTCAAGGCGGGCAATTTCTTCATCCACCTCTTCGTCGGGGATCTGGGTCAAGGCGCGGAATCGCAAGCGCAGGGCGTCGTTCCACGCCAAGTCGGCGCGGATCTGCTGGTAGAGAACGTCCTTCGAAAGGCCCAGGCTTTCGAGAAGGTTGAGCATGCCGTTCGCGGGCATGCCGCGGGATTTCTCGAACCTTTGGACGGCGGTTTCGACGGCCTTGTCGGAGATCTCGATGCCGAGGGTTTTTGCTTCCTGGCGTTTGAGTTCCTCGTCGATCAAGGTGTCGACGATTTTGGGCGCTAATTGTTGCGCCGTTTCACGAGTGGCCGGCAGACCGGACATGGCGATGACGAGCTTCAGGCGCGCGTGGAGGTCGTATTCCGAGATCGGTGCGCTGTTCACCGTGGCGACAATACCCATGCGCTGTGCCTGGGCTGGCGCCGACAGGCCGACGGCAACCGCCAGTATCAGGAGGGCGGCAAGTCGGGCGACCAGGGGGAATGGGGCGGATCGGAGTCCGGAGGAATCAATCATGATCTGCGGTAATCGCATTTTAGAAGGTGATCTGTCCAAGAGTCTTTAACAGCAGGTTGACGGTAAAGGCGTCTGTCGGTTGCAGATCTCTATCCTCGTAGAACGTCCGCGACAGGCGGGTCGTCACGACCAGGCACTCGTTTTCGAACACCAGATCGCTGACGATGGATCGCATTTCGTTTGCAGCCAAGTCACGAACGGCGCTGACGTTGATGCGCCAATCCCGCGACACTTGAGAGGACGCGGAGAACGACAATTCCTCGCGGCCCGTGAACTCACTGTCCGCCGGCTCTTCAAAGAAGATATAGCCGACAGATCCGCGCAGCAACGGGACACCGGCGCTGGCTTGCACCTGATGACGCCGGGCGGAGAACCCGTCCTTGGCGATCTGCGTGCGGTAGGCGAGGTCGAGATAACTTGAAGGATTTATCCGCGCGGTGGCGACGATGTCCGACAGGTCGTCTTCCAGGCCGCTGCCTTCCGAGAAGGTGTTGTCGGCATGGAACCGGTACGTCTGGCCCACAAGCAAGGACATGCCATAGCCGGTTGGGCCGTACAGTCCCCATTTCAGGCCATAGTTGACGCGGGTGCCGCCTTCGACCCGGTCGATACCGCCGAAGCGGTTCACGTCGAACAGGTTGGTGTCGTCGAATTCGAACTCCTGGCTGTCCTCATTCGGAATTTCCGCCGGGTTTCCGCCATTCGGGCTGGTGATGACGTTGATGATGGGCTCAAGCGTCTGGCTGGCCTTGCCCAACTGGCTGATCAGCGGGAACCGCCAGTCGAGGGATGCATAGGGATAGATGCGCCCGGTCATGCCGGTGAAATCGGTGTCGTTCGCGCGGCTCACGTTGTTGACGTGATAGGCGTCGGCCCATATTCCGGTGGAGAAATTGAACAGGTTGCCGATGGAATCGGAAAACCGCCGGTTCCAAGACGGGCGAATGGAAATGCGCCGGGTGTCATTGCCGCTTTCGTCGCGCGATACGGCAAGCAGGCTGGCATCAATGTTGAAGTTACCGCCGAAGCGGTCGGGCTCGCCGACATGGCTGAATTCGACCAAGGGTAAAACCAGGGGGCTGTCGATGGAATCCGCTTCGGCGCGCTGGTCCTGGAAGGAATAGGCATTGATCGCAAGGTAGTTACGGCCGCGGAATCCTTCAGCGTAGACCCGGCTTTCCAGCACCGGCGGGCTGTCGAAGCCGAAGCGGCGCAGGTAGGTGTCGTCCGTGGCCCGGTTGATGTCGAACCCGGCGCGCCAGGTTTTGTTTATGTCCCAAATGCCTTCGGAGAACACGTGGCCGCGGAAATCGCCTTCGGAATCGTTGATGCCGCTGACCTCGGTGTCGAGCTTGCCGTCCTTGAACCGCTTGCGGTAGTCGAGCGTCAGCTGGAATCCTTCGGATTCGGAAAACGCCGGTGTGGCGGTGACGTCGGACGATTCGTCGAAGGGGTAGAAATAGGGCAGCCGTGTCACGAACCCGAGGTCGGACGATCCGCCAAATCCGGGGGCCAGAAACCCCGCCTTACGCCGGATGCTGGGATCGGGGTGGATGAAATAGGGCGTATAGAGGACTGGGTAGCCGTAAATTTCGAGCCAGGCATCCCGGTATTCGATCGTCTTGTTGCGCTTGTCATGGATGACGCGGACGGCCTTGATCTGCCAGAGCGGCGGTGCGTCGGGGTCTTCGGCGCATTGCGCGCAAGGCGTATAGACCCCTTTGCGCAATTCGGTGACGACGGCGCCGGAGCGCTTGGCGCCCTCCGCCGCAAGGCGGGAGCGGTCGGTGAGAATGAGGCCGATGTTGCGGACAAGGCCGTCCTTCAGGTCGCCGGTGATGGTGATCTGGTCGGCGAACAGGGTTTCGCCGGACGGCTCCAGAATGGTGATGTTGCCGACCGCCTGCACGATGTCCGTATTTTGATTGTAGGTCACCTTGTCGGCGAGCATCGTGCGGTCGCCGTGGGTGATTTCCACGTTACCGTAGGCTGATACCAGACCGTTTTCCTGGTCGAAGCTCATTTCATCGGCCAGCAGGTTGACCGGGACTTCCGGCTGTCCCTCGGTCGGTGCAGGCGGTTCGCCGCGCGGCCCTGGGAGCGCGCGAGGCGGCGTCTGCTGGGCGGGCTCGGCGACGGGGTCAGGAACGGAGATGCTTGGGCGCGTAAGAGGGGCGCGGGCAGGGGGTACGGAAGACCGTGGGGATGTTTGAAACAGAATGCCGAGCGGCCGTTCAGCTGTCGCGCCGGTCAAGTCGGCCCGGACCGGCGCCGGGCCCGTCAGCACCGCCGCCAAAAGTGGCGCAGTCAACAGGCCGAGAACTCTTTGCCGCCGGTTCAGCATGGCGTTCAGCCGTCTTCCAAATGCAGCAGCATCGCGGCACCCAGCATGGTCGCGACGCCCGACGGAGTCCACGCCGCGAGCAGCACGGGAATGCTGTCCGACAGGCCAAGGGCGAAAACGATGTCGGAGAAAAAATAAAGGACAAAGCCGGTTAATACACCGCCCGAGACGATGTATGTCGTGCCGCCGCGCCGGGTCTGGCGCAGGGTGAATGTCGCGGCGATCAGCACCATGGCGCACATCAGAAGCGGCGCCGACAGCAGCGTGTGCCAGTATAGGCGATGGCGGACGGCCGAAAATCCGGCGTTCTCCAGCGTCTTGATGAAGTGTGGCAGATCCCAGAAGGACATGGTTTCCGGTGGCGCGAAGTTGTCCTGGATGCGATTGACGGTGAGGTCCGTCGGCAGCCAGTAATCCTTTTCAAAGCGGGCGGGGGCCTCGGGTTCGAACAGCCAGGCTTCCTTGAGGCGCCAGAAGCCGTCCTCCAGGCGGGCGGATTGTGCGTCGATCCGTTGACGGAATGTGTCCTTGCCTTCGTACAGGAAGACCAGGACGTCACGCAGTTCGACCTCGCTTTTCTGTTGCAGGACGCGTTCCGCGTGCACGACGCTTTGTCCTTTGTCATCGGCCTGGCGCAGCCACAGACCCGAATTGGAAATCGACAGAAAGCTGGTGTGCCCTTCGATGCGGGTCGCTTCCAGCCGTTCGTAGCGGGCCAGCATGGACGACGACAAGGGGTTGATCACCGTGATCTGCAGGAGACCCAGCAGGAAGGCAAGAAACAGAACCGGCAGCATGAACTGCCAGGCGGAAATTCCCGTTGCCCGGGTCACCACCAATTCGTTGGTGCGCGTCAAACGCCAAAAGGCCGCCATGCCGCCGAACAGGATGGCGAAGGGGAAGGTTTTCTGTCCCATGAACGGAAGCTTCAGAAGGGACATCTCCATGACCATCGCGAAGGTCACGGAATCGTGCTGGGCCGTACGCCGCAGCAATTCGACGGAATCGAACAACAGGATCAGCATCAGGAACAGGCAGAAGATGCCAAGGAAGCTGATCAGGAAATGCCGCCCGATATAGACGGAAAGGATCGCAGACAACCGCATGGCGTTCTCCCCCTCCTCAGGCCGTCTTGGCCATGGCCGGTGCCGCCGACGGCGGACGGACCATGACCAGCCAAGCCAACGGGATGGGAACCAGAACGGCGGCATAAAGCAACGGCATCAGTTCCAGGTTCTTGGCGACCATGTTCTCCACGCCCAGGATGACCGCCTGCAGAACGACCATGCCGCCGACGGCGGCGAGGACGCGCGTGGTCTGGGTTCGGCGGCCGAAATTGCCGGTCAAAAGGCAGCTTAGACCGATCACCGCGAAGGTCAGGCAGAGTATCGGCGCGATCAGCCGCCGATGGGCCTCGACGATGAATTTTCCAACGTTCTTCTGGCCGATCAGATGCGCTTGATTAGGGGTGTCGAAAAGTTCGTCAAGCGTGCGTTCCCGGGGTTCGCGCCATCGCGCGCCCTGGGGGCCGCCAATCGCCAGATTGTAGACCCACCGGTCGAAATACAGGATCGACAGTTTGTTGGTGACCTTGTCGACTTCCTGCCGGTTGCCCTTGAACATGACGACGCGGGGGCCCGTCGGGGTGTCGATCATGGCCCCTCGGTCGGCCATCAGGGTGAATGGTTTGGTCTTGTCGCGGGTGTCGTGAACCAGGATGCCGTGCAGCTGCCCGTCGGGCGTGCGGGCGCGCACATAAACCGTCGTGGTCCGGCCGACATTGTTGAACTCGCCTTCCTTCAGCAGGACATGGGAGACGCTGTTGCGGATGTCCCATTGCAGATCGCGGAATGCCCGGTAGGAATCCGGAACCAGTTTCAGGTGCAGGGTGTAGGACAGCACGATAATCACGGCGGCCAGGATCAGCGCCGGCTTGGCGAGTGCGAACTGGCTGAGACCTGCCGCCCGCATGACCACAAGTTCGCGGTCCGTAATCAGCTTAGCATAGATGAACACGACCACGGTGAACAGCGCGATCGGCAGGATGACAATCAGGAAGTTCGGCAGCAGAAGCCCCGAAAGATAGAAGAATGTTCCCGCGCTCAACCCCCGGTTGACGATCATCTCGACAAACCGCAGCGACTGGGTGAGCCAGATGATGCAGGTCAGCCCCGTCGTCACCAGGATCATACCAACCACAAGTTGGTGCAATATGTATCGCGTCAGCGAGTTCATTCGAATCCCCAGGGAATGAGGACCTCAAACTGTAGGAAAAAGGTTAATAAATCAAGGCACAAACCCTGATTCTCCGGGCCGTTACGGGGCAGGGCGCAGGAACTAGAAAGCGTCCGGCGAAACCGCTGCGATCGTGTCGCCGCCGGCCAGGATCGTCGCGCGCAGAGCCGCCGCCTGGGGTAGGTACTGTTCGGCGAAGAAACGGGCGGAAACGACTTTGTGATCGAGATAGGTATCGGTGTCGCCCCGTGCCTTGCGTTTGGCGGCGCGCAGCGCCCCCTGGGCCAGGAGCCAGCCGCCCGTGGCGATGCCCATCAGGCGCAGATAATGCACGGCGCCGGCCGCCGCGGGGGCGGGGTCCTGGGGCCAGGTTTCGACGATCCAATCCGTTGCCGTCTCCAGTGCGCGCACGGCCACGGTCAAAGGTTCCGCAAGATCGTCCAGGTCGCCGTCATGAGCGGCGAGGTCGGCGATGGTCTCGCGCATGGCCTTGATCAACTCGCCGGCGGCAATTCCCTCGTCGCGGGCGACCTTGCGGCCGACCAGATCGTTGGCCTGGATGCCGTTGGTGCCTTCGTAGATGCGGGCCACACGGATGTCCCGCGCATGCTGCGCGGCTCCGGTTTCCTCGATATAGCCCATGCCGCCGTGGACCTGGATGCCGATGTCGGCGACCTCGGACGCGATGTCTGTCGAAAAGGCCTTGGCCACGGGGGTCATCAGGTCGACGAAGGCCTGGGCGCGGGCGCGTTCCTGCGGGTCTTCATGACGCCGGGCGATGTCGACGCCGCCCGCGACCCTGTATGCAATGGCACGGATGGCCTCGGTCTGCACCCGCATGGCCAGCAGCATGCGGCGCACGTCCGGATGATGGATGATCGTTACCGGTTCAACCCCGCCGCCGGTGAGGGCGCGGCTCTGCACGCGTTCCTTGGCGAAATCGCGGGCCTGCTGATAGGCGCGCTCGGCGATGCCCACACCCTCCATGCCGACGGCCAGCCGCGCCGCGTTCATCATGATGAACATGTATTCGATGCCGCGGTTTTCCTCACCGATCAGGAAGGCCTTGGCGCCGCCGTCGTCGCCGTAGGACATGACGGCGGTGGGGCTCGCGTGCATGCCCATCTTGTGTTCCAGCGACACGCAGCGCAGGTCGTTGCGCGCCCCCGGCTTGCCGTCGCCGTCGGGCAGGAACTTGGGCACCACGAACAGGGACAGGCCCTTGATGCCCTCGGGCCCGTCGGGCGAGCGCGCCAGCACCATGTGCACGATGTTCTCGGCCATGTCGTGTTCGCCGTGGCTGATGAAGATCTTCTGGCCGCGCAGGACATAGTGATCGCCTGCGTGCTCGGCCTTGCAGCGGATGCGCGCAAGGTCCGATCCGGCCTGCGGTTCGGTCAGGTTCATGGTCCCGGCCCATTGCCCGGTGACAAGCTTCTCCAGGTAGATCGCGTTGATGTCGTCGGACCCGTGGGACAGCAGCAGTTCGATGGCGCTTTGCGTCAGCATGGGGCACAGGGCGAAGGACAGGTTGGCGGCATGCCAGATTTCCGACACCGCCGTCGCGACCAGCACGGGCAGGCCCTGACCACCCCAGTCCTCCGGCGCCCAGATGCCGTTCCAGCCGGCTTCGACGAACTGTTGGTAGGCGTCGGGGAAGCCCTTGGGCGTGCGCACCACGCCGTTTTCCAGAACGCAGCCCTCCCGATCGCCCGAATGGTTCAGGGGGGCGAGGACATCCGTTCCGAACTTGCCGGCCTCTTCCAGGATCGCGTCGATCAGATCCGGCGTCGCGTCGGCGTAGCCGGGCAGCCGGTTCACGGCGCCCAGGCCCGCGATCTCGTTCAGCGCGAAGCGCATATCGTCCAGGGGTGCCCGGTAATCCGCCATTGAATGTCTCCTCAACACCCCGGTTGTAGGCAAGGTTTGGGGCGCTGACAACGGTGCCGTTACGTCAAGGCGGGCGGGCGTATGGCGCGCGGCGCCGGGCCATGTAATATGGCGCCACCATCGACCAGCAGGAGACAGCCCGCCATGCCCGTATACGACCTTCTGATCACCGGCGCCGACGTCATCGACGGCACCGGCGGCCCCCGCCAGCGCGCCGACGTGGCCGTTATAGGCGACCGCATCACGGCGGTCGGTAATCTGGCGGCCGAAGGCGCCATGGCAAAGGAAACCGTCGACGGCACGGGCTTGGCCCTGGCCCCCGGGTTCATCGACGTGCATACCCATGACGACCGCTTGGTCCTGACACAGCCCAGTGTCGCACCCAAGACCAGCCAGGGCGTGACCACGGTGGTCACCGGCAACTGCGGCGTGTCGCTGGCGCCCTTTACGGCGGGCTGCCGTGCCGGGGAGGCCGACCCGCCGGGGCCCATGGCACTGCTCGGCGGCTGGGCCGACTACCGCTTCCCGACCCTGGCCGATTACAACGCCGCCCTGGCGGACAGCCCCGCCGCCATCAACGTGGCGAGTCTGGTCGGCCATACGACCCTGCGCGCCGGCGTGATGATGGATACCTTCGACCGCGCGGCGACCAAGGCCGAGATCGACGCCATGGCGCGGGTCCTGGAACAGAGCCTCAAGGACGGGGCCGTGGGCCTGTCGACGGGGCTGGCCTATCCCACGGCGATCCATGCGCCGACGGACGAGATCGTGGAACTGGCGGCCTGTTTGAAGGATTTCGGCGCCCTTTACACGACCCATATGCGCAACGAAGGCCCCGATCTGGTCGAATCCGTGGACGAGACCATCGACATCGCGCGCCGTTCGGGCGCGGCCACGGTGATTTCCCACCACAAATGCGTCGGCCGGGAAAACTGGGGCAAAAGCCACGACAGTCTGGCCCACATCAAGGCGGCGCAGCAGGATGTGACGCTCGATTTCGACGTTTACCCCTACACCGCGACCTCGACGATCCTGTTGAAGGATTTCCTCTCGACCTCGGAAAAGACCGTGCTGACCTCGTCCGCGACCCATCCGGAGATGGTTGGGCGCGAGTTCGACAGCGTGGTCGATGAATGGGGCTGTTCCGTGGACGAGGCGATCCGCCGCCTGTCCCCGGCGGGCGCCGTCTATTTCCGTATGGACGAGGCCGAGGTGCGCCGCATCATGGCCTTCCCGGGGGCGATGATCGCATCGGACGGCCTGCCCATCGACGAAGGCCGCCCGCATCCGCGTCTGTGGGGGACGTTCCCCCGCGTGCTCGGTCATTACTGCCGGGACGAAGGCGTGTTCAGCCTTGAGGAAGCCGTCCACCGCATGTCCGGCAAACCGGCCAGCGTGTTCGGGCTATCGGGCCGGGGCGTGATCCGCACGGGCGCTTTCGCCGATCTGGTGCTGTTCAACCCCAAGACGGTGATCGACCGCGCCACCTTCGACGCCCCGGAAACACCCGCGGGCGGGATCGAGCGGGTCTATGTGAACGGCCAACTGGTTTGGCACGACCTGGCCTGGACCGGCGCCCGGCCGGGCCGGCGGGTCGGGCGGGCGGTGGCCTGACGCGGTCCTCAGGGGGCCTCAAGGGCTTGGTGGCAATCGAAGCAGGCCTTGGTCAGTTTCACGAACTCGGCGTTGATCTTGCCGGCATCGGCCCGCGCGGGGTTCTGCGCCGCCGCCTCGGCGATCTCGGACAGGCGCGAGGCCTGCTGACGGAACCGCCAGCCCAGTTCCCAGGTTTTCTGGTCGGGTTCGACGAACTCCGGCGAGGCGTCACGTTTGCCGGCGGCCGATTTCAGCCCCAGCTTGACCTTGGCCAGGGCCGCCGCCTCCTTATAGTCGCCTTGCGCCAGACGGTCGGCGATGCACAGAAGATGAAGCAGGTGCCGGTGCATGCCGTAATGATGTGTCGCGGGGGCGGTGTTGCCGGCGGTTTCGGTGTCACCCTGGCAGACCGGCTCGGCCGCGGCTGCCCCGGTGGCCAGGATCATGACGGCTCCGGCGAGGCCGCAAAGCCAAGCCGACATTTCATAGCGAGCGGTTTTCTTTGTCATCGTGGGGCGAGTTTACCGCGAAGCGGCGCCCGGGAGACACCGAAAAGGCGGCTGGTCCGCGCCCGTTTACACCGCTGCTGGAGCGGCCCCGCCGGGCGTGGCGCGGTCATTCCGGGGAATATCCTTCACCTTGCCCCACAGGGCTTCGTGGATCGTGTAGGCGGCGGTCTGCACCATCGGTTCGATGATCCCCACACCCAAGGCGATGTGCCAGTCGCGGGTCAGGACATAGGCCACCGTCACGGCGACCACCAAATGCATGGCGGAATAGGTGCCCGTTTTGATCAGTTTGCGTGACATGGTGGCTCCTTTCGGGGGCATGCCGAGCCGTAATCCGGTCGGCTTTTGTTGAAAGGAATATAGTGCAATTGCGAATTATTCTCAATAAATATAAAGATGAATTGTTCCGCAGCTGGTGATCGACAAAATCGTTTTCCGGGGACTCTCGGGCACGAAAAAGGCGGGACCCGCAGATCCCGCCTTTCGCATTAATTGCTTGGGGTTAAAGCTTATTTTCCGAACAAGCCCTTGAGCTTCTCGCCCGCGCCCTCGATGGCCTTTCCGGCCTCGCCGGCACCCCCGGTCACGCCCTTGACGGCGTCGGAGGCACCTTTGACCGCACCCTCCATCATCTTGGCGGCGTTGCCGATCAGCTGTTCCGGGTTGATGGACATGATGCCGGCGGTCAGCTTGTCGATCACGGCCTTGGTCACCGCGGCGGGGCTGGTGCCGCCGGAATCCTTGCCGATGTCGGTCAGGGTGATGTTCGGCAGGGCGGCCTCAAGCGTTTTTCCGCCCAGGACGCCGGCACTCAGGTTCACCTTGCCGCCGGTGATGGTCAGTTTCTCGATCACCAGCTTCTGTTCCTCGCCGGACGACGCGTCTTTCTTGGCCTCGCCGCCGGCGCTCGCGAATTTCTTGGCGTAGGCGTCGACGTTTGCCTTGATAGCGTCGATGTTGGAGGAACCGCCGGCTTTTTCGTAGGTCACGACCGGTCCCGTGATGGCGATGGACTTGATGACGATCGGGTTCTTGCCGATGGACTCCTTGTCGATCTGCAGGGAGATTTCGCCCAGCTCGAACGCGCTCGGCGTCTTGAAGCCCGTGGGATTGCCGACATTCAGGCCTTTCATGGCGCCGGTGCCCTGGAACATGTCCAGGTCGACGGAATTCAGTGTCACCTTGGCCTGGGTGGCGTCGCTGCCGATGGTTTCCACGGCGGACTTCACCAGGTCGCCGGCGAACACGAACAGGTAGATGCCGACGGCGACGATGAGGGCGATGATCGCGCCCAGGATGTAGACGATTTTATTCATGACGGACTTTCCTTTGATTCAGCCGAAGTCGTAATGCCTCAACACAGCCACCTGCGCCGCCGTGTCCTCCTCCGTGTCCAAGGGATATCTTAGGCGCAAGCGAGGCGGGCGGTCCAAGATTTATGCCGCCGGTCCCGTCAGGTCAGCGCCCCCCGCGCCGTGACCTGCCACAGAGCCTCGACCCGGCCGTTGCGCACGCCCACGTACCAGTCGTAGAGGTTCACGGTCGGATCGCAGTGCCCGGGGATCAGCCGCACCTTGTCGCCCAGCTTGAGGGCCTGGCGGGTTTCGCTCAAATCGAGGCGTCCATGCTCGTCCGACGGCTTGGAATAGGTGACTTCCTCCAGTTCGGACACCAGGGGAAAGCCCTGATCGTTGCCGAGCGCCTTGTGCCCGGCATCGACGACGCAGAAATCGTCACTGGTTTTCGACATCACGGTGGCCAGCACGAACAGTGAATTCTCGAACGCCCGGAACGGCTTGCCGTCGGACATGCGATTCTGGCCGTAATCGGCGTCCATGAACACGTAGGACCCGCATTGAAGTTCGTTCCAAACCTTTGATTTCGTGTGAAATTCATAGGTGCCGGTGCCCGCGCCGCCGACCGTATCGCAGTCCAGTCCGGCCTCGGCAAGTTGTTCGACCGTCTTCTTGGTCAATACCTGGGCTGCGTTGATGGCCATCTTGCGTTCGGCGAAATCGCGGATGTGCTGGGCCGATCCCTGATAGGCCTGGAGGCCCGCGAAGCGCAGGTTGCGCGAGCGGTCGATTTCCTTGGCCAGGGCCACCGCCGCTTCGCCCGGCGCCACGCCGCAGCGCCCGGCACCGACGTCGATTTCCACCAGCACGTCCATGATTACGCCGACCTGGCCGGCGGCGGCGTTCAGGTCCGCCACGTTGTCCGCGTCGTCGGCGCAGACCGCGACCTTGGCGTGGCGGGCCAGGGCGGACAGGCGGTTCAGCTTGTGGCGGCCGACCACCTGATTGGAAATCAGCACGTCGTTGATGCCGGATTGGACCAGGGCCTCGGCCTCCGACACCTTCTGGCAGCATACGCCGACGGCGCCCAGTTCCATCTGCAGGCGCGCGATATGGGCCGACTTGTGGGTCTTCGAATGGGGACGCAGGCGGACACCGGATTCCTTGGCGAAGTCCGCCATTTTCTTGAGATTACGCTCGAACGCGTCGAGTTCGATCAACAGGGCCGGCGTGTCGATGTCCTCGGCGGCGTCGCCGATGCGCGCAGGTGCGGGTTGCCGCATGGGAAGTCCTCTCCTGGTGTATGCCCCGTATCGTGGGTGCGCATTTGATAGCGCCGGATCGCCATGCGGGCAACGGCCCTGTTGCCGCCCGCGTCGGCTAGACGATCCCGATCGCCCCCAGCACGGCGCCGATACCGACCAGGGCCGGGATCGGCACCCGGCCGGACAGCAGCAGGGCCAAGGCGCCGGCGGCGACGGCGGCGGATGCCCATTCGATGCCGCCGGTCTTTGTGACCAGCACGGACTCACCAAGAAAGACCGCCAGGTTGAAGATCACGCCGACCACGGCGGTGGTGATGCCGGAAAGGGCGCGCCGGGCGCGTTCGTTCTTTTGCAGGGCGTCCACATAGGGTGCGCCCGCGATGATGAAATAGAACGATGGCAGGTAGGTGACATAGGTCGTCAGCGCGGCGGCCAGGATGCCCGCGGCCAGCGGCGACAGCCCCGCCGCGTCGGCGCCGTTCCAGCCGGCGAAGAAGCCCACATAGGTGGTGACCAGGATCAGCGGCCCCGGCGTGGTTTCCGCCAAGGCGAGACCGTTCAGCATGTCGCCCGGGGCGATCCAGCCATGGGTGTTGACGGCCGCCTCGGCGATGTAGGGCAGCACCGCATAGGCGCCGCCGAAGGTCACGAAGGCGGCTGTGGTGAACAGCTTGGCCACGGCCAGGAACGGCGCTGGGCCGGCGAGCGCCACCACGGCGGCCACGGGCAGGGCCAGCAGCACCAGGAACAGGGCCGTGATGCCGGCCAGCCGCGTCCAGGGATTGCCCGCCGGGCGCTGCATGTGCAGGCTATCGCCATTGCCCGCGTCACCGCCGTGGCCGTGACCACCCCCGACCTTGCCGAGGGCCGGGATCATGGCGCCCAGGACGCCGGCGGCCAGGATGATGAGCGGAAAGGGCACATGGCCGAAATACAGGGCCGCGAAGGCCGCCGCCGCCAAGGCCACGGCGGGAACCGAATTGCAGGTTTTCTTGCCGATGCGCCACACGGCGAACACGATGATGCCGATCACGGCGGGCTTGATGCCGTTGAATACTTTGATGACCCAGGTGTTGTCGCCGTGGGCGGCGGCGATCCACGCCAGGGCGATCATCAGGATCGCGCCCGGCAGGAAAAATGCCGTGCCGGCCAACACGGCGCCCCGGATACCGTGCAGGCGCCAACCGATATAGGCGGCCAACTGCTGTGCCTCCGGGCCCGGCAGCAGCATGGAATAGTTGAGGCCGCGCAGAAATGCCTGTTGATCGATCCAGCGTTTCTTGTCGACGCAGTCGGCCTGCATGATGGCGATCTGGCCCGCCGGGCCGCCGAACGAGATGAATCCCAGGTGCAGCCAATACCATGCCGCTTCGGCGAAGCCGACGGCGGGCGGAGCGCTGATGGTTGAGGGTTCGGGTTGCGGCGGGGCGCCGGCGGTATCTGCGTCCATGACTGTACCCTATCGTTCAGCGGCGGCCCGGAACCGATCGGTGCCGGGTCGGGCCTACGTCAGGGCAGAGCTTGGACGGGAATTCCGTCTGATGATGCCGGGCGTCTGCCGTATGCCCGGGGAGAGAAAAATGGTAGCGCGCCGCCGGGGCTGGCACCACGCCTATTTCGTCACCTTGGGCGGTTGCTTGCGGGTGAACACCCAGGTCGTGTCGTCGCTCTGTCCCGCCTGAAAGCGATAGCCGCCGTCCGTGAATTTTTTAAGACCATCGGCCGTTTCGACGCGGTTGACGATCATGAAGCGGGCCATCATGCCGCGCGCCTGCTTGGCGAACAGGCCGAGCACGCGGGCCTGGCCCTGGTTGACCTCCTTGAACACGGGCGTGATCACGGGGGCCTTCAGGGCCTTGGGGTCGATGGCCTTGAAATATTCGTTGGACGCCAGGTTCACGACCGTCGGGTCCTTATGCCCCGCCACGGCCTGGTCGACGGCCTTGGTCAGGGCGCCGTTCCAGAACGCGTACAGATTCTCGCCCCCCGGGTTGGCGAACTTCAGGCCCATTTCCAGGCGGTAGGGCTGGATCAGGTCGAGCGGCCGCAGCAGGCCGTAAAGGCCTGACAGGATGCGCAGGTGATCCTGGGCGTATTCCAGATCGGCGGTCGACATCTCGCGCGCCTTCAGGCCGACATAGGTGTCGCCGTTGAACACCATGGCCGCCTGCTTGGCGTTGGTCAGATCGAACGGCGGCTTGAAATCCTTGAAGCGCTGAAAGTTCTGGTCGGCCAGGGTTTCGCTAATGCCCATCAGGTTGCGCAGGTCCTGGCGCGTGAGTTTGCGCGCGGCCTGGACCAGCTTCTTCGACTTGGCCAGGAAGTCGGGTTGGGTATGGCTGTCCAGGGTCGGGTCGGTCTCGAAATCCAGTTTCTTGGCGGGGGAAATCAGGGCCAGCATGTCGGGGTGCCTCTGCGCTGTGGGACGGGGCGGGCGGCATGCCGCCGGGCGGCGGCTTGGCAAAGTGCGATGCCGATGACATATAAGGGCTTGTGCCCGTATCGTAAACGGCGAACGACGAAAAGGGAGAGGCCATGCTGACCGTCTGGGGGCTGAAGACCTGCGATACCTGCAAGAAGGCGCTCAAATGGCTGGCCGATGAAGGCATCGCCCATGCGGTGAAGGACGTGCGCGCCGACGGCGTCCCCGCCTCCGAACTGGCGCGTTGGATCGATGTCGTGGGTTGGGAAACCTTGGTCAACAAGTCGTCGACCACCTGGCGCGGGCTTGCCGACGGCGACAAGGAGGGGCTCGACGCCGCCAAGGCCAAGGCCCTGCTGGCCGCCCATCCGACCCTGATCAAGCGGCCCGTGTTCGTGCTTGGCGACGACATCATCGTCGGCTTTCGCGACGCCCAGAAGAGCGCCCTCAAGGCCGGGACCTGATCGGCGGACTCATGTCCATTATCGAGCGCCTGGCGCCGACCGAAAATTTAACCGAGGCCGAGGTCGAAACCGGCCTGAAGTGGCTGCTGCACAACGGCATCTGGGCTCAGGGCATGGAGACGCTGGCGCTGGGGCCGATCCTGGTCGCCTATGCGCTCTACTTAGACGCCTCGAACCTGGCCATCGGCTTGCTGGTCGCGCTGCCCAACCTGGGTCAACTGGCCCTGCTGCCCGCCGTCCAGGTGGTCGAGAGGGTGCGCCGGCGGCGCCTGCTCGCCGTTGTCTTCGGCGCGGCCAGCCGGCCCATGCTGTTGGTCATGGCGGCGGCGGTGCTGATCCCCTCGAAGGAGGTGGGCCTGGCCGTGCTGCTCACCGGGCTCACGCTTCGCTACAGCCTCGGCGCCTTCGTCGGCTGTTCGTTCAATTCCTGGATTCGCGATCTGGTGCCGGAAAGCCGCATGGGGGCCGTGTTCGCCAACCGTCTGATGTGGATGACCGGGATCGGCATGGCGGTCAGCCTGCTGGCCGGCCTGTTCGTCGACGAATGGGGCCGTTTGGTGCCGCACCGAGAAGCCTACGGCTATTCGATCCTGTTGATGCTCGCCTTCGTCGCCGGCTGTGCCAGCGTCTATTGCATGTGCCGCATTCCGGAACCGGCCATGCCGCCGGCGGAACGCCACCTGCCCCTGACCGAGCGCCTGGCCGAACCCTTGAACGATGTCAATTTCCGCAATCTGGTGATCTTCCTGGGGGCCTGGAACTTCGCCATCAATCTGGCCGCCCCCTTCTTCACGGTTTACCTGTACAAGCGTCTGGGCCTCAGCGTCACCATGGTGACGGTGCTGCTGATCGTTAGCCAGGCGGCCAACATCGCCGTGTTGAAGACCTGGGGACGAATCGCCGACCGGGTGTCCAACAAGGGCGTCTTGACCGTCGCGGCCCCCCTGTTCGTTCTGTCGATCTTCCTGTGGACCTTCACCACCCTGCCGGAAAAACACATGCTGACCGTCCCGCTGCTGGTCGTTATCCACGTCCTGACCGGGATATCGACCGCTGGGGTGACGCTGGCCTCGGGCAACATCAGTTTGAAGCTGGCACCCCGCGGCGCGGCGGCAAGCTATCTGTCCGTCGCGTCCCTGATCACCGCGATCTGCGCCGGCACGGCGCCCATTTTCGGCGGCTTGTTCGCCGACTGGTTCATGGACCGCGAACTGACCCTGATCCTGCGCTGGACCGAACCGGAAACCCGCCATGTGTTCCAGGCCATCAACCTGCGCCATTGGGATTTCTTCTTCATTCTGGCGGCGGTCTTGGGGTTTCTCTCGCTCAACCGCTTGCGTCAGGTTAAAGAGGTTGGCGAGGTCGAGGAGGACATCGTCCTGGAAGAAATCATGGCCACCGCCCGCCAGGGCATGCGCAACCTGACCTCCGTCGCCGGGTTGCGGTCGGCGGCGACCTATCCGGTGGAGCTTCTGTTCCGCAAGGTGCGCCTCAGCCGGCGCAAGGGCGGTGGGAAAGCCCCCACGCGTTTCACCTCCGACGGACCGATTCCCTGACATGATCCAAGATCCCCTGTTCTACCTCCTGGCCGTGCCGGCGGTCTTGATCGCCGGCATTTCCAAGGGCGGGTTCGGCTCCGGCCTGGCGCTGATCGCCGTGCCGATGATGTCGCTGATCGTGCCCGTGCCCATGGCGGCGGCGATCATGCTGCCGGTGCTGATGTCCATCGACTTCATCAACATCTGGGTCTACCGCAGGGATTTCAGCGGCCCCGACCTCAAGGTTCTGCTGCCGGGGGCCGTGCTCGGCACGGCGGCCGGATGGGCCGGGTTCCAGTTCATGACCGAGGAAGGCACGCGTCTGATGGTCGGCCTGATCGCCATCGCCTTCACCCTCGACCATTGGCTGCCGCTGCGGCCCAAGCCCGACGGTGCCCGGCCGCCCGGCCTGCGCGGCGTGTTCTGGGGCATGTGCGGCGGCTTCACCAGCTTCTTCGCCCATGCGGGGGCACCGCCGGTGCAGGTCTACCTGCTGCCGCGCGGGCTGGCCAAACGGCCCTTCGTCGGCACCTTCGCCATCTTCTTCTGGGCCGTGAACCTGATGAAGTTTCCGGCCTATTGGGAACTGGGCCAGTTCACGGCGGAGGTCCTGTGGACCGCGCTGGTCCTGGTGCCCCTGGTGCCCATCGGCATCCGCATCGGCCTGTGGGGCCAGAACCGCCTGTCGGACAAGGTGTTCTTCGGCGTGTGCTATGTGCTGCTGTTTTTCACCGGCATCAAGCTGACCTGGGACGGCCTGCGGCCGCTGATCGGCTAGGCCGGTTTGGGCATACATTCATGCTGATTTACCGCGTGTGGCGAGAAAGAGAGCCGCTATTCCCACGCAGGCCATCGCGGCCGCGATTTGTGGGCTGGACCGGTCCTTTCCTGAAATTTCGCGGACGACGTGCTCACAATTGTCGGAAAAGAGACGGTATGGCGTGCCGACCATTTTCTTAGCACGATAAACAATTTCCTGATCCGGGAGAGATGACCATCGACCATGATGTTTTGCGGCGCGGTTCTTGGTTGCGTCTTTCAATTTTTCGATTGTGACGCAGCCCTTTTCTTTTGACCCATGGGCGACCTCCCCTGGTCCGACCACGATCATGTAGTGTCGATACACGAATTTTGGGACTGACAGAACGTCTCCGATTTGGTACATTGAATTTCCTTTCAATAAGAAATATTAAGTCATTAATGACTATAATGCCATAAATTTGAAAGGTAGTCAATGAGCCAAAACGCCACCTACTCAATGATAATTACGCAGTTGCTGAATGATCAGCGTGATGCGGAAGGAATGAGTTTATCTGATTTCCTTACTGCATCTGGCTTGTCGCAATCGACTTGGTCCCGGATTAGCCGAGGAATTTCCCATTTTTCGATAGAAGAGCTTCGTGCTACCTGCAATGCGCTGTCATTGGATTTGTCGGAGATCATCAAAACAGCTGACCGACTGGCTCGGGACTTGCCTGAGACCGAGGGAGTGAATGTCCTTGATAATCTTAAGGGCACAGAAAATAAGTCAATTTTGCCGACCATAATTGCCGGTGCGGCATTGGCGTTTTTGATCTCACGCGCGCTAAAAAAATAATCTTGTTGGCGCGTATTCTATTGAACGGCGTGAAGCCGACCATCCCATCTCTTTGTGTAGAGTTTCTGATCGGTCAATTCGGTTTGGGAACCCAGTTATGGGTTTCCGCCGCCGCGTGCCGCGCCCAGGCGAACAGCGCGTCATAGACCGCCATTCCGGCATCCAGCATCGCCAGGTCGTCGTCCGCGTACAGCGCCGACAGGCCGAGGGACGCCGCCAGCAAGCCCGCGCATTCCGGGGCCAGATCGAGCCGTCCTGTATCCGTGCCGCGGACGATAAGCGCCAGGCGGTCCAGGGCCGGATTTTGAATGCCCGACCAGGCGACGAAGGCGTCGAAGCTGCAGTTGTCGCCGACATGGCTGAACGCCACGTCCGGGATGTCGTAAGGGGCGCCGCCGGTCTCCGTCGCCACGTCCTTGACGAAGTCCTTGGCGACGTAGTGGAACACGGCGCCCGGATCGACGAAGCGGCGGATGAACCAGGGGCAGGCGATGCGGTCGATCTTGGGCCGCTCGCGGGTGACCCAGATGCTGGACCGGCCTTCGGGCACGAGGCCGCGCTTGACGGTGATGCCGCCGGCTTCGATGAAATGATCGATCCCGCCGTCCAGGTAGTAGGCATCGATGCCCAGCGCCCGCAGGGTCGCGGCGGCGCTCTGGCTGATCGCATGGCCGTGCACGCAATAGACGACGACCGAGCAGGCCTCCGGCAGGTTCTCGGCCCAGTCGGCGGCATCCGCATGGTCGCGCCAGACGGCGGTGGCGATCATGCTGCCGGCTTTGTCGAAGGCGGCGCGGCGGCGCACGTCGACGACGACCGGCGCATCGGGCGTGGCGAGGGCGCGGTTCAGGTCGTCGGCGGAAACGGCGTTGGCGGACAGGGGCAGGGCGGGGTCGGACATGGCTCAAACCTCTCTTGCATCAGAGGGCCGAGCAGTGCTTGGGCGGGCCGCCGCCTTAATCGTCGCCGGGGGACTGCGTGACCCCGGCGGAATGGAAGGGTTATACGCCCGTTCGCGAAGCGGGACAACGGGGCATCAGCGAAAATACCGTCCCGGCGACACGCCCAATGCCTTCTTGAACATGGCGATGAAGGCGGACGGGCTGTCATAGCCGAGGTCGAGGGCCGTCGCCGTCACGGACTGCCCGGCGGCCAGCAGTTCCAGCGCCTTCAGAAGCCGCGCCTGCTGCCGCCAGGCACCGAAGGTCATGCCGGTATCCTTGACGAACAGGCGGGCCAGGGTGCGCGGACTGGCGCCTGCGGATTTGGCCAGGGAGTCGAGCCCGGCGTCCAGTGATGGGTCGTCGGACAGCGCCTCGGCGATGCGTTTCAGGCGCGTGTCCTCGGGCCAGGGCAGGTGCAGGGGGGCTTGGTCGAGGACCTTCAACTGATCGAGGATCACCGCCATCAGCCGCCCGGCCGGGCCGTCCGCGTCGTATTCGGCGGGCACGTCGACGGCGGCGCGGATCAACTCACGCAGCAGCGGCGACACGGTGACGACGCTGCACGCCCGGGGTAGGCCATGGGCGGCCTCCGGGCTGACCCAGAGGCTGCGCATCTTGACGTCGGTCGGGAAGTCGACCCGGTGCGCCATGCCGCCCGGCACCCAAACGGCGCGTTCCGGCGGCACGACCCACACACCGGCCTCGGTCGTGACGGCCATGACGCCGGAAATGCCGTAGACCAGTTGTGCCCGCGGATGGGAATGCCAGCGCGTCGCCTGGCCCGCCGGATAGTCCGTGGCGGCGGCGACCACGGGGCGCGGCACGGCCTGCAGGGCATTGACCCGCGCAATGTTGTCCTGATGGGTCTGTTCGCGGCGGGGGCCGTCCATGGGATGCCTCGTTTGTCCATTTCGCGATATAAATTGACAGAATACGGAAAGACTGTCGATGCGACTTTGGGGCACAAGGATAGTCGGCCCAATTCCCAGTGTTCACCCGGGCCGCCTTACCCACTTTAGAAGGCCAAGACCGACGATGGACTATTTCGACCGACGCGGTGTCCAGTTCCTGTTCCTGAACCTGGGCCACCTTTACGACCACCTGTTCATGCTGCTTTACGCGACGGCCGTCGTCGCCATGGCCAAGGACCCGGCGTTCCACGGTTCCTACGGCTTTCTGCTCGCGCTGTCGACGGCAAGCTTCGTCGCCTTCGGCGCCGGATCCATTCCGGCGGGCTGGCTCGGCGACAAATGGTCCAAGCACGGCATGCTCACGGTGTTCTTCATCGGCATCGGCACGGCCTCCATCCTGACCGGCCTTGCCACGGGCCCATACGCCGTGGCGGCCGGCCTTTTGGCCATCGGCGTGTTCGCCGCCATCTACCACCCCGTCGGCATCGCCATGGTCGCGGAAAACGCCAAGTCCCTGGGCAAGGAACTGGGCATCAACGGCGTGTTCGGCAACCTGGGCGTGGCCATGGCCGCGATCGTCGCCGGCACCCTGACCGACGTCATCAACTGGCGCGCGGCCTTCATCGTGCCGGGCGTGATCTCCATCGCCACCGGCTTCGCTTACATGATTTTCGCGCGCAACGCGCCCGAACCCCACGCGCTGGCCAAGAAGGACAAGTTCATCGGCGCCTCGCGCGGCGAAATCCGCCGCGCCATCGCCGTGGTGCTGCTTGCCTCGGCCCCCGGCATGCTGATCTTCAACGCGACGACCAACGCCCTGCCCAAGGTGTTCGACGAACGCCTGGGCGATCTGGCCTCCAACCTGAGCCAGGTCGGCATGTGGACCTTCGTCGTGTTCGTGATCGCGTCCTCGGCCCAGGTCATGATGGGCATGATGCTGGACAAATACCGGCTGAAGCCGATTTACCTCACGGCCATATTCCTTCAGGCGCCTGCTGTGTTCTTCGTCGCCTTCGCCTACCATGTCGGCATGTTGGGCAGTGCGGCGGCCATGATGTTCGTGGTGTTCTCGATCATCCCGATCCACGACACCATCATCGCGCGGTTCACCAACAAGGAATACCGTTCGCGGGTGTTCGCGCTCAAATATCTGGTCGGGCTCTGCGTCGGCGCGGCGGCTCTGCCCATGGTTGGCTGGCTGCACACCAACATGGGCGGGTTCGAGACCGTGTTCCTGGTGCTGGCCGCTCTCGCCGTGTTCGAGGCCGGGGTCGCCCTGTTCCTGCCGTCGCGCGACCATCTGACCCAGGCGGAACCAGCAGCTCAGCCCGCGGAATGACCCCACACATAACGCAGGCGCGGAGCGGCCCCATGCATCACGCATGGGGCCGTTTCGCTGTCTGGGTATCGGCGGACGGGGTGAAAACCTAGAACCGGCCCGCCTTGCGCGCCCGGCGCAAGGCCTCGGCGACGCAGCGGCTGTCGGCGAGGCCCTGGTGCATGGCGCCGGGCGGTGCGAAGCCCATGAGCTCCGGCAGGTCCGAACTGTTCGGTATCCGGTCCGTGCCGAGGTGCGCCATCACCGCCGCGCGCACGTCGCCGCAGCGGTAATCGGCGAAGGGGTTGGCTAGGCCGTACAGCTGACAGTTCGTCACGATGTGCATCAACTCATCGCCGAAGCCGACGAACTCGGTCGCCTGTCCGACAAATTCGGCAAACCGGGAAAGGGCCTCCTTCAGGTCCAGGCCCTCGCGGTCCATGCGATCCTGCGTGATGCCCGTAAGGTTTGTGAAATAGCGGTCGAGGGTCGGATTGATGCGGGGACGGACCAGAACCTCAAAGGCACCCAACTCCTCCAGTGCCGGCGTGTCGGCCAGCCTGACCGCGCCGATTTGCACGATCTCCATCTCTTCGCCGGGGGCCGACCAGGTTCGTTGCCGGGATCCCTCCCAGGCGGTCCATTCCAGGTCCATGACGATCAGCGCCAGATCATCGCCCTTCATGGCGTGCCATCCTCGGTCCGCGCCGCCCGGATCAGGCGGTCGTTGATGGCGCGGCCGAGCCCCCGGTCAGGGATCGGCATGACGGCGATGGCCGGGGCCGGTCCGCTGTCCAGGTCGTGCAGCATGGCGAACAGGTTGGCGGCCGCCTCGGTGGTGTCGCCCGCGGCACTCAAGTTCAGGCACCCTTCGGGGGCGTCGGGGCCGAAGCCGAGCAGAACCTCGCCCGCCTCCGCCTTGCGCGCGTTTAGGCGCAGTCGCTTCGACGGCGCGTAATGGCGGGCCAGCATGCCCGGCGAACGCGGCCCGTCGGGGCCGATCTCATGGGCTTCGGCCGCGGCGCCGCAGACAGTCTCGATGTCTTCCCGCGACAGGCCGCCCGGGCGCAGGATCACCGGCCGCACGCCGGTGGCATCGACCACGGTGGATTCCAGACCCACGGGGCAGGCGCCGCCGTCCAGGATGATCTCCGGCCCGCCCTGGTCCGGCCCGGGCAGGGAGGCGGCGACATGGGCCGCCTGCGTCGGGCTCATGCGGCCCGACCGGTTGGCGCTGGGGGCCGCGATCGGCAGGCCGCTCGCCTGCAAAAGGGCCTGGCCCACGGGATGGTCCGGGGCGCGCATGGCGACGGTGTCGAGCCCCGCCGACACCAGCCGCGACAACTTGCAGTCGGTCCGCCGGGGCAGGACAAGGGTCAGCGGTCCCGGCCAGAAGGCGTCCATCAAGCGGCGGCCGAGGGCCGTGATCTCGGCGTATTCGGCGGCGGCGGCGGCATCGGCCACATGCACGATCAGGGGGTTGAACTCGGGCCGGTCCTTGGCGGCATAGATGGCGGCGCAGGCGGCATCGTTGGTGGCGTCGGCACCCAGGCCGTAGACCGTTTCCGTGGGAAAGGCGACGAGGCCGCCCGCCCGAAGTACGTCGGCCGCGCGGGCGATGGCGGCGGGGTCCGCCGCATCGGCGATCGGGGAGGAGGGGACGGCGCTATCCGTCAAGGCCGATCCCCTTGCCGACCGCGATGAAGTGGGGGTTGTCGAGGCCGTTCTTGCCGTAGGTGAGCGGCGCGCCGTCCGTGGTCAGCACGTCGCCGCCGGCAAACCGCAGCACCGCGTGGCCCGCCGCCGTGTCCCATTCCATGGTCCGCCCGAAACGGGGATAGATGTCCGCCGCCCCTTCGGCGACGCGGCAGAACTTCAGCGAGCTGCCGGCGCCGATGCGCTGCGCCACGGTGTAGCGTTCCAGGAACGCGTCCGCTTCTTCGGCCCCGTGGGACCGGCTGACCACCGCGGTCAGGCCCTCGGCCGGGGCCTCGCGGCTGGATATGGGGACCAGGGGGCCGTCGTCGGTCTGCTTGAACGCACCCGGCGCACCGGCCACGAAGGTTTCGTTCAGCACGGGCAGATGCACCACGCCCAGGACCGGCCGGCCGTTTTCGATCAGGGCGATGTTGACCGTGAATTCGCCGTTGCGCTTGATGAATTCCTTGGTCCCGTCGAGCGGATCGACCAGCCAGAACACGGGGCCGGTCGGCTGCTTGAGGCCCTCGGCCTCGGCGGCTTCCTCGCCGACGATGGGGTAATCGGTGGATATCTCGTCCCGGATCGCTTTGGTGATCAGGACTTCGGCCAGTTGGTCTGCCTGCGTCACCGGCGAGTTGTCGCCCTTGGTCGCGACGTCGAAGTCGGTCTCGTAAACGGTCAGGATTTGCGCGCCCGCGCGCCTGGCAATATCCGCCACCCGTTCAAGCAGGTTCAAATCGATTGTCAGCATGTCGGACGCGCCGGGTCGTGGGGGATACGGGGCAATCTCCGTTTCCGGTTTGTCGCCCGCGGCAAGCCGGGAGTCAACCAACGGCGGCCGGGACTACACGGAGCGGGGACGCCAGAGCGGCCGGTCGGCGGGCAGATCGGCGGATTGGGCCTCTTCGGCGACGAATCGCCGCGCCTGGAACGTGGACGACCAGTGATTGCCCGCCATGCCGGCCTTGCGCTTCAGATGCATCAGGAACGCCCGCCTGTCGGGCAACTGTTCCCAGACGGCAGGCAGGAACAGGGCGCGCTTGCCGCCGTCGGCGATGACCAGCCCGTCGACGCCGGGGCGAAGCTGGGCCAAAAGGTCCGCCTCGTCGCGGACGGTCATGGGCGCCTGGGGGCTGAGCACGGAAATCGAAAGGGTCATGTCCGGCAGTTCCGATGCCGCCAGATTCGGAAATCGCGGATCCCGGAACGCGGCGGAAAAGGCGTTGACGGCGACGTCGGTCAACAGTGGGCGGTGCGCCTCGGGCGAGCCGATGCAGCCGCGCAACTGCCCGTTTTTCTTAAGCGTCACGAAGCAGGCGCCGGGGGCGACCAGGTCGGCGGGGGCGGCGGCCAGGTCCGGCATCAAGGGTTGGCCCGTTTCCAGGCCGTGTTCGATGGCGGCGGCGGCAAGGCGGACGAGGTCCGCGCCGTGGCGGGCGAGCAGCGCCCGGGTCTGGGCCGCGAAATCGGTTTCGCCGCCGTCATCCGCCGTTTTCGCCGGGATCTCCGGATTTTCCAGGAACAGCCAGGAGCCGTAGCCGACGACCCGGTCGCGCGGCCCGGCCGTGTCGCCGGAATTGCGCAGGTCCACGGTTTCCACGGTCATGCCCCGGGCCTTGGCCAGTTTCAGCAGGCCGCCCAGGGGAAAGCGGCCGCAGGCGCCGTGGGTGGAAATCCGGTCCGGCGCCAGGGCCTCGATGGCCTGGCAGGTGCGCCGGTCGATGGCCCGGGCGCTGTCGTAATCGAGATAATGGCTGAGGTCCGAGGACACGACGATCAGCGTCTCCGGCCCGCCCCAAAGCCTGTCCAGGACCTCCGCGACCTGATCCGGCGTGGCCTGGCCGACGACCAGCGGCAGGACCTTGAACTCGTCAAGCACGGACATCAGGAACGGCAAATGCACTTCCAGGGAATGTTCCTGGGCATGGGTCGCGTCGAACACCTGGACCTGCGGCAGGTCCGATATCAGCGCCGCCGCCTCCTTGTCGATTTCGACCGGGCCCATCGGCGTGTCGAAGGCGTCGGCCCCCGACAGGGCCAGGCCGTTGACGGCGACCCGGTGGCAGGGACCCAGCAGAATCACCCGTTTGATCCGGGCATGGGCGGGCCTGATGCGCGCATAGGCGCTGGCCGCCACGGGCCCCGAATAGATGTAGCCCGCATGGGGGGCGACGATCGCCTTGGGCACGGGGCCGACGGTGGTCCTGGCGTCGTCCCAGCAACGGGCGAGCAGGGCCTGTAGGTCGCCCGGACGATCCGGGTAGAAGGCGCCGGCGACGGCGGCGGGGCGGATGATGCTCATGAACTCGGACTCTCGTTGCGGACCTCTGGCGGACACGGCGACACACACCCATATGATAGCAGATTGGGGTTGGGTTTGTTGACGCGCCGTGCCGCCGTTTCGGGTAATATAGGCACGCGGACGCGCCGCCCCAAGTTGCGAGGCAAAGCCGATGACCGCTCATAACACTCATGCGCCGGAGGACTTCACCGGCGCCTTTCCCGGCCGCTACTGGCACAAGCTGGAGGACGGCCGCATTCAATGCGACGTCTGCCCCCGGTTCTGCAAGATGCGGGCGGGGCAGCGCGGGCTGTGCTTCGTGCGCGCGTCGGACGGCGAGCAGGTGGTGCTGACGACCTATGGCCGATCCTCGGGGTTCTGCATCGATCCCATCGAAAAGAAGCCGCTCAACCACTTCTATCCCGGCACGTCGGTTCTCAGCTTTGGCACGGCGGGCTGTAACCTGACCTGCAAGTTCTGCCAGAACTACGACATTTCCAAGTCCCGCGAGTTCGACAAGCTGCAATCCCTCGCGACGCCGGAAATGATCGCCGAGGCGGCCGTGCAAGCGGGGTGCAAGTCCGTCGCCTATACCTACAACGATCCGGTGATCTTCCTGGAATACGCCGTCGACACGGCCAAGGAATGCCGCAAGCGGGGCATCAAGAACGTGGCCGTCACCGCGGGCTACATCACGCCCGAGGCGCGGCCCGAGTTCTTCGAATACATGGACGCGGCCAACGTCGACCTCAAGGCCTTCACGCCCGAGTTCTACAAGGAGCTGTGCAGCGCCGAGTTGGACCGGGTGCTGGATACGCTCAAGTACATCAAGCACGAAACAGACTGCTGGCTGGAAATCACGGACCTGGTCATCCCCGGCCGCAACGACGGCGAGGACGAACTGGACCGCATGACCAAGTGGATCGTGGACAACCTGGGCCCCGACGTGCCGGTCCACTTCACCGCCTTCCACCCCGATTGGAAGATGATGGACGTGCCGCCGACGCCGCCGGAAACCCTGGTCCGCGCCCGCGAGATCGCGATGCGGAACGGTATCCGTTACGCCTACACCGGCAACGTCCACGACAAGGAACATCAGTCGACCTATTGCCACAACTGCGGCGGCATCCTGATCGGACGGGACTGGTACGAGTTGTCCGAGTTCAACGTGACGACCGAGGGCAATTATCCGGGCAACTGCAAGGCCTGCGGCGCCGAGGTGCCCGGCCGCTTCGACGGCCCGGCGGGGACATGGGGCCGGAAGCGCCAGCCGCTCCGCATTCAGCCGCCGTCGGCGTGATCGGGGGCGTATTTCGGGGGCTTGCGCACATCGCTCCATTGTATACAATCCGCGTCAGCAGATACCCTTCAGGGAGAGGATTCCGACCATGGCCCCCGACGCTTCCGCCGCCTACGACGCCAATCGCCCCGCCGACATCAGCCCCGAGGAATGGGAAGTCCGGGTCAACTTGGCCGCCGCCTATCGTCTGGTCGATCTGTTCGGCTGGTCGGACCTTCTGGGCACGCATCTGTCGGCCCGCGTGCCGGGGCCGGACGAACATTTCCTGATCAACCCCTTCGGCGTGCTGTTCGAGGAAATGACCGCCTCGGCCCTGATCAAGGTGGATGAGCACGGCACCTGCCTGACCAATTCCGAATACAGCATCAACCCGGCGGCCTTCGTCATCCATTCCGCCGTGCATCTGGCGGTGCCGGAACTGACCTGCGTCATGCACACCCATACGCGGGACGGCGTCGGCGTGGCCTGTCAGGAAGATGGCATCCTGCCGATCTCGCAGCAGGCGCTCTCCGTCTACGCCCATACCGCCTATCACGACTACGAAGGCCTGGCCTTCGACCTGACCGAACGCGAGCGCCTGGTCCGCGACCTGGGCGACAACCGGGTCATGGTGCTGCGCAACCACGGCCTGCTGACCGTCGGCCGGTCCATCGGCGAAGCCTTCATGTGGATGTACCGGGCGGAACGCGCCTGCCGCTATCAGCTGTCGTTCCAGCAGTCCGGCGCCAAGTTGACGCCGATCCCCCAGGCGGTCATCGACAAGACCGTGGAACAGGGCAAGATCGCCAACTCGCCGAACGGCCATCGTCCCATCGGCCAGAAGGAATGGCCGGCGCTGCTGCGCAAGCTGGACCGCGCCAACCCCGGCTACGACGCCTGAGCGGCGACATTCCACGCCGCCCGCGGCAGAATCCCCTTCACCCGAAGGGGCATGGAACCCTATATAGTGGAACCCATCCATTCGCGCGGGCGATTCCGCCTGCGCGTCTTTACGCCGCCGCGCGGCCGGACCCGATGTCGGGGACGCGCGCGGCGCCTCACATGAATAGTCCCAAGGACAGATAGATGAAAATCACCTTCGCCAATCCCGCACTCCCCACCCAGGGCGTCGTCGTCGTGACCGCGACCGAGGACGCCAAGCTGTCGAAAAGCGCCACCGTCCTGGACGTCAAGCTGGGGGGGGCGATCACCCGCGCCGCCAAGGCCGCCAAGTTCAAGGGCAAGTCCGGGGAAAGCCTCGACCTGATGGCGCCGGATACCAAGTTCGACCGCGTCCTCGTGGTCGGCCTGGGCAAGCCGGACGAACTGAAGGACCTGAGCCTGCAGGAAGCGGGCGGGCGCATCTATGCGGCGCTGTCGGGCCAAGGCGCCACCGCGACCGTCCTGATCGACGCCCTCGACGGCAGCAAGATGACGGCCGCCGACATGGCCGCCAACCTGGGCTTCGGGGCGCTGCTGCGGTCCTACCGCTTCGACAAGTACCTGACCAAGGAGCCCAAGGAAAAGAAACCGGTCCTTAAATCGATCAAGGTGCTGTGCCCGACCTCGGCCAAGGCCAAGGCCGCCTTCGCCGACATGGAAAAGGTCGCCGAGGGCGTGTTCTTCACCCGCGACCTCGTGTCGGAGCCGCCGAACGTGCTGTACCCCGCGACCCTGGCCAAGGAGGCCCTGGCGCTGAAGAAGCTGGGCGTCAAGGTCACGGTGCTGGGCGAAAAGGAAATGACCAAGCTGGGCATGGGCGCACTTCTCGGCGTCGGCCAGGGCAGTGCCCGCGAAAGCAAGATGGTCATCATGGAATGGACCGGCGTGGCCAAATCGAAACCGGCCAAGGCGCAGCAGCCGGTCGCCTTCGTCGGCAAGGGTGTCACCTTCGACACCGGCGGCATCTCGATCAAGCCGGCCGCCGGCATGGAAGACATGAAGTGGGACATGGGCGGCTCGGGCGTGGTCATCGGCCTGATGAAGGCGCTGGCCGGACGCAAGGCCAAGGTCAACGCCGTCGGCGTGGTCGGCCTGGTCGAAAACATGCCGGGCGGCAATGCCCAGCGGCCGTCGGACATTGTCAAATCCATGTCGGGTCAGACCATCGAGGTTCTGAACACGGACGCCGAGGGCCGCCTCGTCCTCGCCGATGCCCTGTGGTACACGCAGACCAAGTTCAAGCCCAAGTTCGTCGTCGATCTCGCGACCCTGACGGGGGCGATCATCGTGGCGCTCGGCAACGAGCGCGCGGGCATGTACGCCAACGACGACGCGCTCGCCGATCAGGTGTTCCAGGCCGGCGAGGCCGTGGACGAACTGGTCTGGCGCATGCCGCTGGGCAAGGCCTATGACGAGCTCATCAATTCCGACGCCGCCGACATGCAGAACATCGGCGGGCGCTGGGCCGGCTCCATCACCGCGGCGCAGTTCCTGCAGCGCTTCATCAAGGAGGGTACGCCCTGGGTCCACCTGGACATCGCCGGCACCACCTGGTCGAAGAAGGCCAAGTCGGTCACGCCCAAGGGCGGCACCGGGTTCGGCGTGCGCCTGCTCGACCGCGTCGTCGCCGACCATTACGAAACGAAATAAGATCGGCCAAGAGCCTTCTTCTCACCGCCTCACCGTCTCTGTGGTTCACTTTAAATATTTCACCACAGAGGCAGTGAGACGGTGAGGGGGAAATGGAAGTAGAGATGATCGGAGCATGACGGATATCTCCTTCTATCACCTGGAACGCTCGCCGCTCGAACAGGCCCTGCCCAAGCTGTTGGAAAAGACCCTGGCCGCCGGCAAGCGGGCGCTCGTGCTCGCGTCGAGCGAGGAGCGGGTCGAAAGCTTGGCGCAGACGCTGTGGACCTACGATCCCGGGTCCTGGCTGCCCCACGGCACGGCCAAGGACGGCAACCCGGAAGACCAGCCGGTGTGGCTGTCAACCGATCCGGAAACCCCCAACCAGGCGACCTTCCTGTTCCTGACCGATAGTGCCACGTCGGAATGGGTCGATGCCTACGAGCGGTGCTTCGAGCTGTTCGACGGCCGCGACCCGGCCGCCGTGCAGGCCGCCCGCGACCGCTGGAAGGCCTACAAGGCCGCCGGCCACGACCTGACCTATTTGCAGCAGACGGCCCAGGGCGGCTGGGAAAAGAAAGCCTGACCATCAATGAACCCGACCGCCCAAAGAAGGCGGCGGCGACAACAACAAATGACTGACGGAGGATGCATATGACCAACCCGCGCTGGGTAAACCGCCCCGAAGGATCGAACTGGGGCGATTTCGGGCCCGACGACGAAAAGGGCCGCATGAACCTGCTGACGCCCGAGGTCGTGCTCAAGGGCGTTGCCGAGGTGAAGGAGGGCCTGACCTTCTGTCTGTCCATGCCGCTCGACATGCCGGGCGGCAATTCCGTGAACCCGAAACGCCATCCGCCCGTGCTGCACCCGACCAAGCAGGACGGGGCACCCTATTACAACTTCATCTGGAACGAACATTCCCTGCCGGGCTCGACGGACGTCAGCGCCGACGACGTGGTCGTGCTGCACACGCAGTATTCGACGCAGTGGGACAGCTTGGCCCACTTCGGGCAGCTGTTCGACGCCGACGGCGACGGGGTGGCCGAGCCCTGTTACTACAACGGCTGGCGCGCCGGCACCGACGTCGCCGACCCGGACGTGCACAACCACGTCAAGACCGACCGCCTGGGCATCGAGAACATGGCGGAAAGCTGCGTGCAGGGGCGCGGCGTGCTGATCGACCTGCACGGCCATTACGGGGATGAGCGCGTCGCCGTGAACCACGCCATGCTGATGGAGGTCATGGAGAAGGACGGCGTGACGGTGGAGCAGGGCGACATGGTCCTGCTGCATACCGGCTGGGACGAGATGATCCTGTCCATGGCCGGCGACCCGGACGCCAAAAAGCTGCATGCCAGCTGCGCCGTGCTCGACGGCTGGGACGACAAGCTTTTGCAGTGGATCACCGACAGCGGGCTGACGATCCTGGTGTCCGACAACATGGCGGTGGAGAACACCCATTACCCGGGCCATCCCGAGGACGACCACTGCCGTCTGCCCATCCACCGCCACTGTTTGTTCAAGATCGGCGTGCATCTGGGCGAGATCTGGTATCTGGCCGAGTTGAAAAAGGCGCTGAAGCAACGGGGCCGTTCGCGCTTTCTGCTGACCGCACCGCCCCTGCGCCTGCCGGGCAGCGTCGGTTCGCCCGCGACCCCCGTCGCGACGATCTGACGGACGGCCCCCGATGACCGGGAACTCCCCCAAAACCGGCCCGACGCGGCTCGACGCCAACAAGGTCGATATGGCGCAGTTCGGCCTGCACAAGAAGGCCTATCAGCCCGAGGCCAAGGGGCCGCTCGCGGGTGTGCGCGTGGTCGACCTGTCGCGTCTGGTCTGCGGCAACCTGCTGACCTTCAACCTGGGCGACATGGGGGCCGAGGTCATCAAGATCGAGCCGGCGGGCAAGGGCGGCCCGCTGCGCGCCTGGGGCGACGGCGGGATCGAGGCGCAATGGAAGGTCTATGCCCGCAACAAAAAAAGCATGGCGCTCGACCTGCGCGACCCCCAGGCCATCGCCATCGTCAAGAAGCTGGCCGCGGGGGCGCAGATTTTGGTCGAGGGCTTCCGCCCCGGACGGCTGGAGGAAATGGACCTGGCGCCGGAAACGCTCTGGTCGATCAATCCCAAGCTGGTGATCGTGCGCATCTCGGGCTACGGCCAATCGGGCCCTTATAAGGAACGCCCGGGGTTCGGGTCCGTCGTCGAAAGCATGTCGGGCTTCGCGTCGCGCAACGGCTTCGGCGACCGGGAGCCGGTGCTGCCGCCCTTCGCGCTGGCGGACTCGGTGGCCGGGTTGCAGGGCGCCTTCGCCACCATGGTGGCGCTGCGCGCCGCCGAACAGGACGGCGGCCCAAATGGACAAGGACGGGGACAGGTCGTTGACCTGGCGCTGCTGGAGCCGCTTTACGCCATCATGGGGCCGGAAGCCCTGGTTTATCAGCTGACGGGTAAAAGCCGCCCGCGCACGGGGTCGTCCTCGACCACCGCCTCGCCGCGCAATGTGTACGAAACGTCGGACGGCAAGTTCATCGGCATGTCGGCGTCGATCCAGACCATGGCCGAGCGGGTGTTCCGCATGATCGGCCGGGAAGACCTGATCAAGCAGGAAGGCTTCCGCACCAATATGGAGCGCGTGAAGAACCGCGAGGAAGTGGACCGCATCGTCGGCGCCTGGATCAGGGCCAAGACCCTGGCCGAGGTCGCCAGGACGTTCGAGGAACAGAGCATCACCGCCTCGCCGATCTACGAGCAGGACGACATCCTGCGCGACGAGCATTTCCGCGAGCGCGAGGTGATCATCGAACTGCCCGACGATCAATTGGGCACCGTCGCCATGCAGAACGTCAGCCCGCGCCTGTCGGAAACGCCGGGCGTGATCCGCAGCCCGGCGCCCCGCCGGGGACAGCATTCCGTGGCATTGCTCGAGGAACTGGGCTACGGCGCGGCCGAGATTGAAAATCTGAAAGAAAAGGGAGTGGTCGAAGGATGACCGATAACAACACCACCGGCGCGGAACAACCCATCGTCTGGCGTTCGCTTCTCTACGTTCCCGCCAACAACGAAAAATTCGTCGCCAAGGCCCACACCCGGGGCGCCGATGGCATCATCCTGGACCTGGAAGACAGCGTCCCCGAACAGGAACGTCAGCGCGCCCGCGACATGCTGCCCGATGCCGTCAAGTCGGTGACGCAATCGGGTGCCGATCCCATCGTGCGCATCAACCGGCCGCTGCGCCACATGGTCAAGGACGTGGAGGCGGCGGTGAATGCGGGGGCACGGGCCCTGTTCGTGACCAAGGTCGACGGTGCGGGGCATCTGAAGCTGGTCGCCGAACTGGTTGAGGAATGCGAGCGCGAAGCAGGCCGGCCGCGGGGGTCCGTCAAGCTGGCCGCCATGGTCGAGACGGCGGACGCTTATTTCCGCGCCCATGCCATCGCCCGGGCCTCGTCCCGCCTGATCGGCATGAACCTGGGCGGCGAGGACTTCGCCATGGAAATGGGCATGGTGCCGGATACGGAAACCCTGCTGGTGCCCAAGCAGACGGTGATGATCGCGGCCAAGGCGGCGGGCCTGATGGCCATGGGCTTCATCGGCACGGTCGCCGATTACAACGACACCGAAGGCTTCCGCGCCGCCGTGCGCAAGTCGGTGAAGTTCGGCTTCGACTGCGCCAGCGTTATCCATCCGTCGGGGGTGGCGATCTTGAACGAGGAATTCACCCCGTCGGCGGAAGCCGTCGACCATGCGCGGCGGGTGATCGAGGCCTACAACGCCGCCCGTCTGGCGGGCAAGGGGGCGATCACCATCGACGGCAAGATGATCGACGTGCCGATCGTGATCCGGGCCGAACGGCTGGTCGCGCGTTACGAGGCGATCAAGGCGAAGGATGCCCAGAAGGCGGGCTGAAAAATCCGGGCCGGCTAGATCATGCCCGCCGTGGCGGCCATCACCTGATTGCCGCCGCGCCAGATCATTTCCAGGGCGACGTAAGCGACCACGGCCAGCCCGGCGTAGGCCAGCCATTTGTGCTTTTCCAACAGCGACGCTACCCAGTTGGCGGCGAAGGCCATCAGCAGGATCGACAGCACCAGGCCGAATACCAGCATGCCCGGCGCGTCGTGGGCCGCGCCGGCCACGGCCAGCACGTTGTCCAGGGACATGGTCACGTCGGCGAGGATGATCGCGGTCACGGCGCTGCGCAGGCTTTTGCCTTCGCCGGTGGTTTCGGCGTCGGGGTCCGGCATCTCCAGGCTGCCCGCCTTGATCTCCCGCCACATCTGGAAGGCGACCCACAGCAGCAACAGGCCGCCCGCCAGCGTCAGCCCGATGATCGAGAGCAACTGGTAAGTCACCGAGGCGAAGGCGATGCGCAGCACCGTGGCGACGACGATGCCGATGGCGATGGCCTTGCGCCGAAGGTGGGGCGGCAGGCCGGCCGCCGCCATGCCGATGATGATGGCGTTGTCGCCGGACATCACCAGGTCGATGAATACGATCGAGGCGAAGGCCTTGAAATTGAATTGAAGCAGGGGGTCGAGAAATTCCACGGGCGGGCTCTTTCGTGTGGCCGTTTCCGCTGCGGGGCGGGATGGGCGTGGCGGGCGCGGCGGCCCTAGCGATTGTCCTCAATGATCATGTCGGACGCCTTTTCGCCGATCATGATGGCCGGCGCGTTGGTGTTGCCCGACGTGATGGTCGGCATGATCGAGGCATCGGCGACCCTAAGCCCCCGGATGCCCCGGACCCGAAGCCGGTCGTCGACGACGGCGTTCGGATCGCGGCCCATCTTACATGTCCCGACGGGATGATAAATGGTCTGTGCGATGCGCCGCGCACCCTCCAGTAATTCGTCGTCGGTCCTGGCGTCGCTGCCGGGGCGGACTTCTTCGGCGACATAGGGGGCGAGGGAATCCGTTTCGACCAGCCGGCGCGTCAGCTTGAGGGATTCGACCGCGGTTTGCCGGTCCACATCCGTCGACAGGTAGTTGGGCCGGATCGCCGGATGGGCGAACGGATCGGGGGAGACCAGGCGGATATCGCCCCGGCTTTCCGGACGCAGTTGGCAGACCGACAGGGTAAAGGCCGAGAATCGGTGCGTGCCCTCGCCGGGGCTGTCGGCACTCCACGGCTGCACATGATATTGGATGTCCGGCGTTTCCAGTTCGGGCCGGGTCTTGGCGAAGATCGCGACCTGGCTTGCCCCCATGGTCAGGGGGCCGGAGCGGCGGAACAGGAACTCCAGGCCCATCATGACCTTCTGGATCGGATTGCGGGCCTGGTCGTTCAGGGTGATCGGCCGATGGGTGCGGTAGATCGTGCGCAACTGCAGATGATCCTGCAGGTTGCCGCCGACGCCGGCCAGGTCCTGGATCACGGGAACGCCCATGTCCATAAGATGCTGCGCCGGGCCGATGCCCGACAGCATGAGAATCTGCGGCGAGCCGATGGCCCCGGCCGACAGGATCACCTCGCCCCGGCAGGCCGCGGCCTGGGGTGCGCCCTTCACGTCGTAGGCGACGCCGGCGCAGCGCCCGCCCTCGATAACTAGGTTGCGGACCTGGGCATGGGTGCGGATGTCCAGGTTTTGGCGGCTTTTGACCGGGTTCAGGTAGCCCACGGCAGTCGAGCAGCGTAGGCCGTTCTTGGTCGTCAGCTGGAAATATCCCGCCCCTTCCTGGTCGTCGCGGTTGAAATCGTCGCGTTCGGGAATGCCGAGTTCGCCCGCCGCCTGGATGACCGCGTCGCAGATTTCCCGGCGCACCCGCATGTCCGATACGGCCAACGGCCCGCCCGCGCCATGGAAGTCGTCAGCGCCCCGTTCCTGGTTCTCGGCGCGGCGGAAATAGGGCAGCACGTCCGTGAACGACCAGCCGACGTTGCCCAATTGCCGCCAATGGTCGAAGTCCTGCGGCTGGCCGCGCACATAGAGCAGGCCGTTGATGGAACTGGATCCGCCCAGAACCTTGCCGCGCGGCCAGCTGATGCTGCGCCCGCCCAGGCCCGGGTCGGGGGCGGTTTTGAAGCACCAGTCCGTCGCCGGATTGTTGATGGTCTTGAAATAGCCGACGGGGACGTGAATCCAGGGATTGGTGTCGCGCCCGCCGGCCTCCAGCAGCAGAACCCGCTTGGCCGGATCGGCGCTCAGGCGGTTGGCCAGCACGCAGCCGGCCGAGCCGGCGCCGATGACGATGTAATCATAGACCGGGGTATCGGAGAGGGGGGAGGTGGCTTCGTCCATCGTTATTGTGTCGTGGTCCTGATTGCGCGGGCTCGCGGCGGCGGGGCGGCGGTATGGGGCCTATGCGCTGCCGCGGTGGTGGGTGATGTCACGAAATCATCGTTGCAGATATCAATGATCTTTGCAATAATGATACTCAGAAGTCTCAATAATGATAATTTAATATGACTTCTCAATGGTCCCGGCGGCAATCGTGCACGGCAGGACCCCATGTTTGGGAGTGGAAGCATGAACAAAATCAAATCTTTATTTGCCGTGTTCGCCCTTGTGGCGTTCGCGGCGGCGGCGGTCTTCACGCCCGGCACGGCCGAGGCCAAGAAGGTCAAAATCCGTGTGCAATCGGTGATCCCGGCGAAGGCCGACGAAGTCACCATGTTGAAGGATTTCGCCGCCAACGTCGCGGCGCTGACCAACAACGAAGTCCAGATCGAAGTGCTGCCCGCGGGTGCGGTCGTCGGCGTCAAGGAAACGCTGGAAGCGGTCGACAAGGGCCTGATCGAAGGTGGGTTCGCCTGGACCCATTATTGGTCCGGCTATCACCCGGCGGCCATGCTGTTCGGCTCCCCCGTCGCGGGCGGCGGCGTCGGCATGGACAACATCGCCTGGGTCAGCTGGTATCAGTACGGCGGCGGGCGCGCGCTTTATGAACAGCTCTGGAAAGAGATGGGCATGAACATCAAGGGCTTCATCCTGCAGCCCGTCGGCCCGGAAGCCCTCGGCTGGTTCAAGGAGCCCATCAACTCCATGGCCGACTTCCGCAAGTACCGCTTCCGCACGCCTCCGGGCATCCCGGGTCAGACCTACAAGGACATCGGCGTCGCGTCGGTGGCCATGGGCGGCGGCGACATCCTGCCGGCCCTGGAAAAAGGCGTGATCGACGCCGCCGAATGGTGCTGCCCGAAACCGGACATGGTGTTCGGCTTCCAGAAGGTGCTGAAGCACTACTATCTGCAGGGCCTGCACCAGGTGGTCGTCAACGCCGACATGTACCTGAACGGCGACGTGTGGAAAAGCCTGAGCCCGCATCAGCAGCAGGCGATGGAAATCGCCGCCGATGCCTCGTTGTCGCGCGCCATGAGCTGGCGCATCTACGAAAACGGCAAGGCGCTGAAGGAACTGACGGAAAAGCACGGCGTCATCCTGCATGACACGCCCGCCGACTACTTCACCGAGTACATGGAAGCGGCCCGCAAGAGCCTTGAGAAGAACGCCGCCGAAAACCCGTTCTTCAAGAAGGTCTGGGATTCCCAGAAGGCCTTCGCGGACATCGCGGTGCCGTTCTGGGCCGGGGCGCAAACCTCGAACGCCAACCTCGGCAACGCCTACGCCAAGAGCAAGAAGTAGGCCGATCCTCTACGCATGACAGCTGCCGGACTTTCGGGGGCGGGCGCCACCGCCCGCCCCCGCATTGTCCGCCGCACCCTTCGCGGGCCATTCTGAGGCGCCGCACGGTCTTTCTTTCTCCGCCCACGGGCGGAGCCATGAATGAAAAGTAGATTCGGATGGCCGATCACGATCCAATTCCCGGTGAACTCGACATCACCGATGAGCTGATCGCCGAGCGCCGGGGCGACCCGTCGGGCAAGATGCCGGACGACATGCCCCGTTGGATGGCTTGGACGATCACCGGCATCGACCGGTTCAGTCTCTTCATAGGTCACATCGTCTGTTGGCTGACGGTGCCGCTGTTCATCGCCATGGTCTACGAGGTGGTGGCGCGTTACGTGTTCGTCGCGCCGACCATGTGGGCCTATGACGTGTCGCGCATGCTGTACGGCGCCCTGTTCATGCTCGGCGCCGGTTACGCCCTGTCCAAGGGCGTGCACATCCGCGCCGATTTCCTCTACCGCCTGTGGCCGGACAAGGTTCAGGGCCGCATCGATCTGCTGCTGTACCTGGTGCTCTATTTCCCCGGCATGCTGGTGTTCCTCTACATGGCGACGGATTTCGCCTCGCTGGCCTGGATCCGGGGCGAGAAGGGCATGGACACCGCCTGGATGCCGCACATGGGGCCGATCAAGACGGCGCTGCCCGTGGGCATCGCGCTGCTGATCATTCAGGGCATATCGGAAACGCTCAAAAGCTATTACGCCGCGACCAAGGGAAGGTGGCCCTGATAATGGAAAACGAAATCCTGGGGCTCATCCTCATCGGAGTCATGCTGCTGGCGATCTTTGTCGGCTTCCCGATCTCCTTCACCCTGATCTTCCTCGGCTTCGTGTTCGGCTACATCGGCTTCGGCAAGGTCGTGTTCTACCTGATGACGTTCCAATTCTCGAACGTCATGCTGGAACAGACATTGGCGGCGGTCCCTCTATTCATATTCATGGGGATATTGATGGAGCAGGCGGGCCTGATGGAACGCCTGTTCGCCGCGGTGCAGCTGATGCTGTCGCGGGTGCGCGGGTCGCTCTACATCGCGGTGCTGTTCGTTTCCACCATCTTCGCCGCCGCGACGGGTATCGTCGGGGCTTCGGTCACGATCCTCGGCATCATGGCGGCCAAGACCATGAACCGGTCGGGCTACGACGTGCGTCTGGCGGCAGGCACGATCACCGCCGGCGGCACGCTCGGCATTCTGATCCCACCCTCGATCATGCTGGTGGTCATGGGCCCGGTACTCGAGGTGCCGGTCACCGACCTGTTCGCCGCCGCGATCATCCCCGGCGTCATGATGGCCTTCCTCTATGCCGTCTATGCCGTCGGCCGCTGCATGCTCAACCCGGAACTGGGGCCGCCGCTGGCGATCGAGGACCGCGCCGCCAACATGGGCGAGATCGTCCGGGAATTCATCATGGGCTTGGTGCCGCCGGCACTTCTGGTGTTCTCGGCGCTCGGCTCCATCATGTTCGGTTTGGCGACCCCGACCGAAGGGGCGGGCTGCGGCGCCGCCGGCGCCCTGCTGCTGACCCTTGCCTATCGGCGCATGACCGTCAAGAAGTTCAAGGAAGCCTTGATCAAGACGCTGGAAATCTCGGCTCTGATCCTGATCCTGGTCGCAGCCTCCAACTTCTTCGGCGCGGTGTTCTCGCGGCTCGGCACGCCGACCATGCTGACGGAACTGCTGCTCGGTCTCGACCTGCCGCCCATGGTTCTGCTGATCATGATCATGGCCCTGATCTTCCTTTTGGGCTGGCCGCTGGAATGGGTGCCGATCGTGCTGATCATCGTGCCGATCCTGTTGCCGCTGATCGAACAGTTGGGCTTTAACCTGGTGTGGTTCGGCATTCTGGTTGCGGTCAACCTGCAAACAGCTTGGCTATCGCCACCGGTGGCGTTATCAGCATACTTCCTGAAGGGCGTGGTGCCGGAATGGGATCTCAAGGACATCTACATCGGCATGATGCAGTTCATGGTGATTCAACTCATCGGCCTCATTCTGATCATGATCTTTCCTGAAATCGCGCTTTGGCTGCCGGGCTACATTTACGGAAAATAGGTTCGGCGACGGCGTGGCGTCGATTTCGGTTCATGCGGATGGCATAGTTGGTTATGGCGAACAACGGAGACGAAAAGGGTTCGCGGTCGATCCGTGCGCTGGAGATTGTCGAGGCCATGGTCGGCGAGGGCCGGCCTCTGAGCGCGGCCAAGATCGCAGACCTGACAGGACTGCCCAAGGCGACCGTACATCGGCTGTGCGCATTGCTGACGGAAACCGGCTTCGTGACGCCGTCGCCGTCCGGCGACGGGCTGAGCATCGGGCCCAGGCTGCGTGACCTCGCCATGGCGACCGTCGCCGTCGATACGGACTACAGTCAGCGCCACCGCATTCTGACCGACCTGTCGCAGGAAATCGGCGAGACCTGCAACTTCAACATCCCGATGGGGGGGGAGATGTATTACATCGACCGGGTGGAGACCAAATGGCCGCTGCGCACGCAGCTGCCCATCGGCTCACGGGTGCCCCTGCATTGCACGGCCAGCGGCAAGCTCTATCTGGCCTCGCTGCCCGCCGGACGGCGGCGGCAGATGATCAAGGCCCTCGACCTGGTTCCCCACACACCGGGCACAATCACCGAACCGGATGCGTTGCTTGCCAACCTTGAAGTCATCCGCCGGGAAAAGGTCGGCACCGACAATCAGGAATTCATTGAAGGCATGGTCGCCGTCGCCGTGCCTGTCACCGACGCCAAGGGCCGCCTGGCCGGCACGCTCGCCTGTCATGGGCCGACCGTGCGGATGTCCATGGAACGGGCACAGTCCTTCGTGCCGGCGCTGCGCCGTGCGGCGGCCATGCTGTCCCAGGTGGGCGGCGAAGGGATGACTCAATAGAGGATGGGGCAGGGCGCCTGTGCACGCCCGGGAATAGCGGTCAGCTTTCGGCGCGGCGTCGCTTGACCATGGCCTGATGGCCCTTCTTGCCCTTGGCAGTCATTTCGGCGCGCTGTGTCTGGGCTTCTTTCGATTCCTTGGTATCCTCGCGAATCTGCTCGCGCAGTTTCTTGTGCTTGGCGAATTTCCGTTTCGCGACCAATTCGCGGTAGGCCTTCTTGTTCTTCGAAATCTTCGACCAGAACAGGACCTGGGTGACCACGGAGCCGATGAACCACAACACCGGCATGGACAGCATGGTCGTGACCCAGAAGATGATCTGGACTGCGTCGACCCGGCCGGTCACATGCATGTGGTAGTAGAAGATGACCGCGACCAGGCAGATCTCATAGAACAGCAGAATGCGGAAACCGTTGGTTTCCTGAAAGGCGATGGGCTTCAACGGCCCGCCGAATGCCTTGAAGATACTGGACAGCATGCCGCCGATGATGCTCGACAGCAGCAGCACCAGACAGGTCGCGGCGACCAGGTCGGTATCCTTCGTGAATTTGAAGAATCCCAGCAGTGGATCAAGATAGCCCACTCTTCCCTCCTTACCCCTTGGAAACTCCCCCACCCAAGGCGGTCTCGATTCTATGATTCTTTGGTTAAGAGTTCACTTATAAAACCTATCTGGAGGGATTTGTATTGAAGACTCCCCCTGAAAGCCTGGGAAACCAGGGTAAATTGTTTACATAATCATGAATGCAGGGTGTCTCCGGCGGGGCGGTTTCACCCCCCGGTGGCGGCACTGCGGCGCATCATGAGCGAGAATCCGGCAAACCCGGCTCCGGCCAGGGCGAGCGCCGACATGGCCCAGAAGGCACCGCCGCCCAGCGACGCGAACAGCAGTCCGGCACCATAGGACGCGGTACTCATGCCGACGCCGAGGGTTATGGCGAACAGACTTTGCGCGGAGGCCGACAGGGAGGGGTCTACCCGCTCGGTGATCAGGTGGATGATGCCCAGGTGTGTGGCGCCGTAGCTGAGCCCGTGCAGGGCCTGCAGCAGAACCAGCCATTCAAGGTCCGTGGTCCCCGCCGTTCCGGCCCAGCGCAGGGTCGCGGCGGCGGCCCCGATGGCGATCATGCGGACCGCACCGATGCGCCGTACGGTGGCGGCGGCAAAGGTGAACAGCAGGATTTCGGCGATCACGCCCTCGGCCCAAAGGGCGCCGATGATATCCGCCCCGTGGCCCGCCGCCAGCCAGTGGATGGTGCCGAAATTGTAATAGACCGCGTGCGACGCCTGAATGCAGGTCGCCGCCGTCATCGCCGCCATAAGGCCGGGCAGGCGCATGATGTCGCGGAACGGCCGGCCGTCCTTCGCAGCGGCGGGGGCGCGCGTATCCGGCAGGGCGAGGGCGCACAGGAAAGTCACGGCGATGGATGCGAAAATGGCCCAGTGAATCCAATCCACGGGGGCACCGGTCAGGACCAGCCCCATGCCCCAGGCGCCGACGATGAAGGTGATCGACCCCCACAACCGCACCCGGCCGTAGTCGAAGGGGACCTGTTGCCGGGTCAACATGGTCAGGCTTTCCATCAGCGGGAGCACGGGGCCCCGGCTGGCATAAAACACCACGGTCACCAGGATGATGGGCCAGAATCCCTCGGTCCAGCGGAAGGCAAGAAAGGTCACCGCACCCAGGAAGCAGAGCAATACCAGGATGCGCTTGCGTTCTCCGGCGCGGTCTGCGGCGCGGGCGAAGTGGGGGGTGACGGCCAGCCGGGCCAGGGTGCCGAGGGCGAACACCAGGCCGATCTGTTCCGCGTCCAGACCCCGGTCCTTGAGCCAGAGCGGCCAGAACGGCCCCATGATGCCGAGCGCCAGGAAGATGCCGCCATAAAAAAGGGCCAGGCGCAGGGGGGCCAGGCGCGGCGTGCCCGTGTCCGGCGTCATGGGCGGGGTGCCGACGCGCCGTCGGCCAGACCCTTGAGATAGGAAAGGCCGTCCGCCGCCCGGGCGCCGTACCAGGACAGCATCTCGCCATCGACCAGTTTTGCCTTGTCGGCGTGGCCGGGGTGATCGGCGCGGAAGGCGGCCAGGTGATCTTCCGTGAAGGGGAAGGGTTCGGACGAAAACAGCACCCGGTCGACGTTGTCGAGGACGGCATCGGTCATGGTGAATTCGGGATAGCGCGCTTCCGTCGGTGGGGTCCAGGTGCGCCAGCCGATCAGGTCGAGGGTCCGCGCGATATAGGTGTCCGGCCCCACGGTCATCCAAGGCGCCTTCCAGATCAGGTAGAGGACGCGGGTCTCCGCATCGGGACGCGCGGCGACGGTTGCCGCCAGGGCGTCCTCGAACCGCCGGGCCAGGGTCTCCGCCGCCGCATCGCGGCCGAACACGCCGCCCAGCAGGCGGATCAGCGGGCCGTTGTCGGCGGGGGACAGGGGATGGGTGACCACGGGCAGGATGCCGCGGGCGGCCATTTCGTCGGCCATCTCTTTCGGGTTTTCGTCGACGTTGAGGACCACATGGGTGGGGGCCGCCGCCGCGACCTTGCGCCAGTTCACCTGCTTGGTGCCGCCGACGCTTTTGACCCCTTTGACCCTGTCCGCCGGATGGACGCAGAAGGCCGTGCGCCCGACGATGTTATCGCCCAGGCCGAGCGCGAACAGGGTTTCCGTCAGGGACGGCACCAGGGACAGGATGCGGGCGTCGGGGGCAGGGTCATGGCGCCGTCCGGTCCAGTCGGTCAGCCGCGGCGCGGCGGATGCCGGGATGGACGACGCGGACGCGGTCATGACGCCTCGTCCAGGGCTCCGTCGATGGTTTCCTGGGCGCTCAGCCATTGCTGTTCCGTTTCGGCCAGCTTGTCCTTGGCCTTTTTATGGGCGAGCTGCAGGTCCATCAGCTTGGCCATCGGCCCGTTGTAGATTTCGGGATCGGCCATCCTGGCCTCCAGGGCCGATATCTCCTGGGTCAGCTTTTCCATCCTGCGCTCGGCGTCGATGACCGATTTGCGCAGGGCCGCCGTCTCCTCGCGCCGGCGGGCGCGTTCGCGGCGCAGTTCCTTCTTGTCGACCGGGGCGACGCTGTCGCCGTCCTTGGCGGCACGGATTTCACGGCGGGCCAGGCGGCGCTGTTCCATCAGCAGGCCGGCATAGGCGTCCAAGTCGCCCTCGAAGGGCTTGCAGGCGCCGTCGGCGACCAGCCACAGGCGGTCGCAGACAAGGTCGATCAGATGCGAATCGTGGGTCACCAGGACGATGGCGCCGTCGTATTCGTTCAGCGCCTGGACCAGGGCCTCGCGGGCATCCACGTCCAGATGGTTGGTCGGCTCGTCGAGGAACAGAATATGCGGCGCTTCGGTGCTCATCAGCGCGAACAGAAGCCGCGCCTTCTCGCCGCCGGACAGGACCTCGACCTTGCTGTTGGCCAGGTCGCCGGAAAACCCGAACCGGCCCAGGTGGGAGCGCACCTTGGTTTCCGTCGCCATGGGCATGATCCGCGCCATGTGCTGGAACGGGGATTCATTCAGGTTCAGCTCTTCCTGCTGGTGTTGGGCGAAATAGCCGATCTTCAGCTTGGACGACTTGACGATCTTGCCGGCCTGCGGCTTCAGGCGGTCGGCCAGCATCTTGATCAGGGTCGATTTGCCGTTGCCGTTGGCGCCGATCAGGCCGATGCGGTCGTCCATGTCGATGCGCAGATCCAGGTTCTTCAGGATCGGTTCGGCGCCATAGCCGACGCTGACCTCGTCCATGGCGATCAGGGGCGGCGACAGGGGGGCGGGGTCGGGGAAGTTGAAGGTCGTGGTCTTGTCTTCGACGACCGAGGCGATGGGTTCCATGCGGGCCAGCATCTTCATGCGGCTTTGCGCCTGCTTGGCCTTGGTCGCCTTGGCCCGAAAGCGGTCGACGAAGGATTGGATGCGGCGCTGCTCGGACAACTGCTTGGCCTGCAACTTGACCTGCTGGGTCATGCGTTCGCGGCGCGTGCGCTCGAACCGGTCGTAATTGCCGGCATAGCGGGTCAGCTTCAATTCGGACAGATGGGCGATCTCGTCGACGACCTTGTTGAGCATCGTGCGGTCGTGGCTGATGACCAGCAGCGTGCCCGGCCAGGTCGCCAGATAGGTTTCCAGCCACATCGCCGCTTCCAGGTCCAGGTGGTTGGTCGGCTCGTCCAGCAACAGGAAATCGGGCCGCGAAAACAGCGTCGCCGCAAGCGCCACGCGCATGCGCCAGCCGCCGGAAAATTCGCTGCAGGCACGGGCTTGGGCCGCTTCGTCGAAGCCGAGCCCGGACAGGATGCGGGCAGCGCGGGCAGGGGCGGTCTGGGCGTCGATATCGGCGAGACGGTTGTGGATCTCGGCGATGCGCATCGGATCCTTCACCGTTTCGGCCTCGGCCAAAAGGGCGCTGCGTTCCGTATCGGCGGCCAGCACGGTGTCGAGCAGGCTGGCCGCCCCCGAAGGCGCTTCCTGCGTCACCGTGCCGATGCGGGCGCTGGGGCGCACGCGCACCGAGCCCTCGTCCGGGTGGGCGTCGCCCAGGATCATCCGAAACAGGGTCGTCTTGCCGGTTCCGTTGCGTCCGACAAGGCCCATCTTCCTGCCCTGGGGCAGGTGCAATGTGGCCTTTTCGAACAGCACGCGGCCGCCCAGGCGAAAGGTCATGTCGTTGACGTGCAGCATAGGCGGGGTGATAGCACGCGGCGGGCGCGGTGCAAACGCTCCGTTATGGGGTCAGGCGGCGAATGGCGGGGGGTAAATAAAATGCCGGGCCGCGGTTGGTGGGGGGAGGAGGAGCCGCGGCCCGGCACGTGTACCGAAAGACATGACTATGGGGGGAGAGGAGGATCAGCCTTCCGGTACAAAACAAAACGAGTTGGAAAAGTGCGCCAATCTTGTGGAACGGCCCCCTAACACTCCGTCGTTCCTATACAGTAATTTCCAGTATATCGAGGATTCCGTCAATAAGTCTAAAGGCTAGTGGATCAATGTGTCGTAGTTGGTGGAATGCAAGGACAAACGGCGGAAAAGGTCTAAATTTCGACACATGTCTAGGTTGATTTTCCGCTATTTTGTAGCGCAGTTCGGAAGGGTTGGCGTTGCGTCAAATCGAATTGAAATCAATTTCTTGATCGTGCTTTCTTGAACAAATCGAAGATCACGATTAAATCAGGCGCATGAGCACCCGGCTTCCGACCCTACGCCAACTGCAATACCTCATCGCCGTCGCCGAGGACGGACATTTCGGCCGCGCCGCCGAGCGTTGCTTCGTCACGCAGTCGACCCTCAGCGCCGGCATCCAGGAACTGGAATCGATCTTGGGTGTTACCGTCATCGAGCGCACCAAGCGCCGGGTTGCGGTGACGCCGTTGGGGCTTGAACTGGTCGCCCGCGCGCGCCGCGTCCTGGCCGAGGTCGACGACATGACCGTGACCGCCAAGGCGAGCACACGGCCGCTGACCGGCCTGTTGCGCCTGGGGGCGATCCCCACCATCGGGCCCTATGTCCTGCCCAAGGTGTTGCCGCCGCTGCGCGCATCCTATCCCGAACTGCGCCTGTTCCTGCGTGAGGACCGCACCGCCCGCCTGGTCGACCAACTGGTCGGCGGCGAGTTGGATGCGGCGCTGATCGCACTGCCTTATGACACGGCGGACCTGGAGCACACGGTTCTGGCCGACGACCCGTTCTGGCTGGCCGTGCCGCGGGACCACCCCCTGGCGGGGGGCGAGGGCGCGGTGGCGCCGGACGTTTTGGATTCCGATGATCTGCTGCTGCTGGAGGACGGCCATTGCCTGCGTGACCATGTGTTGTCCGCCTGCCGCCGTCAGGCCGCACCCGGCCGCGCCGGCGCGTTCCAGGCGACCAGCCTCTATACCCTGGTCGAACTGGTGGCGGGCGGGTTCGGCACCACCCTGCTGCCTAGTGTGGCGCTGCAATCGGACCATATAAAGTCCGCCGATGTCGTGCTTCGGCCATTGGCCGGCGGGGTGGGACGGCAGATCGCCCTGGTATGGCGGCGCAATTCGGCCCGCCGGTCCGAATACAAGCTGCTCGGACAGTTCCTTAAAAATCAACTGTCTCCGGGCGAAGCCGACTAACCGGTCACCAAAGTGCGCGAATACGTCGACCCTTTTCCTTGCATGGCGGGGCGGGAGGGACTATAACCCGCGCCGTTTCCGGAAAACCCTTGGGGTCGACCGGAATTTCGGATGCCGAAAACCCGGCCCAAGGATGCCGTGGACGGCCAGACAAAAAATTACCTACAACAGAAACCAGCCGAACGAACAACCACACAAGGGGATCGACCATGGCTCTTGAGCGTACGCTCTCCATCATTAAACCCGATGCCACCCGCCGCAACCTGACCGGCAAGATCAACGCCCGGTTCGAGGAAGCGGGTCTGCGCATCGTCGCCCAGCGCCGCGTGCGCCTGACCAAGGAACAGGCGGAAGGCTTCTACGACGTGCACCGCGAACGGGCGTTCTTCAACGATCTCGTCGCCTTCATGACCTCGGGCCCCGTCGTGGTTCAGGTTCTCGAAGGGGACAATGCGGTCGCCCGCAACCGCGAGATCATGGGAGCCACCAACCCGGCCAACGCCGACGCGGGCACCATCCGCAAGGATTTCGCCGAAAGCATCGAGGCGAACTCGGTTCATGGTTCCGACTCGGCGGAGAATGCGGCCAAGGAAATCCGCTATTTCTTCGCGGAACTGGAAATCGTCGGCTAACCCTTCGGGTTCAGCAACGCATTTTCTTGAGCGACCGCGCCGGTAATCACGGCGCGGTCGTTTTCGTCTATGGCGACCCGGCCCTCGGCGATCAGGCGCACGGCCAGCGGATAGATGTCGTGTTCGCGTTCCAGCACCCGGGCGGCCAGGCTGTCCGGCGTGTCGTCGGGGTGAACGGGCACCACGGCTTGGACGATGATCGGCCCCGTATCCATTTCCTTGCGCACGTAATGCACGGTGCAGCCGGCGAACCGGGCCCCCCGCGCCAACACCCGTTCCTGCACGTCGAGGCCCGTGAAGGCCGGCAGCAGCGACGGATGGATATTGATCATCCTATCCCGCCAATGGTCGACGAATTCGTCGGACAGCAGGCGCATGAACCCGGCCAGACAGACAAGTTCGGTTCCCGCCGCCTCCATGGCCGCCGTCATCTCGGCATCGAAGGTCGCGCGGTCGGCATAGTCCTTGTGGTCGATGACACGGGTCGGGATGCCGGCCTTGGCGGCGCGCTCCAGGCCCATGGCGCCGGGCCGGTTCGACAGCACCAGAATGATCTCGGCGGGGAAGGCCGGGTCGGCGGTCGCGTCGATCAGGGCCTGCAGGTTCGATCCCCGCCCGGAAATCATGACGGCGAGTTTCAGGCGGCTCATGCCGCGCCCCAGGCCTCGTCCAGATTGCCGACGCGGACATCCTCCGGTCCCTCGGCCTTGACGACCCGGCCGATGGTGAACACGTCCTCGCCCGCAGCCCGGAACAGATCTTCCAGGCGGTGCGCCTGACCGGCATCGACGATCACCACCATGCCGACGCCGCAGTTGAAGGTGCGCAGCATTTCGTGGGGCGTAATGGCGCCCGCCGTCCGCAGCCAGGAAAACACGGGCGGCAGAGGCCAAGCGGCGGCATCCAGGTCGACACCCAGGCCGTCCGGCAGGACGCGGGGAATGTTTTCCAGCAACCCGCCGCCGGTGATATGCGCAAAGGCCTTCACACCGCCGTGGGACGGGCCGGAGCGGATCGCGGCCAGGCACGACTTCACGTAGATTCGCGTCGGCGTCAGCAGGGCCTCGGCCAGGGTCGCGCCGTCCTGGAACGGGGCCGGGGCGGCGAAATCGGCGCCCGCCCGCTCGGCCACCTTGCGGACCAGGGAGAAACCGTTGGAATGCACGCCCGAGGACGCCAGGGCCAGCACCACGTCGCCCTCGGCGACATCCTTGCCGGTCAGCTCCTGGCCACGCTCGACCGCCCCCACGGCGAAGCCCGCCAGATCGTAGTCGCCGGCTGCGTACATGCCGGGCATTTCCGCCGTTTCGCCGCCGATCAGGGCGCAGCCGGCCTGCCGGCAGCCGTCGGCGACGCCGGACACGATCACCGCCGCGGCCTCGGGCGCCAGCTTGCCGGTCGCGAAATAATCCAGGAAAAACAAGGGCTCGGCCCCCTGCACGACGAGATCGTTGACGCACATGGCGACAAGGTCGACGCCGACGCCGGCGTGGCTGTCCGCATCGATGGCGATCTTCAGCTTGGTGCCGACGCCGTCCGTGGCGGCGACCAGCACCGGGTCCTGATAGCCGGCGGCGCGCGGGTCGAAGAAGCCGCCGAATCCGCCGAGCCCGCCCATGACGCCCGGGCGGTTCGTGGATTTGGCCATCGGGCCGATGGCGGTGACCAGCGCATTGCCGGCGTCGATGTCGACGCCCGCGTCGCGGTAGCTCAGGCCCGCGCCGTGTTTTTCCGTGTCGCTAATCCCTTCCTCCCTCGGTCGGGTGTGCTAGATTGTGCGCCGTCCGGGACCGGCCCAAAACGCGGGCGGGTCCGACGGCGTCGATGGAGGCGAAGATACTTAATCCCCGGCGGTTTGCAACGCACGATTGGTGCTTCGGCATGGGTACTTGGGCGGCCCTGGTCCCCGTATTGTGCCTGCTGCTGGTCCTGGCGGCACCGCATACGGCGCGGGCCCAGATCGCCAATCCCTACGAGGTCAAGGGGGTCGCCGTCGACGTGACGGCCGAGACCGCCTCCGCCGCCCGGGCACAGGCGCTGCGCGAAGGCCAGCAGCGCGCCATGACGATCCTGTTGGAACGCATGACCCTGAAGTCCGATTATCCGCGTCTGCCCGCCCTGTCGCCCGAGGAAATCACCGAATACATGCAGGATTTTTCCGTCGCCGAGGAAAAGACCTCCGCCGTGCGCTACCTGGCCAAGCTGAATTACCGATTCCGCCCAGGCGAGGTGCGTGAGCTGTTGCGCGCGTTCAACATTCCCTTCGCGGAAACGCCGTCCAAGCCGGTGCTGGTCCTGCCGGTGCTGCGCCGTGCCGGGGCGTTGCTGTTGTGGGACGACCCCAACCCCTGGCGCGCCGCCTGGCAGCAGCGCTCAAGCCAACTCAGCCTGGTGCCGACGGTCCTGCCGCTCGGCGATCTCGCCGACGTCGCGGCCATCGGCGTCGATCAGGCGGTGTCCGGCGACCAGCAGCGTCTGCAAGCCATGGCCAAGCGCTACGAAGCGGGCAGCGTCGCCGTCGCCTTCGCGTCGATCCGTCACGATCCGGCGCGCTCGCTCTGGGTGCTCGACGTGACGTTGACCCGTTACAATCTGACCATTGATCCGCAGACCACCGTGGTGACCTACGTGTCCGAGTTCGGCGAGACGGCGGATTCCCTGCTGGCCCGCGCGGCCAAATTGGTCACCTCGCTGATCGAAGATAACTGGAAGCGCGACAACCTGCTGTCGTCGTCTCATCAGGAAGCCATCGCCGTGCGCATCCCCATCACGGACCTGCGCGATTGGCTGGACATGAAAACCCGCGTCCATTCCGTCGCCGTCGTGCGCGAAACCGAACTGGTTCAACTGTCGCGGGCCGAGGCGCAGGTCATCCTGCATTACATCGGCGACATCGGACAGCTGATCATCGCCCTGGAACAGGCGGACCTCGCCTTGCGTGGCGAGGGCGACCAATGGACGCTCGAGAAACTGCGCGGCGGGAAAAAGGGCGGATGAGCCGCGAGGCGCGCATGGCCTATTGGCTGGTCGGCCTCATCGTCGCGGGGGTTCTGATCCACCTGCTGAGCGCCATCCTGCTGCCCTTCGTCGCGGGCATGGCGGTGGCCTATTTCCTCGACCCCGTCGCCGATCGTCTGGAAGCCAAGGGCCTGTCGCGGGCGTTGGCGACGACCGTTATCACCATTGCCTTCTTCGCCGGCGTCATCGGCGTCATCGCCGTGCTGCTGCCGCTGCTGCAGCATCAGGTGGTCGGCCTGGTCAAGCTGACGCCCGAGGTGTTCGCCCATTTCCGCGCCTGGGTCGAACCCTTCCTGGCCGATCTGCAACTGCACCTGCCGGCGACGGACAGCCAGGATCTGCGCGACGCCGCCGGCAAGTACGGATCGAAGGTGATCCAGTGGGTCACCAACCTGCTGGGCGAAATCTGGAGCGGCGGGCTCGCGTTTCTCAATGTCCTGTCCCTGGCCCTGATCACGCCCATCGTGTCGTTCTACCTGCTGCGCGAATGGGACGAGATCGTCGCCTGGGTCGATTCCTACCTGCCGCGCGACGCGGCCCCGGAAATCCGCGAACAGGCCCGCCGGATCGACGAAACCATGGCTGGGTTCATTCGCGGTCAGGCCAGTGTATGCCTGACCCTGGCGGCGTTTTATGGTATCGGGCTGACCGTGGTGGGGCTGAATTCGGGGCTGCTGGTCGGCGTCGCCGCCGGGGCTGTGTCCTTCATCCCCTATTTCGGCGCGGCGACGGGGATAACCGTCGGTCTGGCAATTGCCTTCTTCCAGTTCGGGTTGGACAATTGGGGGCCCATCGCCGCCGTGGCGGGCGTGTTCCTGGTCGGCCAGACGTTGGAAAGCTATGTCCTGACCCCGCGCTTCGTCGGCGACCGGGTCGGTCTGCATCCCTTGTGGATCATCTTCGCCTTGATGGCGGGGGGGGCGTTGTTCGGCTTTACCGGCGTGCTGCTGGCCGTGCCGGCGGCGGCCGTCATCGGCGTGCTGATCCGCTATGCCCTCGGTCGCTACAAGAAAAGCGCGCTCTACGATCACGAGACGGGGGGCGACGGCACTTGACCGGCCCGCGCCAGATCCCCATCCCCTTCGAGCACCGCCCGGCCCTGGAACGCGACGACTATCTGGTCACCCCTGCCAATGCCGAGGCCGTCGCCTGGATCGACCGCTGGCCGGATTGGCCGGGGCCGCTTCTGGCCGTGTGGGGCCCCGAGGGCTGCGGCAAAAGCCATCTCGCCCAGGTGTTTCTGGCGCGCACGGGCGGGCGGCTTCTGACAATGCCCGACGCGGCCGCGGTCGAGACCGGCGGCGCCTATGTCATCGAAGATCTCGATCGGGCCGAAACTCTGGACGAAGAAGCCATGTTCCATCTGTTCAACGCCCTAAAATCGGCGGAAGGCCGCATCCTGGTCACCGCCCGCACGGCGCCTGCGCGCTGGTCCATCGCGCTCGCCGATCTGGCGTCGCGGTTGAAGGGATCGCCCGCGGTCGAGATCACGGCCCCTGACGACGCGCTTCTCGCCGCCCTTTTGGTCAAGCATTTCTCGGACCGGCAACTGCGTGTGGATGCGGAGGTGGTGGCCTACATGGTTCCGCGCATGGACCGCACGTTCCAGGCGGCCGCGGACCTGGTCGCCGCCGTCGACGCCGAGGCGCTGGCGCGCAAGCGGGCGGTCACTGTGCCGCTTGTGCGGAAGGTTCTTGAGGCGGGCTAAACGGTGCCAGGTAGTCGACGAATTCGCTGACCACCGTGTCCCAGGAAAATTTCAGGGCGTGTTCGCGGCACAGCACCGGGTCGATCCCCTGGGCCGTGACCGCGGCCCGGGCCAGATCGGTGTCGAGAATTCCCACGGTCGAGGCGCCGATCACGTCCTTCGGTCCCGTCACGGGAAAGGCCGCCACGGGCACGCCGCAGGCGAGCGCTTCCAGCATCACCAAACCGAAGGTGTCGGTCACGGAGGGAAACACGAAGACGTCGGCGGCGTTGTAGTAGCGCACGAGGTCCTGGTCGCCGTCGGCGATGAAGAACGGGGTTTTCGGGTACTTGGCCATCAGAGGTTCGCGTGCCGGTCCGCTGCCGACGACGACCTTGGTGCCGGGCAGGTCCAGGTCGAGGAACGCCGGCAGGTTCTTTTCCACGGTGACCCGCCCCAGGAACATGAACAGCGGACGCGGCAGGTTCAGGTGGTCGAGGTAATCCTTGGGCCCCGGCTTGAAGATGTCGGTATCGACGCCGTGCGACCAGGGCCGCAGGTTGGTGAAGCCCTTGGCCGCCAATTCGTCGTGGACGGAATGGCTGGGCACCATGATCCGCGACGACGGCGCGTGAAATCCCCGGATCCAGCGGTACAGCAGGCCGAGCGGCACGAACGGGGCGCGGGCGTGGATGTATTCGGGAAACTTGGAATGATAGGCGGTGGTGAAGGGCAGGTTGCGGGCCTTGCAATAGCGCCGGGCGGCGGCACCCAGGGGGCCTTCGGTGGCGATATGGATCGCTTCGGGCGCGAAGCCGTCCAGCATCTCCGCCACCCCGCGGCCGGGAAACAGGGATAGCCTGATTTCCGGATAGGTCGGGCAGGGCAGGGTGGTGAACAGATTGGGCGAGATCACCTGAACCTCGTGGCCCAGCGCCCGAAGGCGGTCGACCACCGTGCCCATGACGCGGACCACGCCGTTGGGTTGCGGGTACCAAGCGTCGGTCACGACCGAAATGCGCAGGAGAGGGCTGTTCAAGGGACGGACCCTTTGGCCGGTTTCAACCGGCTCCTTCTGGGTTCCGGCCCCCTGGAAGTAAAGTGACGTTCTGATGACAGGACGGGCCGGTGACGGGGGCTCTTGACCGGGTGGGGGCTTCCCATGTCCTATAGCGGCCAATGATCGGCGCGCGATTGCCGCCGCAACAGAAAAAAGGAGACATTGCATGGATTTAGGGATCAAGGGCAAGACGGCGCTGGTGTGTGCCGCGTCCAAGGGTCTGGGCCGTGGCTGCGCCTTTTCGCTGGCCCGTGAAGGCGTCGACGTGGTCATCACGGCGCGCACGCCGGGCCCGCTTGAGGAAACGGCCGAGCAGATTCGCAAGGAAACCGGCGTCAAGGTGACCGCCGTGGCCTGCGACATCACGACCGAGGAAGGCCGCAATCTGGCCCTCGCGGCTTGTCCCAATCCGGACATCCTGGTCAACAACGCGGGCGGTCCGCCGCCGGGCGATTTCCGCGACTGGGACCGCGACGACTGGATCAAGGCGTTGGACGCCAACATGCTGACGCCGATCTTCCTGATCAAGGCGACCGTGGACGGCATGATCGCGCGCAAGTTCGGCCGCGTGGTCAACATCACCTCGGGCGCCGTGAAGTCGCCGATCGAGATCCTCGGCCTGTCGAACGGCGCCAGGGCCGGGCTGACCGGCTTCATCGCCGGGCTGTCGCGCAAGACCGTGCGCCACAACGTGACCATCAACAATCTGCTGCCGGGGCCGTTCGACACGGACCGCCTGCATGCCAACATGAAGGTCAAGGCGGACCAGGCGGGCGTCAGCGTCGCCGAGATGACGGCCAAGCGCGCCGCCGAAAATCCCGCCGGGCGCTTCGGCACGGCCGAGGAATTCGGCGACATGTGCGCCTTCATCTGCTCCGATCAGGCCGGTTTCATGACCGGGCAGAACTTCCTGATGGACGGCGGCGCCTATCCGGGGACGTTGTGATGGCAGCAAGACGGGCGGAAACGGCATCGGTGCCGGCATGACCGTCATTCTTGTTATCGATGACGACGAGGATATGCGCGACGTCATTTCCATGACGTTGGTCCGGGCCGGATACGAGGTGGAGACGTCGACCGACGGCGCGCAGGGGATGGCGGCGGTAAAGGCCCGCCTGGACACGCCGTTCGATCTGGTCATCAGCGACATCTTCATGCCGGAAAAGGACGGGATCGAGTTTCTCGGCAGCCTGCGCCAGCTTTATCCCAAGCTTCCGGTGATCGCGGTGACCGGCGGGTTCACGGGCGTCAAGAAACCCTATGCGGATTCCATGACGGCCATGGGCGCCGCGCAAAGCCTGCTGAAGCCGTTCACCCCGGCCCAGCTTCTTGACGCGGTCACGGCGGCGTTGGGCGAATGACACCAGGTGCGGGGCGTTTCCAGTGTTACAGCGCCTTGACGTTGGACAGGAAAGCTTGAACCTGCTTTTTCAGGTCTTCCGATTGCTGTGACAACTGTCCGGCGGCCACAAGCACTTCGTTTGCGGCACTTCCCGTTTCCTGCGACGCGATATTGACCCCGACGACGTTTTCCGCGACTTCGTTGGCGCCTTGGGCGGCTTCTTCGACGTTGCGTGCGATTTCCTGGGTTGCTGCACCTTGCTCTTCGACGGCCGAAGCGACCGATGACGAAATCTCATCGACTTGGGCGACCGTCCGGCCGACACCCTCAATTGCCGAAACGGCGGCAGTGGTGGCATTCTGGATGCTGCTGATTTGCCCTGTGATGCTCTCGGTCGCCTTGGCGGTCTGACTGGCCAAATTCTTGACCTCGCTGGCAACGACGGCAAAGCCCTTGCCGGCGTCTCCGGCCCGCGCCGCTTCAATCGTTGCGTTCAAGGCAAGGAGATTGGTTTGCTCCGCGATATCGGTGATCAGACCGATCACTTCACCGACCTTGCTTGCCGATGTGGCCAATTCGCGGATCAGGTTCTCGGCGGTCTTCGACTCATCGACGGCTTCTCGGACAATCTTCGTGGTCTGGCTCATTTGCCGGTTGATCTCGGTGATGGAACTGGACAATTCGTCGGCAGCGGAAGCAACGGTCTGTACGTTTGCCGATGTCTGCTCGATCGCCGCCGAAACGTTCGCGGTCTTTTCCTGGGTCGTGCTGGCCGTTTGTGTCAGCGTCTCCGCCGTCGATTGCATTTCGACCGATGCGGCGGAAACCGTCTGAAGCCGTTCCGTCACGCGCATATCGAACTCGCGGGTCAGTTCTTCCAGCTTGCGTGCGCGTTCTTCGCGCCGTGCTTGGCTGGCCCGTTCCTGTTCTTCCAACTTGCGGCGTTCAATCCCGTTTTCCTGGAACACAAGCAATGCCTTTGCCATGTCGCCAATTTCATCGGCCCGATCGATGCCGTCGACTTTGGTCTGAAGGTCACCGGCGGCCACCAGAGACATCGTGCCGGTGATTGCCGTGATCGGTCGGGAAATACCTTTCCCGATCAAGATTCCGACGATTGCTACAATTACGCCGATGATTGCGGCGGATATTGCAATGGTGACGAGAAGGTGACGAAGCGGAGAGAAGATTTCGGCGGTGTCGATATCCGCGATGACGGCCCATTTCGTGCCTAGGAAATCGAGTGGCGCGAAGGCGGAAATGACAGGGATGCCGCGATAGTCTTCGACCTCTTTAACACCGGACAATCCGGCAAGAGCGGCCTTCACCGCAGCCGTGTCGATTTTTGTCTTGAGGATGGTCGATTCTTTACTGAATCGGGAGTCACTGCGCATCAGAAGATCGGGACCGACCAGATAGGTCTCGCCCGATTCACCCATGCCGACCGCCGATTGCATGATTTCGTTGATGCGCCCGATCGGCATTTGGAAGGCGAGAACACCGGCAACCTTGCCGGCGGTATCCCTGACCGCCATCGAGATGAAGCTGGCAGGAGCGCCGTTGCTCGGCGCGTACGGTTTGAAATCGAGAAAAGTTGCCTGGCCCGGAGGGGCGTTCATCGCGCTCCGGAACGCTTTTCCGAGGTCGGTGTCCTGCCATTTTCCAGAAGCCAGATTGGTCGCGTAATCCGGTTCCTTGAATACCGTGTACACAAGATCGCCACGGGGGTTGAACAGGAAGATGTCATAGTACCCTCGCTTGGTCATGAATGCGCGCAGCCAGGGATGGTAGGTTGCATGAACCTTATCGTAGGAGGATGCATCAGGCGCAGCGTCGAGCAGATGCTTCTGGCCCAAGGGGTTGGGGTTGTCTGTGATATAGCGTTGGCGAAGAATATCCCCTGCGTTGTCGCCAAGCCCACTCCAGGCGGTTGAGAATTCGTCAATCGCCTGACGGATGAGAGGGTTGGCGGTCTGAGACGCCAGATCCTGCTCGATGTTGGCCAGATAACTGCGGATGAATTGGGTTTTCGCGTTGCCAAGTGCGGCCAGTTTTTGTTCCGCGACATTCCGCAGTTCACTCGCCGCCTGCTGGTAGGCGATCGCACCGGTGATTATCGTTGCGAGGATAGAGGCGATGACAATCGCCAAAGGTACCTTTTTCGATATCTTCAAGGTGGGCATAAGGATTTCCCCTAAGGTTGATTGCCTGTGCGCCGGTAAATTCGAGGTGTGGTTCAGCTCAGCGTGGACGCGGACGTTAGCCGACAAAAATTTCAAAATGAGTACATTTTTGACACTGACAGCCGATTACGCCCTCGATTCCCCGGGAAAAGCAGCGCCAACGCCAATGGTGCCGAATAAGGCAATACCCGTGCCAAATGCCGATGCATGTGGAGAGGGCGTTTGCCCAGCGTGACTTAACCCCCTTTAAAGGTTGTCATAATACGATAACCTTTGCGCCCGGTGACTTCCCGGGGGCAGAGGGATAAGATCGCCGCCATGGATGATATTCAGTTGGAAAACTCGGTGAAGGACGGCGAACGCGCCGGCAACGGCGACGCCAAGGAAGCCGGATCGCGTGCACCGCAGCGCCGGGCCCGGACCCAGGAACTTCGCGAACGCTACATCAACCGGGAAATTTCCTGGCTGGCCTTCAATTCGCGTGTTCTCGAAGAGGCCAACAATCCCCACCACCCGCTGCTCGAGCGGCTGCGCTTCCTGTCGATTTCGGCATCGAACCTGGACGAGTTCTACATGGTCCGCGTCGCCGGGATAAAGGGTCAGGTGCGGGCCGGCGTGGGCACGCCCTCCGAAGACGGCCAAACCCCGGCGGAACAGCTTCAGGCCATTCATCAGGAGGTCGGCCGCCTGATGCAGGCCCAGCACGCGTGCTGGAGCAACCTGGTGAAGGAACTGCGCGGCGAAGGCATCGCCGTGGTCGGTCCCGATGAGCTGACGGCGAAGGAAAAGACCTGGCTGCGCAAATACGTCGACGGCATCATGCCGGTGCTGACGCCGCTTGCCATCGATCCGGCCCATCCGTTCCCCTTCATGCCCAATATGGGCTTTTCCCTGGTCCTGGCACTGACCCAGCGTGGGATGGAAGAGCCGCTGCGCGCCCTGCTGCCGGTGCCGACCCAGCTTGACCGGTTCGTCCGCCTGCCCGGCGACACCATCCGCTTCATCCCGTTGGAAGACGTCATCGGCCTGTTCCTGGATCTGTGGTTTCCCAGTTTCGAAGTGCTTCAGAAGGCGACGTTCCGCGTCATCCGCGACAGCGAAATGGAAATCGACGAAGAGGCCGAAGACTTGGTCCGGACCTTTGAATCGGCGCTCAAGCGCCGGCGACGGGGCACTGTCATCCGCCTGACCTTTAATGCCGACGCCCCCCAGGAACTGCGCGATTTCGTGATTTCCGAAACCCATGCCTCACCCGAGGACGTGATGCCGAACCCGGGTCTGTTGGGGTTGGTCGACACCAAGCAACTGATCCTCAGCGAACGGCCGGACCTTCTGTTCACGCCGTTCAATGCGCGGTTCCCGGAACGCATCCGTGATTTCGGCGGCGACATCTTCGCCGCCATCCGCCAGAAGGACATCATCGTCCACCACCCCTATGAAAGTTTCGACGTGGTGGTGCAGTTCGTGCGCCAGGCGGCGCGCGATCCCAACGTGGTCGCCATCAAGCAGACGCTGTACCGGACCAGCAACGATTCCCCCATCGTCGCCGCCCTGATCGAGGCGGCCGAGGCGGGCAAGTCCGTCACCGCCCTGGTCGAACTGAAGGCCCGGTTCGACGAGGAAGCCAACATCCGCTGGGCCCGCGACCTGGAACGGGCGGGCGTACAGGTGGTCTATGGCTTCGTCGACATGAAGACCCACGCCAAGGTCAACATGATCGTGCGCCGAGAGGGCAATGAACTGCGCCCCTACTGCCATTTCGGGACCGGCAACTACCACCCGATCACGGCCAAGATCTACACGGACCTCAGCTTCTTCTCCTGCGACCCGCTGCTGGCTCAGGACGCGGCCAAGCTGTTCAACTACATGACCGGATACGCCAAGCCGACGGCCATGCAGAAGCTGTCATTCTCGCCGCTGACGCTGCGTGACAACCTGGTCGATCTGATCGAGGCCGAGGCCGCCAATGCCAAGGCCGGAAAACCCGCCGGCATCTGGGCCAAGCTTAATTCCATCGTCGATCCGGTGATGATCGAATCGCTGTACAAGGCCTCGCAGGCCGGGGTGAAGATTGAACTGATCATCCGTGGCATCTGTTGCCTGCGCCCGGGCGTGCCCGGCATGTCCGAGAACATCCGGGTCAAGAGCATCGTCGGACGGTTCCTGGAGCATTCGCGCATCATTTGCTTCGGAAACGGCCACGCATTGCCGTCACGGCACGCCAAGATCTTCATTTCCTCCGCCGACTGGATGCCCCGCAACCTTAACCGGCGGATCGAAACCCTTGTCCCCATCGAAAACGAAACCGTGCATGCCCAGGTTCTCGACGAAATCATGGGGGCGAACCTGAAGGATACGGCGCAAAGCTGGATCCTGAACGGCGACGGCAGTTTCTCGCGGTTGGATTCCGACGGCTTTTCCGCGCATAATTACTTCATGACCAATCCCTCGCTGTCGGGCCGCGGAAGCGCGCTGGACAAAAAGCCTGGGAAGAAGGGGCAGAGCGGCAGGTAGCCGTCCATCGACCGAGAGAAGCCCGGCGGAAGCATGAGCCTTTTCAGAGACACCGGCACCGGCGATGCCGCGTCCAAGCGCGGCCTGTTCGGTGATGACCGTGCCCATGGGCGTGTCGCCGTGGTCGATATCGGATCGTCGTCGGTGCGTCTGGTCGTCTACGACACGCCGGCCCGCCTGCCGGTTCCCATCTTCAACGAAAAATCCGACTGCGGCCTGGTGCGCGGCCTGGCCAAGACCGGCAAGCTGAACAAGAAGGGCGTGGCGCGCGCGCGGGCGGCCTTGGCCCGGTTCATCCGTCTGGCCAAGGTGATGGGGGTCGAGCGCCTGGAACTGGTGGCCACGGCGGCCGTGCGCGATGCGGCGGACGGGCTTCATTTCGTCGAAGAAATCGAGAACACGTTCAAGGTTTCGGTGCAGATCCCGTCGGGTGCGGAAGAGGCGCGGTTGTCGGCGCTGGGCCTTCTGATCGGCGTGCCCAAGGCCGACGGGCTGCTCGGCGATCTGGGCGGCGGGTCGCTCGATCTGATCAGCCTGGACAAGGGCCAGTTCGGCGCCAACGCGACCCTGCCGCTGGGCCATATACGCCTGCCCGATGCCGTCGGCGGCGACATTCGCAAGGCGGCCCCCCTGGTCGAGGCGCAACTTGCCCAGCATGACTGGCTGAAGGATATCCGCGGCCGCACCCTGTTCGCCGTCGGCGGGTCGTGGCGCGTGCTGGCCCGCATCTTCATCGAACAAACCCATTACCCGGTCCATATCATCGACGGCTTCACCATGGGCTATTCCGACCTGCGCCACCTGTGCCAGGTACTGTCCGGCCTGGGCAAGGAAACCATGCAGCAGATGCCGATCCCCAGGCGGCGCATCGAAACCCTGCCGTTCGCGGCCCTGACCATGGACAAGCTGTTAAATGCCGCGCGCCCGGAGAAGATCGTGTTTTCCGGCTTCGGCATGCGCGAAGGGCAGATGATCAAGGGCCTGCCCAAGGAAATCCGCAGCCAGGACCCCCTGATCGCCGGCTGCGAGACCCTGGCGGAACGCAGCGGCCGCTTCACCGTCTCGGGCGCCGAAATGCGCGATTGGATGACGCCTCTGTTCCCGGGCGAGTCGGCGCGCCACGCACGGCTGCGCTATGTCGCCTGCCTGCTGTCGGACATCGGCTGGGCCGAACATCCCGACTACCGGGCGGAACACGCCTTCTTCCGCGTCCTGCGCCTGCCCTATGCGGGGTTGGCGCATCTCGACCGGGCGTTCCTCGCCATGGCCGTGCTGGTCCGCTACAACGGCGACCCGGAGCTACCCTATGCGGCCCCCGTCCTGCACTTGCTGGACGAAGACGACCGCCGCATCGCCAACGCGGTCGGGCTGGCCCTGCGACTGGGCCATACGGTGTCCGGGTCGGCCCCTGACCTGATCGGCCGCACGACGTTGAAGCCGACACGGGGGAAGCTGTTTCTGGGCCTGCCGGTCAAGGACCGGTCGGTGTTCACGGGCGATGCGGTGGAACGGCGGCTGAAAACCCTGGCGACGGCCATGGGGTATAGCGCCTCGGCCTTCGGCAAGGCGTCGGAAACTTGACGGTCTAACCCTCGATCAGCGGCACGGCCTGGAAGCAATCGAGCGCCATGGCGGCGTCGTAAATCCGCTTCAACCGGGGATGCGTGTCCCAATCCAGTTCCCGTTCGTGGCGGAACCGGACATGGCCCATGGCCGCCGCGGCGGTGATGTCGGCCTGGGTCAGGTTGCCGCCGAAGAACCAGGGGCCTTCGGCGTCCGCCTCGGCCTCCAGCCAATCCAGGCACAGCTTGATCTGGTGGCGCACCCGGTGGCGCCACTGCAGGGACGGTGCATTGGCGTGCAGGTTCTTGTCGATGGACAGCGCCACGCTTTTTTCCGCCAGCCCCCAGCCGATGGTGACGGCGCGCAGGACGGCGCGGCGCTCTGGCCCCTTTTCCGGGGTCAGGGCTTTTTCCGGTCCCGCTTCCTCGTCCAGGTAGTCGAGGATCATCTGGCTGTCGAAGATCTTCTCGCCATTGGGGAGGATCAGCACCGGCACCTTGATCAGCGGATTGATCTCGGCGACCTGATCGGCGTTACGGAACACGGACAGCACGTCCCGCTCATAGGGAATGCCGTAGTAGTGCATGGTCACGGCGACGCGCCGCAGGAACGGGGAATCGTACTGTCCGACAAGGCGATGCATGGGGGCTCCGGGGCTACAGATCGACGACCGCCAGGACGCGGTCCTTGATGGCCAGGCCCATACGCCCGTCGCGCAGCTTCAGGGCGGCCTCGCCGAACAACTCGCGCCGCCAGCCCTTGAGCGCCGGGACGTCGGCCTCCTCGCCGAACGCGGCCAGATTGTCGATGTCCTCCGAATTGGCGATCAGGCGCTGCGCCACGCCCGATTCCTCGGCGCACATCTTGAGGAACACCTTCAACAGGTCGGACACGGGCCCGATGCCGCGGGGCAGGGGCAGTTTTTCTTCCGGTGTCGGGCACTCGGCGTCGGGCAGTGCCCGGCCGCGCTCCACGGCTTCCATGATCTGGCGGCCCTGCCAGCCCTCGGCCATCTTCTGCGACAGGCCGCGGATGCGGGCCAGGTTCTCGACGGTCTTGGGTGGATGGTGGGCGATCTCGACGATGGACTCGTCCCGCACGATGCGGTTCCGGGGCACATCGGCGCGCTGGGCTTCGATCTCACGCCAGGCCGCGACCTCGCGCAGGATGGCGAGCAGGCGCGCCGTCGGGCGCCGGACCTTGAGCCGCTCGTAGGCCTCCATGGGATCGGTTTCATAGAACTTGCGGTCGTGCAGGGCCTCCATCTCGGAGGCGACCCAGGCAAGGCGGCCGCTTTTTTCCAGCTTGGCCTGCAATTTTTCGTAGACCGTGCGCAGATGCGTGACGTCGGACAAGGCATAGCTGATCTGCTTGTCCGACAGCGGCCGGGCGGCCCAGTCCGTAAAGCGCGAGCTTTTATCGACGGTCGCCTTGGCCAGCTTGGCGACCAGGGTTTCGTAGCCCACGGAATCGCCGAACCCGCAGACCATGGCGGCGATCTGCGTGTCGAACACGGGGGCCGGGCAGTCGTCCATGGCGCGGCAGAAGATTTCCATGTCCTGGCGCGCGGCGTGGAAGACCTTCAGCACGTTGCGGTTGGCCAGCAATTCGAACACGGGCGCGAGGTCGATGCCCGGCGCCAGGGCGTCGACCGCCGCCGCCCCGTCGGGTCCGCCGATCTGCAACAGGCAGAGCACCGGCCAATAGGTGCGTTCGCGGATGAACTCCGTATCCACGGTCACATAGTCCACGGTGGCGAGCGGCGCACAGAACGCCCGCAGCGCGTCGTTGTCGGTAATCAGGTTCATTTCAGGGGCGAGAAGCTGACGGGCGTGATCAGCTTGTTTTCCTGTTTCACCAGCATTCCGGCGGATTTCTTTTTGTAGACGGTCCAGTCCGGGTCGGCGTCGCGGGCGGCGCGGCGGCGTTCCATGTCGGTCAGGTCGTCATAGCTCCAAAGGTGCACGAATTCGTTCTGCGGGCCGACGGAGGTCGTGAAATACCCGATCAGGTTGAGGTGACGAAGCTGCACAGGCAGGCCTTCGGCCTCGAACAGGTCCAGGTATTGTTTGTTCATGCCGTGCTGAACGGTATAGGTGCGGTGGTCGATGATCATCTAAGGCTATCCTCCTTGGGCGCGGGGCGGTCCTCTCGCCGGGCCGCACCGCCGTTATACGCTAGAGGATTGCCGCGCCAAAGTGAAACGCTGCGGGCTTGCCAAGGGAGGCAAGGCGCGGAATGCTGGAACCAGCAATCAAGGAGGATATTTTGAGCGATACCATCTTGCGAGACGACCGTGGCGGAGTGACCTGGCTGACCGTCAACCGTCCGGACAAGCTGAACGTTCTGAATTCGGCCCTGATGGTCGAGCTGGCGCAGATTCTGCGCGCCCTGACCGATGATCTGGACCTGCGCGCCGTGGTCATCACGGGGGCAGGCGACCGGTCCTTCGTCGGCGGCGCCGACATCGGCGAGATGGCGGCGCTCGATCCCACGTCGGCCCGGGCCTTCATCACGCGCCTGCACGGCGTCATGGCGGCGATCCGCGCCCTGCCGGTGCCGGTGATCGCGCGCATCAACGGCTATTGCCTCGGCGGCGGCATGGAACTGGCGGCGGCCTGCGATTTCCGCATCGCCGCCGACAACGCGAAATTCGGCATGCCCGAGGTCCGGGTCGGCCTGCCCAGCGTGATCGAGGCGGTGTTGCTGCCGCATCTGGTCGGCTGGGGCCGTACCCGCTGGCTGCTCATGACCGGCGAAATGATCGATGCCGCGACTGCCCATCAATGGGGCTTCGTCGAATTCCTGACCGAACCGGCGGACCTGGACGCCGTGCTCGACCGCTCGGTCCGGGCCATCGTCGAATCCGGCCCGCATGCGATCCGCACTCAGAAGATGCTGATCCAGTCGTGGGAAAGCCTGACCCCGGCCGAGGCCATCGCCGAGACCATTCCCATCTTCGGCGACAGTTTCGAGACCGGCGAGCCCCAGGCCATGCTTGGGGACTTCCTTGCGCGCAAGGCGAAAGGCTAGACTGAGCCCGGAACACCTTTGGGGGGAAGGGCGATGGGCGACCGCTCGGAAGTCGTATTCAGCATTCTGATGGCGGCCTTCGTGGTCGTCCTGGTGATGACCAACGTCATCGCGGGCAAGCTGTTCCTGGCCTTTCCCGAGACCTTCCCCGATGGCCTGTTCGGTGAAACGGTGACCCTGACCGCGGGGCTGATCACCTATCCCCTGACCTTCCTGATCACCGACGTGGTCTGCGAGGTTTATGGCCAGCGCCGCGCCAATCTGATGGTCTATACGGGCTTCGCCATGAGCGTGCTGATCCTGGGCGTGATCCAGATCGCCCTGGTCGTGCCCGGATCGCCCGTCTGGCCCGCCGGTAACGCCAACTACGACACCGTGGCCCAGATGCAACAGGCCTATGAAAGCGTGTTCACCCTGCCGGGCATGCTGATCCTGGGCTCCATGACCGCCTATCTGGCGGCCCAGTTGCTGGACGTGAAGCTGTTCCATTTCTGGAAACGGGTGACGCGGGGCAAGCACCTGTGGCTGCGCAACAATGCCTCGACCATGACCAGCCAGCTTGCCGACACCTTCATCGTCAATTCGATCTTCCTGGGTTTCGGCCTGGGTCTGGCCTGGGATGTGGTGTTCAAGATCATCGTCGCCAGCTATCTGGCCAAGCTGGTCATCGCCCTGGCCGACACGCCTTTCATCTATCTGGGCGTCTGGCTGGTCCGCCGGGTCGCCCATCTGCCGGACCCGGACGGCGGTATCGACATCCTGGTGTAATCCCCCGCGCAGGCGGTGCATCGGGGGCGCGTGCGATCTCGCCCCCGATGCCGATTAGAAGGTTTTGAGGGCGGCGGTGCCTACCAGCGCCGTTCCGCCGTCTCGCTCGTGCCGTCGATGAAGCCCTTGAGCATGGCCACTTCGGTGCAGCCCTGGGGGCACAGGCCTTCGAGCCTGGCCAGAAGTTCCCTGGCCGTGTCCTTCTGGCCCATTTCCACGTAAAGCTCGCCCATGTATTCGAGCGCGCCCTTGTGGTTGGGCTCGATGGCGAGTGCCCGTTCATAATAGTCGAAGGCGACGTCGTAATGGCCCAGTTTGCGCGATGCATAGCCGCGCAGGTTCCAGCCGTCGGCGTCGTCGGGGTACTGAGCCGTATAGGGCACCAGGGCCGTCAGCGCCGGCGCGAACTGGCTCTTCTTCAGCAGTTCCTGAATGTCGCGCAGCGCCTTGCCTTCCTTCTTGTCCTTATCCTTGTCGTCGGTCGTCGGCGTCGTCGGGCTATCGCTGCTCGCGGCCTCGGCCTGCGGGGCGGTGACGATCGGGGAAAGGGCAATCAGGGCGCCGAGCGCCAGGACGGGAAGGGCGGTACGCCAAGTGGGGATCATTGTCGGGTCTCCTAACACATCATGTCAGGCCGTCGCTGGCCGTGTTCGCAGGTGCAGTATAGCAGCTTTTTCTGAAAATCACCTGTCCCGCCTGGGGGGCGGCGGCAACCGGGGGCGTCGGCCGGTCGGCAAATTCCCTCTGGATTTTCGCCGTTCGACCGCCTAGAAACCCGGGACGTTTGGGCCGCCGGTTCCGGACGTCGGCGGTGTCGTCAGACGAACTTTCAGGGCGCGCGATTGCCCCGCCGGGCCAATCCCATCGCGCGCGCGAACCATGAGAAGTAATCCAATGCACCCTTACCGCACCCATACCTGTGGCCAACTGCGCGAAGACAACGTCGGCGAGACCGTGCGCCTGTCGGGCTGGGTCCACCGCAAGCGCGACCACGGCAATCTGCTGTTCGTCGATCTGCGCGACCATTACGGCCTGACGCAATGCGTCATCGACGTATCCGGCAGCTTGTTCCCGGCGGTCGAGGGCGTGCGCCCGGAAAGCGTGGTGACGGTCACCGGCCCGGTGGTCAAGCGGTCGGAGGAAACGGTAAACCCGGGAATCCCCACGGGCGCCATCGAAGTACGCATCGACGAATTCCATGTCGAAAGTGCCGCCGAGATGCTGCCGCTGCAGGTGTTCGGCGATGCCGACCTGGGCGAGGAAACGCGCCTGCGCTACCGCTTCCTGGATTTGCGCCGCGAACAGCCGCACGCCAACATCATCCTGCGCTCCAACGTCATTTCCTCGATCCGCCGCCGCATGGTGGACCAGGGCTTTCTGGAAATCCAGACGCCGATCCTGACCGCGTCGTCGCCCGAAGGGGCCCGCGACTACCTGGTGCCGGCGCGCAATCATCCGGGACATTTCTACGCCCTGCCGCAGGCGCCGCAGCAGTTCAAGCAACTGCTCATGGTGTCCGGCTTCGACAAGTACTTCCAGATCGCGCCCTGCTTCCGCGACGAAGACGCGCGGGCCGACCGTTCGCCGGGCGAGTTCTATCAGCTCGACCTGGAAATGGCCTATGTCACCCAGGACGACGTGTTCGCCGCGCTGGAGCCGGTGCTGTCCGGCGTGTTCAAGGAATTCGCCAACGGCCGCAAGGTGACCGAGGGCGCGTTCCCGCGCATTCCTTACAAGGACTCCATGCTGAAATACGGCAACGACAAGCCGGACCTGCGCAACCCGATCGAGATGTCGAACGTCACGGACACCTTCGCCGGTTCGGGTTTCAAGGTGTTCGCCGGCATGATCGAAAAGAACGACAAGGTCCGCGTCCACGCCATTCCGGCCCCGGGCGGCGGCAGCCGCGCGTTCTGCGACCGCATGAATTCCTGGGCGCAGAGCCAGGGCCAGCCGGGCCTGGGCTATATCTTCTTCCGCGACGGCGAGGGGGCGGGTCCCATCGCCAAGAACATCGGCGACGAGCGCACGGCGGCGCTCAAGGCGTCGCTGGGGCTGAACGACGGCGACGCCGTGTTCTTCGTGGCCGGCGTGCCGGGCGAGTTCGCATCCTTCGCCTCGGCCGCGCGCACCAAGATCGGCCAGGATCTCGACCTGATCGCCAAGGACCGCTTCGATTTCTGCTGGATCGTCGATTACCCGATGTACGAGCTGAACGAGGACACGGGGCGCGTCGACTTCTCGCACAACCCGTTCTCCATGCCCCAGGGCGGGTTGGAGGCCTTGGAAACCATGGATCCCCTGGATATCCTGGCCTACCAGTACGACATCGTGTGCAACGGGGTCGAGCTGTCCTCGGGCGCGATCCGGAACCATAAGCCCGACATCATGGTCAAGGCGTTCGAGATCGCGGGCTATTCCAAGGAAACCGTGGAAACGGAATTCGGCGGCATGTACCGGGCCTTCCAGTACGGCGCCCCGCCGCACGGCGGTTCCGCTCCGGGTATCGACCGCATCGTGATGATGCTGGCCGACGAGCCCAACATCCGCGAGGTCATCGCCTTCCCGATGAACCAGCAGGCGCAGGACCTGTTGATGGGCGCGCCGTCCCTGGTGCCCGAGGCTCGGCTCAAGGAACTGCATCTCAGGCTGGCTCTGCCGAAGAAAGCGGGCCCCCAGGCCGGCGGTGAATCGCAGGGATAGAACTTCCCCCGCCGTCAACCACCCAAAATTTCATAAATAATAAAAAGAAGTTAGCCGGCTAGAAAAAGCTGGCCCCCGATTCGCGCATTCGGTTATAACGAATCGGTAGAAGACTTAATAAATAATAGTCGTTTCGGTTGGCCGCGGCGGCCGGGGAGCGGGACGGCGATAGGGTGAACCATTTTTTACGGGGTGAATTTGCCGGTGCGGCTGCCGGTGGCCCTACTGGGGGTTTAAGATGCGGAAGTCCGTAATCGTCGTCGGTGCATGCGCGCTATTGGGCGGATGCGCCCTGCCGGTTCCCATCCAGGTCGCGTCCTGGGCCATCGACATCATCTCCGTCGTCACCACGGAAAAATCCATCACGGATCACGGCCTGTCGGCGCTGACCAGCAAGGACTGCGCGCTTTACCGCGCCGTGACCGAAGAAGACAACGTCGTCTGCCGCGACATCGACGACCGCAAGGACGTCATGACCGCCGATGCGGGCACGGACGCCAAGGCCCTGGCCGACAAGGACGCCCTGCCGGCGGCCCCGGGCTTCGAGGCCATCGAGGCCCAGGTCGCCAAGGCCGGTACGGTCTCCGTCCCCGATCAGGCCGAAGCGCCGTCCTCCGACATCGTCATTAAGCCTGCGCCCGGAAACGAGCAGCCGGTGACGGTCAACATCGACCTGGCCGCGCTGCAGCCGGTGACGGAAAAGATCGATCGCCCGTTCGTCCGCTTCACGCAGCCCGAGGTCGATGTCGTTCAGGTCCCGGCCGCGGCCCTGCAGACCACAGCCCTACAGAGCGGGGCCTTGCCGCCGGCTGCCGTGGAAGACGGCAAGCCCCAGGCAGGGTTCTATTACGTGATCGGCAGTTTCCGCGGCAGCGAGCGGGCGAAGCGCCACATGCAGGCCTTCAGGTCCCTCGTGCCGGCGGTTCTGCACGGTAAGATCGGTCGCGATGGGCGTGACGTGTACCGCGTCGTCGTCGGGCCCTTCGATACGCAGGAACGGACTGGCGCGTTCCGCCGTATCAAGCGGGCGGGGATTGCCGATACCTGGGCGATCCGCGTGTCACCGAAGGATTGGTCGGTCGCCGCCAAGCTGCGTCCGACCGAGCAGGCCGATGCCAGCGCCGCGCTCAGCGCGCGGGATTGGCCCGGCCTGGCACACTTCATCGTCCAGCGTTAAGCCGCTTCCTGGTTTCTGAAAATATCGGTAGGACCCGAAGGCCCGCCACCGGGCGGCCTTGCCCGGGCACATTCAACCGGTGCGCTGTTCAGGCCGCCATCGGCCGGCCGGAACCGTCGGGCGGGCCGTCCAGGGTCAGCAGCAGGCTGACGATATGTTCGGTCTTGCGCACGAGACGGGTGTTCTGCGGATTGTAACGGCGCTCGAAATTCAGCCGGTCCTCCCATTGCGTGACATAGTCCCGAGGCCGGTCCGGCCCGGCGGGCTCGCCGGTCAGCGCACCCACGGTGTCGTTATAGTCGGGGTGCAGTTCGGGCTGGAACGCCAGCAGTTCATAATCTTCATAGGCCAGCACCCCGGCGGCGTAGAGGTCCAGGCTGACCTCGGCCATTTGGCGGGGGGTAAGGTCGCGCAGGGACAGGCCGTTCGTCAGCACGCCGAAAAGGGTCGGCTCGGGCGTCTCGTCCCGCGCCGGTCCTTCGCTTTCACAGGCGCCGGGCGGCGAAATCGGGGTCAGGGGAACAAGTTCGCGCGACGGGCTGCCCAGGTTCGAAAAGGGCGTGGCGGGGGATGTGGATTTCGAAAACAGGTCTACATACGAAACTGGCTGATGTTCTGCTCCCATGAGCAAGGCTCCTTCTTCGTCCGAACGCGATCCGTTCGAGAAACAGAAGGTGTCGAGACCCGGACATGCCAAAGGCACTGGTCTCCCGTGAACAGTGTGAAAATGCGCCTCAGGTGTCGGTTCGGCTGCGGGCCGAAGCACCCCTCATCGCATTTCGTCCTGGCACGGGCTTCGGGGTCTGTTCTATCGCCGTCATGAGTGCCTCCAAATCGTCGGCATGTGGGCTTCGCCACATCCATTTACTCGCTGAAATCCAACGCAAAAGTCGGGCCAGCCGGTAGATGGCGGTTTTTCATATGCTTAACGGAAAATGACTGGGCATGAACCTGTCCGGCCCGGCAATTCCTGCCGACCTGGGGGTATAAATTGCCGGGCGAAACGGCCGCCGCAGTCATGGACAGGGCGTGTCGCGGAGCCTAGTCTCAGGATTGCGGAATTGCTCTTGGGAAGAAACACCGCCATGCCGATCCAACGGCCTACCCGTCGCCGGAACCTGCCGGCGTTCCGCCAGGCGGCGCTTGCCGCCGGGGCGTCGATGCTGCTGTTTGTGGGCCTGAGCACGACTGTCGTGCAGGGCGCCAGGGCGGCGCTTGCCGCCGGGGCGTCGATGCTGCTGTTTGTGGGCCTGAGCACGACTGTCGTGCAGGGCGCCAGGGCGGCGGGGGCGGCGGAGCCGAAACTGACCAGCCACCGGGCGGCTTACGAGATTACCCTCAATCAAAGCCGAGAAGGCGTCGGTCCCACGGCGGCGCGCGGCCTCATGGTCTATGAATTCACCGATGCCTGCGAGCGCTGGGTCGCCGAAAGCCGCATCGTGCTAGACGTGGTTTACGGCGAGGAAACGCCGGTGCGCACGGACTGGAGTTTCACCAGCTGGGAATCGAAAGACGGCCGCGACTACGGTTTCAGCATGACGCACAAGCGCAACGAGCGGCTGGAGGAAGACCTTAAGGGAACGGCGCGGCTCGACCCCGGCAAGGGCGGAGAGGCGGCCTTCGCCGGCAATGTCGCCAAGCAGATTCCCTTGCCCAAGGGCACGCTGTTTCCCACGGCCCACCTGCTCGCCAGCCTGAAGGCGGCGCTGGCCGGCAAGAAGGTCTTTTCCCGCCCCATGTTCGACGGCGGCAGCCTGGACAACCCCTATGACACCAACGTCTACATCGTCAGCCCGAAGGACCGCAGCGACAAGACGCGCGCACTTTTGAAAAAGGCCGGGTTCACGCCGGGGCTGCCCGTGTGGCGCCACCAGTCGGCGTTCTTTTCCATGACGTCCGGCGAGAGCACGCCCGTGTTCGAGCTTGAGGTCGATTACCGCGCCGACGGCGTCGCCGAACGGATCATCCAATCCTTCGGCGATTTCGCGATCCGCATGACGCCGGTCAAGATGGAACGGATCAAGGGCGGCTGCTGATCTCCGCCGGCCACAGCCAAGCCGCGCCACGCACGCCCGAGGCGTCGCCGTGGCGGGCCGGAACTAGGCGCGTCGCGATGTCGTCGGAAAACACCCATTGCCCCCACAGGCGCGGCACGTTCGTATACAGCCGTCCCAGGTTCGACAGCCCACCGCCGAGCACGATGACGTCCGGGTCCAGAATGTTGACGACGGTGGCAAGGGCGCGCGCCAGACGGTCCTCGTAGCGCGCCAGGCTGGCCTCGGCGCTGCGGTCCCCGGCGGCGGCCTGGGCGGCGATGGCCGGTGGCGCCAAGTCCGCGCCGGTGGCGGCCAGATGGTCGCGGGCCAGGGCGGGGCCTGACAAGAATGTCTCGATACAGCCTTCCAAGCCGCAGTAGCAGCGCGATCCCGGACGTTCATCGTCCCGGGGCCAGGGCAAGGGGTTATGGCCCCATTCCCCGGCGATGGCGTTCCGGCCCGTGACGGGACGGCCATTGATGGCGATGCCGCCACCGACGCCGGTGCCCAGGATCACGCCGAACACCACTTCGGCCCCTTCGGCGGCGCCGTCGGCGGCTTCGGACACGGCGAAACAGTTGGCGTCGTTGGCCAGGCGCACGGGGCGGCCCAAGGCGTCTTCCAGGTCCCGGTCGAAGGGATGGCCGATCAGCCAGGTCGAATTGGCGTTCTTGACCAGGCCGGTGGCCGGGGACAGGGTGCCTGGGATGCCGACGCCGACATGCGTGACCGCATCAGCCGCCGCTTCCAGGTCGTCGATCAGGCCGCGAACGGCCGCGACGGTGGCGCGGTAGTCGCCTTGCGGCGCGGGAATGCGGCGGCGAGCGACGGCGGTCCCGGCGCGGTCCAGCACCAAGCCCTCGATCTTGGTGCCGCCCAGGTCAATCCCGGCGCGCATGATCGGAGAAAAAATTAATATTCATGGTGTGACCGCCGTCATGTGCAAAACGAAACGAGGTTAATACTTTTTTACCATTCGGTCCTTAGAACTAGGCGGAACGACTGCCAAGTGACAAGGATCCTAGAGATGACCATCATCGCCGAACGCGCGACCGAGAAAAGGGACGTATATCCGGTGTTTCGCGGACTGACGGAATTGGGTGTGTCCAACACCGATCTGGCCGAGGCGCTTGGCACCACGCCGGCGTCCGTGACGGCTTGGCGGACCGGCGAAGCCCGCATGCCCGCCCGTCTGATCGCGTTCCTGACGCTGGTTCTCGACTCGCTGGTCGAACGCAAGGGCGCCGAGGCTTCGGTCACCGCCTCCATGTTTCCGGGGATGACCGCGCCAGGCCAGATCCGCACCGTGCGGGCGCGCGACAATCTTCAGCAGCAGCAGGCCTTCAATTGCGGTTTCGACCGTGTGCATATGGAAGCGGGCCTGCGCTTGTTCCTGAACTGGCGAAATCGTAAGGTGTTCACGGATACGCGGTTCGTGGGCGTGGAACGCGGCCGGGCCGCGGATATCGGCATTTGGGCGTGGCCGCCACCTGACGCCGGCCATGCGGTCGGGGGACCGCAGGCGAAAGGGGCCCGCACAGAGTGCCATGGGGTAAGACGAGGGAAGAATGAGCGACAAACTGTTCGGATTGACGGAAGAAGGCGTCAAGACCGCGCTGGACATCAAGACCCGCTATAAAAAGCGGGAGCCGCTGGTTGTCCCGTCCGACGGCGACAAGTTCCTGGCGCCCGAGAATTTCCTGAATTCGACCATCGATCTGGGTGGTCTCGAAGACCCGCTGCCGTTGGCCCTGGTGTCGGCGCGCGACCCGGAAGCCCCCATGGCCTTGGCCGCCGTGGCGCGCCTGTCGCCGCTTGGCCGCAAGACGCGTTTGATTTCGGGTATGTTCGAGATCGTCGGCGACATCACCAAGCACGAAGCGGTCAAGAACGCGATTTCGCTGATTACGGAAAGCGCGTTCGACCCGAATGCCATCGCCAAACTGCGGCGGGAAACCTCGCGCTTCATCGTGCGCACGCGGGCCGAATACACCACGGCCCTGCGTCAGAACCTGCACAACCTGATGGACGGCAGCGTGTCGCCCCGTTACTTCGTGCAGGAATTCTTCCAGTTGACCGAAGCCGGCAACATGCGCAACGACATCCGCAAGAAGCTGGTCATCAGCCTGCTGATGTCGGAAACCGTGCGGCCCAGCGTCAAGTTCCTGATGCTGGAAAACTTCCATGAAATGCCGGCGCCGGTGCAGACGGCGATCATTCAGGCCCTGCTGCGCGCCGACTCGTCGCGCCACGTCGACCTGATGAAGGAAGAACTGCGCTGGATCGTCGCCCAGGGCGTCGAATACAGCCGCGCGCACTGATCCAATCCCACCATTCCCCTTGACCATGACCTGACCCGGGAAACCCGTTCCGGATCCGCCCACGGCGTGTTCTCTCCCTAATTGAAATATTTTCCCACGCGCGTAGAATACGGAGGCGCTCGGGGAGCAAGTCCAATGCGGATGACGAAGTTGCCGGGGGTGGGTATGCGCGAGCATGCGCAATCGGCGCGGATCATGACGTTCATGCGGGTCGCCGCCGCCTTTGGCGTCGCCGGCGCCCTGGTGACGGCAGCCGCACGGCCAGCTTTGGCCCAATCGACGCTGGAACGAGTGAAGGCTCGAGGAGCCGTGACTTGCATGGCGTGGCAACGGCCCTATTTCTTCTTGCATGATGGCAAGGGGGGCGGCAGGGGAATGGACGCCGACCTGTGCCGGGCCGTGGCAGCTGCGGTGTTCGGCGATCATAAGCGGGTCAAATTTGTCTCGGGGCAGAGAACCTTCAACGAAACACTGGTTGCGGTGGAGAGCGGCGAGATTGATCTCATTCCCAGCGTGTCCTGGCAATCAATTCAAAAGTTCAAAAAAATCATGCGCCCGACATCGCCCGTGTTCATGGACGGCCAGGGCATCCTTTTATTCGATCCTGAGCGGCGGGGCTTGTCACCTGATCTAGGCGGCAAAACGATCTGTACGTATGCGGGCCACAGGTACGAGACGCGTCTGAGAGACTATGCGCAGACGTCGGGAATGGCGTTCGAGGTCGCCACCAAATCGTTCCAAAGCCGCCAATTGTCGCGCACGGCCGATACCCTGTACAGCGCGGTCAAGGATGGCAGGTGTGATGCGTTCAGCGATAGCATCCTTCGGCTGGACGAGATCGCGCGCAAGGTCGATCTTAACGCCTATGTTTTCGACGACACGGTTGCCGTCGATGCCATGGTTCCCGCCGTGGGGAGCGGTGACAATGATTGGGTCGGCGTTGTCTCCGGCGTGGTGAACATGATGGCGTTCGCGGATCAATTGGGATGGTCCGACAAAGAGAAGACCTTCACGAGAAGACATTACTTTGGCATGTCGCCTAAGGAAGTCGTGTCGCGGATATCGAGCGCGGGAAAGAAATTCGGCCTGTCCGGCGAATGGGCTTTCGATGTGCTTGGGCAGGTGGGTAGCTATCAATCCACTTTTGTGGCGAATCTGGACGGCTTGCGCGGGTTCCCGCTCGTCAGGCGGATCAATGCCGTGGCCACCGAAGGCGGCCTGCGGTCGGCTGGTGTTCCCTTGGAGCGGTCATGGGAGTTGAAGACGATCCCGAAAGACGTCTCTCCTGCGGTGCGGGCGGTCTTTGTTGCGACAGATCGCGTCATCGACACCGAAGCCGACCGCTTCCGCTTTAAGTTCAAAAGCGCGCACGCTGACAACATCAGGTTGGCAAAAGCCGTCGTGGCCTTGCACAGGACCACGAAAGAGGCGTCGGGCGATATCTGGGGCCTAGTGTATCAATCGATGGATGCGGACGGCATTCCTGAGATCGGGCTGCGTGATACAGAAAGTTCCCTTTACGGTGCGGCCTCCGACTTTTTCGATGATATTCGGCAAGCGCTTCAGGCCTTGAAGAGCGCGCCGAATTATAAGGCGCCAGCAATTCTGGTCTACGTCCACGGGTTCCAAAATTCCTTCGCCAATTCCGTCGAGACCATGGCTCGGATGATGGGCAACATAGGGTTTCCTTGCGTCCCCGTCGTATTCGCCTGGCCGACGAACGGCGGCCCCAATTACATCGCCCAACGGGACCGTGTCGCAGGTGCGGGGGATGCCCTGTCGGTCTTTCTGCAGACGTTGCACGCGGAGTTCAATGGCGCGGACGTCCATGTGCTGGCCCATAGCTTGGGCAGCGCCGTTACGATCAAGGCATTGCATGAACTGCAGAAGCAGGGGGCCGCGCCGGTCAAGCTCTCGGAATTGGTCTTCGCGGCCGCCGACCATCCGCCGGGCGATTTCTACAACACGGCGAAAGAGACCGTTCAGGGGCGCATCGTGGACAGGGTGACGTCCTATGCATCATCGAATGACAGGGTATTTGGAGGACGCGTAATCGTCACCGCAAGCCCGCGCGCTGGCTATATTGAGAACGGTCGGATGCGCCAGTCAAAATGGGTGGATTCAATTGATGCATCTGATGCAATCGGCGAATGGAAAGGGCATTCGAATATCTTCAAGTCGCCCTATTTGCTGTTCGATTTTAGCGAAGTCCTGGCCGGGCAACCCATGACCCTCCGCAGCGTGACGCTCGAATGTGCGTCAGGGACGGGTTATTGCCGGGTACGCCAAGTGAAATGACTGGTCTCTGCACGCGTTAGGTCGGCCCCGGAATCCGACTTGTCATCGCTTTATCGATCAACGCCGCCGCCGCCGTTTTGGCGATTTCCGCCGCGCGCGCGCGGTTCTGCGACACCTGGGCGGTGACGGTGGCACCCTCCAGCACCATGGCCAGTTCCTCGGCCAGGCCGGCCGGGTCGGGCGCTCCCATGCCCCGGCACTGTTGCTCGATATAATCGCGGATCATGGATTTGAACGCCTTGCACTGGTGCCGCACGGGGGTGTCCGGGTCGGAATATTCGCCGACCGCGTTGATGAACATGCAGCCGTAGAACGAATTGTCCTCGAACCAGTCGCGGGCGACATCGAATACGGCCAGCAGGCGGTCCCTCGGGGCCGTGGCGCGGCTTTCGACCGACCGCATGAAATTGTTACGGAACAGGCCGTCGTATTTGCGGAGCGCGGCCAGGATCAGCTCGTCCTTGGACCGGAAGTGACGGTACAGCGTTTTCTTCGACACCCCCGATACGGCCAGAATTCGGTCGATGCCCGTCGCGTGAAAGCCGTGTTTGGCGAACAGGTCGATGGCCGTGTCGATGAGCTGTTCGCGTCTTTGAGAGTCACTCATCATTGCACCATGAGGATACTAAGCTGTCTCCAATTTATACGTAAACAGAGGCGGGGGCAAACCCTCACAAAAAACCAGATGGCAGAGAAACCTTTGGGAGGATCGATATTCACAAAGGTGTGAGTGGCGGGGTTTTTTGTTTTGCATGGGAGACAGATCTGTTACCTAGCGCGTCATCAGGGAGACAAATCTGTTTCCCTCCTTTGACCGACAATGCAAAAGGAGATACGCACATGCCCAGAATTCAACCCGTGAACCCCGCCGAAGCCACCGGCGACGCCAAGGTCCTGCTGGACGGCGTCAAGGCCTCCATCGGCATGGTGCCGAACATCTTCGCCACCTTCGCCCAGTCGCCGAAGGTCCTCGAAGGCTACCTTGCCCTCAACAAATCGTTCGGCGGCGGTCTTCTCAACGCCCGTCTGCGCGAACAGATCGCCCTTGCCGTCGCCGGCGCCAACGCCTGTGACTATTGTGCCTCGGCGCACACGGCGATCGGCAAGATGACCGGCGTTGCCCAGGACGAACTGGCCCGCAATCTGGCCGGCCGGTCCGAAGACGCTCAGGTGCAGGCGGCCCTGACCTTCGTGCGCAAGGCCGTCGAGGCCCGCGGCAAGGTCGCCGACGCCGATGTCCAGGCTCTGCGCGATGCGGGTTTCGGCGACGGCGAAATCGTCGAAATCGTGGTCCATGTCGGGGTTAACCTGCTGACCAACTACTTCAACCACATCGTCGGAACGGACATCGACTTTCCCGTGGTCCGCGCCACCGCCGCCGCAGCGGCGGCGTGATCCGGCACGGGGGCGGCACCGCCACCGCCGCCCCCGTCGTCGGACTCCGATTTTCGATACTCGATGGGGAATTCGCACGTATGACACCGACCGAACACAATGGGCGCTGCGTCCTGCGCCTGATCCTGGTGGCCGCGGCCTCGGCGATGGTTCTGATCCTGGCCATCGCCGTCGATACGGCCTTCGCGCAATCCAATCGCGCGACGTTCGCCGACGGCGCCGTCGCGGCGGACGGCAGCCTCCGCGTTCCCGATGGCTTTCGCGACCGCTACGTCATGCTCGGCGCCTGGGCCGTCGCCGGTGACGTGGATACGGGCGGCAAGCTCGGCCTGCATGTCGTCTATGCCCCCGGCGACGCCGTCGCGGCCTACCGGGAAACCGGACAGTTTCCCGACGGCACGGTCCTGGTGAAGGAACTGTTCAACGGGAAAACCGAGGACCTGACCACCGGCAAGGCGACCAGCGCCGCCGAGGTCGCCGGATATTTCGTCATGGTCAAGGACAGGGAAGGGCGGTTTTCCGGCAACCCCCTGTGGGGCGACGGCTGGGGATGGTCGTTCTTCGCCGCCGGCGAGACGCAAAAGACCCGGACCAAGGACTACGTGACCGATTGCCTGGGCTGCCACGAGCCGGCCCGCGCCACCGATCTGGTCTACGACTACGCCTATCCGGTTCTCCGGAAATGATGAAACGGGATGCCGGGGCGGCAGGCCGCCACCCCGGCATGCCTGGATTCACATACATACATATTCGCGCCGAATCCCATACTTTCGGTCAATAGTGTTCGATCGCGCTGTCTGCGATAAAGAACACGGACAATAACGTCCTCCTTCAAAAACATCCGCTTAAGGAAGATGAGGAGAATCAGATCGATGAGACCGCAATTGCTGGTTTACGTATCGCGCAACGACCCGGAATATTTCGTCGTCACGCCAACCCATTTGGCACATCAGGCGCATGTCGATTTCTACTGGAGCGCTTCCGACGATCAGCTTTCCCTCGTCCCCCGGGACCGGGCGCGGGAAGTGCTCGAACGCCTTGGTTGTCAGGATGCCGAGGTCGCGGCGATCGATGAATCCGGGCCGTTCTGCCATGCCGCCTAGGGCGCGGCCCAGTCCCCTTCGGCAGCCCCGAACCGGCCGCAAGACGCCGACATCGGCCGGGAATTCGGCCTTTTGGTCCTGAACGACTGGCGCGGCGCGCCGTTCCCGGTCTGCCCGCACGAAACGGAAGGCGAACTCTGATCGCTGCGGTTGTCGATCAATGCGAAGGGGCGAAAAAAAGGTCCGTCATTGATACAAGGTGATTGTTAGTTGCGCCGGATTCCGTACAATCCGCGGCTCGCACCATGTCCTTTGGGGGGAGGTGAGGCAAAGGTGAATAATCATGGGAACACCTGGGGACCCCTTCAGTCCTGACCTCCGCCTTCCGCGTCATTTTTGGCAACCTGTCGTTTTTTCAGCGCTGTTTTTTGTCCTGGCGCTGGGTGCGGTCCTGTATTTCGTCAACATCGCGGCCGACCGCGAGAATACTTCGGCGTGCAACAACTCCTTGCATCTGGCGCAGACCGCCGTGGAAACCCTGAGCCGGGACATCGTCGGCCGGGCCATCGATTATGCCTGGTGGAATGACATGGTGGCCCAGGCCGCGCACGGGATCGATCCGGCATGGGCTGAAAACAACATCGGAAAATACCTGCAGGACCAGTTCGGATACACCGGGTCCTATGTTCTGGGGCGGTCCAACCAGACCCTTTATGCATCCTCGAAGATCGACGGCCTGCCGGATGACGGCATGGCCTTTCTGGGGCCTGCGGCAGCCGCGTTCATCGGTAAGCTGCGCCCCGTGCCCGCATCCCAGACGGTCAGCGCCAGCACCTTCGTTTCCTGGCAGGGCCGGGTCTATCTGGTCGCGGCGGGGTCGATAACGGCCGAGGAGCCCTCGGCAGAGCAATTAAAGGATGCCACGCGCCCGATTCTGGTCTTGTTCCGGGTTCTCGACGACCAGACGATGGAAACCCTTGGTGGGCGTTTCCTGTTGAATGATTTCCGGCTGACTGGGGCCACCGGCGCAAATCCGGCGATCACATTGTCCGAGCCGGACGGAGCGGTGGCGGCGGTGCTGACCTGGACCCAGGCGCGGCCCGGTGACGCCTTGTTCAAGGATTTGGCGGTGACGATCGGCGCGGTGACATTGGGGTTGGCGATCGCGGCGGTTCTCCTGGCCTATGTCTGGGCGCGGTCCGCGATCATCGCCAATCTGGCGAAGTCCCGGTTCCTTGCCAAGATGAGCCACGAGTTGTTGACGCCGCTGAACCCGATCATCGGCTTTGCCCAGATCATGAGCGCGGAGATACTGGGCCCCCTCTCAGAACGCTATCGGGGATATGCGGACGACATAGAGCGAAGCGGACGGCACCTGCAGGCGGTGGTGCAGGACGTGCTCGATTTTTCGAGGATCGAAACGGGCGATCTGCAGCTTGATGAATCGGTGATCGAATTGGCGGCCCTGGTCCGGGAATTGCCGCCGGTCATGACCTATCGGCCGTCGCCGTGCGGGATGGGCACGTTGCATGCCTTGCCGCTGCGCACGGAGATTGCCGAGAACCTGCCACGGTTCATGGGGGATGAACGGCGCATCCGGCAGGTTCTCATCAACGTGCTGTCGAATGCCGCGAAATTTTCCGATGGCAAGGAGGTCACCCTGCGGGCGTCCCTGGACAACGGTGCGGTCCGAATCGAGATCGAGGATCAGGGGATCGGTATCGCGTTGAGGGACATCCCGAAAGCATTTGAGCCCTTTGTTCAGCTTTCGCCCGACGGTGGACGGACGCGAAGCCGCAGCGGGGCGGGAATCGGCCTGACCATCTGCCGGGATCTCGTGCAGATGCACGGGGGCACCCTTAACCTGGAAAGCGACGTTGGACGGGGCACCAAGGCCGTCATCGTGTTTCCCCCGACCCGCACCGCAGCCGCGGCCGTTTCCGGCACGGCCTGAGCACCGGCTTGCCCGGGCGTCGTTTGGCGTGGTAGCAGTCGGTTTCCCGCCTAAACGACCATCCGGAGCCCACCCTTCCGTGTCTTTTCAGCCCGATTATGCCTTCGATGGCGAACCGCCCCTCGGCGAGACCTGGGAGGTCGCGCCCGGCGTGCGCTGGCTGCGCATGCCCCTGCCGTTCAAGCTGAACCATATCAATCTGTGGATGCTGGAGGACGGCGACGGCTGGACCCTCGTCGACACCGGCATCAACACCGAGGAAACCCGCGACGCCTGGCGCCGCGTGTTCGCGGGCACCTTGGGCGGCAAGCCCGTCAAACGCCTCATCGTCACCCACTTCCATCCCGACCACGTGGGCCTAGCCGGTTGGCTGGCGGAGCGCTTCAAGGTGCCGCTATGGATGCCCTACACGGAATGGGCCACGGGGCGCATGCTTAGTTTCGAGACGGGACAGTCGGCGGGACCCGTGTCCCATGCATTCTACAAGGCGGCCGGCTTCTCCGGCGACCGCCTGGACCAGGTCGAACACCGTGTCGGGCGCTACGGCAGCAATATCTCGCCCATTCCGGCGGCCATCCGGCGCATCGCGCACGGCGACGAATTCGCCGTCGGGGCCCATTCCTGGCGCATCATCGAAGGCAACGGCCATTCACCCGAACATGCCTGCCTGTACTGTGCGGACCTGGGCGTGCTGATTTCCGGCGACCAGATCCTGCCCAAGATCAGCCCCAACGTGTCCGTCTGGCCGCAGGAACCGGAGGCCGATCCCCTGGCGCGGTTCCTGGACAGCCTCAAGCGGTTCAGGGACTTGCCCGCCGATACTCTGGTCCTGCCGTCTCATAACTGGCCGTTCCGGGGGCTGCTGGAACGACTGGACGACTTGGCCGACCATCATGTCGAGCGCCTGGATGCCGCCCAGGCCGCCTGTGCGGCCCGTGACGGCGTCGGTGGCGCGACGGCGGTCGATGTCCTGGAGCACCTGTTCAAGCGCGAGATGGATACCCACCAGATGTTCTTCGCCATCGGCGAAAGTTTGGCGCACCTGCACCATCTGATGACGCTGGGACGGGTGCGCCGCGTCACCGACGCCGCCGGGGTCCACCGCTATCAGGCGGCCGCCGTATAGGGCGGGGCCGGGAAGTATTCGATCCCCTTTTGGACGAAGCGTGCGAACTCCGGGCTCTTCAACTGGCCCAGCAGCCACAGCGACATGTCCATACCGGCGGAAATGCCCGCCGAGGTCACGACGTTGCCGTCGCGCACGAACCGCACGTCGTCCAGAACCTCGACGTTGCCGCCGCCCCGCAACAGGTCGACCGCCGCCCAATAGGTCGTCGCCCGCTTGCCTTGCAACTGCCCCGCCCGGTGCAGCAGCAGGGCGCCCGTGCACACGCTGGTCACCCAGGTGCAGTCCGGTGCAACCTTCTTCAGCCAGTCGATTTCCGGGCCGCCGTTGGCGAAGATCGCCCGCGTGCCCTGACCGCCGGGGATCAGGACGATGTCCAGCTTGGGATGGTCGTCCAGGGTGTAATCGGTGACGATCCTGAGCCCCTTGGCACAGGTGATCTCGCGGCTGCCTGAACCGATGGTGCAGACGGCCAGGCCGGAGTCTTCCTGCTTGGCGGCCCAGGAGAACACCTCCCAGGGGCCGATGGCGTCGAGTTCTTCCATGTCGTTGAAGGCGAGAATGCCGATTTGCGTGGTCATCTTGGTGTCTCCGGTCGGTGGTGGGTTTCGGGAAAGGGTTAGGCTGGGGTGAGGGAGGCAAACCGCATCCGGTAGTCCTGGGGACTGACTCCCAGATTGCGGTGAAAGGCGCGGCGCATGCGTTCCTCGTCGCCGAAGCCGCATTGCCGGGCGATCAGCTTGACGGGCAAGTCGCTGTCTTCCAGCAGGCTGCGGGCCGCCTCGATGCGGGCCTCCTGGACAAAGCCGGCGGGGGTGCGGCCCGTGGTCTTCTTGAAATGGCGGTTGAAGGTACGCAGGCTCATGGCGGCCTGTTCGGCCATGTCCTCGACGCTGATGTCGTCGGCAAGCCGGTCCAGCAGCCAGATCTGCACGTCGCGGATGTTCCCCCGCGGCGCCATCTGTGCCGACAACTGGCGTGAAAACTGGGCCTGGGAGCCCGGGCGCTTCATGAACATGACCATTTCCCGCGCCACGTTGAGGGCGAGGGCCTTGCCGTGATCTTCCTCAAGAAGGGCGAGGGCGAGATCCATGCCCGCGGTCACGCCGGCCGAAGTATAGACGTTGCCGTCCTTGACGAAGATCGGATCGGGCTCGACCCTGACCATGGGAAACAGGGCCGCCAGATTACGGCAATGGGCCCAATGGGTTACCGCGCGGCGGTCGTCGAGCAGCCCGGCAGCGGCCAGGACATAGGCCCCGGTGCAGACGGACACCACGCGGCGTACGGACTGCGTCAAACGTCGGATGTTGGCGATGGCGCCGCTGTCTTCGATGAACCGCAGGGAGCCCTTTCCGCCGGCGCAGATCAGTGTGTCGAACGGTGTGGCGGCGTCATTGAGGGCGCTGTCGGCGAACAGGGATACGCCGGTCGAACTGCGCACGGGGCCCGAGCGGCTGGCGATCATGCGAAGGTCATAAAGAGGGCTGCGACCGCCGTTGGCCAGATGGATTTCGTTGGCGGATCCGAACACGGCGGCGGGTCCGGTCGCGTCGATGATCTGGCAACGGTCGAAGATGACGATGCCGATCCGCTTCGGCGCGGTCAGTCGGTGCGCGGGCAAGTCCGCCTGTGATGTCGTATCGGGTGCCATGGCGGGAGTGTGCGGCGGCCGGGCGTTTGGCGCAATGACAACGACCCCGCTTTTTCTGCCATTTCACCTGGGCCGGTGTTTGACGGCGTGTTGGCGTCTTTCCGCCCGGGCGCGGCTGTGCGTATGATGACGGCACAATAAACCAGGAGGAAATGGCCACCATGAGCCAGAAGACGATTATTACCTGCGCCGTCACCGGGTCGGCGCCGACCACGCAAAAAACCACGGCGACGCCCGTGACGCCGGAACAGATCGCGCAATCGTCGCTCGACGCGGCAAAGGCGGGGGCGGCGGTCTGCCACATCCATGTCCGCGAACCCGATGGCACGCCGAGCATGAAGTTCGAGTATTACGAGGAAGTGGTGAAGCGCATCCGCGATGCCGGCTCGAACATGATCATCAACCTGACCACCGGCCCCGGTGCGCGCTACATGCCGAGCGACGAGGATCCGCTGATCCCCGGGCCGGGGACGGAATACGTCACCCCGGAAAAACGCACGGCGCACGTGGAAAAGCTGAAGCCGGAGATTTGCTCGCTCGACGTTGCGACCATGAACTTCGGCGAACGCGCCTTCATGAACGTGCCGCGTCATATGCGCATCATGGCCGACCGCATCAAGGCGGCGGGCGTGAAGCCAGAACTGGAAGTGTTCGACACCGGGCACATCGAACTGTGCAAGCAGCTGATCAAGGAAGGCCATATCGATCAGCCGCCCTATTTCCAGCTGTGCCTGGGCATTTCCTACGGCGCCACGGCGACCCCGGAAGCCATGATGCACATGCGCGACCGCCTGCCCGAGGGCGCGCCCTGGTCGGCCTTCGGCATCTCGCGTCAGCAGTTCCCCATGGTCGCCCAGGCGGTGCTTCTGGGCGGCAACGTGCGGGTCGGTCTGGAAGACAACATCTATCTGGGACCGGGCGAATTGGCGCCGTCGAATGCCGCGCTGGTCGAACGCGCGGCGGCGATCATCGAAAATCTTGGATCGTCGGTCGCCACGCCGGACGAGGCGCGGGGCATTCTCGGCCTCGGCAGCCACTAGGCGGCAAAGCGTCACCTATCGACATGACATGACCGGCACGGGGGCGGCGATGCCGCCCCCCAAGCCGGCGTCATGCATCAGACGGCGATACGCGCCTTTTCGACGACGGCGGGCATTTCGAACAGTCCGGCCAGCGCCTCAAGGATCGTCATCGCTTCATCGCCACGCAGAGAATAAAAAATCGTTTGCGCGTCGCGGCGGGTCTTGACCACGCCGTCATGGCGCAGACGCGCCAGATGCTGCGACAGGGCGGACTGTGACAGTCCGACAATGGATTCCAGTTCGCCCACGCATTTTTCGCCGCGGGCGAGGTGGCACAGCACGAGAAGACGGTGAGGGTTGCTCATGGCCTTCAGAAGCGCGCTGGCCTGTTCATGATTCTGTTCTACGGTATAAGTTGGCATGACGGTTGTTATTGTCCTTATTACGATGGTTGTTGTTGCTATTGACCGCGCCCGTTCACCCTCGGGTATACGCGCGGTAGGGTGCTAGGGGCCTTATATAAGCAATTTCGCGGGCGGATCAAACCGGACAAAAGGCCAGGGTATGCCCATACTTTCGGACAGATCGTGGTCTAGACGTTTCCATCTTTTGCTTGCGTTCATCACGGTTATTCGGCCGCCTGGGGGTCTGCGGCGGGCGTGTCGGCGCCATGCCCGGCCGAAGGTTTCCCCCTCTTTTCGCCGAAGCCGATGACAAGGGTCAAAAGGGGCGGAATGATGGCAAGCGTCAGGATCGCCGACAGCGACAGGCCGCCCAGGACGACCGATCCCAGCCCGCGGTAAAGCTCCGAGCCGGCGCCCGGGAACACCACCAGCGGCATCATCCCGAACACGCTGGTCAGGGTCGACATGAAGATGGGCCGGATGCGGTTGCTGGTCGCCTCGCGGATCGCCTCGGCCGGCGTCATGCCGTCCTCGCGGATGTGCACCAGGGTCTGATGCACCAGCAGGATGGCGTTGTTGACGACGATGCCGATCAGAATCACGAAGCCCAGCAGGGTCAGCATGTCCAGCGGCTGGAAGGTGAACATGTTCAGCAGCGACAGCCCGACCACGCCGCCCGCCGTGGCCAGCGGCACCGACAGCATGATGATCAGGGGGTAGAGGAAACTTTCGAACAGCACCGCCATGACCAGATAGACGATGATTACGGCGATCCCCAGGTCAAGCTTCATGGCTTGCCAGGTCTGGTTCAGCTTGTCCGCCGTGCCGGTGATGCGCAGCGACGTACCGGGCGGCAGGCCTTCCGCGTACATGGGCTCGATGATTTTGGTGCGGATGATGTCGAGCGCCACTTCCAGCGGCACGTCGTCGCGCGGCAGGATCGACAGCGTCACCGTGCGCTGGCGTTCGAAGTGATTGATCTGGGTCGGGCCGGTGGTCATCTCGATTTCGGCAAGAGACGACGCGGGGATGATCAGGCCGGCTGAGGTCACCACCGGCAGGTTGCTGATGCCCTGGGTCTCGGTGACCTGGTCCAGCGGGCCCTTGATCATCAGGTCAACCAGCTTGTTGTCCACGGTTATCTCGGCGATGCGCAGCCCGTCGTTGAAGGCGTCGATGGTGTCGGACAATTGGCGCGCGGTGACGCCGTTGTCGGCCAGTTTCACCCGATTGGGCAGGAGGCGCAGTTCGGGCGCGCCGAGCACGAGTTCCGGTTGCGGACGGATCTGGTTGCCCTGCGTGCGGGGGAATTCGCCCGACGCCCGGACGAAGGCCTTCAACGCTGTCTCCATCAAGGGTTCCAACTCGGTCCCCAGGATGTTCAGTTCAATGGCGCGGGTGCCGCTGACACCCCGCCCGAACAAGGAACGCTGAGTGATCTGGCCGAGCGTGCCCGGTTCCTTGAACGCGGCCTCGCTGAGGATCGGGATCAGGTCCTTGACCCGCGCCGGATCGTGGGCGGCGGCGCCCAGGATGGTGCGGCCGCGGAAGGTGACGAAGAAGAAGCGGTTCAGCTTGGGCCGGCCCTGGGCGTCCGGTTCCGGTCCCGAGACCTCGGCCAGCAGCGGGAATACCTCTTTCTCGTAGCCGCGGGCGATATGTTCCATGGTGTCCAGGTTGTAGCCCGGCGGCGGCACGATGAAGCCGATGATGAGGTTGCGGTTGCCGGACGGCAGGTATTCCAGCTTGGGCAGCAGCAGCCAGGTAACGCCGGTGCAAATGCCGCACAGAACGGTGACCATGACGACGGAGCGCAGGCGCGACGCGGTGACCCATTTGGTCAGGCCCATCAGTGTCTTCATGAACAGGGCCGCGAAATCGTCGATCACCGGGATGTGGCGGCGGACGATGCTGTCCTCGCCGGGCGATCCCAGAATGCGGTTGGCGAGTGCGGGGATCAGGGTGACGGCGACCAGCAGCGAAATCAGCACGGAAACCGACAGCGCCACGGCGATGTCGCGGAACAACTGGCCGGCCTCCAGATCCATCACCAGGACGGGGATGAACACCATCACCGTGGTCAGCGCCGACACCAGGACCGCGACCCAGACCTGCTTGGCCCCGCGGTAGGCGGCTTCGGCCCGCGAGCGGCCCAATTCGCGGTGGCGGAAGATGTTTTCCAACACCACGATCGCCGCGTCGACGACCATGCCGACGGCAAAGGCGATCCCGGCCAGCGAGATCACGTTCAACGACCGGCCCATGGCGGCCATGGCGACGAAGGCGCCGATCACGGACACGGGGATCGCCATGGACACGATCAGCGTCGCCCCGCCCGACCGCAGGAACAACAGCAGCATGAAGGCGGCGAGCGCGCCGCCGACCACGATGTTCTGCTGCACCAGGTCGATGGACGAATTGATGTAGATGGTTTCGTCGTAGACTTGGCGCAGTTCAAGCGCCTGCGACGGCAGGGCGAACTCGTTCAGGTCCGCCACCGCTTCGCGGATGCCGCGCATGACCTCGATCACGTTGGCGCCGTCCTCGCGCACGGCGTTGAAGGCCATGGCCGGTTGGCCATTGAAGCGGATGCGTTCGGTCGGCTTGGAGGTGTCCCAGGCGACGGTCGCGATGTCGCCCACGGTGACGCGGGCGAAACGGCCGGTCGCGGGGTCGCGGTCCGATCGCAGGATGATTCCGGCGACGTCCTCCAGGTTCTGGAATTTTCCTTCCGTACGAACTACGTAACGGCGCTTGCCCTCGTCCACGTCGCCTGCCGATGCGGACGAGTTGGCGGCGCGCAGCTTGTCGACCACGTCCGTTACGGTCAGGCCGTAGCGCGCCATGCGGCCCGGTTCGACGAAGACCGTCATCTCCTTGCGCGCGGCGCCGTACAGGTTGACCCGCGCCACGCCGGGCACGCGCTCGAACCGGTCCTGGATCACTTCCTCGGCGAAGTCGCCGAAACGGTGGATTTCCTCGATGTTTCCCGGCTTGCGGATGATGACGAACCAGGCGATGGGGTTGTCCTCCGCGCCGGCGGTCTGGATCGACGGCTCGTCCGCTTCGTCGGGATAGTCGTCAACCCGGGACAGGCGGTTGGAGGTCAGCACCAGCGCCCTGTCCATGTTGGTGCCGATGGCGAATTCCAAGGTGATGCGTCCGCGCCCGTCCTGGGATTCGGAACGGATTTCCTCCAACCCCTCGATGCCCTTCAGCACGTCTTCCTGCTTGACGATGATTTCGCGTTCGACCTCCGCCGGAGCGGCGCTCGGCCACACGGTCTCGATGCTGATGATCGGCTTGCGGATATCCGGCGTCAGCTGGATCGGGATCGAATAGAGCGCCACCACACCGAACAGGATCAACATCAGGACCGCCGCCACGACGGCGATGGGGCGCTGGATGGATAACCGGATCAGGTCCATGGGGCGGCGTCTCCGGCCTCAGGTCTTCGACTTGGGGGCCGATGCCGCATCGGCGGCGGGGGCTGCCTTGCTGGATCCCGGTGGCGGGGTGAACGAGATGTTCTGTCCGGGGCGCAGGCGTTCGTTGCCGCGCACGACAACCAGATCGCCGGCGGCCAGGCCGCCCTCCACGATCAGTCGGCTGCCCATGGCCTCGCCCAGACGCACCGGGCGGACCAGGGCCTTGCCGTCCTGATGCAGGAACACGATGGTCTTGCCCAGGCGGTTGAGGATCGCGTCCTTGTGCACGGTGACCACCGAGGCCACGCGCGCGGCGGGAATGCTCAGCGTCACGCTCTGGTTCGCGGCGATGCCGGTTCCATCGGCCGGAGCATCAAGCCGGAAGCGGACCGTGCGGGTGCGGGTCTGCGGATTTTCGTCGGGCACGACGGCGCGCACCGTCGCCTGAATTTTCACGGCGGCGGACACCGCGGCGGTGACCTGCACCCCCGGCACGAGGCCGCCCACGTTGCGCCCCGGCACGTCGGCTTCGATCTCCAGGTCCGTGTCGTTGATCAGCGTGATCAAGGGATCGCCCAGGTTGACGAAGGCGCCGGCTTCCGTGTGGCGGCGCGACACGACGCCGCCGTAGGGGGCAACGACATCGGCGTAGGACAGGGCGATCTCGGCCAGTTTCAGGCTCGCCTTGGCGCTGGCCATCTGGGCGCCGGCGACGGCGATCTCGGCCCTGGAGACGGCGACTTCCTGAAGCTTGTCGTCAAGCCGGGCCTGCGAGAACGCGGCCGATTTGCGCAGGCCCTCCAGGCGCGACAGTTCCTGTTGGCGCAGCTTCAGGGTTTCCCGGGCCGTTTCCAGGGCGGCCTGGAAACGGTTCAATTCGGCCGCCTTCAGTTCCCGTTCCCACTTCAGGCTGTCCTTGACCAGAACGGCCAGCACGTCGCCCTTGGCGACCCGGTCGCCGACATCGACCCTGAATTCGGCGACGGGGCCGCTGATCCGCGCCGCGACGGGGCCGGCCTGACGGGCGATGAAGCGGCCGATCACCGGCACGTTCTGATGTGACGCCTCGGTAACCACGCGGTCGACGACGACGGGCACGGCCTGCGGCGCCTGCGCCTGGGCGGCCGTCATGGACATCAAGGCGGCGGCGATTGTCGATAGAGCGGAGACGGTGGGCCGGGCTGCGGACATCAAGGGGCGTTCCTCTGGTTCGGTCCCGAATTCGGGTCGGGGCCTGCGGCGGGCGCCAGTTTAGGCAGGGGCCTCGTACCTCGCAATCAGTATTGCAAGCAAATTTGCACGTAATTTCCTGTCGTGGCGTCCTATTTGCGCATGGCGAAAAGGCGGTTGGCAAGGGACTGGGGTTCTTCCAATATATTTCCCATGCCGATGCTGACCGCCCCGCGCGCCCTCCTTCCCATCCATGGGCCGACCGTCCGATTGCTCCGCGTTTGTCGGCTTTTGGCGGGCTGCTTCGCGATATTATTGGCCATGGCGATACCCGGCGGCGCGCGCGCCGACCTGATCGGCCACGGCGGCATGGTGCGGGCGGTTGACGTGTCGCCGGACGGCCATTGGGTCGTCACGGCCAGTTTCGATTTCACGGCGCGGCTATGGGATTTCGGAACGCAGGCGGAAGTCGCGGTTCTTGACGCCCACGAAGGACCGGTGACCGGCGCCGTGTTCGCCCCCGACGGCAAGCATGTCGTGACGACCAGCGACGACAAGACGGCGGTCATCTGGGAGGTGCCCTCGGGCAAGCTTGTCCGGCGCCTGACCGGGCACGGCCACAAGGTCATGGCGGCCGCCGTGTCGCCGGACGGCAAACAGGTCGCCACCGGGTCGTGGGACAAGACCCTGCGCATCTGGGACATGTCGACGGGCGAGGAGATTCGTGTGATCACGCATTCCGCGCCGATCAACGATGTCGCCTTCGTCAACGGCGGGGCCTGGATCGCCGCCGGCGGACACGACGGCAAGGTCGGGATGTGGTCGATCGCCGACGGCCGCCTGCAGGGCGTTCTTGACGGCCACCGCCAGGGCATCACGAAAATGAACGCATTGCCCGGGGGCAAGCGCCTGCTGACGGCCAGCATCGACCGCACGCTGCGCCTGTGGGATGTCAAGACGGGCGAGACGGTCACGGTTCTCACCCATAGCGAGGACCGCACCGGCCAGGTCTATGCCGCGGCCGTGTCGCCGGATGGGCGGCGGGCCCTGTCGGCGGGCCGGGACGGGCGCCTGATGGAATGGGATCTGGCGACGGGAGCTGTCCTGACGACCATTCCCGCCCATGACAAAATCATCTGGGCCGCCCGCTTCGCTCCGGACGGCCGCTTTGCGCTGACCGCCAGCGCCGATGAAAGCACCGCCGTGTGGCATCTGGAAACGGGAGACCGCATCGGCCTTCGGGCCGGCGACAGGACGGGCAAGCAGCCCTGGCTGTCGAGCGACCATCCCGGGGCCCGGCTGTTCACCAAATGCGCCAACTGCCACGCCCTGAATGCCCAGGCGGCGTCCCGTTCGGGCCCGCATTTCGAAGGGTTGTGGGGGCGCCCGGTCGGCGCGGTCGAGGGCTACAACTATTCCGGCGCGCTCAGAAACAAGTCCTTTACTTGGAACGAAAAAACCCTATTTGATCTGTTCTATCAGGGGCCTGACAAATTTTTGCCGGGCACCAAGATGCCGGTGCAGAAGGTGCCGGACAAGGAACAGCTTGCCAATCTCGTAGACTATCTCCGGGTTCTGACGACAGGCGGGGTGAAACAGTGACGCGAACCCGTGCCGAGGGAAGCACCGGGAGAAAGGAACGACGCCGATGACGACCCATCTGTATTTCCATCAGGCCTGCGTGGAGCATGACCCGGGGCGCGGCCATCCGGAATGTCCGGAGCGCCTGCGCGCGGTCATGCAGGCCCTGGAGACCGAGCCCTTCGCCGATCTGCTGCGCCTTGAGGCGCCGATGATCGATCTGGACGTGGTCGAGAACACCCATGGTCACGACTATGTGGAAATGGTGATGGACAACGTGCCGACGGAAGGGCGCGTCCACCTGGACCCGGACACCAGCATGTCGCCGAAATCGGCGGAAGCCGCCCTGCGCGCCGCCGGCGGCGCCTGTTCCGCGGTCGATGCCGTCCTCAGCGGCGAGGCACGTAACGCCTTCTGCGCCGTCCGTCCGCCGGGCCATCACGCGGAATCGTCGCAGGCCATGGGATTCTGTCTGTTCAACACGGTCGCCATCGCCGCCCGCCATGCGCGGCAGACCGAGGGCATCGAGAAGGTCGCCGTGGTCGATTTCGACGTGCACCACGGCAACGGCACGCAGCATTCGTTCCAGAACGATCCCAATCTGTTCTATGCCTCGTCCCATCAATGGCCCGCCTATCCGGGCACGGGGTTGGTTCAGGATACGGGCGTGGCGAACAACATCTGCAATCTGCCGCTCAACCCGGGCGACGGCACGGACGCTTTCCGCCGAGGCTACCGTGACCGCATCCTGCCGGCCCTGCGCCATTTCAACCCCGACCTTCTGATCATTTCCGCCGGTTTCGACGCCCATGCGCGCGACCCCCTGGCGTCGCTCATGCTGACGACCGAGGATTTCGTCTGGGTCACGGTCGAGCTTTTGCGCGTTGCCCGCGACTGTTGCGACAATCGGGTGGTGTCCTGCCTTGAAGGGGGCTATGACCTGAACGCCCTGGCGGAAAGCAGTGCGGGGCATGTTCGCGCCCTGATGACGCAATAAACCCCTGAATTCCGCCGCCTCCGAGGCTTCGCACTTGCGGTATCGGGGCCGGGGCCCTACACTCCCGCGCCTTGTCGATAAGGTATTCCATGGCCAAGCAGAAAACCCCAGACACCGACGCCCAGACGGAAATCCCGGCGGATGTCCGCGCGCTGAGTTTCGAGGACGCGATGAGCGAGCTTGAAGACATCGTGCGCGGGTTGGAGCAGGGGGCCGGGTCTTTGGACCAGGCGATCGATTCTTATTCACGGGGCATTGCGTTGAAGACCCATTGCGAGGCCAAGCTCAAGGAAGCGCAGCTTCGTGTCGACAAGATCGTCGTCGGCAGCGGCGGCGTCCTGACCACCGAACCCGCCGATCAAGAATAATTCTGGAAAACCAATAAGATGAAAGATTCCGATTCGGAGTTTCAGGCCGCACTGGGCGACAACGCCAAGCAAGTGACGGACATGCTCGATGCCTTGATGCCGCTGACGGACACACCCGAGGCGCGCGTGGTCGAGGCCATGCGCTATGCCTCGCTGGCCGGCGGCAAGCGGGTTCGCCCGTTCCTGGTGACGCAGAGTGCGGCGCTGTTCGGTGTCGATCCGACCTCGGCCCTGCGCGCGGCGGCGGCGGTCGAAATGGTGCATTGCTATTCCCTGGTCCACGACGATCTGCCGGCCATGGACGACGACGACCTGCGCCGCGGCCAGCCGACCTGCCATATCAAGTTCGACGAGGCGACGGCGATCCTGGCCGGTGACGCCCTGCTGACCAAGGCGTTCGAGGTTCTGGCCGCGCCGGAAACCCATTCCGATGCCCGGGTGCGCGCCGATCTGGTTCTGGCCCTGGCCAAGGCGGCCGGCGATCACGGCATGGTCGGCGGTCAAATGATGGACCTGTGGGCCGAGAACAACAAATTGGACGTGGCCCAGATTACCCGACTGCAACGCATGAAGACCGGCGACCTGATCGCCGTTTCGGCGGAAGCGGGGGCGATCCTGGGTAAGGCCTCGGACGACGCCCGCACCGCCTTGCATGCCTATGCCCACGACATCGGTCTGGCGTTCCAGATCGCCGACGACCTGTTGGACGTCGAAGGCGACGCGGCGCTGGTCGGCAAGGCGACCGGCAAGGACGCCGACGCCAACAAGGCCACATTCGTGTCCCTGCTGGGCGTCGACAAGGCGCGTCAGCAGGCTGACATGCTCAGCGCGCAGGCGGCCGCACACCTTGAAATGTTCGGTGAAAAGGGCGACCTTTTGAGGCAATTGGCGCGATTCATCGTCGAACGGCGCGCCTGAACCGACCGATACGACGGAAGCGATATCAACAATCGGTCCGGACAAGGCGTCCGGATGTCAATTTGAGGACCTGAAACTTGGAACAAGAAAGCCTCACCCCGCTCCTCGACCGTGTCAATGATCCCAAGGACATGCGGGATTTCTCAGTCGATGAGTTGAAGCAACTGGTCCGCGAATTGCGCGACGATACGGTGCGCAGCGTGTCGATCACCGGCGGCCACCTGGGCGCCTCGCTGGGCGTGGTCGAACTGACCGCCGCCATCCATCATGTCTTCGATACGCCGCACGACCGTCTGATCTGGGATGTCGGCCATCAGTGCTATCCGCACAAAATTCTGACCGGCCGCCGGGACCGCATGCACACCCTGCGCCAGGGCGGGGGCCTGTCGGGCTTCACCAAGCGCACGGAAAGCGAATATGACCCGTTCGGCGCGGCTCACAGCTCGACCTCGATCTCGGCTGGTTTGGGCATGGCCGTCGCGAGCAAGCTGGCCGGCGTGCCCAAGAACGTCATCGCCGTGATCGGCGACGGCGCCATGACCGCGGGCATGGCCTATGAAGCCATGAACAACGCCGGGTCCATGGACGCCAAGCTGATCGTTATCCTGAACGACAACGACATGTCGATCGCCCCGCCCGTGGGCGCCCTGTCGGCCTACCTGTCGCAGTTGATTTCGTCCAAGCAGTTCCGCTCCGCCCGCCATTTCGCCAAGGACATCGCCAAGAAGTTCCCGCGCTCCATCGAACAGGCGGCGGCCAAGGTCGATGAATACGCCCGCGGCATGGTGACCGGCGGCACCCTGTTCGAGGAACTGGGATTCTACTACGTCGGCCCCGTGGACGGTCATAACCTGGACCACCTGTTGCCGGTGCTGAAGAACCTGCGCGACGACAAGGAACCGGGCCCGGTGCTGCTGCACGTCGTCACGGAAAAGGGCCACGGCTATAAGCCGGCCGAGGACTCCGCCGACAAGTACCATGGCGTGTCCAAGTTCGATGTCGTGACGGGCAAGCAGCACAAGGCCATCGCCAACGCGCCCAGCTATACCTCGGTGTTCGCCAAGGCCCTGATCGCCGAGGCTAAGGACGACGACAGGATCGTCGCCATCACCGCCGCCATGCCCGGGGGCACGGGTGTCGACAAGTTTTCCGAAAACTTCCCGGACCGCGCCTTCGACGTCGGCATCGCCGAACAGCACGGCGTGACCTTCGCCGCCGGCATGGCAACCGAAGGCTACAAGCCGTTCTGCGCCATCTATTCCACCTTCCTGCAGCGCGCCTACGACCAGGTCGTCCACGATGTGGCGATCCAGTCGCTGCCCGTGCGTTTCGCCATCGACCGCGCCGGCTATGTCGGCGCCGACGGCTCGACCCATTGCGGCGCCTTCGACCTGGCGTACCTCTGCACCCTGCCGGGCTTCGTCGTCATGGCGCCCGCGGACGAGGCCGAATTGATGCACATGACGGCGACCGCCGCCGGCATCAACGACCGCCCGTCGGCGATTCGTTATCCGCGCGGCGAAGGCGTGGGCGTCGAACTGCCGGCCAAGGGCAGCCCGCTCGAGATCGGCAAGGGCCGTATTGTGCGCGAGGGCACGACCATCGCCATCCTGTCCCTGGGCGCGCCGTTGCAGGAATGCTTGAAGGCGGCCGAGGACCTGGGCACGCGGGGTCTGTCCGTGACCGTCGCCGACGCGCGCTTCGCCAAGCCGATCGACGAAGACCTGGTGCGCAAGCTGGCCGCCGACCACGAGGTCCTGGTCACGGTCGAGGAAGGGTCCATCGGCGGCTTCTCCGCCCAGGTGCTGCAGTTCATGGCCAACGACGGGCTGCTGGAAAACGGCCTGAAGGTGCGCGCGGTGACCATGCCTGACGCCTTCATCGAACAGGACAAGCCGGAAGTCCAATGCGCCCAGGCGGGCCTGGATGCCGCCGGCATCGTCGCCACGGTTCTGTCGGCGCTCGGCCGCAGCGGCGAACTGAGCGAACCGGCGCGCGCTTAGATCGCGCCCCATGCCTGTCACCCCCGCGAAAGCGGGGGTCCAGAAGCAGACTGGCCTGGATTCCCGCCTTCGCGGGAATGACGACGAGGGGGGCTGAGGTCATGTCCAAACCGCAAAAGATTCGGCTCGACCAGCTTCTGGTCGACCGCGGCCTGGCCGACAGCCGGACCAAGGCCCAGGCCCTGGTCATGGCGGGCCTTGTCTACGGCGTTGATCGCCGCTTCGACAAACCCGGCGTGCAAATCGCCGCCGACACGGAAATCTCCGTCAAGGGCAAGGACCATCCCTGGGTGTCGCGGGGCGGGATGAAGCTGGCCAAGGGCCTCGACCACTTCCGCATCGACCCCACGGGCCTGACCTGCCTCGACCTGGGCGCCTCCACCGGCGGGTTCACGGACGTGCTGCTGGCGGGCGGCGCCGCCAAGGTCTATGCCATCGACGTGGGGCAGGGGCAGCTCGATTGGAAACTGCGCACGGACGACCGCGTGGTGGTGCTGGAAAAAACCAACGCCCGCCACCTGACGGCGGACCAGGTGCCGGACCCCATTGATTTGATCGTCTGCGACGTCAGCTTCATCGGCCTGGAAAAAGTCCTGCCCCCCGCCATGGCGCTGGCCAAGCCAGGGGCACATCTGGTCGCCCTCATCAAGCCGCAGTTCCAGGCGGGGCCCGGCCAGGTCGGCAAGGGCGGCGTGGTGCGCGATCCGGCGGTTCATCAGGCGGTCTGCGACGAGGTTCAGGCCTTTATCGCCGACGACTGCGGCTGGACCGTGCTCGGCATCACGGAAAGTCCCATCAAGGGGCCAGAGGGCAATGTGGAGTTCTTGATCGGGGCTGAAAGCCCATCATAATCTCGGTGTGAAAGCAGCCGTGATTGTGGCTGTATCCCCGGAACTCTCGAAATTAGTAAAGTGCCCCGAGAATTCTCCAAAGTGTCTCCAAAAATTCTGGTCAATGCGACGGAGAACATCATATTGAGCGATAACCGCGAACTACATTTTGAAGAGGACGACAGGCGTCTCTACGGAAAACTTCACGCCGCAAGCTGTGATCTAGCCTCGGCAAGCACCTACGGCACATTTATCCTGAAAAAGGGCTGGAGGGCGAAACCGTGGAGCCGTGGGTCAATCTACTTGCAGCAATCGGCTTTTGTCACGGCCATGATAACGTCTTATGGGCGAGCGTTCGGCAATAGCCATGGTTGGCCTAAATTGCCCGAAGTGCTCTTCACTGCATATGATGAAGAGCAAAGGGCATTGCATAAGGCCGTCATTCGGTTACGCAACAAGGTTTATGCCCACTCCGACGCTATTAGCTATCACGTCCAACCTTTGCGATCTGATTTGCATGGCGATATCGAACGAATCCCAATTTTTGAATTTGATCTCTCCCAAACTCGAACATTGATTGAAATGTGCTCGATCATGGTGTCCACCATCCATAAAATGCGTGAGGATATAAAGAATAAATACCCATAATGCCAAGGCTATCGTTCACCTCCTAACTGACATTTCCCATTTCTGTGTTTTCGACTTACGCAAGTCACGTCAGCGTTTACCCCGTCTCCACCTCATACCCCGCCATGGCCCAGCCCTGGATGCCGCCGGCCAGGTTGTAGGCGGCGTCGATCATGTCGTTCTGCAGCAGGTAGCTGCCGACCTGCATGGAGCGCATGCCCATGGCGCACATGAACACCAGGCGCTTGCCGTCGAGCCCGGCCAGCATTTCCAGGTCGAAGCCCGACATGGGGTTGTGCAGCGCCCCGGGCACGCGGGCCTGGGCCAGCTCGTCGGCCTCGCGCACGTCGATGAGGACGGCGCTGCCGTCGTCCAGCCATTGCTTGACCTGGCGCGCGTCGGTTTCAATCATCTGCTTCATGTCGGTTTCCTGCTGTGTGGGTTGGACCGGGTTCGTGCCCGGTCGCGTCCCATGACCATATGGTGTAATTTTCCCGTCTGCAAAATGGAATACGGGATCGAGCATCTGACCATGGCCATCTTCACCGACAAACGTGACCTTACCCTGACGGCGGCCGGCGCGGAGGCCGCCGCCGCCTTCGACCATGTCATGGACGGCTACCTGTCCATGGCGCCGGACACGGGCGACCGCCTGAAATCCGTGTTCGCCGCCGACGGCGACATGGCGATGGCGCATTGCCTGAAGGCCTATTTCATGATGCTGATGGCCATGGGCGGGTTGATGCCGAAGGCGCAGCAGGCCGCCGCCAAGGCGCAGGAACTGGCCGCCCGTGCCACGCCGCGGGAACGGATGCATGCCGCTGCCGCGGGCCTGTGGACGGCGCGGGACATGGAAGGCGCGGCCCGGCTGTGGGAGGAAATCCTGTTGGATCACCCCCGCGACATCCTGGCCGCGCGGCTGGCCCATTTCGCCAATTTTTATTCGGGCGACGCCCGGCGGCTGCGCGATTCCGTGAACCGGATCATGCCGGCCTGGGACGCGGACGTGCCGGGGTTTTCCTACCTCAAGGGCATGCAGGCCTTCGGGTTCGAGGAGGCGGGCGATTACGCCCAGGCCCAGCCGGCGGCGGAAACGGCCATCGAGTTGGAACCCAACGACCCCTGGGCGACCCACGCCTACGCCCATGTCATGGAGATGCAGGACAGGCAGGACGACGGCCTCGCCTGGATCGACCGCCTGCGCCCGCACTGGACCCAGGCCAACAATTTCCAGAACCACATCTGGTGGCACGAAGCCCTGATGATGCTCGACCAGGGCCGCATGGACGACGTCATGACGCAGTACGACGCCCATGTCGCCGCACCCGAGAGCGAGGAATACCTGGACCTGTGCAACGCGGCCTCATTGCTGCAACGGCTGGAGATCATGGGCCTGGACGTGGGCGACAGATGGGCGCCGCTGGCAGCCAAGGTGCAGAACCGCACCGAGGAACACATCCTGACCTTCGTCGATCTGCACTATGCCCTGGCCCTGGCCGCGGCCGGCGACGGCAAGGTCCACGAGATGCGGGAATTCATGGCGGCCTACGAAGGGCCGGAAGACGACAGCAACCTGCCGATCATGAAGGCGCTCGGCGTGCCGCTGATGGACGCGCTGATCGCCTACCGGGAAGGACGCTTCGACGACGCGACGGACGCCATGATCCCCGTGCGCTACGAGATGTGGCAGATGGGCGGCAGTCACGCCCAGCGCGACCTGTTCGACCTGATCCTGATCGACGCCGCGCGCAAGGCGGACAACCGGGCGCTGACCCGCGCCCTACTGGCCGAACGGCGCGCCGCCATGCCGGGCGATCACTGGACGGACAAGGCGTTCGCGGAAGCTGCGACATGATCTGGCTTGTTCTTGGACTGGCGATCTGGTGCGCCGCCCATCTGTTCAAGCGCGTGGCTCCGCGCCGACGCGAAGCCCTCGGCACCAAGGGACGCGGGCTGGTCGCCCTGTTGGTGGTTGCGGGCCTGGGGCTGATGATTTTCGGCTACCGGGCGGCGGAAACGGACGTTCTCTACGTGCTGCCGATGTGGACTTGGCACGTGAACAACGGGGCCATGCTGGTCGCTCTGTTCCTGATGGATATCGGCCGGGTGAAGGGCGTCGTGCGCTCGAAGATCCGCCATCCCATGCTGACGGGCGTGGTGCTATGGTCCGTTGCCCACCTGCTGGTCAACGGCGACACGGCGTCGCTCGTGCTGTTCGGCGGCCTGGGCCTTTGGGCGCTGGTGGAGATGGCCGTCATCAACCGGGCCGAGGGGCCGTGGACGCCGCCCGCGCCGGGCAGTTACGCCAAGGACGCCATGATGCTGGGCGCGGCGGCGGTCCTGTTCGCCGTGATCGCGGGCATCCATTACTGGCTGGGCTATCCGGTGGTCGCGGTGCTGACCTGACCGGGGTTTATTCCGCCAAGTCGCGCATCACCTTGATCAGGTCCGATTTGCCCTCGAAGCCGATGCCCGGCAGGTCGGGCATGACGATGTGGCCGTCCTCGACCTGGACCGTGTCGGGGAACCCGCCGTAGGGCTGGAACAGGTCCGGATAGCTTTCGTTGCCGCCCAGGCCCAGGCCGGCCGCGATGTTGAGCGACATCTGGTGCCCGCCGTGAGGCACGCAGCGCGACGGCGACCAGCCCGCTTTGTTCAGCTCGTCCAGGGTGCGCAGGTATTCGACCAGGCCGTAGGAAAGCGCGCAGTCGAACTGCAGCCAATCGCGGTCGGGCCGCATGCCGCCGTAGCGCAGCAGGTTGCGGGCGTCCTGGTGGGAAAACAGGTTTTCCCCCGTTGCCATGGGGCCAGGATAGAACTCGGCCAGCGCCGCCTGCAGGGCGTAGTCGAGTGGATCGCCCGCTTCCTCGTACCAGAACAGCGGATAGTCCCTGAGCATCTTGGCGTAGGCAACGGCGGTTTCCAGGTCGAACCGGCCGTTGGCGTCGACGGCCAACTGGGCCTCGCCGTCGATCTCGGCCAGCACGGCCTCGATGCGGCGGCGGTCCTCGTCGATGGGTGCGCCGCCGATCTTCATCTTCACCACGTTGTAGCCGCGGTTGAGGTATCCCCGCATTTCGGCGCAGAGCTGCGTGTCGTCCTTGCCAGGGTAGTAGTAGCCGCCGGCGGCATAGACGAAGACCCGGGGGTTCGCTTCGCGCCCCTTCATTTGTGCCAGCAGGCGGAACAGGGGCAGGCCCGCGATCTTGGCCGTGGCGTCCCACACCGCCATGTCGATGGTGCCGACGGCGACGGAACGCTCGCCATGCCCGCCCGGCTTTTCGTTCTGCATCATGGCGGCCCAGATCTTGTGCGGGTCGAGGTTCGTGCCGGCGTCGTCGAGCAGGCTTTCCGGGGCGGCTTCCAGAATGCGGTCGCGGAAGCGTTCGCGGATCAACCCGCCCTGGCCGTAGCGCCCGTTGGAATTGAACCCGTAGCCGACCACCCGACGCCCGTCGCGCTCCACGTCCGTGACCACGGCGACCAGGCTCGCGGTCATTTTGGTGAAATCGATATAGGCGTTGCGGATGGGCGACGAGATCGGCTTGGTGATCTCGCAAATGTCGATGATGCGCATGGAAGATTCTCTTTGGTGGTCGGTGGGCGGGGAGGGCGGTTAAGCGTCTATCCGCACTGCGCGCGGTGGCGCAGCAGGTGGTCGGCCAGGACGCAGGCCATCATGGCCTCGCCGATGGGCACGGCGCGGATGCCGACGCAGGGGTCGTGGCGGCCCTTGGTGGAAATCTCCGTGTCCTCGCCGGACTTGGTCACCGTCCGGCGCGGCGTCAGGATCGACGACGTCGGCTTGACGGCGAAGCGGCAGACCACGTCCTGGCCCGACGAAATGCCGCCCAGGATGCCGCCCGCGTTGTTGGACAGGAATTCGACGTCGTTGCCACGGGCGCGGATTTCGTCGGCGTTTTCCTCGCCGGTGATACGCGCGGCCTCGAAACCGTTGCCGATTTCCACGCCTTTGACCGCATTGATGCTCATCATGGCGGAGGCCAGGTCCTGGTCCAGCTTGCCGTAGATCGGCGCACCCAGCCCGGCGGGCACACCGGAGGCCACGACCTCGATTACGCCGCCGACGGAAGACCCTGCCTTGCGGATGCCTTCCAGGTAGGTCGCGAATTCCAAGGCTGCTTCTTTGTCGGGGCAGAAGAACGGATTGTTGTGCACTTCGTCCCAGTCCAGGCGTGCGCGGTCGATCTCTTTCTCGCCCATGATGACGAGGCCCGCCTTGATGGTGATGCCGGGGCCCAGGATCTTGCGCGCGACGGCGCCGGCGGCGACCCGCATGGCGGTTTCCCGCGCGGACGAGCGCCCGCCACCCCGGTAGTCGCGGATGCCGTACTTTTTCCAATAGGTGTAGTCGGCATGGCCCGGGCGGAACTTCTCGGAAATTTCCGAATAGTCCTTGGACCGCTGGTCGACGTTTTCGATCAGCAGGCCGATGGGCGTGCCCGTGGTCACGCCGTCGAACACGCCGGACAGGATTTTCACCTGATCCGGTTCCTGGCGTTGGGTCGTGTATTTGCTCTGCCCCGGGCGGCGCTTATCCAGGTGAACCTGGATGTCGGCCTCACTCAGGGACAGGCCCGGCGGGCAGCCGTCGACCACGCAGCCGAGCGCCGGCCCATGGCTTTCGCCGAAGGTCGTGAAGCGGAACAGGTGGCCGAAAGAGTTGTGGGACATGGTGAAATCCTTGCTGGGCGATTTTTCTACCACATTGGGGAAATTCGGGGAGTAAAACTTGAGGTCATTCGCGTGTGGCGCGTTGATTTTAATGTATATGATGATAATATACATCGATGATCGATTTTGATGCGGTCACCGGATTCCAATGGGACCGGGGCAACGAGCGCAAGAATGCGGACAAGCACGGCGTCAGCCAGTCCGAGGCGGAGCAGCTGTTCTTCAACGAGCCGCTTCTGGTCGTGGCAGACACAGGACATAGCCGCGCGGAGCCCCGGTTTCACGCCCTTGGAAGCACCGATACGGGGCGCTGCCTGCACGTCACCTTCACGCTGCGTGAGGGCAACAGCAAAATCCGGGTGATCTCGGCGCGAGACATGCACCGAAAGGAGCGAATGCATTATGAGCAGGAAACGTAACCTCATCCCCCGCTTCAAGAGCGAGGCGGAAGAGCGGCAGTACTGGGAAACCCACGATTCCAGCGATCATGTGGACTGGGGGCGGGCCGAGAAGGTGCGCTTCGCCAATTTGAAGCCATCGTCCAAGTCGATTTCGCTGCGCCTGCCGACGGACCTGCTCGAACAGATCAAGGTGGCCGCGAACAAGCGGGACGTGCCTTATCAATCGCTGATCAAGATTTGGCTGGCGGAGAAGGTCGATGCGGCGTAAGGCCCCGCGAACGATAACGGCAACGGCGCTTGTGGCTTAGGGGGTGCGCTATGTCGAGCATGGCCCTCCTGGTCGGGTTCGGACTTCTTAGCTTACTAGGGGTTACTGGCGTCTGGACTGGCTGGGAACCGCCTCGGCCGTGGCCCAGCTAAGATGACCGCTCGGATCGCTTTGCTCGGCTGGGGATCGCTGCTGTGGGAAGGTGGCAATACTTTCGACGACTGGCATGAGCCCTGGCAATGCGACGGGCCGTCACTCAGGATCGAGTTCTCGCGTGTATCATCCAGTCGCGGAGGTGCGCTGACGCTGGTGATCGATCCGGAAAACGGGGTTCTCGCCCGCGTTGCCTGGTGCCTGAGCCGACGCCAGACCATCAATGAAGTAATTGAGGACTTGCGCAAGCGTGAGAAGACTAATACGCAGAACATCGGTAGAATTACTGCAGACGGTCAGGCGCAATGCCGCGATAGAGAATTGTACCAGGCAATTTACACTTGGGCGGCAGAACGGGAGATGGCCGGCGTGGTGTGGACGGATTTGCGGAGCAACTTCACAACGAAGTGGCGAGAGCCGTTCTCCATTGAGACGGCGATGCGGTACCTGAAAAGCCTCGATGGGGACTCTAGGATAAAGGCGGTCGAGTATTTCCAGCGAGCGCCTTCGTTTGTACAGACGCCACTTCGCGATGCGTTCAACAGCGAAATGGACGGCCTATAACAATCGAAATCTTGAGGGACATCCATTGCATTCGCACATTTCGGAACACAGAGCAGATAGCGTCAGCACGCCAGAAGCATCGCGGCAATCGCGCTCCGGCTTCCCCGGCACCCAGCAGAATATTAGTATTCACAACTACATTCTTGATCGTCTGCGAATGTCGGCCGAGATTGAGCGGAACACCAAGAAATGAGCCGCAAGCGGCTGGATTGGGTTCGTGCCAAATGGGATGCGTTTCGGGCAAAGGCCGGTCCACCCAGCGCAAGCGAAGAAATAGGTTCGGCTGAAGAGGCAGAGTTGCGCGCTTGGTGGGATGCCAAGAAGCCGCCTCCCGCTGCACCCGCGAAGCAGATTCCAAAAAAGAAAAGGCATCGATTGAAGCACGCTGATCGCGTCGCTAAGGCCAAAGCCAAAGCAGACAGGAAGAAAGGCTACGCTACGCATGCGGAACGATTGGCCAAATGGAAGGCCAAGCGCACTATTTAAGGAGATAGTATAGTTAATTTGCGCATCGGTGTCGGTGGTTGCCGATTCATGCAAAGCCACTTTCGCGACCGATTGGCCGCTCAGGTTTTGCGATTCAAACCACCGAAATATCCGGCGCGTCGACGGCCTTCATGCCGACGATGTTGTAGCCGCAATCGACGTGATGGGTTTCCCCCGTGACGCCCGACGACATGTCGGAAATCAGGTAAAGCCCGGCACCGCCGACGTCTTCCAAGGTCACGTTGCGGCGCAGCGGCGAATTGTATTCGTTCCACTTCAGGATATAGCGGAAATCACCGATGCCCGAGGCCGCCAGGGTCTTCATGGGCCCGGCGGACAGCGCGTTCACCCGGATGCGGTCCTTGCCCAGGTCCTCGGCCAGATAGCGCACGCTGGCTTCCAGCGCCGCCTTGGCCACGCCCATGACGTTGTAGTGCGGCATCACGCGCTCTGCCCCGAAATAGGTGAGGGTGATCAGCGCGCCGCCGTCGGTCATCAGCTTGCGCGCGCGCTGCGCGACCGCCGTGAACGAATAGCAGGAGATGTTCATGGTCTTCAGGAAGTTGTCCAGGGTGGTGTCGATGTACCCGCCCTTGAGTTCTTCCTTGTCCGAATAGGCGATGGCGTGGATGACGAAATCCAGCTTGCCCCATTTCGCGCCGATGGCATCGAACACGGCATCGACGGAGGCCATGTCGGTCACGTCGCACGGCAGGACAAGGTCCGAGCCGACGCTGTCCGCGAGCGGCGCCACGCGCTTCTGAAGGGCGTCGCCCTGATAAGTGAAGGCCAATTCGGCGCCCTGGTCGTGGGCGGCCTTGGCAATGCCCCAGGCGATGGAACGGTCGTTGGCCACGCCCATGACCAGGCCCTTCTTACCGGACATCAACGGCGATGCAGAAGCCATCTGTCTCCTCGAGTTTTTTGTTTGGAACCGGTTCGTCACCGGCGGGTTGCCAGCGTGCGTCCGGGCAAATACTTGCAGTTTGCCCGAACTCCCATGCCATATAGTATGGGGCGGAGAACGTCAACGGGAGGTTCCCCAGGGGGCCCGGAAGCCATGGAAAACCGCGACTTCAAGCGGCTTGTGAAAGCGCAGTGGCGCGTCTGGCGCGGAATCCTGGGGATCGCTGTGCGGCGCTTCCAGGGCGACCAATGCCTGCGCATGGCGGCCTCGCTCAGCTATACCTCGCTGCTGGCCGCCGTACCGCTGACCGCCATCGCCTTCGCCATGCTGGCGGCCTTTCCCGTGTTCGAGGGCGTGCGCGAAAGCTTCCAGGACGTGCTGTTCGCCAATTTCCTGCCCGATGCGGCGGAATCCATGCGCGAACATTTCGACAAGTTCGTGCGCAACACGACGACCCTGTCGGCGGTCGGCATCGTCGCCCTGGCGTTGACGGCCGTTCTGCTGCTGGGCACCATCGAATCGGCGCTTAACACCATCTTCCGCGTCACCCGGCCGCGGCGGCTGGGCCCGCGGCTGCTGGTGTTTTGGGCGATCATCACCCTGGGGCCACTGCTGCTGGGCGCCAGCTTTTCGCTGTCCGCCTATTTCTTTGCCGCGACCCAGTGGCTCGGCGTCGATCCGGCGACGGGCACCCTGGGCGAGGCGGCGAAGCTTCTGCCCACGGGCATCATGATGGTGTTGCTGACCATGTTCTACGTGACCATCCCCAATCGGCCCGTGGCCCTCGCGGGAGCGGTCACGGGGGCGATCGTCGCGGGTCTCCTGATTGCGGCACTGCGCAAGGGGTTCGGCTTCTACGTCACCCATTTCCCGACCTACCAGAACATCTACGGCGCCCTGTCTGCGGTGCCCATCTTTCTGATCTGGACTTACTTGTCCTGGGCCGTGGTTCTTCTTGGCGCGACCCTGACGGCGACGATTTCCGAATGGCGTGAAGCCGGGGGGCGGCCCGTGCATCTCAGCGCCTCGCCGTCATCGCGGCTGACCGCCGCCATGGCGGTGCTGGCCTGCCTGTTCCGGAAAAGCCACGAAGGCGGCAGCGCCTCCCGGCGCGAACTGGTGCGCGCGGCCAGGGTGTCGTTGGCGGTGCTGGAACCGATGCTCGAAGAACTGCGGGACCACGGGTACGCCGAACGCACGTCGCGGGGCGGCTGGGTGCTGGCCCGCGACCTGCACGGCGCCAGTTTATACGAGCTTTACCGCGATCTCGGGCTGGGCGTGAACGACCAGGACAGCACCCTCGGGGTGGACGGCTGGCAGGCGGCCCTGACGGAGCATCTCGAGGGCCTGCGTCAGCGCAACGCCGACGCCATGGCACTGCCCATCGCCGATATCCTTGCGAAGGATAGGGCGAGCGAAGAGGGCGAGCAGGTCGGAAAGGGCGGCGCGTCCCTGAAAAGCGTTTCCTAGGACGCGCGGGCGCCGGTCTTCTTCGCCCATTCCGCGACAAAGGCGCGCAACTCCGGATCGGGCTTCTTGGGCAGCATGACCTTCAGGGTCACGAACTGGTCGCCGGGCTCGCCGCCGTCCGCGTCCTTCAACCCCTTGCCCTTGAGGCGCAGAACCGTGCCCGTGTTGGCGTTTTCCGGCACGGTGACGCTGACCTCGCCGTCCAGGGTCGGGGCCTTGATCTTGCCGCCCAGGACCGCGTCCGCCAGATCAACGGGCACCTCGACATGAACGTCGCGGCCGTCGATGCGGAACCGTCCGTCGGCATCGACCTTGACGATGACCAGCGCATCGCCGGGCTTGCCGCCGCCCAGGCCGGGCATGCCCTGTTCCTTCAGGCGCAGAACCTGGCCGTCGCGGGTGTCCTTGGGAATGGCGACCTTCAGGCGCTTGCCGTTGGTCATGCTGATGAACTTGGTGCCACCCTGCATGGCTTCGGCGGCGCTCAGCGTCAGGGAATAATTGACGTTGGCGCCGTCGACCGTGACGGTCTTTTCCTGGCGTTTCTTCTGGCGGAAGGTCTCGAACGGGTCTTTCTTCCAGCGCCGGGTCTTGGCCCGACCCTTGGCGTCATAGCCCGCCGTTCCCTGGCCGGACAGGGGTTGGCCGGTCGCGTCGATTTCGCCGTCGTCGTAGCGTTTGCGCCGGTCGGCGTTGGACAGCACCTCGTAGGCGGCGGTCAGTTCCTTGAAATCGTCTTCGGCCCAGGGGTTGCCGGGGTCCAGATCGGGATGACGCTCGCGCGCCGCCTTACGGTAGGCGGATTTGATCTGATCCGGCGTGGCGTCCTTGGCCACGCCGAGAATCTTATAGGCATCCTTCATGGCAGCCCCGGTCCCCGCCGCGTGCAATCGCCCGCGCGGCGATCAGTTGACGACGCGCCAGGTGCCGTCGGGCTGCCGACAGGCGGTGCCGGTCGCCTTTTCGGTCTTGCCGTCGACGACGATGGAGGTTTCGTAGTCGCGGCAGTTGGCGCCGTCGACGGTCTGGTAGGTCTTGGTCGGAGTGAAGGTGCCGGCCGCCTTGGAATCCGGATTGTTCCAGGACGCGGTCTGGTTGGTCTTGTTGTATTCAAGGGCGTCCTGGGCCGTGCGCTGGGCATAGGCCTTGTCGGCCTTGTCGAGGGATTTGCCCGTCTCACCGCCAAACCAGGCGCCGGCAAGCGCACCCACGGCGACCGCGGCCAATTGGCCCTTGCCGCCGCCGAACTGCGAGCCGGCCAAGGCGCCCAGGCCGGCGCCCAGAAGGGTGCCGACGGTCTGCTTGTCGCCCGCCTTGTCGGTTCCGCAAGCGGTCAGCGCCAAGGCCAGAACCGCAACCCCGGTGAATTTCACGATGTTCATTCCGATGACCTCTTCGAATATGCGTCCGTCTGATTCTCTACGGCCGCAATGTTACGGCGGTAGAACCTGCATTTTACATGCAATAGTCCTTAAAATCCCATATCCGCCATCATGGACATTAACATGTCAAAGGATTATGGCAGACCTTTGACCATATTCGCCGACCGGAAACGAGACCCATGGACCACAAAACCCAGGATGACGCCCCGCCGCGCAGCCCCGCCACGGATGACCCCATCGAAAAGTTCCGGGGTTGGCTGGGCGAGGCCGAGAGCAAGGAAATCAGCAATCCGAACGCCATGGCGCTGGCCACGGCGACGGCGTCGGGGCGGCCCAGCGTGCGCATGGTCCTGTTGAAGGACGTCGATGACCAGGGCTTCGTGTTCTACACCAACCTGGAAAGCCGCAAGGGCGGGGAACTGGCGGAGAACCCCTTTGCCTCGCTGTGCTTTTACTGGAAGACCCTGGAACGTCAGGTCCGGGTCGAGGGCGCCATCCGGCCGGTCACCCCGGCCGAGGCCGATGCCTATTACGAAAGCCGCCATCGCTCGTCGCGCATCGGCGCCTGGGCGTCGCGGCAGTCGCGGCCCATGAAGACCCGGTTCGATCTGGAAAAGCGGGTTGCCGAGTTCACGGCCAAGTTCCATGTCGGCGCCATTCCCAGGCCGGATTTCTGGTCCGGCTTCCGCGTCGTGCCCGAACGCATCGAATTCTGGACCGAGGGCGCCTTCCGCCTGCACGAACGCATTGTCTATCACCGCCTCGGCACGGGCTGGGAGACGGAGCGGCTGTTCCCGTGAGCGACGCGACCGAGCCCCCGATCAGCGAACAGGCGACCGCCACCCAGGCGGCGGCCGTGGCGGCGAATGGCGGCCTCGACAGCCGGGCGGCCCGTCTCATGCGGGCCGCGACCTATGCTTCGGTCGGGGTCGCCCTGGTCCTGATCGGCGTCAAGTTCGCCGCCTGGACGCTGACCGAGTCGGTCAGCCTGTTGTCCACTCTGATCGATTCCATGCTCGACGCCGTGGCCTCGGTCATCAACCTGATCGCGGTTCATCATGCGCTGCAGCCGGCCGACCGCGAACACCGCTTCGGCCACGGCAAGGCCGAGCCGCTGGCCGGTCTGGCCCAGGCGGCGTTTATCTGCGGCTCCGCGGCATTTCTGCTGCTTGAGGCCGGCGAGCGCCTGATCCATCCCAAGGCCATCACGAATACGGATGTCGGCTATGCGGTGATGGTGTTCTCCATCGTCGTCACGGTCGCCCTGGTGCTGTTCCAACGTTATGTGGTGCGGCGTTCGGGATCGGTGGCGGTTAGCGCCGACAGCCTGCATTACCAGACCGACGTGATGATCAACGCCAGCGTCATCGCCTCGCTCTACATCGCGTCGGAATTCGGCATCAGTATCGCCGATCCCCTGTTCGCCGTGGCCATCGCCGGTTACATCGTCATCGGCGCATTGAAGATCGGCAAACAGGCCCTCGACATCCTGATGGACAAGGAACTGGCCGACGGGGAACGTGCGCGCATCCGCGAGATCGTGACCCGTCATGCGGATGTGCATGGCATGCATGACCTGCGCACGCGGTCGTCGGGCGCCCAAGTGTTCATCCAAATGCATGTGGAAATGGCGCCGGACATGACCCTGCTGGAGGCCCATGAAGTGACCGACGCAGTGACGGCGGATCTGCTGGCGGTCTATCCCAACGCCGAGATCATCATCCACGAAGACCCGGAAGGCCTGGAAGAGGACCGGGCGGTCTTCCGATGACCGGGCAGGACAATGGCAGTCAGCAGGCGGTGATCGAATTTCTCGCCGATCCGGCGACCTTCGGGCTGGCGCCGGGCGGGCAGGTGGCGCGGCAGGAAACCCATGTGTCTCACATATTTCTCGCCGGCGACCGGGCCTACAAGCTGAAGAAGCAGGTCCGCTTTCCCTATCTGGATTTCTCGACCCTGGAAGCACGCCGCCGTGCCTGCGAAACCGAGGTGACGATCAACCGGCGTACGGCACCCGCGATCTACCTGGGCATGGTGGCGGTCACGGACGAAGGGGGTGGGCGCCTGGCCCTTGGCGGCGCGGGCGATCCCGTGGACTGGCTGGTCGAAATGCGGCGGTTTCCCGACGGCGCCCTGTTCACCCATCTGGCCGACGCGGGGGCGCTTAACCGCAAGCTGATGGAAGACCTGGCCGACGGTATTCAGGCCTTTCACGCCGCGGCCGAGATCGACCGTGAACACGGCGGGGCGGCGGGCATCCGTGCCATCATCGACAACAACGACGCCAGTTTCCGCGCCGCCCAGGGTGGGCTGTTCAATACGGACGACGTCGATGCCCTGACCGCCGGTTCGCGGTTGTTACAAAGCAGCCTGGCGGCCCTGCTGGACGCGCGGCAGGGCGGCGGGCGGGTGCGCCATTGCCACGGCGACCTGCATCTGGGGAACATCTGCCTGTTCGACGGCAAGCCGACCCTGTTCGACGCCATCGAATTCAACGACGCCTTCGCACGCATCGACGTGCTGTACGATCTGGCCTTCCTGCTCATGGATCTGGACCTGCGGGGGCACAAGCGCCTCGCGTCCTTCGTGCTCAACCGCTATCTCGACCGTGCGTCGCTCGACGGCGGTGATCTCGACGGTCTGGCCCTGCTGCCGCTTTTCCTGTCCATGCGCGCCGCCGTGCGGGCCCATGTCGGGGCGTCTCAGGCGGCGGCCATGGCGGACGCGGCCGAAGGCCGGCGCCGGGCCGGCCGGGCCCGGGAATATTTTTTCCACGCCCTGGAATACCTGCGCCCAGCGCCGCCGGTGCTGATCGCCGTCGGTGGCTTGTCCGGCAGCGGCAAAAGTCGTCTGGCTCGGGAACTCGCCCCTCATCTGGGGGCGGCCCCCGGGGCCCGCGTGGTGCGCACGGACGTGCAACGCAAGCGCCTTGCGGGGATCGACCTGTTCGACCGCCTGCCGCCGGAAAGCTATACGCCCGAAGCCTCGCGCCAAACCTATGACGCCTGCTTCGACGAGGCCGCCCGCGCCTTGGCCGCCGGCCAATCCGTGGTGTTCGACGCGGTGTCGCTGAAGCCCGCGGAACGGGCCGAGATCGAAGCCCTGGCCGGGCGCCTCAAGGTGCCGTTTCTCGGCCTGTGGGCCGAAGCACCGTTGGCTGTGCGCCTGGAGCGGGTCGACACCCGCCGGGACAACGTGTCCGACGCGGGTGCCGAAGTCGCCCGCCGTCAGGAAGACGCCGACCTGGGCGATTTGACCTGGACCGTCATCGACAGCTCGGGGACGCGCAGGAACACCGTTGCGGGGGCGCTCGCGATCATCCGCGACCGGGGGCTGGCGTAACGGCCCGCAACGCAAACTGGCACGACAATTGCGTGCATGGGGGGTCGTGACCACCCGCCCGCCATGTTAGATTGACGGGCCAGATCAGAGAATCCGGATAGTTCCCCATGTCCCAGGTGCACCGCCGTATCCTGACCGCCGCGCTGGGCGGCCTTGAAGAAGAGCAGGCCGTCTATTTCGCCGATATCGCGGAAAAGCTGGGCGAGGATCCGCGCACGGAACGCATGCCCAACCTGGTCTATCTGGTGCTGGCCGACACGGTGCGGTTCATGCCGACCTATCTGGCCAAGAAGGAATTCATCAATCGCCTTCTGCGGTTCGTCGACCGCAACCATCGGCGCCTGGCGCGGATCATCTATGATCCGGCGTTTCTCAACGACAAGACGCTCCTGGCTCCCATCACCGGCGGTTTCGTGGCCGAGGTCGTCGAGGCGACCCTGGTCCATTACGAGGAAGGCGAGATCGACGCGGGCGAAAAGATCGTCCATCGCCTGTCTTTCGACGAAAGCGGTGGGGCGCTCAACTTCCCCTATGCTGATGACGAAGAGGAAGAGGACGACTAGAACAGTTCGCCCTGCGTCTGTTCGGGGACCTCTTCTTCAAACACGAGGTCTCCGTTGAAAGGGTGCAGGGCGGTGCGGGCCGTGGCGAAGGATTGCGCGCCGTCCATCCAAGCGGCGGCCCCTTGGGCGTCCAGGATCACCGGCATGCGGTTGTGGATATGGGCGATGGCCGGGGCGGGGGCGCAGGTGACGATGGTGAAGGCGTCGCCGTCGGCCAGTCCGGCGAAGGCGGCCGGTCCCGCCGCCGGGGCGATGCGGTTCTTGCTCTTGCCGCCGTCGTCGGCGGTGCGCCATTCCAGATAGGCGGTCATGGGCACCAGGCAGCGCCGTTCCAGAAGCGGGCGGAAGGTCGCCTTTTCCGCCAGCGTTTCCGCCCGGGCGTTGATCAGCGGCTTCCTGTCCCAAGATACGGAAAGACCCCAGCGCATCAGGCGCGGGCCCGCGCCGTCGATGATCAGGGCCTGGTCCGTCGGTCGCATGTCGTCCGTGTTGGGCACGGGCGGCGGGGCGTCCAGATGGAACTGCGCCATGACCACGCGGGGGCTGGCCGACATTTCGTAACGTGCGCACATGGCGGCAGTATAGGGCAGGGCAAACCGGCCCTGGAATAGCCTGGACGTTTGCCGTAACGTCCAGCCCATGACGGAAAGCGGAGACACTCAGCCCACGGCGGCGACGGATCAGCGCGTGCGCACGGTGGTCATCACCGGGGCCAGCCGCGGCATCGGCCATGCCACCGCGCGGTTCTTCCTGGCCCGCGGCTGGCACATCATCACCTGTTCGCGCGAAGACACGCCCGAGGAATGCAAGCGCGATCCGCAGTGGACCTGCCACATCCCGACGGACCTGTCGGACGTCGACAGCCTTGAAAATTTCATCAAGGAAGCCAACGCCGCCCTACCCGAGGGGCGGCTGGAGGCCCTGGTCAACAACGCCGGGATGTCGCCCAAGACGCCGTTCAAGGAACGCCTCGGCTGCCTCAACGGCGACTTGGGCGCCTGGCAGGAGGTGTTCGATTTGAACTTCCTGGCCCCGCTGCGCCTGTCGCGGGGGTTCGCCTCGGCCTTGCACAAGGGTGACGGCGCCATCGTCAACGTGACCTCCATCGCCGGCCACATGATCCATCCCTTCGCGGGGTCGGCCTATTCGATTTCCAAGGCGGCCTTGTCGGCGCTGACACGGGAAATGGCCAATGAGTTCGCGGCCCTTGGCGTGCGCGTCAACGCCGTCGCCCCCGGCGAGATCGAAACGGACATGATCCAGCCCGAATACGAAGCCCTGATCCCGCGCATTCCCTTGGACAAGATGGGATCGCCCACGGACGTCGCCGGGGCGATCCACTACCTGTGTTCCGACGACGCGCGCTACGTCACCGGCACCGAAATCTGGGTGACCGGCGGCCAGCACATGGTCTGAGCGGCCCGCCGCGTTCACGAAATCGTCGCTTGCGCCGGACCGGGGAGGAAGATGACACTTCCCGGTCTTCATTCCTTGCAGCGGGGGACGTCATGCGGGCATTCGGTCGACTGGTTCTGGTGTGTGTCCTGGTTCTCGGGTTTCAGGGCACCGCCCTGGCGGACAAGACCAAGGTGTCGCTCGGCACGGCGACCAAGGGCGGCGGGTTCGAGGTATTCGGCGGCGGCGCGGCCCAGGTCGTCAACGAGACCGACCCGACCCTGGAGGTCACGCCCGTCGCCACCAAGGGCAGCCGCGAGAACATTCCCCTGCTGGAAGCGGGAAAGCTGGACACCGCTTTGGTCGCCAGCCTGCCGGCCTATGAGGCCTTCAACGGCGTCGGCCGGACGCCCACGAACCTCAAAATCATCACCGCCATTTATTCCACCTTCGGCATGTTCGCCGTGCGCGGCGACAGCACGGCCAAATCGTTCCGCGACCTGGTCGGCAAGCCGATCGCCTGGGGTACCAAATCGTCGGGGCTGACGCTGCTCGGAAAATATGTGTCCGAGGCTCTGGGGCTGGATCGGGATAAGGATTTCCAGGCTCATTTCCTGGCAAAGGCGGGGGACGGGGCGCCCATGCTGCTGGACGGGCGGATCGACGGATTCTGGGGCGGCGGGGTCGGTTGGCCCGGCTTCGTCAAGGTCATGAAGGGGGGCGGGCGGTTTGTCGGCCTGAGCAACGCGGACGTCGCCCTGGTCAACGCCAAGTTTCCGTTCCTAAAGCCTTTCACGCTGCCCGCCGGGTCCTACGACGGGCAGAAGGACGCCGTGACTTCCGTGGCGTCGTTCAGTTTCCTGCTGGCCCGCGCCGACCTGCCCGACGACGTCGCCTACCGCCTGGCCAAGGCCCTGCACCAGGGGCACGGCGTGTTGGCGGGGCGGCTCAAGCAGGCGCGGGAGACGACACCGGAAAACACCGTCCTCGCGGCGCCGACGCCGGGGCATATCCATCCGGGCGTCCGAATATACCTGAGCGAGATCGGGCTGCAATGATCGGGTGCGTGTTTACGCTTTTGCGGCAATCGGTTAGAGCGCTTTCCTGAGATTGCCTTTAACCCTGCCTTAACCACGATTCCACTATTCTGCAGGCTGACCCAAAGGCGTATCGCCCCCGCTGGGCGGGGGTGTATCATGCCTTTTGCGCGTTTTGCCCGTGAAGGAGGGCGCAAACCATGGCGAAGCAGGTATCGCAACAAGGCAATCCGAAACAGGCCGCGGCCCCGAATTCCGGGGATGCGCCCGTCGGCGGCAAGGCGGCTAAGGCCCGTGCGGCGCTGCCCGAGGTCGATGATCTGCTGGCGCCGGACGACGTGCCTGCACCGCTTTATTTGCGCTGGAAACTGCATCTGCTGCTGGGCGGTGTGCTGACCGTATTGTGGTTCGCCCTGGTTCTGGATTTCATCGAAAAATCCCTGGGTCTCGGCAATCTGACCGAACTGCTGCCCCACGAGGTCGGCGGTCTGGCCGCCGGCGCCTTCACGCCGGTCGCCTTCCTGTGGATGCTGATCGCCTTTTTCGAACGCGGCCGCCAGTTGCGCCAGGAAACGGCCATCCTGCGCAGTCATTTGAAACAACTGATTTATCCCTCGGACCGGGCCGACAGCCGGATGCAGGAAATCACCGCGTCGCTGCGTTCACAGACCAAGGAACTTCTCTCCGCCTCGGAAGAGGCCGCACGCCGCGGCCAGGCGCTCGGCGACCTGATTCGGGAGCGGACGCGGGATCTGTCCCAGGTTTCGGAGGATGCGGACCTGCGCGCCCATGCCGTCGCCGATGCCCTGAAGCGGCAGACGGCGGACCTGAGCTCGGCCTCGGAACGGGCCGCCGAACGGGCCCGCGATGCCGGCGAAACCCTGTTCGAACAGGCGCATAGCCTGACCGTTACGACGGACCGTGCCTCGGCCCGCGCCGAGGACATGATCCAAACCCTGAAGCGCCGGGCCGAGGAACTGGATGGTGTCGCCCAGGACGCGTCGGACCGCACCTTGAAGGCGGCCGAGGCGTTCGATCGCCGCACGGAGCGCCTGGACACGGTGTCGCGCGAGGCCCTGGCCCGCGGCGTTCAGGCCGACAGCCTGCTGGAGCGCCGCATCGGCGAAATCGCGGATGTCGCCGGCAAGGCCAATGCAGCGGTCCTTGATGCGGCGGGAACGCTCGACCATAGCGCCCAGGACCTGTCGCAGCGCGCGGACCGGGCCAAGGATGCGGCGACGGAACTGGAATTGGGCCTGGGCCGTCAGGCCGATGTGCTCGATGCCTTGGGTGTGCGTGTTTCCGACCGGATTTCACTGATTTCATCGGCGTTGCGCGACAACGCGGATGCGCTGTCGACCGTCACCGAACAGGCCGTGGTCCAGGCAACGGATGCCGGCACGCGTCTGAGCCGCCAAGCCACCGCCATTGCCGAGACCGTCGACCGTGCGGTCGGCCGCCTGACCCAGTCGGGCGACGGGTTGTCGGCCCAGATCGACAACCTGCACGGCCAGGCGCAGCGCGTTGCCGATCAGGCCGACGCCGCCGCGGGCAACCTGCAACGGGCGACCGACGAACTCGGGGAAAACGCCGAACGCACCATCACGCGCGCCGAACAGGCCGGCGGAGAATTGCGCGGCCGGTCCGAGGATCTGCGCGGCGTCGCCGATCAGGCGGTCGAGCGGCTGATGGAATTCGGCCGCGAAATGGCCCAGCGCCGCAACGAACTGGCCCAGGCCGGAGATGCCGCCGCCAACCGTTTGGCCGCCGTGGGCACCGATCTGGTGCGCCGTCAGGGCGATCTTTCCGCCGCCGCCGACACGGCGGACGGCCGGGTCACGAAGCTGATCGAGGGGCTGCGCGAAACCGAAACCAGCCTTGCCCGCACCGTCGACAAGGGGTCCGCCGACGTCGCGTCGGTTACGCGGGCCTTGTTGCACAGTGCGGACCGCGTTCAGGCGTCGACCCAGCACGCCGAAACCACCGCCCAGGCCTTGCAGGAAACCTTGTTGGGCCTGACGGACGCCAGTACCCAGGCCGTCGAACGGCTGGGCCAATTGGGCGGCCAGATGAACAGCCAGTCGGCCTTGATCGGCGATGCCTCGGGCCAGGCCATCACCAATCTGGAAAAGGTGTCAGCCTTGCTGCGCTTCCACTCCGACCGCCTGCGCGAGATTTCCCAGCGCGCGGTCGAACAGGTGGGCAACGCCGGGGGGGCCGTCGAAGGGGCCGGGGATCAGGTCAATTCGGCGGTCAACGAGACGGCGAACCAACTGCGCGAACTGGACGCCGCCATGCGCGGGCGCCTGGAACAGATCGTCGCCGCATCGACGCAGACCACCGCCGCGATCGGCGCCACGCTGGACGCCGTCAAACGCGGGACCACGGGGCTGCAGATTTCCGGGGCCGAGGCCGTGGGCGAAATGACCAAGGCTGGGAGCGCGCTGGACGGCCAGTCGCGGGCCATCCGTGAAGTGTCCGATCAGGCCGCGAACCTGCTGTCCATGGTCACGGAAATCCTGTTCCGCCAGGGCGAGGCCGTGTCGGAAACCTCGGACGCCGCCAACCGCAAGATGAACGCCCTGCGCGACGCCATGGAACTGCGCACGGTGGAATTGGAGCGGGTCAGCGCCCTGACCGATGAACGCATCGCCGGCGCCCGGCGTTTCCTGAAGGATGCGGCGGGCGAACTGGATGAGGCGACGGCGCGGGCGTCTGACCGGGTGGCGGAAGCCTCCGACTCCCTTACGGCGGGCAGCGTCAAGGTCGAGGAAGTGGTCGACCACGCGGTGTCGCGCCTGGGCACCATCGGCGATGTCGTCAAGGAAGTGGTGCAGGAAGCGGTCAGCGATTCCGACCGCACGACGGCGCGTCTGGCCAGCATTCGCAATGGGCTGACACAATACCGGGGCGAGTTGGAACAGGCCGTCACGGATGCCCGCGAACGCCTGACCAGCCTGTCGACCATCATGCGCACCTCGGCCGCCGACGTGACCAAGGCATCGGAAACCGCGGGCACGGACCTGCACGGATTTTCGGAACACCTGCAGGAGCAGGCGGTCAATGTTACGCGCATGGCCAACGACGCGGCGGCGCGCCTGATGCGTGTGGGCGAAGGGCTGCAAAGCCGCGCCAACGAGGTTGCCCAGACCGTCGACAAGTCGTCCAACATGGTGACCCTGATTTCCGATTCCCTGCATTCGTCGTCGCAGCAGCTGACCGGCGTGGTCGAGCGGGCGTCGGGTCAGGTCGAGGCCATCGGCACCATGCTGCGTCAGCGCACGGTGGAACTGGAAGGCATGTCGGACAGTACCTTGGCCGGGCTCAAGAACCTGGGCCGTGAGTTCCGGGCGCGCCTTGACGAACTGGAGAACGTGTCGCGTGATCTGACGTCGCGGGTCGACGAGGCGTCGCATTCCCTAGATACCCGGGCCGAACAGCTTGACCGTGTGTCGGAACGCGCCGTCCAGCGCCTGGATCAGGCCGGCGAAGCGGTGGCCCGCACTTCGGCCGAGGCCGACGGCCTGTGGCGCGAAAGCAGCGAAAAGATCACCCGCCTGTCGGAAAGCCTGCGCGCCCATACGGACGAAGCCGGCGGCCTGGCCGACAAGGTGCTGTCCAAGATGGACGGCGCCGCCGAGACGCTGCGCCGCCAGATGGACCACCTGTCCTCCAACTACCGGCAGGCGGAACAGAGCATTTCCGCCCTGGGCCAATCGATCAGCGAACGGGGACGCCAGCTCGGCAAGGCGTCGGACGAAGCCATTTCCAAGGTCGGGTTGTGGGATTCTGCGCTGCGCAATCAGGCGGAAAACATCAACCGCTCGCTCGGCGATTTCAGCCGCCGGGCCCAGGAAACCAGCACCAACCTTGAAGCCCAGTCGCGCCAGCTTCACTTTGCCGCCGACGAGGCGCGCTCGATCCTGGATACCCTCGCCAAGCGCAAGGAAGACGTCCAGACATCCGACTTCCTGCAGCAGATGGGCTTTGTCACGGAACGCCTGCAATCGGTGGCGGTCGACCTCAACCGGTCGCTGGAAGTGCCCATCAGCGAAGACGAATGGCGCCGTTTCAATCAGGGCGAAAAGGGTGTCTTCGTGCGCAAGATGTTGGGCTTCCGGGAAAAGGCGAAGCTCGACGCCATTGCCAAGCTGTACCGCGAGAACCCCGAGTTCCGGGACTATGCCGGCCGCTATATCAGCGAGTTCGAGAGGGTGCTGCGCGAGGCCGCAAAACGCGATCCGGACAACATCCTGCGCACGACCTTCCTGTCGTCGGATGTCGGCAAGGTCTACATGATCCTGGCCCGCGCCCTCGGCAGAAATATCTGATTTTGAACGAGGCCTAGAGGCGGGGGCTCAGTCCCCGCTGCCCGCTTCGCCGTTTTCGATGCGCCCCGGACTGAACCAATCCAGGTCCGGGGCCAGGCCGGCGACCTTGCCGATCACCAATAGCGTGGCGCCCACGAGTTGCGCGCGTTCAACCGCGCCGGCGAGGTCCTTGAGCGCGGCATGCACCGTGCGCTGTTGCGGGCGTGTGCCCTGGTTGATGGCGGCGGCGGGGGTGTCCGGCGCCAGGCCATGGCCGATCAATTGTTCGCAGATCACCGCCAGGTTGGTTAGGCCCATGTAGACGACCAGGGTGGTTTCCGGGTCGGCCAGACCGTCCCAATCCAGTTCCAGCGACCCCTCGGTCGCCAGGTGGCCGGTGATGAAACGCACGCTATGGGCAAGTCCCCGGTGGGTCAGGGGAATCCCCGCATAGGCGGCACAGGCGGCGGACGAAGTAATTCCCGGCACGATTTCGAAGGGGATGTTCTCCCGCGTGAGATGCAGCGCTTCCTCGCCGCCGCGCCCGAACACGAAGGGATCGCCGCCCTTGAGCCGAACGACCCGGCGCCCGGACCGTGCGAGTTTGACGAGAAGGACGTTGATGTCGTCCTGCGGCATGTGATGATTGCGCGCCTGTTTGCCGGCGAAGATGCGGCTGGCGCCGGCGGGAATCAGGTTGAGAATTTCATCCGACACCAACTTGTCATAAACCACCACGTCGGCCCCCATGATGCGGCGCAGACCCTTGACCGTCAGCAGGTCCGGGTCGCCCGGACCGGCGCCGACAATGGCGACGGGGGTGACGGCGGGAGGAGATTTTCTGTTCATGCGGTTGGCTTCGTCGGGCGATTGCGATATGACGCGAGGGATTGTAGGCCTGTGCGGCGGCGTCTGCGCCACACCATTGTGCAAAACATCCGCTGAATCAATGGCGCCGGACGTCTTTCGGTGCTTCCCCGCTGTAAGAATGTAACCGGAAACGTGGAAATCCGCCCATGAACACCGCCACGGATACCCGCGAGGCGACCCATCCCCAGCCCGGCGCCTTCGATCCCGTCGCTACCTGGCTGCTAGTGATCTGCGCCATGGTCTTCGCCATGGTCGTCCTTGGTGGGGTGACGCGCCTGACCCAATCGGGCCTGTCCATGGTTGACTGGCATCCGGTTACGGGCTGGCTGCCGCCCTTGACCGAGGCCGACTGGCAGGCTGCCTTCGACGCCTACCGGCAAAGCCCGGAATACCGGCATGTCAACGCGGGCATGAGTCTGAGCGGATTTCAGGAAATCTTCTGGCTGGAATATCTGCACCGCCTGTTCGGGCGCATCATCGGGGTCGCGTTCTTCCTTCCCTTCGCTTGGTTTCTGGTCAAGGGGAAGCTGAAGGGCCCGATCCGCAGCAAATGCATAATTCTGTTCGTGCTCGGCGGGCTGCAGGGGGTGCTTGGCTGGTACATGGTGAAAAGCGGGCTGGTCGACGAGCCGTCGGTCAGCCAGTATCGTCTGGCCGCCCACCTGTCCCTGGCGCTGGCGATCTATCTGTTCGCCCTGTGGACCGCGCTGGACATCATCCAACCGCGCTATGCGGTGGTGCCCCGGGATCGGGCGCGGTTTGCCGCCTGGGCCGCGGGATTGCTGGGCTTCATCTTCCTGACCGTATTTTCCGGGGCCCTGGTCGCCGGACTGGATGCGGGGTTGATGTACAATACGTTTCCGCTGATGGAAGGCCGCCTGTTGCCGGCCGACGCCTTTCATCTGCGTCCGGTCTATCTGAATTTCTTCGAGGACCGGGCGACGGTGCAGTTCGATCACCGGGTTCTGGCGGTCTCGACGGTCTGCCTTGTCGGGGCGTTCTGGGCGGGCGTGCGCCGGTCCGACGCCCCCCAGGGGCTCAAGCGGGGGGCCGGGTTCATGGCCCTGGCGGTCCTTGCCCAGGCGGGGATCGGCATCGCGACCCTGCTGACGGCGGTGCCGGTCGTCCTCGGCGCCCTGCATCAGGCCGGGGCCGTGGTGCTGCTGACATCGGCGCTGTGGTGCCTGCATCAGGCCCGGCGTTGATAGATTTGGGTTCCCTAACGCCACGAATCCCGGCAAACTGCGCCCAGATATCAGCCCACATCAAAACGGGATCAAAAATCGGCCCAGAGACGGGGGAAGACTAGGTTATGACTGACAAATTTCGCCTGATTACCCGAAGCGACTTCGATGGATTGGTCTGCGCCGTCCTTCTGAAGGAACTTGATATGATCGACGATATCAAGTTCGTCCATCCGAAGGACATGCAAGACGGCACCATTCTGGTGTCGGAGCGCGACATCTCCACGAACCTGCCCTACGTTCCCGGGATTCATCTGGCGTTCGACCATCACCTCAGCGAAACCCTGCGCATGGAGGACAAGCCGGAAAATCATATCATTAATCCGGATGCCCCCTCGGCCGCCCGCGTCGTCTATGACTATTACGGCGGCAAGGCGGCGTTCCCCAACGTGGCCGACGACATGATGGCGGCCGTCGACAAGGGCGACGCCGCGCAGTTCAACAAGGACGAGGTGCTCAATCCCCAGGGCTGGGATCTCATGAACTTCCTGATGGATGCCCGCACGGGGCTGGGCCGTTTCCGTGAATTCCGGGTCTCCAACTATCAGTTGATGATGGATCTGATCGACTATTGCCGGGGCCATTCGATCGAACAGATTCTGGACCTGGCGGACGTCAAGGAACGGGTGGAACTTTACAACGAGCACCGGGAAAAGCAGATCGATCAGATCAAGCGGTGTTCCACGGTGCACGGCAATCTGGTGGTGCTTGACCTGCGGGAAGAAGAAACCATCTTTGCCGGAAACCGGTTCATGATCTATGCGCTGTATCCGGACACCAACATCTCGATCCATGTCCTGTGGGGCATGCAGAAGATGAACACCGTGTTCGCAACCGGCAAATCGATCCTCAACCGCACGTCAAATACGAACGTCGGTGAACTGATGCTCAAATACGGCGGCGGGGGGCACTTGAATGCAGGTACCTGCCAGGTTGAAAACGAAGACGCCGAACGGATTCTGGGGGAATTGATCGAACAGATTACCGCGGACGGATAATGGATCGGCCGGGCGAAATCAAACCGCAGGACCCAAGATCGAAGAGAGCGCTCCGCGCGTCCCTGGCATGGACGGGGGCGGCGGTTCTTGGTTTCGGGGTGGCGGTAGGGATCGCCGGGTGCACGGCCCAGCAATCGAGCGTCGCCCGTGTGATGGAGGCGCTTGGCGTCGACCGGCTTGCTCTCAGCGACGAAACCCGTCGGCAGCTTGACCGGTTCAACGTGGTCTATGACCGCTACGTCAGCACCCGCGATGCCGAGGAACGCCTGGATTATTTTCGCTTCGCCTTTCGCCGCGTGCGGGCGTCCTATGTGCGCGATCTCGACGATGCCGAACTGATCGACGCCGCCATCAAGGGCGTTGAGAAGGACAGGCCGGAACTGGCCAGCCTGGCGCCTCGGGAATTGGTCGAGAAGGCGTTGGACGGCATGCTGCAGTCCCTCGATCCCCATTCCGATTACATGAACGCCCGTGAGTTCGAGGAAACCTACATCACGACGCGCGGCGAATTCGGCGGCCTGGGTATCGAGGTCACGATGGAGGAGGGGCTGGTCAAGATTGTTTCCCCCATCGAGGACACCCCGGCCGAGCGTGCGGGCCTGAAATCGGGCGACCGCATCACCGCCGTCGATGGTGACCCGGTTCTGGGCAAGAGCCTGAGCGAGGCCGTGGCCAAGATGCGCGGCGATCCGGGGACCGAGATCGTCCTGCGCATCCGCCGAGGCAGCCAGCCCGAATTCGACGTCACCGTGGTGCGCGCGGTCATCAAGGTGCGTGCCGTGCGGTGGCGGGTCGACGGCGACATCGGTTATGTCCGGGTGACCCGGTTCTCGGAAAAGGTCGAAAGCGGTATCGCCAAGGCCATGGCGGAATTGCGCACCCAGCCGGACACTCAGATCCGGGGCGTTGTCCTGGATCTGCGCTCGAACCCGGGCGGTTTGCTGGATCAATCGCTGATTCTCGCTGACAGTTTCCTGGACAAAGGCGGAATCGTTTCCGTGCGCGGCCGCACGGCCGAAAATCAACGCAACTATGATGCCCGGCCGGGCGACCTGGCCCGCAACCTGCCGATTGTCGTGCTGATCAACGGCGGTTCGGCCTCGGCCTCGGAAATCGTCGCCAGCGCCCTGCAATTCCACGGTCGGGCGACGGTCATGGGAACACGGTCTTTCGGCAAGGGGTCCGTGCAGACCATCATGCCGCTGCCGGTGGAGGGGGCGTTGCGCCTGACCACCGCGCTCTACTATTCGCCGTCCGGACACACCATCCAGGCCGAGGGCGTGCATCCGGACATCGTCATCCAGCCGGAAGCCCAGGACCCGTCGCAACGAGAGAGGGACTTGCCGGGGGCGCTTCCCGGCGAGGACCAGGATGCCGCCGACGGCAAGCCGCGTATTCCGGAAAAAACCTGCCCGGAAGAGGGTGAACGCAAGGACCGGGTGCTGGGCTGCGCCTATTCGTTCCTCAAGGCCGGATCGACGGAAAGCTTCCTCGCGGAAATGGCGGCACGCGGCAAACGCGCCAGCTAACCCTGGCTGACGGCGGAAGCGCCGTCAGCCAGTGCTCTTCAGATCAAATGTTGTCAACGCGTATGCGACCAGGCGTTCGACGCAGGCGTCGACCTCTTGATTGGCCGTGTCGATGACCAGTTCGGGGGCGTGGGGGGCTTCGTAAGGGGCTGAAACTCCCGTGAATTCCGGGATTTCCCCGGTTCGGGCTTTCTTGTAGAGCCCTTTGGGATCACGCCGTTCGCAGACGTCCAGGTCCGCGGCCACGTGGATTTCGTGGAACAGGTCGCCGGCGCGGGCGCGCACGCCGTCGCGGTCCGCCCGATAGGGGGAAATGAAGGCGGTGATGACGATGAACCCGGCATGGGCCAGGATCTGCGCCAGTTCGCCGACGCGGCGGATGTTTTCCTGCCGGTCGTCGGGGGAAAAACCCAGGTCGGCGCAGAGCCCGTGGCGGACGTTGTCGCCATCCAGCACGAAGACCTGCTTACCGTGCCGGAACAAGGCTTCCTCCAACTGCACCGCCAAGGTCGACTTGCCCGACCCGGACAGGCCCGTGAACCACAGGATGCCGCTTTTATGGCCGTTGGCGGACCAGCGTTCCGACATGTCGATGCGGTGCTCGACCCGCAGGATGTTCGCCGACTTGGGCGACTGCTGGCGGCCTTCGGCGGCGAACCCTTCAAGGTCGATCAGACCGCAACCGACGATGCGATGGTCATCCACCAGAACGAACCGCCCGGTCTGCGGCGCCTCGCCATGGGTGTCCGCCGCCATGAGCCCGCGTGAGCGGAACACCACGTCGGCGATCTGATTGCGGTGGACGGCAGCGGCCGATGATTTTGATAGGTCCCCGGTGTCGAGGACATGTTCGATCGTCTCGGCGATGCACAGGTGTTCGCCGGCATTCAGCTTCATCTTGTAGCGTGTGCCTGGGGTCAGGGGCTCGGCGCCGAACCACACGATGCGGCCGCGCAGCGCGTTGATCAGATGGGGAGGCGTCGCCGGATGGGCGCCGACGGCGCCGCGTTCGATGAACGACTGCTGGTCCAGGGTAATGCCGACCGATTGTCCGGTCTCGGCCCGCGTGGGGCGGTCCGCCGGGTCTGCGGGGGTGGGCCAGGTTTCGATGCTCTTGACCCGCCCGTGCCGATTGCCGGGCGAGAACTGAATCTCGTCGCCCACGGACAGGCTGCCGGACAGGATGCGCCCGGCGAGGATGCGCCGTTCGTCGAACTTGTATACGCCCTGCACGATGAAGCGGAGCGGTGAGGCGGCAGCGTCAGCGGCGGCGGTGCCGGGAACCAGGGCGTCCAGGTGCTGGATCAGCGTGGGGCCCGAATACCAAGGCATGGCGGCGCCCCGCGTCAGGATGTTCTCGCCGTCGCGGGCGGCGACGGGGATGGCCTTCACACGGTTCGGGTCGAACCCGAGGGAGGCGAGATGGGCCGTCACCCGGCCCGCCAGATCGTCGAACCGGGCTTGGTCGTATCCGACCAGATCCATCTTGGTCACGGCGACGATGACGTCGCGGATGCCCAGGATGCTCAGCAGGAAGGCATGGCGCTGCGTTTCGGCCTGCAGGCCGTCCTTGGCGTCGACCAGCAGCACGGCGGCGTCCGCCTGGGCGGCGCCGGTGACCATGTTCTTGATGAATTCGTGATGTCCCGGCACGTCGATGAAGACGAAACGCCGGGTTGCCGTTTCGGCCTGGACCTGGGTTGAATCGATGGTGATGCCCTGGTCCCGTTCGGCCCGCAGTGCGTCCAGCAGGAACGCCCATTCGAACACCACGCCGCGCCGCTTGCAGCTTTCGGCGACGGCTTCCATCTTGCCTTCGGGCAAGGCGCCCAGGTCGGTCAACAGGCGGCCCAGCAGGGTCGACTTGCCGTGATCGACGTGGCCGGCGAACACGATCTTGACCACGGGCTTGCGGGCGGTGGTTGTGGGGGCGGCGGCCATCACATGTAGCCTTCCGTGCGCAGGCGTTCGAAGGAGTCCTCGGCCTCATGGTCCATGGCGCGGCCCGACCGTTCGGCGACGTGGGTCTGCTCCAACTCGGCGATGATGGCGTCGATGGTTGCGGCCTCGCTGGGCACGGGATTTGTGATGTCCTGATCGCCGAGCGAGCGGTAGCGCTTGCCGTCCTTGGCGAAGTAGAGATCGACCACCGGAATGCCCTCGCGCGCGATGTAGCGCCAGATGTCCAATTCCGACCAATGCAGGATGGGATGGACGCGCACATGGGTGCCGGGCGGGAAGTCCGTGTTGTACTGGCCCCATAGTTCGGGCGGCTGATCGCGCACGTCCCAGGCCGCATCGACGCTGCGCGGGCTGAACACGCGTTCCTTGGCGCGCGTACCTTCTTCGTCGCGGCGGATGCCGGCGCAGATGCCGTCGAACTTTTCGCGCTCGACCAGTTCCTTCAGGCCCCGGGTCTTGCGCTGGGCGCGCCGTGTCGCCGGCGGCAGGTCCTGATTCATGTCCTCAAGCGGCGGGCAGCCGCCGACGATCAATTCGACCCCCCATTCGACGGCGTAGCGGTCGCGGAAGGCGTACATTTCGGGGAACTTGTTGCCCGTATCGACGTGGACCAGGGGGAAGGGGACGTGGCCGAAGAACGCCTTCTTGGCGAGCCAGACCATGACGTTCGAATCCTTGCCGAGCGACCACAGCATGCCGAGCCGCGAAAAGGCCTGATAGGCCTCGCGCAGGATGAAGATGCTTTCGCTTTCCAGGCGGTCGAGATCGTTCATTGTCGGTGTCTTTTCCGTCATGTGCCGTAATCAACCAAGCCTACGATGTTGCGGGCGTGTAGCGTAAATTTGAAAGGTTAAGAACGCCGAAATGTCCGGTTTCTGGTGGGAATCAGGATCAGGACAAGTCTCGGTTGTTCCGGGTTATGTGGATGCCGCATTCGGTCTTGTCGCTGCCGGGCCATCTGCCGGCGCGGGAATAACCGTTGGTTCCCGAAGGTTCCGTGCAGGGGAAGCAGCCGATCGACGTGAAGCCGTGTTCGACCAGGGGATGGGGCGGCAGAGCGGCTTCGGCGAAGGCGCGGGCGATGGCGGCTTCGCTCCAATCGGCGAGGGGATTGACCTTCAGATAGCGGCCATCGACCTCGACCCGGGGCAGGGACCTGCGGTCCCCGCCGTGGAAGCGTTTGCGCCCGGAAATCCAAACATCGAACCCGGCCAGCGCGGTCTCCAGCGGGATGTCTTTACGCAGCCGGCAGCAACGGTCGGGGTCGTGCTTGTGAAGGTCGCCCTCGGGATCTTCGCGCGCGAGATCGTCAGGGTCGGGGGTAACCGTGCGGACATCCGTAAGGCCCAGGTGGTGGATCAGACGATCGCGGTAGGTCAGGGTTTGCGCGAACAGATAGCCCGTATCCAGGAACACTACCGGCGTCGCCGGGGCGATCCCGGCAATCAGGGCAAGAAGGACTGCCGACTCGGCCCCGAACGACGTGGTGACCACGGTCCGGCCGGGAAAGGCGTCCAAGATCACCTGACGCAGTAACTGCTCCGTATTCAGAGGCGCCAGCAGCCGGTCCAACGCATCAATGTTCAGCGCCGGCGGCAGAGAGGGTGGAGGTGCGGCCGGTTCGGAGGAAACGGGCGTGGAAGTGGACATGGGAAGAAGCCTTAACCGTCATGGGGATGGAATTTGTATCAATATAAACTGTTAAATCAATAATAATTTTATAAAATTTTGTAAAATAAACTTGTATTACAAAATTTATTTGTATTTTGTTTCCGCCAGCGGCAGTCCACCTGGACCCACCTAATTCCCCGGGTTGGATCGTCATCCGATTTACGCGGCGAGTAATATGCCTGTCTGGAAACAAGGGGGGCGCGGCGTCCATGGGTTGATTGACAGCCTAGGGGTGGACCGTTAGCAATCGTGCCAGATCAACAGCCGAGGCCAATGCGCCTCCATCGGGGTTGGAAACAATGGCGTCGAACGACGATAAAAAGACCACGGGCGGACATACGGCCTCGAACGGACATACGGAAAGCCCGGTCGATACCTCTCCCGAGGTCGCCGACGAAGTCAAATGCACCACCTGCTACATGTGCGCCTGCCGCTGCGGCATCAAGGTGCATCTGAAGAACGGCCAGATCCGGTATATCCAAGGTAATCCGGAGCATCCCATCAACAAGGGCGTGCTCTGTGCCAAGGGTTCGGCCGGGATCATGACCCAGAATTCCCCGGCCAAGCTGACCAAGCCCTTGAAGCGCGTGGGGCCGCGCGGGTCCGGCGAATTCAAGGAAATCGAATGGGAAGAGGCGCTGGAGACGGCGACGGACTGGCTGGCGCGCATCCGCGCCACGGACCCCCGCAAGCTCGCGTTTTTCACCGGCCGGGACCAGAGCCAGGCGCTGACCGGCTGGTGGGCGTCGCAGTTCGGCACGCCCAACTTTGCCGCCCACGGCGGGTTCTGTTCCGTCAACATGGCGGCCGCCGGGCTTTACACCATCGGCGGCAGCTTCTGGGAATTCGGCGAACCCGATTGGGACCGCACCAAGTACTTCATGATGTTCGGTGTCGCCGAAGACCATGATTCCAACCCCATCAAGATGGGCCTCAGCAAGATCAAGAACCGGGGGGCCAAGTTCGTTTCCGTCAACCCGGTGCGGTCGGGCTACTCATCCATCGCCGACGAATGGATCGGTATCCGCCCGGGTACCGACGGCCTGTTCGTGATGTCGCTGATCCACCAACTGCTGACCGCCGGCAAGATCGACGAGGACTATCTGGTCCGCTATTCCAACGCCCATTGGCTGGTGATTCAGGCGCCGGGATCTGCCGACGACGGCCTGTTCGTGCGCGATGGCGACGGCAAGCCGGTCGCCTGGGACGGCGAGAAGAAGGCGATGGCCGACGCCAACGCCATCGACACCAAGCCGGCCCTGGTCGCCGACGTCACCTTGCCCGACGGGCGGCGCGCCGTGCCGGCCTTCCAGATCATGGCCGAACGCTATCTGGACAAGAAATACGCCCCCGATGCCGTGGCCGAGGAAACCGGCATTCCGGTCGAGACCATCCGCCGGGTCGCCGCCGAACTGGCCCAGGTCGCGTTCGAGGAAACCATCGAGATCGATCAGCCCTGGACCGATTGGGCCGGGCGCAAGCACGACAAGATGATCGGCCGCCCCGTTGCGTTCCATGCCATGCGTGGCATTTCGGCCCATTCCAACGGCTTCCACACCTGCCGCGCCCTGCATGTGCTGCAGATGATCCTGGGCACCATCGATTGCCCGGGCGGGTTCCGCTACAAACCGCCGTTCCCCAAGGCCGCACCTCCGCCGCTGAAGCCCACGGGCAAGCCGGGCCAGGTCGGCGCCGGACTGCCGATGCAGGGGGCCCCCTTGGGCTTCCCGACGGGGCCGGAAGACCTCATCGTCAACGCCGACGGCACGCCCCGGCGAATCGACAAGGCGTTCTCCTGGGAATACCCGCTGTCGGCCCACGGCATGATGCACATGGTCATCACCAACGCGGCCAACGGCGACCCGTACCCCATCGATACCCTGTTCATGTTCATGGCGAACATGAGCTGGAATTCGACCATGAATTCCACGGGCGTGGCGGAAATGCTGACCGCCAAGAACGAGGAGACGGGCGAATACAAGATTCCCCGCATCATCTATTCCGATGCCTACTACTCGGAAATGGTGGCTTACGCGGATCTGATCCTGCCCGACACCACCTATCTTGAACGCTGGGATTGCATTTCGCTGCTCGACCGACCGATCAGCTCGGCTCATGCCGCGCAGGACGCCATTCGTCAGCCGGTCATCGAGCCCGACCGTGACGTGCGGCCATTCCAGACGGTGCTGTTGGATCTGGGCGTGCGCTTAGGATTACCGGGCATGGTCAAGACCTATGGCGAGCCCAAGTACCCGGGCGGCTATGCCGACTACATCGTCAATCACATGCGGGCGCCGGGCATCGGGTCGCTGATCGGCTGGCGCGGCAAGGACGGCGACAAGACGGCGAAGGGCGAGCCCAATCCCGATCAGTTGAAGAAGTACATCGAGAACGGTTGTTTCTTCAGCCACGAAATTCCGCCCGAGGCGCAGTATTTCAAGATGGCCAACAAGGGTTATCTGGAATGGGCCGCCGAAGCCGGGTTCATGGGCCATGCCGATCAGGTGGTGTTCCAACTGTATTCCGAACCCCTGCAACGATTCCGTCTGGCTGCCCGCGGCCACGGGCCGAACCAGCCGCCGGAAAAGGACCGGGCGCGCATCGACGCCTATTTCGACCCCATCCCGATCTGGTATCCGCCGTTCGAAGGCTCGATGATCGACACGGACGAATTCCCGCTGCATGCCCTGACCCAGCGGCCCATGCAGATGTACCATTCCTGGGGCTCGCAGAACGCCTGGCTGCGCCAGATCACCGGGTCCAACAAGCTTTACGTGGGCATGGAAGTGGCCGCCAAGCACGGGATCGAAGACGGCGACTGGGTGTGGATCGAAAGTTACCACGGCCGGGTCAAGGCGCAGGCGGCGCTGATGGACGGGGTCAACAAGCATACGGTCTGGACCTGGAACGCCATCGGCAAGCGGGCCGGAGCCTGGAACCTGGATGAGGACGCCGGCGAGGCGACCAAGGGCTTCCTTTTGAACCACATCATTTCCGAACTGCTGCCGGAACGCGCCGGGTACCGCTATTCCAACTCCGACCCGGTGACAGGGCAGGCGGCCTGGTACGATCTGCGCGTGCGCATCGAAAAGGCCAAGCCGCAAGAGGCGGGCGAAACCTGGCCCAAACCGGCACCCCTGACGCCGCCCGCGGGCCTGCGCAAGCGCCCGGACATCCTGCGCTACGGCGCCGGGTTCAAGAAGCCGGGAGGAACGGCCTGAGATGACGACCCTTCCCGCCGAAACCCAAAAGAAATTGGGCCTGGTCATCGACCTGGACATCTGCGTCGGCTGTCACGCCTGCGCCGTCAACTGCAAGGAATGGAACACGGGCGGCCATATGGCGCCGCTCACCGACCTGAAACCCTACGGCAAGGGCCAGCAGGGCGTGTGGTTCAACCGTATCCATTCCTTCGAGACCCAGCGCACGGACGGCAAGCCGAATCAGACCGTGCACTTCCCGAAATCCTGCCTGCATTGCGAGGATGCGGCCTGCGTCACCGTGTGCCCGACGGGTGCCAGCTTCAAGCGCGCCGCCGACGGCATCGTGCTGGTCGACGAAAGCAAGTGCATCGGCTGCAAGCTGTGTTCCTGGGCCTGTCCTTACGGCGCGCGGGAATTCGACGCCGACGCCGGGGTGATGAAGAAGTGCACGTTGTGCATCGACCGCATCTACAACAAAAACATTCCGGAACGCGAACGGGTGCCGGCTTGCGTCTCGACCTGCCCGGCCAGCGCGCGGCATTTCGGCGATCTGGGCGACCCCAATTCCGACGTGTCCAAGCTGGTGGCGGCGCGGGGCGGCTACGACCTGATGCCGGAAATGGGCTACAAGCCGACCAACAAGTATCTGCCGCCGCGGCCCCGCCGCGCCGACGCGGCGCCGGGCGGGCCGACGGACCTGGCCGCCGAGCCCGGACCCGAAAACCCCATCCTGCGCTGGGTCGACAAGGTCCTGTCCCGCTAACGCAAAGAATCAAAGAGAACGCGCGTCATGCATCCGGCATTTTCGGTCATCTTCTTCACGGTTTCCTCCGGCGCCGGCTACGGCCTTCTGGCGCTTCTGGGGGCGTTGGGCGCGGCCGGTTTGCTGCCCGCCGACCGCCTGTTCGGTCTGACCGCCATCATCCTGGCGCTTGCCGCCGTGACGGCGGGGCTGTTGTCCTCGACCTTCCACCTGGGCCATCCGGAACGCTCCTGGCGGGCCTTCAGCCAATGGCGCACAAGCTGGCTGTCCCGCGAAGGCGTGGCGTCGGTCCTGACCTATGGCCCGGCGGTGGCCCTGGCCGCCGTCTGGATGTGGCCGGACCGCTTTGCCGCCTGGGGTCCCGCCGCTGGGGCTGCGTCGGCGGTCATGGCGTTGGTCACCATCTATTGCACGGCGATGATCTACCGCTCGCTGGCCACCATCCACCAATGGTCCAACGGCTGGGTCGTGCCGTCCTATCTGGTGTTGGGCCTGGCCACGGGGCTGGTTTGGCTGAACGCGCTTTTGGTCCTGTTCGGTGCGGAAAGCTACGTGGTCGCGGTCGCGTCCATGTGGGGCCTGCTGGCGGCGGCGGCGCTCAAGGTTTTCTACTGGCGGTTCATCGACCGGACGCGCCACGCGGCAACGCCCGAAAGCGCCACGGGCCTGGGGGCCTTGGGTAAGGTCCGCTATCTGGAAGGCCCACATACGGAACAGAACTATTTGCTCAATGAAATGGGCTACCGGGTCGCCCGCAAGCATGCCCTGAAGCTGCGCCGGATCGTCCTGATCGGCGGCTATCTGGCGGCGATTTGCGCCGTCGGCGTCGGGCTCAACGTTCAGGGGCCGGGCGAGGGCGCCTTGGCGCTGCTGGGCGCCGCGCTGGCGACGGCGGGCACGCTGGTCGAACGCTGGCTGTTCTTCGCCGAGGCGCGCCATGTGGTGACGCTCTATTACGGTGCCGACCGCGCCTGATCCAAGATTGGGAATTCGGATAGGGGTGTGATGACCATCACAGCCGGTTCATCGGGGTTTTGACATAACCCAATCCGAAGCGTATATCTGCGCTTACAAATAAAAAGAAAAACAACAACGACTTGGGCTCCGTGATGGCATGTTGGAGCAGCCATCCGTTAGGAGTTCGACAAAATGGCCGAGACCACCCAGACCCCTGGTGGCACCCCCCAGACCCACACCCTGTCGGCGTCTGGCACTGATGTCTTGACCCTGCCCGAGGGTCTTTCCGTTTCCGAAGCCGAATTCGCGGTCGATGGTTCCGACCTTGTCCTGACCTTCCCCGACGGGTCGAAGGTCACGGTCGAGAACTATTACGAACAGGCCCAGCCGCCGCAACTCGCCTCCGCCGATGGCGCCAACCTTTCCGGCGACATGGTGGTCCAGCTCACGGGCACGCCCGACAGTTCCAACTCCGCCACGATCCAGCAGTTCGCCGATGCCGCGTCCGGCAGCCAAGTGATCGGCGGCACCGACGGTGCGCCGATCGGCACGGTCAAGACGCTGACCGGCGAGGTCTGGGTGACCCGCGCCGACGGGACCCGCGTCCAGCTCCAGGCCGGGGACCAGGTTTACCAGGGCGACAGCATCGAAACCGGCCCCAAGGGTGCCATCGGCGTGCTCCTCGCCGACGAAACCACCTTCTCCATGGGTGAAGCCAGCTCGATGGTCCTGGACGAGATGGTCTACGACCCGGCGACCCAGAACGGTTCCCTCAACGTGTCCGTCGTGCAGGGCGTGTTCACCTTCGTGTCCGGCCAGGTCGCCAAGACCGACCCCGACGCCATGAAGATCGACACCCCGGTCGCCACCATCGGTATCCGCGGCACTCAGGTCGGTATCGAAATTCCGCCGGCGGGCGAGGGCGACATGCAGATCGTCCTGATGCAGGAAGCGGACGGCTTCGTCGGCGAAGTCGTGATCGAGAACAACAGCGGTCAGGTCGTGATGAACCAGGGCGGGGATTTCGTCTCCATCCCGAGCTACGATTCCCAGGCCTCCCAGCGCGGTACCATGTCCGACGACGATATCGTCGAGCGTCATGCCACCACCCTGAAGCACCTGCCGGTCGAGTCGACCGACGGCGAGCGCACCTCGGGCAACCACTTCGGCCTGCAGGAAGACATCGAACAGGGCACCAATCAGGAACAAGGGCAGCAGGACGACCAGCCGTCCGCCGAGGAGCTGGCGAACACGGAAACCGCCGCCGGCGGCGATCAGGACGAAACCCAGCAGCCGACACCTGAACTGACGGACCAGCCCTCGGCCGAGGATTTGAACAATCTGGATACGCAAGCCGGTGGACAGCAGGGCTTCACCGACGACGTCGTGAAAGTTACCGAAGGGTTCGACAGTCTTGACCCAGGCACCCAGGACACGGGTCTCGGCGATGACAGCGGCGCCGGAGATGGCAACACGGGCGGCAATCAAGGCGGTAATGACGACCAGGGAGGCGATAAGAACGAGACCGAGCAGGTATTCGTCGGCGACGGCGCCTCCGTCAACGCAGGCGCCGGAAGCGGTCTCGAAGACGGCGCGATCAGTCTGCCGTTGACGGTCAACAAGGTCGATGCGAACGACACCCTGTCGGTCACCTTGACCGGAATTCCCGAAGGCGCTGTCCTGCGCAGCAACGGGGCTGAAATCGAAGTCACCGGCGGCTCGGCGGTCTTGACCGAGGCCCAGATCTCCGACCTGAACATCACGCCGCCGGAAAACTATTCCGGTTCCTTTAACATCGGCGTTTCCGCGACCACGATCGAAGGCGGTGTTATCTCCAACGCGACCACGGGCACCATCAGTGTCGACGTGACGGGCGTTGCCGATGTGCCGACGCTGTCGATGTCGGCCGGCGATGAGGCGGCCGGCGTCATTCCGTTGAGCATTACCGCGACCACGCCGGACATCGACGGCAGCGAAACCGTCAGCGTCACGATTAGTGACATTCCGGTCGGGGCGACCCTCAATCTGGGCGGCGGGCTGACCTTCACGGCGACGGACGACAGCACCAGCATTACCCTGACACCGGAACAGCTTTCCGGGCTGACCATCGTTCCGGTCGGCGAGGAAGAATTCACCCTCAGCGTCACGGCGACGACGACGGAAGCGGGCGGTGACAGCCTGACGCTGGCCCCGCAGTCCCTAATTGTCGATCCGGCCAATCTTGCCGACGGCGCGACCCTTGTATTGGGCGATGTCAGCGGCGCCGAAGACACTGCCATCGCCCTGCCGATTACGATCGACAAGGCGGATGAAAGCGAAACGGCGGAAATCACCCTGTCCGGCATTCCGCAGGGTGCGGAACTGTCCAACGCCAGCGGTCCGATCACGGTCAACCAAGACGGCACGGTGGTTCTCAGCGAGTCCGATCTGGAAGGCTTGCAGATCACTCCGCCCGCCAACAGCGATGCGGACATGTCCATCGGCGTTTCCGTCGTCACAATCGACGGTGACAGTACGTCCGAGCCGACGACCGGCACGATCACCGTCGGCGTTGACGGCGTGGCGGATATCCCGACCCTGACCGTTGATGGCGCCGTTTCCGGTACGGAAGACGGCGGCCCAATCGCCCTCGACATCGCTTCGGCGTTGACCGATGCGGACGGCTCGGAAACCCTCAGCGTGACGATTTCCGACATCCCGCCGGGTGCGACCATCACCCTGGCCAACGGTATTTCCTTCACGGCGTCCGAGGGCAACACTTCGGTTGACCTGTCGCCGTCGCAACTGCAGGGCCTGACCGTCACCCCGGCTGCGGACAGCGGCGCCGACTTCGCGCTGACCGTGACCGCGACCTCGACGGAAGCAAACGGCGACACGGCGACCCAGACGGCGACCATCGACGTTGCCGTGGCGTCCCAGGCCGACGCGCCGACGGTCACCGCCGATGCGGCATCCGGTCTGGAAGACGGCGGGCCGATTGCCCTGAACATCGATCCGCAGGCGGCGGCCGAGGATATCAACGGCGAAGTCGTGTCCGTGACCATCACCGGCGTGCCCGGGGGCGCCAGCCTGTCGGCCGGCTCCTTCAACGCCGACACGGGCGAATGGACGGTCGACGCGGCCGACGTGGAAGGCCTCACGGTCTCCTTGCCGGAAGACTTCGACGAAGACTTCTCGCTGCAGGTCTCGGCCACGGCCCAGGAAACCGACCCGGATACGGGAGAGGTCACCACGGCGACTTCCGCCCCGGTGGCGCTCGACGTCTCCGTCGTCGCCCAGGTCGACGCGCCGACGGTCGATGCCGAAGCGGCTTCCGGCAACGAAGACAGCGCCATCGCACTGGACATCGATCCGGCCGCCGCCGGCCAGGACCTCCAGGGCGAGGTGACCTCGGTGACGATCTCGGACATCCCCGTGGGTGCGACCCTGAACCTGCCGGGCGGTCTGACCTTCACGGCGACGGATGCCAATTCGACCGTTTCCCTGTCACCGGCGCAGCTGGAGGGCCTGACCATCACGCCGCCAGCCGACAGCGCCGACGACTTCCAGCTGACCGTCACGGCAACGGCGACGGAAACCGATCCGGATACGGGCGAGGTCACCACGGCGACCTCCGATCCGGTTCCCCTGGACGTGACCGTCCAGGGCGTGGCCGATGGTGCCCAGGTGACGGACACCACGTCCAGCGGGGCCGAAGACACGGCGATTCCGTTCACGGTTGACGTGTCCGAACTGGACACGGACGGTTCGGAAACCTTGTCCGTGACGCTGTCGAACATCCCCGAAGGTGCGGTCATCACGCGCAACGGCGAGACGGTTCCGGTCAATGAAGACGGTTCCGTGACGCTGGGCGAGGGTGAACTCGACGGCTTGGCGATCCTGCCGCCGGCCGATTTCTCCGGCAACTTCGACCTGACCGTCTCGGCGACGACGACGGACGAGGGGGACGTGTCGGAAACGGCGCTGGGGGCCGTGTCCATCGACGTGACCGGCATGGCCGACGCGCCGGACCTGGACCTGAGCGACGCGCTCGGCAACGAAGACACGGCGATCCCGCTCGATATTTCGGCGACCCTGCCGGATGGCTCGGAAGCCTTGAGCGTCAGCATTTCTGGCATCCCGGATGGCGCCGTTCTGACGGTGGCCAACCCGGCCGGCATTCCGGTCGAAGTTGCGGTTGTTGATGGTGTTGCGAATATTCCGAACGGCTTGGTGGGCGGTGACATCGCCATCACGCCGCCGGCCGACAGCGCCGACGACTTCCAACTGACCGTGACCGCGACCTCAAAGGACGGCACCTCCATCGCGACGACCGAGGGCACCCTGAACGTTACGGTTGAAGGCGTTGCCGACGGCGCCGTTGTCACCGATACGGTGGCCACGGGCCTGGAAGATACCCTGATCCCGATCACCGTCGATGTGTCGGAACTGGACACGGACGGCTCGGAATCCCTTTCCGTTACGCTTTCCAATATTCCGCAGGGCGCGGTCATCCTGCGCAACGGCGAGGCGGTGGCCGTCAACGAGGACGGCACGGTGACCCTGGGCGCGGGCGAGCTGGACGGCCTGGCGGTTCTGCCGCCGGCCGATTTCTCGGGTGCTTTCGACATCGCCGTGTCGGCGACGACCACGGACGAAGGCGACGTGTCCGAAGCGGCACTCGGCTCGATCTCCGTCGATGTTTCCGGCGTTGCCGATGGGGCTGCCCTGAATTTCGATACGGCTGCGGGCGACGAAGATACGGCCATCGCCCTGCCGATCACCATCGACAAGGCGGACGAAAGCGAAACGGCGGAGATCACGCTTTCCGGCATTCCGGACGGGGCCGTGCTGGCCAACGCCAATGGTCCGATCACCGTCAACGAAGACGGCACGGTTGTCCTCAGCGAAGCCGATCTCGAAGGTTTGCAGATCACCCCGCCCGCCGACAGCGACGTGGATATGCCCATCGGCGTTTCCGTCGTCACCACCGATGGCGACAGCACGTCCGAGCCGGCGACCGGCACGATCACCGTCGGTGTCGACGGCGTCGCCGATGTGCCGGCCCTGGAAGTGGGGTCGGCAGTTGAGGGAACCGGCTTCCGCGGCGATGCGATCCCACTGGATATCTCCTCTGCCCTGACCGATACCGACGGCTCCGAGACTCTTTCCGTGTCCATTTCCGGCGTTCCCGCCGGTGCGACCCTGTCGGCGGGCACCTATGACGCAGACTCCGACACCTGGACCCTGACGCCAGAGGAACTGGAGGGGCTGTCCGTCAGCGTCGCTGACAGTGATGACACCGATTTTCAGCTGACCGTTACCGCGACCTCGACGGAAGCGAACGGCGACACGGCGACCCAGACCGCGACCATCGACGTCGACGTCAACCGCGACGTGCTGACCGGCGGCGACGATACGTTCCAGATGGATGACGACGCGGTCGTCTACGCGGGCGAGGGCGATGACACCATTACCGGGACCGACGGCGACGACGCCATTTTCGGTGAGGCTGGAAACGACATTCTCATCGGCGGCGCCGGCAGTGACCTTCTGGATGGCGGCGACGGCATCGATACGGCCGATTTCTCGGCCCTTGACCCGGATTCACCGCTGTACATCGACCTCGGCGAAGGCGAAGCGACGGTCGGCGACGATCTCGATACCCTCGTCAGCATCGAGAACGTGATCGGCGGCGCCGGCGACGACATCATCGTCGGTTCCGACGGCGACAACGTGCTGGCCGGTGGCCTTGGCGACGATACCTTCACCGGCGGTGGCGGCGATGACACGATCATCGGCGGCGACGGCACGGATACCGCCGTGTTCGAGGATAATTTCGAGGAATTCACCGTCAACCTGGACAGCGACAGCGGCGAGCTGAGCGTCGGCGGCAGCGACCTCGACGGCAACGACACCCTGATCGATGTCGAAGTTCTGCAGTTCGGCGACCTGACCATCACGGTCGAGGACCTGCTGAACGCGGCCATGCCCGACCTCGACGTGTCGGCGGTCGACACCAGCACGGTCGAAGACGTGCCGGTTGCCCTGCCGATCGGCGCCTCTCTGGCCGACGGCGTCGCCGACGGCACGGAAACCCTCAGCGTGACGCTTTCCGGCATTCCCGAAGGGGCGGTGCTGAGTGTCGACGGTGTGCCGCTTGACGTTGTCGATGGTGCCATCACCTTTGCTGACGGCGTGGTGCCCGAAGGCCTGGCCATCCTGCCGCCGCCCAACAGCGCAGAAGACATGCAGATCACCGTCAGCGCCACGTCCCAGTCCGTGGCCACCGTGGACGGCGTGGCCCAGACGACGACCAGCGAACAGGTCCTGAACGTCACCGTGGCCCCCGACGCGGAAGCGCCCGTGGTGACCGCCGCCGGGACCGATGCCCTGACCTTCAACGAAGACGCCGGCGCCATCGACGTCGGCGCCCTGTTCGGCGCCGTGACCGTGGAGCCGGGCGAGGAAATCGCCTCGTTCACCATCGGCGGCCTGCCGGAAGGGGCGACCCTGTCCGGCCCCTTCATCGAAAACAGCGACGGCACCTTCACCATCGACGCCGCCGACCTGGGCGACGTGACGCTCAACCTGCCGGAAGACTACGACGAAAACTTCACCCTGCAGGTTTCCGCCACGGCGTCGCAAACCGATCCGGAAACGGGCGCGGTCGATTATGAAACGTCCGCGCCGATCGATGTGCCGCTGAACATCATCGCCCAGGCCGATGCGCCGTCACTGACCGTGACCGACGCCGCGGGCACGGAAGACCAGGCGATCCCACTGGATATCCAGACGGGCCTGACCGACGATACGGAAGTGCTTGGTGTTTCCATCTCCGGCATTCCGGACGGTGCGGTGCTGAAGTCCGGTGACGACGTGATCACCGTCGTGGACGGTGTCGCCAACTTGACTCCGGAGCAGCTTGCCGACCTGACCATCACCCCCGCCGCCGACAGCGATGCGGACTTCAACCTGACCGTGACCGCAACCTCGACGGAGCAGGATCCTGACGGCGGCGATCCCATCACGGCGACCACGACGGGCACCATCGCGGTTTCCGTCGACCCCGACGCCGATGCGCCGACCCTGGTGGTCGACAATGCCTCCGGTGCCGAAGACACGGCGATTCCGCTGACGATTTCTTCCGAACTGACCGACGTGGACGGCTCGGAAACCTTGTCGGTCACGATCTCGGGTGTGCCCGAGGGCGCGACCCTGTCTGCCGGGACCTATGATGCCGAGACCGGCGATTGGACTCTGACGCCGGACCAGTTGTCGGGCCTGACCGTAACGCCGGCTTCGAACAGCGACGCCGACTTCCAACTGACCGTGACGGCGACGACGACAGACGGTACGGACACGGCGACCGTGTCCGAGACCTTGGACGTGAGCGTTGCCGCGGTCGCCGACGCGCCGACCCTGACCGTTGATGGCGCCGTTTCCGGTACGGAAGACGGCGGCCCAATCGCCCTCGACATCGCTTCGGCGTTGACCGATGCGGACGGCTCGGAAACCCTCAGCGTGACGATTTCCGACATCCCGCCGGGTGCGACCATCACCCTGGCCAACGGTATTTCCTTCACGGCGTCCGAGGGCAACACTTCGGTTGACCTGTCGCCGTCGCAACTGCAGGGCCTGACCGTCACCCCGGCTGCGGACAGCGGCGCCGACTTCGCGCTGACCGTGACCGCGACCTCGACGGAAGCAAACGGCGACACGGCGACCCAGACGGCGACCATCGACGTTGCCGTGGCGTCCCAGGCCGACGCGCCGACGGTCACCGCCGATGCGGCATCCGGTCTGGAAGACGGCGGGCCGATTGCCCTGAACATCGATCCGCAGGCGGCGGCCGAGGATATCAACGGCGAAGTCGTGTCCGTGACCATCACCGGCGTGCCCGGGGGCGCCAGCCTGTCGGCCGGCTCCTTCAACGCCGACACGGGCGAATGGACGGTCGACGCGGCCGACGTGGAAGGCCTCACGGTCTCCTTGCCGGAAGACTTCGACGAAGACTTCTCGCTGCAGGTCTCGGCCACGGCCCAGGAAACCGACCCGGATACGGGAGAGGTCACCACGGCGACTTCCGCCCCGGTGGCGTTCGACGTCTCCGTCGTCGCCCAGGTCGACGCGCCGACCGCGTCGGTCGATGCGGCGTCCGGTCTGGAAGACGGCGCGGCCATTCCTCTGTCCATCGATGCCACCACGGCGGCCGAGGACATCAACGGCGAGATCACCGGCTTCACGGTATCCGACATCCCCGTGGGTGCGACCCTGAACCTGCCGGGCGGCTTCACCTTCACGGCGACCGACGGCAACACGTCGATCGACCTGTCGCCGGCCCAGGTCGAGGAGCTTTCGATCTCCTTGCCGGAAGACTTCGATGAGGACTTCGCGCTGACCGTCACGACGACGGCGCAGGAAACCGATCCGGATACGGGTGAGATTACCACGGCAACCTCCGCGCCGGTGGCGCTCGACGTCTCCGTGGTCGCCCAGGCCGACGCACCGACGGTCACCGCCGATGCGGCGTCCGGTCTGGAAGACGGCGGGCCGATTGCCCTGAACATCGATCCGCAGGCGGCCGCCGAGGACATCAACGGCGAGGTTGTCTCCGTAACGATCACCGGCGTGCCCGAGGGCGCCAGCCTGTCGGCCGGCTCCTTCAACGCCGACACGGGCGAATGGACGGTCGACGCGGCTGATGTGGAAGGCCTCACGGTCTCCTTGCCGGAAGACTTCGATGCGGACTTCACGCTGCAGGTCTCGGCCACGGCCCAGGAAACCGACCCGGACACGGGCGAGGTCACCACGGCGACTTCCGCCCCGGTGGCGCTCGACGTCTCCGTCGTCGCGCAGATCGATGCACCGGCGGTTTCCGTCGATGCGGCGTCCGGCGTCGAAGACGGCGGGGCCATTCCGCTGAACATCGACCCGGCCATGGCGGCCGGGGACATCGCCGGCGAAATCACGACCGTCACGATCTCCGACATCCCGGTTGGCGCCACCCTGAACCTGGGCGGCGGCTTCCAGTTCACGGCGACGGAGGGTCATACTTCCGTCAACCTGACGCCGGAAATGGTCGAAGGTCTGTCCATCTCTCTGCCGGAAGACTTCGATACGGACTTCGCCCTTTCCGTCACCGCGACGGCCCAGGGCACCGATCCGGAAACCGGCGAGCTGTCCAGTGCCACCAGTGCGCCCGTGTCCCTGGCGGTCGCGGTCGGTGCGGTGGCCGACGCGCCGACGGTTGACGTGAATGACGCTTCCGGCGTCGAAGGCCGCGGTCCCATCGCGCTGGACATCGATCCCGCGGCAGCGGCCGAGGACATCAACGGCGAGGTTGTCTCCGTGACCATCACCGGCGTGCCGGAAGGGGCGACCCTGTCGGCCGGGACGCTCAATACCGAAACGGGCGAATGGACGGTTGATGCCGCCGATGTGGATGGTCTGTCCATCTCTCTGCCGGCTGACTTCGACGAAGACTTCTCGTTGCAGGTCTCCGCGACGGCCGAGGAAACCGACCCGGAAACCGGCGCGGTGACCACGGCGACCTCTGATCCGGTCGATCTTGACGTTTCCGTGATGGCCTTGGCCGATGCACCGGACGTGACCGTCACTGCGGCTGCGGGCGATGAAGACACGGCCATCGCGCTCAACATAGACGCCGATGCGGCGGCCCAGGACATCAACGGCGAAGTCACCGGGATTACCATTTCCGACATTCCCTCGGGGGCGACCTTGAATCTTCCGGGCGGGCTGACCTTCACGGCGACCGACGCCAACGCCAGCGTCACCCTGACCCCGGCGCAGCTTGAAGGCCTGACCATCACGCCGGCGGCCGACAGCAGCGACGACTTCCAGCTGACCGTCACCGCGACGGCCAAGGAAACCGATCCGGGGACTGGCACGGTTTCGACGGCCACGTCGGCTCCGGTGACCCTCGACGTCGCCGTGCAAGGCGTCGCCGATGGCGCCCAGGTAACCGACACCGTGGCCTCCGGCGCCGAGGACACGGCCATTCCGCTGACCATCGACGTGACGGAACTGGACACCGACGGCTCGGAATCCCTGTCCGTGACCCTGTCGAACATCCCCGAAGGGGCGGTGCTGACCCGCAACGGCCAGCCGCTTGAGGTTGTGGGCGGCTCCGTCACCCTGGCCGAAGGCGAACTGGACGGCCTGGAAATCACGCCGCCGGCCGACTTCGCGGGCAACTTCGACATCACCGTGTCGGCGACGACCACGGACGAGGGCGACGTGTCCGAAACCGCGACCGGCACCATCAGTGTCGATGTGAGCGGCGGTGCCGACGGCGCGGCGGTCACCTTGGGCGCGGCCCAGGGCGATGAAGACACGGCCATTGCCCTGCCGATCACGATCGACAAGGCGGACGAAAGCGAAACGGCGCAGATCACCCTGTCCGGCATTCCGCAGGGTGCGGTGCTGTCCAACGCCAACGGTCCGATCAATGTGACCGACGGCGTCGCGGTGCTGAGCGAAGCGGACCTTGCCGGCCTGCAGATCAAGGCGCCCGCCGACAGCGGCGCGGACTTCCAGCTCGACGTTTCCGTGGTGACCACGGACGGCGACAGCACGTCCGACCCGGCGACCGGCACCATCAACGTGGGTGTCGATGCCGTGGCCGACGTGCCGACCCTGACCGTCGGCAGCGTTACCGGCGCCGAAGACACGGCGATCCCGCTGAACATCGCGGCCGGCCTGAATGACACGGACGGCTCGGAAGTTCTCAGCGTTACCATCTCCGATGTGCCGCCGGGCGCGGTGCTGACCCTGGCCGACGGCTCGTCCTTCACGGCGACGCCGGAAAACACCACCTTCCTGTTCGCCGGCGACCAGCTTGACGGTCTGACCATCACGCCGCCGGAAAATTCCGATGCGGACTTCTCCCTGAACGTGGTCGCGACGTCGCTCGACACCGATCCGGACACGGGTGCGGTGACGACAAGTTCGGTCGAGGGCGCCATGACCGTCAGCGTCGATCCGGAAGCGGATGCGCCGACCCTGGTGCTCGACAATGCGGCGGGCGATGAGGACTCGGCCATCGCGCTGAACATCGATGCCGGCCTGACGGACACCTCGGAAGTTCTCAGCGTGACGATTTCCGACATCCCGGAAGGGGCCACCCTGACGCTCGCCAACGGTACCGAATTCACGGCGTCGGAAGGGAACACCAGCTATGACATCGATCCGTCGGATCTGGCGGGCCTGACCATCACGCCGTCGGAAGACTCCAACGAGGACTTCAACCTGACGGTGACGGCGACCTCGACGGAATCGGACGGTTCCACGTCGACCACGTCCTCGGCGCTGAACGTCAACGTCTCGGGCGTCGCCGATTTGCCGACCCTGTCGGTAACCCTGGGCGAGGGCACGCCGGGCACGGCCCCGGGCGGTGAAGGCGGCGGGTATGTCATCGATACCAGCGGCGCCGTTGATCTGACCGGCGACAACGCGCAGAACCATCAAGGGACGACGGGTGACGATGTCTTCGTCGTCAACCGTAACCTGAATGGCAACGAAAACTTCACCATGAAGACCGGTAGCGACACCGTGGTCGTCAACGGCAACACGGCCGGCGGCACCAACTTCAACATGAGTGAAGGCAACGATACGGTCGTCATCAACGGCGATATCGGCGGCAACACCAACGTCAACGGCAGCGGCCAGGAAGACGTGCTGATCCTCGGCAAGTCCTCCGATCACTACCAGTTCCAGAACTACACCGAGAGCGCCAGCGGCCTGATCAATACCCAGATCATCGATCTGGACACGGGGCAGACGCTAACCGTCAACAACATCGAAACCATCGCCTTCGGCGACGGCACGCATGTGGGCAATGCCGACCTGCTGCCGCAATACGACACCGGCGGCGAGTCCGTGGTGACCTATCCGTTGGACATCACGTCCGAACTGCAGGACATCGACGGCTCGGAAACCCTGTCGATCACCGTTTCGGGCCTGCCCGAGGGGGCGGTCCTGTCCGCCGGCCAACCGAACGAGGACGGCAGCTGGACGCTCGACCCGAGCGATCTGGCGGATCTGACCCTGACCGTGCCGAGTACGGCGGAATCCTTCGGTCTGTCCGTCACCGCGACCTCGACGGAAGATGACGGCGATACGGCGAGCATCTCGACCTCGGTCGGCGTGACCGTGGACGACGTCGCCTCCGACCCGAGCCTGAACCTGACCGACGCAGCCGGCACGGAAGACCAGCCCATTCCGCTGGACATCTCCGCCGCCCTGACCGATACGGACGGCTCGGAATCCCTCAGCATCACCCTCTCGGGCATTCCCGATGGTGCGGTGTTGAAATCCGGCGACACGGAGCTGGTGGTCGAAAACGGCGAGATCACCTTCGACGGCGGCGTGGTCCCCGACAACCTGACCATTCAGGCGCCGGGTAACTCCGACGAGGACTTCGCGCTGACCGTTTCGGCGACGTCGACGGAATCCTCCACGGGCGACCAGTCGACCGTTACCTCGACCCTGAACGTCGCCGTGAGCGGTGACGCCGATGCCCCGACCTTGACGGTCGACCTGGGCGCCGGCGTACCGGTGGGCGGTGCGGAAGAGGTACCGGGCAGCGTGACGATCACCAACGCGGCCCAAGGTCAGGCCGGTTACCACAACACCTACGGCTACTACGTCATCGGCGAGGACGGCGCGCCGCAGTCGGGCCAGATCATCTGGGCCGACGTGAAGGACAGCGTGGGCGATACGTTCACCCTGGACGGCGTCGATCCGGAAGACATCGGGTTCTTCATCATCCCCAATGGGGACGGTCTCAACAACCTGTCCGACGGCATGAATGTCACCTTCACCCAAGGTCAGGATGGCAACTGGCATGTGGTGGACCCCAACGGTCAGGTTCTGTCCGGCCAGGGCGATCCGGTGCTGTTCGACGACCAGACGCTCAACGAAGGCAACTTCGACTACACCCAGGACACCAGTGCGCCCGGCAACCAGAGCTGGGAAGACTTGGCCGGCGGTGGCGACAACGACTTCAACGATATTCATATCCAGGTGGATACGGTTCCGACCCAGCCGGGTACCGGCGGTCCGGAATTCGTCGAATATCCGCTGAACGTCAACGCCCTGTTGACGGACACGGACGGCTCCGAAACCCTGTCGGCGACGCTCAGCGGCATCCCCGCCGGTTCAGTCGTCACGCTTGCTGATGGAACTGAATTCACGGTCACCAGCCCGACCAGCGGTATCGAGCTGACCAGCGCGCAGTTGCAGGGCATCACCCTGACGGTGCCCGCCGGCTCGGAAGACTTCGACCTGCATGTCACGGCGACGGCCACGGAAGCCGATGGCGACACGGCCACCGTGTCGACCAGCGTCGGCGTGGACGTGCCGGTGTTCGATAGTGAGGCCTCCGATCCGACGTTGAGCGTCTCCGATGCCGCGGGCGTCGAGGACGGGGCCATCCCGCTCGACATCGCGGCGGCCCTGACCGATACGGACGGTTCGGAATCTCTGACCGTGACCCTGTCGGGCATTCCCGACGGTGCGATCCTGAAGTCGGGCGACACCATCCTGACCGTCGATAACGGCGCCATCACCTTCGCCGATGGCGTGGTTCCCGAAAACCTGACGATCCAGCCGCCGGCCAACTCCGGTGCGGACTTCGACATCATGGTTTCCGCGACCTCGACGGAGGAGGCCGGCGGCGATACCTCGACCACCACCGGTACGATCAACGTCGCCGTGGCGGCCGCCGCCGATGCGGTGGCCTTGGATGTCTCCGATGCGACATTCGACGAAGGCGCCACCACCGTGCCGCTCGACATTTCGGCCAGTCTTGGCGATTTGGACGGTTCGGAAGAATTGACCGTGACCATCTCGGGCGTGCCGGAAGGCGTGACGCTGAGCGGCGGCGAGAAGAACAGCGACGGTTCCTGGACCCTGTCCGGCGACGATCTGCAGGATTTGACCATGACCCTGCCGTCCGGCGAAGCCACGACCTCGACCCTCTATTCGCAGAACTTCAACGATACGTTCGACGGCCAGACGGCGTCCTGGGGCGACAACGGCTTCTCCTCCACGGGCGGTAACTGGGGCGACGACGATCGCACCGCGGCCGACAACGACCAGTTCGAGTTCCAGAATCCGACGGGCGGTGACGTTTCGACCTGGTCGAGTGCCGCGATCGACATCTCGGGCCAGGAAGACGTGTCCTTCTCCTTCAACCTGAAGGGCTACGGCGACATGGAGACGGGCGGTCATGCCGCCGACTACTTCAAGGTCATCGCCGTGGTCGACGGCGTCGAACATGAACTGATGACCCACAACGGCGAACTGGACGACTGGTCGACCATCACCCTGGACGACATCCCCCAGGGCGACTCCCTGGTCATCAAGATGGAAGTGCGGACCACGGCCGACGACGAAGTCTACAAAATGGACAACCTGTCCGTTGAAGGGACAACCACAACCGCCGCCGCGCCGGTCGAGGACTTCAATCTGGAGATCACGGCCACGGCCGCCGACACGGACCCGGATACGGGGGCGGTCAGCTATTCCTCGACCGAAGCAAACCTGTTGGTGACGGTCGCGGCGGAAGACGATGCCTCGGCGCCGACGGTGACCGTGTCCGATGCCGCGGGTGCGGAAGACACGCCGATTGCGCTCGACATCACCGCCGCCCTGACCGACCTGGACGGATCCGAGGAAATCACCTCGATCACCTTGTCGGGCATTCCAGCGGGGGCGACCCTGAACCACGGCACCCTCGACGAAGTCACCGGTGACTGGTCGGTTGAACTGTCGGATCTGGTCGACCTGGAAGTGACCCCGGCGGCCAATTCCAATGACGATTTCCAGATCACCGTTTCCGTGACCTCGACGGAAGCCAACGGCGGCGCCACGGCGACCACGACGGCGACCCTCGATGTGGACGTGACCGGCGTGGTCGACGACTTCACGGTTGCGGCCAGCGACGCGGCCGGCCAGTCGGGCACGGAACTGCCGCTCGACATCTCGGTCGGTCTGACGGACCTGGACGGATCGGAAACGGTCAGCGTGACTCTGACGGGCATCCCCGAAGGGGCGACCCTGAACCACGGTAGCTTCGATGAGGGCACGGGCAGTTGGACGCTGTCCGGCGACGATCTGGAGGGCCTGACCATCAGCCTGCCAGAAACGGTCGAGGGCGAAGGCGGCGGCGAACCGCAGACCCTCTATTCGCAGAACTTCAACGATACGTTCGACGGCCAGACGGCGGCTTGGGGCGACAACGGGTTCTCGTCGACGGGCGGCAGCTGGGGCGATGACGACCGCACCGCGACCGACGACGACCGGTTCGAATTCCAGAACCCGTCGGGCGGTGACATCTCCACCTTCACGACCGCGGCCATCGACATCTCGGGCCAGGAAGACGTGTCGTTCTCCTTCAACCTGAAGGGCTACGGCGACCTGGATTCCAGCGGTTCTTACGCTGACTACTTCAAGGTCATCGCCGTGGTCGATGGTGTCGAACACGAACTGATGACCGAGAATGGCGACGTGGAGGACTGGACGACCTTCACCCTGGATAACATTCCCGAGGGTGACGAACTGGTCATCAAGATGGAAGTCCGGACCACCGCGGGTGACGAAAAGTACAAGATGGACAACCTCGAGGTTACGGGCACGCCGGCCGTGGCCGAGCCCCTGGAAAGTTTCCAGATCGGCGTGGAAACCACGATCACGGAAAGCGACGGTGCCTCGGAAACGGTATCAACGACCCTTAACGTCGACATCGACAACGACGCCGAGGCCGGCGCCCCGACCCTGACGGTGACGGAACAGGCGCCGACCACGGAAGATGTCTCGGTAGCGCTCAACATCGCCGCCGCTCTGACCGACACGGACGGCTCGGAATCCCTCAGCGTGACGCTGTCGGGCATTCCGGACGGCGCCGTGCTGAAGTCAGGCGACACGGTCCTGACGGTCGAGAACGGCGAGATCACCTTCGAAGGCGGCGTGGTGCCGGACAACCTGTCCCTGACCCCACCGACCAATTCGGACGCCGACATCGAACTGACGGTTTCCGCCACCTCGACGGAAGCCAACGGCGGGGCGACGACGACCACGACCTCGACGATCGATATCGACGTGTCGGCCCTGGCCGACGTGCCGACAATCACCAGCGTGACGGTCGGTGCGCCGACCGTCACCGAAGGTACGGACGGGGTCGCCGAGACGGTGACGATTTCGACGGCCAACTTCGGCGAAAGCGATGCCGGGTTCTCGATTGCGGCACGCACCATCAACTCGAACGGAACGCTGTCCGAAGCGTCGGCCGACAACGTGTCGACCAACGGCTCGCCGCTCGGCTTCGGGGTCGCCGGACATGCGTCGGGCGACAGCAGCGAGCTCGGTTACAGCGATTATCACGACGTTTCGGAAGAACTGATCGTCACCTTCGACGACGATGTGTCCTCGGCCGACGTGTCCTTCGCCTGGCTGTCCTCCAGCGAACAGGCTTCCTACAAGCTGTTCCGCGATGGCGTCGAAGTCGGCTCCGGCACGGTCAATGGTGTGACCGACGGGATTGACGATCCGGTGACCCTCAGTGCCGACGGCGGCTTCGATCAGATCGTGTTCTCTGCCCCCAGCGGTGACAACGACTATCTGATCAATTCGATCAGCTTCGAAACCCAAGGCGGCACGCCGGACATGGCCGAGTATCCCATCGACATCGTTGCCGGCCTGGCCGATGCCGATGGTTCGGAAAACCTGTCCGTGACCATCGGCGGCGTGCCTGATGGGGCCAGCCTGTCGGCCGGTACGGACAACGGCGACGGCACCTGGACGGTGTCCGGCGGCGACCTGGAAGGCCTCAGCCTGTCGGTGCCGTTCGAGGACGATGTCGAGGCCTTCGACCTGTCCTTCACGGCGACGGCGACCGAACAGTCCAACAACTCCATGGCCACTTCGGCAGCCGTTGTGGTCGTGGCGGCGGCGGTTGTCGCCCCCGAACCGGAACCGGAGCCTGTCCCCGTCGAGGAAGATTTCGACGGCCTGGACATGGACGGCGAGGACAACAACAACGACGACATGGTCGGTGGCGACACGTCGAGCGACGACTGGACCGGCAACTATCAGGCCCAGACCTTCGCCGGCAGCACGAAGAACGACGAGCTCAACACCGGCGGCGGCGGCGACACGCTGTACGGCGGCGCCGGCAACGACGAGCTGACCGGCAGCTGGGGCAACGACACGTTCTTCGGCGGTTCGGGCAACGATGAACTTTCGGGCGGCGACGGCAACGACCAGTTGCTCGGCGGTTCCGGCAACGACGAGATCGAGGGCGGCACCGGCAACGACGAGATCCAGGGCGGTTCCGGCAACGACGAGATCGAAGGCGGCGACGGTCAGGACATTCTCTACGGCGGTGCCGGTAATGACGAGATCGAAGGCGGCACGGGCCATGACACGGTCTACGGCGGATCCGGTGACGACGAGATCGAAGGCAACGACGGCCAGGACGTTCTTTACGGCGGTTCCGGCAATGACGAGATCGCGGGTGGCTCGGGCCATGACACGGTCTACGGCGGTGCCGGTAACGACGACATCGAAGGCGGCGACGGTGAGGACGTCCTCTACGGCGGTTCCGGCAACGACGAGATCGAGGGCGGTTCCGGACATGACACGGTCTATGGCGGTTCGGGCAATGACGAGATCGAAGGCAACGACGGTAACGACCTGCTGTATGGCGGTTCCGGAAATGACGAGATCGAAGGTGAGTCCGGCCACGACCAGCTGTTCGGCGGCCTTGGCGACGACTTCCTGGACGGCGGCTCGGGCAACGACATCCTGTTCGGCGGCGCCGGGAACGACGTGCTGAACGGTGGCTCGGGCAACGACACCTTCATCTTCGATGCCGACTCGGGTCATGACATCATCGAAGACATCATGCTGCAGGACACGCTTGAGTTCCAAGGCGAGCAGTTCGACATGAACGATATGATCTTCTCGGAGAACGAGGAGGGTGACGCTGTGATCTCCTTTGCGGGTAAGGACGACATGTCCGTGACCCTGGAGGGCGTGAAGTACAACGACCTCGACACCAACGGCGACGGCAACGCATCGGAGGGCTACTCCGTGACTCAGACCGACGACGGGTTCACCGTGAACATCGACGACACCTGACCACACCCCTCTTAGATCAGGTAACTGAAAAGGCCGGGCGCATCATGCGTCCGGCCTCTTTTCTTGGGTCATGGGTCTTCTACAGGTCCGGTTTGTCCGAGGCCGGCGGATCGCGGAAGTGCGCCCACTTGTCCATGCCGCCGCGGTTTTCCAGGAAGTTCATCAGCGCGCTGACCGGGCGATGGTCGAACTTGCTGCCCGTTTCCTGCATCAGGATGTCGATGACCTTGCGGAATTCCATGGCCGGGCGCCAGGCGCGGGCGCTGGCCATGCCGACGAAGGCGTTGGCGACGGCCAGGACCTGCGCCGTCGGGATGATGCGGTCGCCGGAAATGTGGAAGCGGCCGGTGCCGTCCCAATGCTCGCCCATGTGCAGCACGGTCTTGACCACCGGGCCTTCGAAGGTGACGTCCTTCAGCAGGTCGGCGGTGACAAGGTAGGTGGAGGCCAGAAGCTCCCGTTCCGCGTCCGTCAGGTTGCCGGTCTTGGTCAGGACCTCGGGCGGCACGAAAATCTTGCCCAGGTTCATCAGGCTGCCGGCGATATCGACGGTGCGGACCTCCAGTTCACTCAGGCCCATTTCCTCGGCGATCTCGCGGGCGACCTCGGCCGTGCGGGTCGAATGGTTGGCGGAATAGGGGTCGCGGCGGTCGACCACGCTGACCAGGGTGTCGATCAGCTGCCGCATCATGCGCTCCGACCGGCGCCGTTCGCGGGACAGTTCGGAAATGTCCTCCAGCACCATCAGCACGCCCGGCGGATAGTCGCGGTCGCCGCGCAGCGGGATATGGTCCGACTTGATGACGTGAATGGCGTCCAGGTCATTCGGGTCCGCGTCCGGGTCCGTGAAGGTGGAGATATGCTGTTCGCGTTCGAAGGTACGCAGGACGCCGTTGTTGATTTCGGCCAGGCGCTGCGCCTTGACCGGGCCCATGACGCTGGCCATGGACTTGCCCATCATGTCCTCGGCGCTGATCCCGGCCGCGTGGGCCGCCGGGGCGTTGGCGAAGGTATAGGTGGTGTTGCCGTCGACGGCGACGATCTCCGTCGGCTGGCTGTCGGTCACCACCTTCATGAACTTGGACATGTTCGAAAAGCGCTCGAGCGCCACCTTCATGTCGGCCATGGCCTGTTTGGCGCGCACCGACGCCCCATGGGCCCAGACGGCGAAGAACGATACCGAAACGCCGCCGATGATCAGCAGCAGCACGATCAGGGTCGTGCGCAGGCGGGTTTCCGTGGACGCCAGGGCTTCCTCGGTCGTCACCTTGCGGACCAGAACCCAGCTCGGCACGTTGGCGATGGCGCGTGAGGTAACGAGGACCTCGGTGCCCGCGTAATCGCGTTTCTGAGCGAATCCGCCCGTTTTTTCAAGCGCATAGGCGGCGGCCAGATCGGGCGTATCCATGGCCATCTGGCGTTCGAAGGCCTTGGTGCCGTCGGCCAGCGGGGTCAGGTATTCGACCGTGTTGCCGACCTTGCGGGCGATGAAGCTTTCCGAGGTCTTGGACAGTTCGCCCGGCTGTTTCAGGCGCTTGAACAGATCTTCGTCGACGATCTTGATGCCGATGACGGCGCCGATGGCCTTGGCGCCGGCGCCTTCCTGCAACTTGAAGATCGGCAGCACGAACCCCATGGTCGGCTCGTTGGTCGGGCCCTTGAAGATGTCGATGACCGCCGGATCGCCTTGCAGGGCCTGACGCGCGGCATCGCGGATGCGCTTGTTCAGGGGCGGCATGTCGGGGGTCGAGACGATGGCGTTCAGGTTGGTGTCGATCAGGCCGATGCCGGCGACGCCCGGGCGTTCGATGTTGGCGGCGATCTCGCCCACGGGCGGCGGCGCCTTGAAACCGGAACGTTCGGCCGTGGCGATCAGCAGGTTGCGCAGGAAACCGACGGAGGCCGAACTGCTGGCATTCGAATCGAGGGCATCCAGGGGGTCGGCGGCGGTGGCGGGCGGTTCCGGCGCCGCCTCAACCGGGGCCTTGTCCTTGCCCTCGGTCAATTCCGACGACAAGGCCGAACCCAGTTCGCTGCCCAGGGAATCAAGGGACGGGATGGCGGTCACGCCGCCGCCTTGTCCGGCGGGGGCTGCGGCACCCTTCTTGGCGCCGGCGGAGGCTTCGGACAGGTAGAGCTGCAGCGAGGCGTTCTGCGTCAGTTCACGCATATGGCCGAACTGTTCCTCGACCCACTGGTTGACGGCCGCGGCGCGGAAATCGGCGACGATACCCAGGCGGACCTGCCAGTTCAGGCGGTCGCGGTCGCGTTCCTTGTCGATGAACTGCAGGGTGAAATAGATGGAAACCGCGATCGCCAGGGCGGCCACCGCCAGGATGGCCAGCGCGACCTTGTTGAATTCGCGCCTTGCCTTCTTCGGCTTGGGTTCGCCCGCAGGCGTTTCGGTATCGGTCGGCTTGTTTTCGGCTGCTTCCGCCATGGTGCTCCCCAACGGGCGGTTTCTCTCGCGCGTTCGGGGCATATTAGAGACTTAACCCCTTGCGGCAAAGCCGTTTTCCGCGCATGTGAGCGGGATCACGGCGGCGCGCCCCGGCAAAGGGTTATGCTTTGCGCCGTCCAAGTTGGCCGGGTGGGCGCGACGCGATATAGTCGGCGCCGGTCCCGCAACGGATGCCGGGTGGAAAAAGACGGTGAATATCCTACGCTGCATTGGTGTCCTGCTTTTCGCGATGACCGCCGTCGCGGCCCTGCCCGTGGGTGCGCTCAGCGCCTCGCCGCAGCCCAGCTTCTTCAACACCACCGAAGTTCAGTCCGACGACCTCAAGGCCTTCACCAAATGGCTGGGGGCGCTTGAACGCTTCAGCCAGGCCCGGAAAAGCAACCAGCCGGTGAAATGCTATCCCGGTCCGGGGCAGATGCAGATCTGCGGCAATTCGGATTGGATCGAATTCCTGAAAAGCGTCAAGGGCTTGAACAAGCTGGACCAGTTGCGTCAGGTCAACGAACGCATGAACAAGGCGACCTACGTCCAGGACAAGAGCAACTGGGGCCAGAACGATTACTGGGCGACGCCGCAGGAATTCATGGCCCGGTTCGGCGATTGCGAGGACTACGCGATCATGAAGTACCTGTCCCTGCGCATGCTGGGGTGGGACGACAACGACCTGCGCGTGGTTGCGGTGAAGGACCTGAACCTGAAGGTCGGGCACGCCATCCTGGTCGTCTACATGACGGCCAAGTCCGGGGAGCGCATACCGCTGGTGCTCGACAATCAGATCGGCACGGTGGTCAAGGCGTCATCGATCCGCCATTACCAGCCCGTGTTTTCCATCAACCAGAAATCCTGGTGGCGCCACCTGGGTTAAGGCCGGGGGCGGATCGGGTCAATCGCGCCGGGGCCCCGTGCGCCGGGGCGCGCTGCGCCGAGGGGCCGCCCGGCGCTCTTCCTGGCGGCGGTCGTCCTGGCCCGGGGGCGGGCCGTTTTCGGCCTGACGGCGGTCGCCGTCGCGCCGTTCCTGTGCGCGGCGGTCGTCGCCGCGCCGGTCCGATTCCTTGCGGCGTTCATCGTCTGCCGTCATCTTGATTGTTCCCCTTTTTCGTGCCGCCCGGTGCCGGGCGGATTTCCTAATGTTCAGCTTAGAAAAATCGGCCCATGACGCCAAGGATTTCTAGTGGAATTCGGCGACTTGGGATAAAACACGGCCCATGACGACCGAACCCAAACTGCCCCCCTCGGTGGCCCGCCGCCGGACCTTCGCCATCATCTCGCACCCCGACGCCGGTAAGACCACGCTGACGGAAAAGCTTTTGCTGTTCGGCGGCGCCATCCAAGAGGCCGGCGCCGTCAAGGCGCGGGGCGAACGCCGCCGTGCGCGCTCCGACTGGATGAAGGTGGAACGCGAACGCGGCATCTCGGTCGCGTCGTCTGTCATGACCTTCGACTACCAGGAAAAGACCTTCAACCTGCTGGATACGCCCGGCCACGAGGACTTTTCCGAAGATACCTACCGCACGCTGACCGCCGTCGATTCCGCCGTCATGGTGATCGACGCGGCCAAGGGGATCGAGGCCCAGACGCGCAAGCTGTTCGAGGTCTGCCGCCTGCGCAACGTGCCGATCATCACCTTCATCAACAAGATGGACCGCGAGGCCCGCGATCCCTTCGATCTGATGGACGAGGTCGAACAGGCCCTGGCGCTGGACGTCACGCCGGCCAGCTGGCCCATCGGCATGGGCCGCAACTTCCTCGGCTGCTACGACCTGTTCAAGGACCGCCTGGTCCTGATGGAACGCTCCAAGGGCGAGAAACCGGACGAGGGTGAGGCCTGCGAGGGGCTCGACGATCCGCGCCTCGACGCCCTGCTGCCGGAACATGCGGTCAAGCAACTGCGAGACGAGATCGACATGGCGCGCGGTCTGCTGCCGGAATTTGATCTCAACGCCTACCGCGAGGGCCACATGACGCCGGTCTATTTCGGCAGTGCCTTGAATAACTTCGGGGTGCGCGAGGTGTTGCAGGGCCTGGGCGAACTGGCCCCGCCGCCGCGCCGTCAGCATACCCGCGACCGCGATGTCGATCCGGCGGAACCCAAGGTCACCGGTTTCGTGTTCAAGATCCAGGCCAACATGGACCCCAAGCACCGCGACCGCATCGCCTTCGTGCGCATTTGTTCGGGCAAGTTCACGCGCGGCATGAAGATGAAGCATGTGCGCACACAAAAGATCCTGACCATCCACAACCCCGTGTTGTTCCTGGCCCAGGACCGCGAACTGGCCGAGGAAGCCTGGGCCGGCGACATCATCGGCATCCCCAACCACGGCAACCTGCGCATCGGCGACGCCCTGACCGAGGGCGAGGACCTGGTGTTCACCGGCATCCCCAACTTCGCGCCGGAACTGCTGCAAAAGGTCCGCCCGGCGGACCCCATGCGCGCCAAGCATCTGGGCAAGGCGCTGCAGCAGTTGGCGGAAGAGGGCGTCGGTCGGGTGTTCAAGCCGACCATGGGTGCGGACTGGATCGTCGGCGTGGTCGGCGGCCTGCAATTCGACGTGCTGGCCGACCGCATCCGCACGGAATACGACGTGCCCGTGCATTTCGAGCCGACGGAGCTGTACACCGCGCGCTGGATCGATGCCGACACGCCGCAGGCCATGAAGGCCTTCATGGACGCCAACCGCACCAGCATGGCCGAGGATCACGAGGGCACGCCCGTGTTCATGGCGCGCAACGCCTGGCACCTCAACCACACCCAGGAGAACGCCCCCGGCATCCATTTCCATCGCACCAAGGAAAACGCGGGCGAACTATGACCGACGGCGGCGCCGACCCCTGGGCCAACCGCGGCCCCAAGATCAAGTTGACCCCGGAACAGAAGGCGGCGGGGATCGAACGCATCCTGGACGAACGCCCCCAGGGCGAGCCGTTCCGGGTGTTCGCCTTCGGCTCGCTCATGTGGAATCCGGAATGCTGCGTCGCCGCGACCTTCGCGGCGACGGTCCACGACCATCAGCGCCGCTTCCAGATCTGGTCGACCCGGGCGCGCGGCACCGACGATCGGCCGGGCCTGGGCCTCTGCCTGGTGCCGGAACCGGGGCAGGCCTGTAAGGGGCTGGTTCTGGAACTGGACGAAGACGTGTTGGCGGAAGATCTCAAGCGCTTGTGGGACCGGGAACAAAATTCCGGCGTCTACCGGCCGACCTGGATCACGGCGCAAAGCCTCGACGGCCCGGTCCAGGTGATGACCTTCGTCGCGATTCCCGACCATCCCCATTTCGTGCCGCCCCTGCCCAAGGAAACCATGGCCGAGATCATGTGCAAGGCCGTGGGCCGCTACGGCACCAATCACGACTATCTGGTTCGCCTGCTGGAGACCCTGGAAGCCCTCGGTGTCGAGGACCCGGACCTGACCGACCTGGACGCCTGCATCAAGGCCAAGGTTGCGGGCTGACTCAATCGACGATGAAAAGCGTGGCGCCGGTCGCGGTCGATGACCGATGTGGTTCCGCGTTGTCGGCGACCTGATAACTCATCCCGGGCGTCAGCACGAAGGTTCGTCCGTCCTCCAGTTCCGTGTGCAGTTCGCCCGCGAGGCAGAACAGAATGTGGCCTTTGACGCACCAGTGGTCGGCCAGATATCCCGGGGTGTAGTCGACCATGCGCACGCGGATGCCGCCGAACACCTGTGTCCGCCAATAGGCAACGCCCGTTTCTCCCCGGTGTTCCGTGCGTTCGACCGCCGACCAGTCGGTGGTGCCGAAAGGAATTTCATTCATCTGCATGGTTATGGCCCCAGGTGTTTCACGACCTTCTCGCGGTGGTAGATGTAGATGCCCGATCCGGCGATGACGGCCGCGCCGAGGAAGGTCCAGGCGTCCGGCCATTCGCCGAAGAACAGAAATCCGGACGCCGCCGCCCAGATCAGATTGGTGTAGGTAAAGGGCGCCACGGTGGCGGCCGGGGCCAGGGTGAAGGCCTTGATCAGCGCGAAGTGGCCGAGCGTGCCGAATATCCCGGCGCATAGCAGCAATCCCCAGCCCATGGCCGGCAAGGGAGTCCAGTGGAAGGGCACTGCCGTGCTCATGATCATCGCCCCCAGCAGCGCCGAATAACACAGCGTGGTCAGCACGCTTTCGCTATGGCTGAGGAAACGGGTCGAGACTTGATAGAACCCGTGGGTCACGGCGGCGACGAGCGGCAGCAGGGCGGCCAGCTGCATAGCGTCGCCGCCCGGGCGGATGATGATCATGGCGCCGGCAAAACCGATCACCACGCCGGCCCAGCGGCGCGGCCCGACCCGTTCCTTCAACAACGGTACGCTGAGCGCCGTCACCACCAGGGGGGCCAACATCATGATGGCGCTGGCCTCGGCGATCGGCACGTACTTGAGACCCGTGAAGTACAACCCCGTGGTCACCAGCAACAGCAGGGAGCGCACGAGTTGCAGGCCCAGGTTCGGGGTCACCAGCAGGCGGCGCAGCCGGGGGAACAGGATCACGGCCAGCACGGCGACCTGGAAGAAATAACGGCCCCACACGACCTGGACCACGGAATGGGTCTTCACCAGTTCCTTGGCGATGCTGTCCATGCTGACGAAACAGGCCATGGCGACGACCATCCACAGCACGCCTTGGCCCACATGGCCGTCGGCGGCTTGGTCGGCGGGCGGCGGGCTGGATTTCTGGTCCATGGGGTCTCGTATGGAGTTGCGGGGGCCTGGAGAACACAAGCGCCGTCCTGTCATGGCGGGGCGCGGGCCCGGCGTCAATATGCCTTTGGCGCGGGACGGGGTTGCGGACGCTGGATTCCAGGGTCGGCGACACGTTCCCGCCGCCATACGTAGATGCCCGAGGCGACGATGACCCCGGCTCCCAGGACGGCCCAGGCGTCCGGCCGCTCGCCGAACACGGTAAGCCCGACCAGGGCGGTCCACAGCAGGTAGGAATAGGTATAGGGCGCCACCACTGCCGCCGAGGTTCGGGCGAGGGACTGGATCAGGGCATATTCGGCAATCACCCCGCAGGCCCCCGCCGCCGCCAGCAAGCCCCATTGCACCGCCCCCATGGGCGTCCAGTGAAAGGGCACGACGGAGGTCATGATCAGCGCGCAGAACAGGACGCTGTAGGTCAGGGTGGTGAGCACGCTGTCCTCGCGGGCGACGAAGCGGGTCACGACCTGATAGAGGGCATGCAGCAAGGCCGCCGCGAGCGGCAGTAGGGCGGCGACCTGCATGGCCTCGGTCCCCGGGCGGATGATGACCATGGCGCCGAGGAAGCCCGCGGCCACGCCCGCCCAGCGCCTGAGGCCGACCCGTTCCTTGAGGAACGGCACGGCCAGTGCCGTGAAGGCCAGCGGCGACAGCATGGCGATAGCCCCGGCCTCGGCCAGCGGCACATAACGCAGCCCGGTGACGTAGCAGACCGAGGTCGCGACCAGGACCGCCGCGCGCAGCGCCTGCAACCCGATCTGCCGGGTCGTCAGCAGGCGCGGCAGGCGCCGCGCCATGACGGTGCAGAACACAACGGCCTGGACCACGTAGATGCCCCAGACGACCTGCAGCGGCGCCTGGGTTTGAACAAGCCGTTTGGACAGCGCGTCCATCACCGTGAAGGCCAGCATGGCCGCGAGCATGAACAGAATGCCCAGGCGAGCGTCCTGCGCGGTGCCGGGGTGGTCCGGCGCGGTCGGCGGTGCTGCGGTCATCAGGCCTGTTCCCCGGAATCCGGATGGCGAGGGCGCAGTTTCGGAGCCGCCGGTGGCCCCGTCAACGCCTGAGCGCGCGCAACAGTGGTGCCCGGACGTCCATAATCCCGAATTGATTCTTTTCCCGGCGGATTGGCGGGTTAAAAGGGACAGCCATGTACGAAGCCCCGATCCGCCCCGGCGAAACTTGGTTCGCCGCCCGTCTGCGCCGCCATCTGGGGGAATTGATCCGCTTGGCGGTGCCGACAGTCATCTCGCGCCTCGGCGTGCTGATGATCGCCCAGGTCGACGCCGTCATGGTCGGCCATGCGGCGACGGCGGAACTGGCCTATCTGAACATCGGCAACGCGGTGGTCATCAACATCATCGTCGCCTGCATGGGCTTGTTGCTGGGCACCCTGGTCATGACCTCCAACGCCTTCGGGGCGGAAAACTACCGCGCCTGCGGGGCGGCCTGGCGGCGCTCCCTGCCCATGGCCTTCGGTCTGGGGCTGATCGGCCTGGCCATCGCCTGGCCGGGGCGGGCGCTCATGGAACTCCTGGGCCAGACCGGCGACCTTGCCGCCGGCAGTGGTGCTGTCGCCCATATCATGGGGCTCGGCGTGCTGCCGGTGCTGATCTTCCTGACCACCAATTTTTTTCTCGAAGGTCTGCGCCGTCCTTTGCCGGGCATGGTGCTGATGCTGCTGGCGAATGTCTTGAACGTGGGGCTCAACTGGCTGTTCATCTACGGTGCCGGGCCCGTGCCGCCCATGGGGGCGGAGGGGGCGGCCTGGGCGACCACCATCGTGCGCTGGACCTTGGCGATCGCGATCGTCGCCTATGTGTGGTGGCTGCCGGACCGCGACCGCTTTGGTTTGCGGGCACCCGATCCCGACCCCGCGGCGGGCCGTACGCAGCGGCGCATCGGCTACGCCACGGGCCTGGGCATGGCGGCGGAATCGGCGGCCTTCACGGCGATGATCCTGTTCGCCGGATGGCTGGGGGAACTGTCGGCGGCGGCCTACGGCATCGCCTTCAACCTGCTGGCCCTGTTCTTCATGGTCGCCATCGGCATCGGCGGCGCGACCAGCGTGCGCGTCGGCATCGCCTTCGGGCGGCGCGACCGGGCGGACATGGAACTGGCGGGCTGGACCGGCCTGGGCGCCAATACGGTGCTGGCCGGTTGCATCGGCCTGTTGATCTTTTTCCAGGCCGACGTGCTGGTGGGGTTTTACACGGCCGATCCGGCCCTGGTACCGATCGCGCGTTCCCTGGTTGTGGTCGTCGCGGGGGTCCTGGTGCTCGACGGCGGCCAGGCGGTGATGGCCCAGGCGCTGCGTGGGCGGCGCGACGTGTGGGCGCCCATGATCTGCCAGATCGCGTGCTACGGCGGCGTCATGGTGCCGGTCGCCTATTGGGTGGCGATCCCGCTGGGTTACGGGGTGCAGGGGTTGATCTGGACGGTGATGGGGGGCAGCGCGATTTCGATCGCTCTGCTGGCCGGGCGGTTCCGCCTGCTGGCCCGCCGGCCCCTCGGCTAGCTGCCGTCAGGCGCAATCCACACAAGTCGGTGTCGACGGATCGTGGTCCAGGCGCTTGGCGGGAATGTCCTCGCCGCAGGACACGCAGTATCCGTAATCGCCCGCGTCCATGCGCTCCAGCGCCGCCCGGGCGCGCGCTTTTTCCGAGCGGCGGCGGTCGGCGGTCGCCTCCTGCATGGCCTGGACCTGCAAGGCGTCCATGCGCGACAAGCGGCCCTGGGTGGTCTGGTCCAGTTCCACGGGCTTGCGCGATTCCTTGGTCATGGAATCGAGCGCGTCCAGTTCGTCGATCAACGCCTCCAGGCGCTCGCGGTATTGGACAAGCTGTTTCTTGGTGAACGGGCTTTTCATGCCCCGATATTAGCCCAGATTCGGGCGGGGCGTCAGCGCAGTTCTTCGACCGGCGTCACGCCCAGCACGTCCAGGCCCGAGGCGATAACCGTCGCCGTCGCCTGCACCAGGGCCATGCGGGCGCGCGACACCTCGGGCGCGTCCGCCTGGATGAAGCGCAGGCTGGTGTCATCCTTGCCCATGTTCCACAGGCCGTGGAAGGCCGAAGCCACGTCGTTCAGGTAGAAGGCGACGCGGTGCGGCTCGTGGGCTTCCGCCGCCTGTTCGACGATGCGCGGCCAGGCGGCCATGATCTTGACCAGATCCAGTTCCGCCGGATCGGCCAGCAGGGACAGGTCGGCCTGAGCCAGGGCCTCGGCCGAGGTGTCCAGGCCCGCCAGTTCGCCGGGTGCGGAGCGCAGCACCGAGCGGCAGCGCGCATGGGCGTATTGAACATAGAACACCGGATTGTCGCGCGACTGTTCGACCGCCTTGGCCAGATCGAATTCCATCTGGGTGTCGCTCTTGCGGGTCAGCATCAGGAACCGCACGACGTCCTTGCCGACCTCGTCGATCAGGTCGCGCAGGGTCACGAAGTTGCCGGCGCGCTTGGACATGCGCATGGGCTCGCCGTTCTTCATCAGGTGAACCATCTGGCACAGTTTGATGTCCAGTTCGGCCTTGCCCTCGGACACGGCGGTGACGGCCGCCTTCATGCGCTTCACATAGCCGCCGTGGTCGGCGCCGAAGATGTCGATCATCTGCGTGAAGCCGCGCTTGAACTTGTCCAGGTGGTTGGCGATGTCGTTGGAGAAATAGGTCCAGGATCCGTCCGATTTCTTCAGCGGGCGGTCGATGTCGTCGCCGAACTGGGTGGCGCGGAACAGGGATTGGGGCCGGGGCTCCCAATCGTCGGGGGCGGGCTTGCCTTTTGGCGGCTCCAGCACGCCCGTATAGATCAGGCCGCGGTCGGCAAGCGTCTTGTAGACCTCATCCACGGCGCCGGCGGCGACCAGTTCCTTTTCCGAGGTATAGACGTCCTGCTGGATGCCCAGCGCCGCCAGGTCTTCCTTTACCTGGGCCATCATGCGCGCCACGGTGAATTCGCGGACATGGGGCAGCCAGGTGTCCTCGTCGGCGGTCAGCCACTTGTCGCCATCGGCTTCGGCCAGAGCCTGGCCCACGGGGATCAGGTATTCGCCCGGGTACATGCCTTCGGGGATGTCGCCGATGTCCTGACCCAGGGCCTCGCAGTAGCGCAGATAGGCCGAGGTCGCCAGGATCTCGACCTGCGCCCCGGCGTCGTTGATGTAGTATTCCGTGGTCACGTCGTAGCCGGCTTTTTTCAACAGCCGCGCCAGCACGTCGCCGACCACCGCCCCCCGCGCATGGGCCACGTGCAGCGGCCCGGTCGGGTTGGCGGAGACATATTCCACGTTGACCTTGCCGGCGGCCTTGCCGAAATCGGAATCGCCGTAGGCGGTGCCCGTGGTCAGGATTTCCGCCAGCCGCGCGTGCCAGAACGTATCGGCCAGTCGCATGTTGATGAAGCCGGGGCCGGCGACCGCCGTTTCCGTGACCTCGGGCAGGGTGTTCAGGCGGGCCGCCAGCATATCGGCGATGTCGCGGGGCTTCATGCCCGCGGGCTTGGCCAGGACCATGGCGGCGTTGGTCGTGATGTCGCCGTGGCTGGTGTCGCGCGGCGGCTCGACCGTGAGGCGCGCGGTGTCCAACCCGGCGGGCAGGGCGCCTTCGGCGACCAGGGCGTCGATCTGGCGCGTCACTTCGGCCTGGAAATGCTGGAACAGGTTCATGGGTCGTCCGGTCCGGTAAGTTCTTGGGGCGCCCCTTGGCGCGCCGGGTTTGTCCCAGAATTGCCGGATAGGGTCAATAGAAGGTGGTGCCGGCTGCAGGATTCGAACCCGCGACCCCCTGATTACAAATCAGGTGCTCTACCAACTGAGCTAAGCCGGCTTGAGGCGGCGGCGCCAGATTCCGGGCGTCTTCTAGTAGAGAACGGCCCCAGGGACCCGTCCCGACGGGGCCCAGACGCCCATCTTGCGCGCACGTATACTCTCAAGCCCCCGTCGGGCACAAGCATCGAGGGCCTGCCGGGCCATTCGGCGATGAGTCAGGAAACCGTAACAAAAACGTCGTAGAAACGTCGCCAATCCGCAATTCCGCGGCACAGGGGGAAGTCCGGCATGTCCGAACGATTTGATTTCACGAAGATGTTTCGCGGCGACGAAAAGGTGCGGACCCTGAAGGCCGGGGACATTCTGTTCCGCGAGGGCGAGCCGGGCGATCTGATGTACGTCGTGAAGTCGGGCGACATGGAGATCATGGTCCGCAACCATGTGCTGGAGCGCACCGGTCCCGGTGGCATCGTCGGTGAACTGGCCCTGGTCGACAACAATCCGCGCAGCGCCACGGTGACCGCGGCCTCCGACTGCGAGGTCATCCCCGTCGACCGCCGCGGCTTCACCTTCATGATTCAGAACACGCCGTTCTTCGCGCTCCATGTCATGGGCGTGCTCGCCGACCGCTTGCGTGACATGAACGCGCGCCCGCTGGCCGACTAGGCACGCCGGGGTTCGGCCTCGCGTCAGGGGCCGAACAGGCTGCCTTGGCCTTTTTGCTCAAACCGCTTCAGGGCTTCCGGGGAATACCAGACGACCCCGACGATATGGCTGACCGATTGGCCGTCGTCCGACAGCGGCAGGCGCAGGATGGTATGTGTCTGGGTAAGGCCGCTTTCGAGCGCGAAGCCGAGAACATGGGCGCAGGCGGCGCGATTTTCGCGGATTTCCAGGTGTTGCTTGCGCAGATCCTCGGCGAGTTCGTGGGGCGACAGTTCGTAAGGGCTTCTGCCGGTCATGTCCCTGCCGTGGATCAATGTCATCTTGCTGCCCCAAAAGCGGTATTTGTTCGCGTTCACGTCGTCGAACACGTCGATCACCAGGGTCGTCGGCAGGACCCGGGGCGGCAGGAAATGCATTTCGAATTTGGGCCAGGGACAAGCCAAACCTTCGCCGCCCCGCGCGCGCCAGTGGTCCAGCACGTCGGTTAGCGGCGCCGTCAAATCCGACAACGGCAGCCTGTTGCGAAACACCGCTTCGTTCTTCCCCCAAAGAAGGCGGGGCTTCCCCCCTTATTAGAACTTCGCGATATGTACGCCTAACGATCACCTGGAGGCAAGACCGGACGTCGCCGGGCCGCCTCATACAGGGCGACGGCCGCCGCGTTGGACAGATTCAGACTTTCCATGGCCGACTGGATGGGAATCCGGACCAAAAGGTCGCAGTGTTCCTTGACCAGCCTGCGCAGGCCCGCACCCTCGGCGCCCAGGACCAGGGCGATGCGCCCCGACAGGTCGGCGTCGCCGATCAGCGTCTGGGCCTCGCCGTCCAGGCCGAGACACCAGAATCCGCCCGCCTGCAACTGTTCCAGGGCGCGGCTCAGGTTGGTGGCGACGACCAGAGGCACGGTTTCGAGCGCCCCTGAGGCGGCCTTGGCCAGGGCGCCCGTGGCTTCCGGCGCGTTGCGGTCCTGGACGATCACCGCCAGGGCGCCGAATGCCGCCGCCGAACGCAGGATGGCGCCCACGTTGTGCGGGTCGGTCGCCTGGTCGAGCACCAGGACCAGGGCATTGGACGCTGATCCCGCCTGGGCGCAGATGTCTTCGACCGCCGGCGTGTCCAGGGGCTGGGCCAATACGGCCAGGCCTTGATGCACGGCGCCCTGGGGCAACAGGGCGTCGATATCCCGCCGGTCCAGGGTTTCCGGAGCGGGGCGGTCCGGAGGGGCGCCCTTGGTCCGCAGGGCGGCGGTGACCTCATCGGCCTGGCCGGGGGCCGCGACGATGCGGGAAATGACGCGGTCGGGGTTCAGGAGGGCCGCAAGGGCGGCGTGGCGGCCGTAAATCCAGGCCGCGCGGCCGGCACCTCGGGGGGCGTGGCTGTCCTCGGGTTTTGCCCGGAAACGGGCCTTTGGGTGGGGCTTGCGCTTGCTCATGGGGGGATTTAACATGAAACCACAATTGAAGTCTGCTGGAAGTCTCTCTTGGTTAAGAGCAAGGGGAGAGGCCTGCGGGCTATTTTACTATGTTTTGGCGTTGACAACCGGTTGCTATTCCTCGTATTCCCACGGTCCGTCCGGCGTGCCGGCCGGGCAGATTTCACCGTGGTGCTGCGAAATTCCGGAGAACGGGTCCCAGGAGGGGTGCCCGAGTGGCTAAAGGGGACGGGCTGTAAACCCGTTGGCGTACGCCTACGTTGGTTCGAATCCAACCCCCTCCACCATCTCGTTGCCGGGGGTTGGCGCATGTGACCGGGGCCTGGGTGCCGGTTGGTGAACTGCCAGGACGACAGGCGCGGTGAGCGGATAAAGACGGCGTTAAAAAGAGTGCGGTGCGGCGAATAGGAATAGTTGAACCCAAGTCCCATGTTAGGGCGGACGGGCTTGCAAGGCGGCGCGACGCCAAGCGGGTGTAGCTCAATGGTAGAGCAGAAGCCTTCCAAGCTTACGACGGGGGTTCGATTCCCCTCACCCGCTCCAACCTTTTTGGCGGCGTGACCCGGCAAGGGGACAGCAGGAGCATTTTCAAGGCGCTTTCGGGCGTCGAGCGACACCAAACAGTTCTCACGTAACACCAGACAGACAGACGAGACCGAACAATGGCGAAAGAGAAGTTTGAACGTAATAAGCCGCACTGCAACATCGGCACGATCGGCCATGTTGACCACGGCAAGACGTCGTTGACGGCGGCGATCACGAAGGTTCTGGCGGAGACGGGCGGCGCGA